>Ga0114972_10003936_pt1 | contig 11070 bp, 10 predicted proteins | sample M_140807_EF_Meta_FD_87354 | JGI IMG/M metagenome (GOLD analysis project Ga0114972, IMG submission 87354) | Freshwater microbial communities from Lake Montjoie, Canada to study carbon cycling - M_140807_EF_MetaG | ecosystem: Environmental > Aquatic > Freshwater > Lake | place: Lake Montjoie... | reverse complement strand
TTCTACTGTTGTTGTTGCGAGGCTGTCAGATGCATGTCTCTGGTCTGGTGCAATCTCCTGCAGTGCATGCTTGAGAGTACTTCTACTGTTGTTGCTGCGAGGCTGTCAGATGCTCTCTCACACACGTACTAAGAAAGAAGTGACAGAGTATGATTCTCATACGTCACAAATAAGAGTCGCAACAACAGTAGAAGTACTCTCTCACACGCGTACTAAGAAAGAAGTGACAGAGTATGATTCTCAAACGCCACAAAAGAAGAGTCGCAACAACAACAGTAGAAGTACTCTCTCACACACGTACTAAGAAAGAAGTGACAGAGTATGATTCTCAAACGTCACAAAAGTCTTAAAAACGGCGACGACTCGACTTTTCAGACGCTCTCTTGGCTCATGTAAAACTCCAATAAACGCACGCACCTTGCGGTCCCTTTTTGGCAGGCGCACAGCCGCACTATCTCAAAATCAAAGCAAGACCAGAGCCAACTCAAACTCATGCAAACATCTGCGACACATGACACGTATCACAACAACAAAGATTACGGATACCCAAGCTATGGAGGACAACTCTCACAGGGCAATTGAGCGCACGGGTCCTTTCGGCGCTCGCCTAAAGCAGCAAACAACAAATGGACACGAAACTGGCAACAAGGCAAGGCTCCTGCGCGTCACTGATCGCGCTCTAGCAGGTGAAACTGGGACGCGAGTTTGTCCAAAAAAAGTTTGCCCTCAGACACTTCTCTTCGATTTTGTCCCACAAGCACACGAGGCCGGCTGGAGCAGCGCGTAGAGGAGCATGTCCGGTGCCGCCTTGAAAGCAACTGTCAGCAATCGGGCTATGCATTTATGAGCTGACCTTTCATTAATCTACAACCTGCTGCAAAAGCAACGCAGCAAATTTGAGTGCCAAACTGCGGAGCAGCATCTGCTGGCCCTTGCCATACGTAGGAACCTGCTTCGCGGACTCCAGAATGCAGTACTTGCAAAGACCGCCGACTTGGGCCTCTTCAGTTTGGTTCGTTTGCGCTAACACTGCTCAATGCATCCAAGCTCATGGCCTTGCGTCCTCTAGCCGCGCAGACATCATGGCTGCAATAGTATGACTCGTCATGGGCCTGGCACATGCTCGTCCCCCTCTCGCAGAAAAGCAATGAACCAGCAGTGCCAACGCAAAGACTCGCTCGCCTTGGCTTCACTCCCAGCCACCAGCATGCAATCCTCCTGCTCCTCGTGCTCCTTGAGGACCTGATCAGTGCAGATGGAAATGAACCACCAGTCAGACACGAGAGCTGCCCAGTCTGGCATGGCAAGCGCGAGAGCTGGCACGCCTTGGCTATGCTTCCCTTTGGCACCAGCACATACTGCTTGGGCATCACCTGGCGAAGACGACAACTGCTCAACCAAGACCAACGACCAAGCTCACACATTGCAAGCGGTCGCGCCTTGTTGATGGCGTCTTTCACTGTTTTGCGGTACATCGCGCTGCCGCCCGGACAAGCTCTAGCTACGAGCCACAACCCCACTGATTGCGAGCCAGCAGTCCACATGGTGCATGGTGGCGTGCTGAGGGAGACACACATCAAATGCTTGGCAACTAAGCTCAAATGTGGTGCGCTCGCCCGCCCGCACGACAAAGACGACTCGCACTCAAAAATAGCATGCCAACGCAACGCGGAGCGCGAAGACCAAGTAAAATTGAAAACGTGCCATTAGAGTCTATTTACTTGCGATGAGCTCTTGCTCTGAAAACGAATTCTTACACAACTTGTGGCTTTTCAACACATGCAACTCTGGACAATGCATTCCTCTGCAAGTGTTTGTTTTTGTGGGCACAACGCATGCGACACTGGAAAATGCATTCCTCTAACTGACAAAGCAATGGGACGCTCATGCCAACCACATCGCAACAAAGGCTAGAAAAACACCATCACGATCACACTGACTCGTTTAGTAATTTAGGATGATTGCAAAAAGCATATGGAGAGAAAACATTACTCGAGCGTCTGCTGCTTACTTGCAAGGAGCCGTTGCTCTGACAACTCTTCAGTTCTAAGATGACGCACGCATGGTTTGTGCTCAGAAGCGCATTCAACTCTGATAATGATGAAGCCCTTTTCACACAACTCGCAATGCTCACATCACGATCACACTGTCTCGTTTAGTAATTTAGGATGATTGCAAAAAACATGTGGAGAGAAAACATTACTCGAGCGTCTGCTGCTTACTTGCAAGGAGCCGTTGCTCTGACAACTCTTCAGTTACCATTCAAGTCTGAAAGGATGGTGCCATCTTCACACAACTCGCAATGCTCACAGCCGCATGAGTCCTAAGATATGTACACATGCTTCATAGCTCTCTGCCCGCCCTCCCTCCAAGACGTGCTACCCCAGACGACCGACTCTCATACATTCCTCCAGAAGCATGCGGCCACATCGCCGGTCCATGTGAACTCGATTTCTTCGGGGTAGTCGAAGAGATGTCCCAGAGTCTTGCGCAGCAGCTTCAGGTTCCTCCATGCCCTGACTTTCTTCACGAAGGGACCCCGGGTCTTTGGCGGCGCCGCAAAGCTGGTGAGACGGCACACCCGCCTCCGCTCCTGCCACCTCCCCTTCTGCCACTTGGAGCGAGAGATCCATCCCTTGCATCCAAGAAAGAACCGCTGCCTGGCGTCCTTCAAGTGGCTGTGCCATATGCTCTATGCTCTACGCTCTACGCTCCTCCCAGCTTGGCGCATAGAGGCAGCATCCTGAGATGGCTTGATCTGTAAGGAAAGCCCGCCCTTTCTGAAATACGGGCGTGAGGTGCTCTACGCTCTATGCTCTATGCTCTACGCTCTATGCTCTATGCTCCATGCTCTACGCTCTACGCTCTACGCTCTGTGCTCTACGCTCTACGCTCTACGCTCCATGCTCTACGCTCTACGCTCTATGCTCCTGCCAGCTTGGCGCATAGAGGCAGCATCCTGAGATGGCTTGATCTGTAAGGAAAGCCCGCCCTTTCTGAAATACGGGCGTGAGGTGCTCTACGCTCTACGCTCTATGCTCTACGCTCTATGCTCTATGCTCCATGCTCTACGCTCTACGCTCTACGCTCTGTGCTCTACGCTCTACGCTCTACGCTCCATGCTCTACGCTCTACGCTCTATGCTCGTGCCAGCTTGGCGCATAGAGGCAGCATTGTGTGATTGCTTGCTCTTCAAGGAAAGCTTGCCATTTCCGAAATACGGGCGTGAGGTGCTCCATGTTGTAAGCTGTCACCCAGGATCTGTTGACATGAGAACTTCACTAGACCTCGACGCATGCCCGAACTTTTTTCTCGAAGGGCGCACCTGAAAGTTTACAAAGCACCTTCCAACCAAGTGGAGATGGTGACTTTCATAGGTTCCAAACTCTGCTCTTCACGTAGAGACGAGCTCAAGGACGAATCACTCCCGACTTTCCTGGCTGTTCTTGTAGACGACCTCGGCTGCGACTCCGCACCGCTCCCTGAGGAGGAGTCGGCCTCTCCGTCCACTAGGCCGCTCTCCAGGTCCAGGATTCGGAACCAGTCCTGGTACGCCTTCATGATCTTCGTATAGGCGTTCTGCATCTTGGAGGAAAGGTCCGCGTCACTAGAGCAGCCGTGGAGGTGCCAGACGAGAGAGATGAACTGCTTCTTGGAGTCGAATCCGAGGTTGTGGGCAAACAGGCCATGGGCCACCGCATCCCTGAACCTGGCTTGCACGTCGCGGATCAACATCGTAGGTCTGTCCCTCGACTGGGCTCCTCCCGACTCCCACACTCTGGCGGCCGAGAAGGCCAGCACATCCAGGACGTGAAGGAGAGGTGCCACGGCTGCCAGGGTGTTGGCCTGGAACTCGAAGAGGCACGCCATGCATTCTTCCCCCTCCGAAGCAGAGAGTGCCCCTTCTCCCACGGCTTCGAAGACGGCCGCTAGAAGTTTGGATTTCAACATGGTGTCCTCCGCCGCGTCGTTGTTGCCCAATGCGTAGCATCTGGAAACTCTGTTGGCAGCTGCAGAGGCCATGGCGAGAAACAAACAAAGATGCCGTGGGCAAACTTGAGACCTTGAGAACAGAAAAACAAATAAGCAGCAGCAGTCACAGGATGAATCCTTAGATTGTTTTTATTACTCATTTCCTATGCCATATTTTCACATGAGAGAACAGAGAAATAATAATATAAGCAGCAGCAGTCACAGAATGAATCCTTAGATTGTTTGTATTACTCATTTCCTATGCCATATTTTCACATGAGAACAGAGAAATAATAATATAAGCAGCAGCAGTCACAGAATGAGAATGTGTCTGCATCATGTGTTGCGCAGGGCTTCCAGGGATGCATTCTAAGAGCGATGATGCTTATATTATTATTTCTGGTGCTCTGTATCACGCACAAGTTGGGAACGCAAGGCTTGCAGAGAATGCGTTCTGAGAGCGATGATGCTTATATTATTTCTGGTGGTCTGTATCACACACAAGTCGGGAAACACAAGGCTTGCAGAGAATGCGTTCTGAGAGCGATGATGCTTATATTATTATTTCTGGTGTCTGTATCATGCACAAGTTAGGCGACTCCTTTTCGAACCTCCAAGCGGGTTCTCTGCGTGTCGGACCGGCCCCCCTCAGAATCGGCTGTCTCTTGCGGGCGGGCTCGCACGTCGCGCAGAATTGCTCAGACCGTGTTGGAATGGGCAGGTCCACCATCTTCTGGAGCTGCTGCCAAGCCACGTGACAGTGGCCCCACGTGAAGTCGCCCTTGGTGACGCCGGACTGGCTGGGCTTGGCTTCAGGAGAGAGAGAGAGAGTAAATTAACCAACACATCTCATGCGTTCATGCAAGAATTCACCATCATGGCACATTTCACTCATTCATGCGGTTTTCCAATAGACTTCGCAAGATTTCGACATCATTATGTTTCATCTGATACGCAGGTTATGCCCTTTTTGATGCGCACGCTTAACATGAAAGTTTATGCAGCCGCCCGGGCAAAGAAACCTCTCTTGGTAGCAGCTTGTTCTTCCCGGCGGCGCGCCTGTCCCTCTCGGCTAAGCTCGTCGTCGCGAATGGGAGAAGCTCTGGCCAAGTATCCGCTCAGCGCTTGTCTGAAGGCGGGCAAATGGGCGTCGAAGTACAGGTGCGGCGTCCACGCTCCTATTCGTGCGCGTGCTCAAGTCATAGGCCGGGAAGAGAGAACGCACCGCCTCCTTGACGTCGCTGCCGAAGACCTTGGCGCGCTCCCGGGAGGCATGGTCCGTCAAAAGCAGCTCCTCCTTCAGGAACTTTGAGCAGTACAGCGGGCGCCCGAGCTCCGGGTCCGGCCGCTCCCTTCCCAGCAGACCGGTGCGCAGCTCGTCCTCCACAAGCATCATGGACCTGGGAGACATGGGAGCCGTGCCGCGTTCCGGTCGCAGCGCACGCAGCGCGCCGATGTTAGCGATGATCGTGGTACCGCGCTGTCGGCGAAACTCTTCGTGGAGGGCCTCCTGCTTCTGCTGCGCGTCTACCTTCTGCATCGCAACAAGCGCAGCATTCTCCGACTTTGCCCGATCCTCCTCGAGTTTGGCCCTGCCCGTCTCCGCGGACAGTTTGGCATTCTCAATCTCCATGCGCTCCGTCTCCAAGCGTGCCTTCTTCTGGGCTGTCTCCAGCTCCAGTTCCAGCATGCGCTTCTTGTGGCCGAGCACGAACTCCATCTCCTCGCGGCGATGAGCTTCTGGGACCGCCTCCTCGGCCTGCCTCCGCTCGGCGTGCTCCCCGACGGCCCGCAGCGGGTGGTTGGGGTCGTGCTGCGCGAGGTACTCCTGAAACTTGCGATTGGCCTTGATGCGGTCGATGAGGGACTCGTCGCCGCCCTCCACGCGCAGCAGGGTGTCCACGGCGCGGCGGCGCACCGCGGCCCCGAAGTCGCTGCCGGGGATGATGCAGAGGAGCTCGCAGGCGCCCTGTACGTCCAGCGCCAGCGAAGGGAGTCCGCGCGTCCTCGGAAACTGGACCAGGTAGATTTTAAGGCAGTCTGCCTGCATTTCTACCTGGTTCTCTACCTGGTTCGCAGCCTCCAAGTCCACCTTGGAGTACTCCTTGAAGATGCGGAAGACAATCGACTGTGCAGCAGCATAATCGCAGCCCCTCGCCGCCATCACGAGGTCGATGGCCGACATGACGAAGACCGTGCCTTCTCCGTTCCGTTTAGGGGTGCGCATGTGCCGCACCGCTCCTAGTGGCGTCCCGAAGACCTGCGACACTTGCGCGAGCGTGGCCACGTCCTCCGGCTGCTCCTGCAGCTTCTGGACCTGCTCCGCCAAGAGGCCCTTGGCGCGGTCGCGGTCCACGCCACGAGCCACCAGCGTCTCCAAGAGATCTGCCCCCTGAGCGCGGTCAAAGCCGAATTCCCGAAAAACACCGCCAGGAAAGAGGGAACGTCCTCGGGCGAAACTGTCCTCCGCGCCTTCGGTTTCCCCACGACCTTGACGTGCGTGACTTGCACTCCTGCATTCGACAAAAGCGACTCGCCGTCACAGCCCTTGGCCTTGGCCGCCTTGTCAAAATTGTTCCAAGCGTCCGCACCTTCCGGCTTTCGCTTGAAGACCGCCAGGATACCGAAGATGCACAGTCCGGGGAAGGTTTGCCCCTCCGCCAAAGGACTGCGCGCCAGATCCTGAGTCGGGACCTCCAGGTAACTCCTGATGGCCATGGCTTCCGAAGGGGCTCTCTGAAATTTCTTTCCAACCTAACTAACTCTTTGAGCTTGGGGCAAAGGTGAAAATTGTCATGAATGTGCAGATTTAAAAAAGAAGACACAACAAACCATGCATATGAGGAGGACAGCGCAATCTCCGACGCATGGCGCGCCCACGCAACGCCCTTTTGCCCCTTCCTCCGCCTATCACCCTCCATCCTCCGCCTATCACCCTCCATCCTCCGCCTATCACCCTCCATCCTCCGCCTATCACCCTCCATCCTCTGCCTATCACCCTCCATCCTCCGCCCATCACCCTCCATCCTCCGCCTATCACCCTCCTTCCTCCGCCTCTCAGCCTCCTTCCTACCGACCATCCTCTCCCGCCTCCAGACCCTACGCGCCAACTGCGCCCACCCCTACCCCTCCCACACCTATGGACACTTGCACCACAAAGGTCTGCATCTTCGACATCGACAACACGCTCACGGTGGGCAAGAGCCACAGCTGCCCCCTCTCCCCGGCGAGCGCGCAGCCGGCCTGGCCCGTCAACAGCGGCGCCACGGAAAGCATCCGCGCCGCGGTGCGCAACTGCCACGACGCCGGCTTCAAGATCGGCGTGGCGTCGGCGGAGAGCAAGAGCGAGGAGACGAATGCCAAGCAGATCGCCTTCCTGAAGAGCTTAGACCCAAACCCGAGCGCGCCCGTCGTCTTCAACGACGCCTTTTTCAAGGGCGCGCCCGAACGCGGAAGCTCCGCCTTCCAGGGCGCGTGGACCGTGCTGGCCGACGCCGATCAGGACAACGAGTTCCTGCCCAACTTCGGAGGTACCGTGGGGGCCAAGCAGGCCATGTTCCTCAACATCCTCAAGCACTACGACGTGCCCATGGCCTGCTACGGAAAGAGCGTGGTCTTCGACGACCAGATGGAGAACCTCTGCGCGGCTCACTCTCTGGGGCTCAAGAGCTTCCAAGCCTCGCCGGAATGCGGCGGGGTCTACTGCGAGAAGGGCTGCGGCATCACGGAGGCTACTGCTCAAGCCATTCCCACAATCATCTAGCGGGCGCCGCCTTTGCTCTGACAAGTAGGCCCCAGAGACAGCTGGACCCCGCACGCCATATATTTGTGACTTCCTCTATGTTCGACCACCGTTACGGGACTTGCGCAAGAAATTACAGCAACGTCACTTGCAGGAGGGGCGCAACCTTTGTTTGTGATTTCCTCTGTCTGACAACCGTTACGGGACGCCCGACGAAGAAGTCTCACCTCCGTCACTCGCAGGAGACGCAAGCCCAGCCTGCGCCAGATGCTTTGCAACCGAAGCAGTTGCTTGCCGGCAACGGCGGTGGAGAAGGGTGGCGATGATGACGGGGGCGATGGGGGTGGTGAGGATGCGGATGATGAGCCGGCGAGGGGTGATACGGATGATGAGCCGGCGAGGGGTTCACCGGCGACGGAGGCCTGGGGATCGGCGTGCGTCCGGTGTCGGGGCATGGCTCGTCGGCCGTGCCGCTTGCTTGGAAGCCTCTCAGGCGGTGGTCTCCGGGCTGCTCGGGGTCATACGCATTCACCATGTAGTCCCCCTCCACCTTCCCTGGACACGAAGACTCTCCTCCGCTTTGGCGAATGGCGCAAGCGATGCCGCCGTTGATCTTGTCTTCTCGGCAGTAGCTGTGCGTCCAATCGTACTCCGAGCACTTCCAGGTGTAGCACTTGGAGTTGGGGAAGTCGGTGACGTGCGCGGAATCCAACGGGATTTGCATTTTTCCGTTGCAGAAGTCCGGGACCAGGTCGTCTATGCACAGGCTCATTTATGGAGTTCTTCGAAAGGCCGCACTTCCTTTAGGCGGGGTCACTTCCCGAAATGCTGAAGCAGGATGGCGACGCAGCTGGCCACGAAAAACGCCGCGGAGCCGAGCAACGTCCAAGAACTTCCGAGGGAGACCAGCCAGCTCGCCCACGCGGAGGGGTGTCGCGTCTTCAAGAAGTCCCACACCTCAGCCCGGCAGTTGAGCAGATACACGCCGTCGCCGCGACACGCGCACGGCTCTCGCACGAACCCCGTGGAGAAGCTCGCGGGGGCGAAGGGGCACGCGGCATCCTCGGAGGTCGACTCCCCGGGCGCTCTCACGACGAGCTCCACGCGGGAGTCCGCGAAGCGCTCCGCCAGGGCCAGGAGCGAGCAGTCGTGCTGCACCATCCAGGACGCGGCCGTGGAGTCCAGCACCCCCCCTTGCCAGTCCTGGGGAAGTCCGGCGCTCACCACCACCGAACCGGGGGAGGGGAGGGCGTCCAGGTTGAGGAAGACGCCCGACCCCACGCCGAGGTAGAACCACGCCACGCCCGTCTCGGGGAACCGCACGCGCAGCACCTCGAGCCGACCCCGCCGCGCCAGGAGGCGCACGTCTGCTGCGGAGGACGGGCGCGAAACGAAGAAACCGTACGCCTTGAAGCGGTACTCGGGCAGCCGCCTCGCACGTCCATGCGGTTCCGGGGGCGAGTTCTTGCTGCGACTCGTGCGGCACCGGTCGAACCCGCTGGCCCAGGGGAGACTTCCAGTAGAACCAGGAGAAGCCGTTCAGGTCCACGGCCTCGGGCGGCTCTTGCCCATACACCCAGCTCAGATACGCGCGCCACTCCGGATGGTCCCGCTCCCCCGGCCGCAGCACGGGAAGGGGGGGCACGGTTTCCATTTACGAGTTGATTCAAGTTTGCGTGTAGGTGCATATGGCGCTCAAGTTTCCTGTTCCGCCACTGCCGGGCACCTTCCAGTCGTTGGCCGGGGCGCACTGAAAGTTCTTGCCCGGGTTTTGGTCATCCCGCGTCCAATTCAGGGGTCTTCCCACGACCCAGCTCTTCTTGGAGGGGTCCCCCACGGGACACGAGTCATTGCTGAAATCCGGGAACACGTCCGCGTGATCCTTACAGTCGCCTACGTAGAGCTTACAGACGTTGTCGTTCGTGCCGTCTACCGGTTTGGCGCCCGGAAAGGGACTCTGCGGCCACCCGACGCAGGAATTCCCGCCGGATGGGCCGCCTCCGACGACGCAGACCTTGTTGGCATCGCACAGGCTCAGAACGTCGCTGGCCGAGGTGCAGTCGCAAACGCCCTGGGCGGCCCCGTCTGCTTTCTTGCAGTGCAGACCCCCGTACGCCACGTTGCAATCGCCATCCGTTTGGCAGGCATGCCCCAAGTTGCCCGGGGAGTTACGGGCGCACAAACCCGTGCTGGTGTCGCACGAGAGGCCCGCCCCCGTACACGTTTTGTTGACGAGGCACGCCGCACCTTCCTGGTCCCCTGTGGCGACCATGCATTTTTTCGCGGACATTTTAAGTAGCCGCAGATGTAGCGGGGACTATATGCAGTTCCGGGGGCCCTTAGAAGATGCGAGCGCTACGTTTGGCCGCGTCGGTCGCCTTGGCCGCTTTTGTCGCCGCGAGCAGCGCCGCCGCGTGCGACGCGTGCGCCGCGTGGTCGACGGCGATGGCATCCCCTTCATGTCGGCATCTGTCCCAGGCCTTCCGCACCTTCTCGACTCGGTGCTCTTTCGTCTTTGCTTCATGACGTGCCTCGTGCCAGGCCTTCCTGGCCTCGAGGATGTGAGGGGCGAGCTGCTCGAGCTTCTTTACGAGCTCCGCGTGCACTTTGTCCTTCTGCCCATCCAACTTGTGCATCTCGTGCCTTGCGCCCTCGACGAGGTTCGTCTTGATCCCTTCCTGCTCGTGGTAGTGCGTTTCTGCTTTGGCCTCGGCATCCTTGGCGCCGCGCAGCTCGGCCTCCACGTGCTTCTCGATATCCTTGAGGCGACGACACCGAGCTTCCTGCTTGAGGATCCTGTCGTTGAGGCTTCCTTCCGAGGCGTCCCAAAATATTTTTTTGGCCCGCTCCAAGTGCTTTAAGGGTGGGGCTCTACTCTTGAGGGCGTTCCAAAATCTTACGGGTGTGGAGGGGGTTGAGGGAGGAGCGAAGGTCTCCAGGTCCTCCTCGTCATGCTCCTCTGCGTCCTGAAACATCTCGTCGGTGGGCTCCGAAGAACTCTCCGTCTCTTCTTCTTGCCTGGGGACATGTTCCGGGACCGCCGCCGGGGCGGGCCTCTTGTCCTGCTGCAAGTAAACTTTCAAATGCTTCGGAAGTTCCTTTTTCACGACTTTCACCATTTCTCGTAGGCTCAGATTTCCGGCGCTGCCCGGCCAAAGGAGAGACGTGCGTCCAACCCCAGGCCGCCCTGGCGCCGCACCTCCCATGACACGAAGGATCAACGTCCTTTCGGGAGAGCCTTCAGGGCCCAGGGCTGCGCGGAAAGGACAACCTCGGAGAGATGGGGTCAAAAGGGCCAGGGCTCGCCGAATAAGCTTGCGTCGGAGAGATGGGCGAAAAGTTGCCGGGGACATCCC
>Ga0114972_10003933_pt1 | contig 11079 bp, 5 predicted proteins | sample M_140807_EF_Meta_FD_87354 | JGI IMG/M metagenome (GOLD analysis project Ga0114972, IMG submission 87354) | Freshwater microbial communities from Lake Montjoie, Canada to study carbon cycling - M_140807_EF_MetaG | ecosystem: Environmental > Aquatic > Freshwater > Lake | place: Lake Montjoie... | reverse complement strand
TAATGGAGGTTCTTCATTTACAGATATTGCAGGTGCAACAAGCGCTTCATTAACACTCAATAATGTAACTAGCACAATGAATAACAATGTGTATCATTTAGTTGTTGCTAGTTGTAATCCAAATAATCTTTTATCCTCTGATGTGAGTTTAACTGTTAACAGCGCTGCAAACATCACAACAGAACCTATTAATTCAAATGGTTGTGTTGGTGGTAATGCAACATTCTCTTCTATTGCTACTGGAACAAATGTTACTTATCAATGGCAAGTAAGCACTGATGGCGGTGTGACTTTTGCAAACATAACTGGTGCAACAAACACTTCTCTATCATTAAACGGACTTACAACTTTACAAAACAATAATAAATACAGATTAATTGCCACAGGAAATGCTTGCTCAAATTTTGATACTTCTGTTAGTGTTACGCTTACCGTAAGTGATAATGCAATTGTTACTCTACAACCTTCCAACGTTAGTGAGTGTCCATCTCAAAATGTAGTATTTAGTTCAACGGCTGTTGGAACAGGTATAACCTATCAATGGCAGGTTAGTACAAATGGTGGGACAAGTTTTACAAACATTAATGGACAAACAAGTGCAACATTAACTTTGAATGCTATTACTTCTTCAATGAATAACAACCAATACAGAGCGATGATTAATAGTCAATGTAACGCAGTTGGTATTTATTCAAATCCTGCTACTTTAACAGTAAAAGCCTTGCCTGTAGTTGCAAATCAGCCAAGCGATATTACAAGTTGTGTGAATTCTAATGTTATTTTTAATGCTGCTGCAAATGATGTTGCCATATTAACATACCAATGGCAAATGGCACCAAGCAGTAGTAATGTGTTTAGCAATATTAATGGAGAAACATCTAATAGCTTATCCTTAAATAATATTGCATCTAATATGAATAACAACAAATACAGATTGCAAATTTCAAGTGGTTCTGGTTGTGGACCAATATTTACTGATACTGTTTTATTACATGTTTCTTCACCTGCAGTAATTCAAACACAACCAATAAATGCTTCTGTTTCAATTGGATCTGATGCGACTTTCTCTGTAATTGCATCGGGTACTAATATTAGTTATCAATGGCAAGTGAGTAGCGACTCTGGCTTAACTTATAGAGATATTGCAGGGGCTACATCAAGCACTTATTTATTAACTGGTGTAAGTTTGAATAATGACAATTATCAATACAGAGTTATAGTTAAAGAAGCAAGTTGTGGAAATATAACATCGAGTGCTGCAAAATTAAATGTTTCTTCAAGTGCATTTATTTATCCAAATCCTACAAAAGATAATCTTAGTGTTAATTTGAGTGATCTAATATTATCTAAAGAGAATATCAAAATAACTATGTTCGATTCAAAAGGATCAAGAGTGTATAACCAAATTTTTGCAGTCTCTATAAACAACAGGTTGTTAAATATTAAAACTGCTGGATTACAAAGCGGCAATTACTTTTTAGTACTAACAGATAACAAGGGCGTTGTACTAGAAAGAGCTAAAATTGTGATTGAGTAAAAAATATTGCTGATAATTTTAAGAGGCTGTTTCCTAAAAAGAGGCAGCCTCTTTTTTTTACATGCTATTTAATTTATTTTGATGTAATTATTATAGGTGTGAATGAATCTCAAGAAAAAAAAATATATTTACTCAAAATATTTAAATTGTTGAAAAAGGAGTTTATTCTGAAAAAACAACAATCAATTTATACAACTGCTTTTATATCATGTCTGAAAAATCAATTAAATTTTTAGCTGAAAGCACCCTTAAAACAGGAGACTTAGAACATAGAAGGAAAATTAATTTCAATATTGGCAAATACAATTTGGCAGTTCCTTTTGGAAAGTCGCAATTTAAAAATGTTGAGCTTGCGCGTGAAAAAGCAAAAAATATTAAATGGAAAGCAATTGAAAATTTAGATAAACAATTAGAGAATTTCGAAGTTTCATTTAGCAGTAGAGGCGGTAAGGTTATTTGGGCAGAAGATGCTAATCAAGCCATTGAAGCCATCCTACAAATTTGCAGTGAGAAAAATTGCAAAACCTTAGTGAAAAGTAAGAGCATGGTTACAGAAGAAATTCATCTCAATTCTGCATTAGCAAAACATAATATTGAAAGTGTTGAAACTGATTTGGGAGAATATATTCAACAACTGGATGGTGAAGCTCCTTATCATATTGTAACACCTGCCATGCATAAAAGTAAAGAAGACGTGGCAAAATTGTTCGCTGAAAAATTAGGAACCGATCCTAATTTAACGCCTCAAGAACTTACTTTGGTGGCAAGAAATATTCTTCGAAAAAAATATACAGAAGCGGAAGTTGGTGTAACAGGCGCCAATTTTTTAATCAGTGATATTGGCGGAATTGCAATCACAGAAAATGAAGGCAATGCAAGATTAAGTTGTGCTTTTCCAAAAACACATATTGTGGTAGTGGGCATTGAAAAAATGATTCCTTCAATTAAAGATCTTGGATTGTTTTGGCCATTGCTAAGCACTTTTGGTACTGGACAGCAAATGACTGTTTACAATTCAATTGTTACAGGTCCTCGCCAATCTAATGAAACCGATGGACCGGAAGAGATGTATGTTATTTTATTAGATAATGGAAGAACTAATATTTTAAATAATCCCAAACAAAGAGAAAGCCTTTACTGTATTAGATGTGGTGCATGTTTGAATGCTTGTCCTATATATAAAAATATTGGCGGACATACTTACGATGCTACTTACAGCGGACCTATTGGAAGTGTAATTACGCCGCATTTGCAAAATATGAAATCATACAAGCATTTAAGTTATGCGTCTTCTTTGTGTGGTAATTGTACTGAAGTATGTGCTGTAAAAATAAATTTACACGAATTGTTACTTGAAAACAGGCACGAATCTGTTGAGCAAGGCAATGCAGAACTTTCTGAAAAAATCGCCTGGAAAGCATGGAGAATAGGCAGTTTATATAGAAAATTGATGAACGTAAGCAATGGAAAAATTAAGAGTAAAGTGGTGAATAAAGTTTTTACTTCCTGGACTCAAACAAGAGGTTCGTTAGATTTTAGTGAAAAAACATTTAACCAACTTTGGAAAGAAAAACATCCAAAATGATTTTATTTTATTCAGAAACTATTACTGAAAGAATTAAATATGTTGTTCATTTTATCTTGAAAGAACAAATGGGGATTGATGTTGAAATCACAAGTGATTATTCTTATTGTGTGCAATCTTCTTTATGTATAATTAATTATAGCTCTAAAGTTTTTACAAAAGGCACTTTTAATATCTTACCTCATGGTCTATTAAAAGAAACTACCATCATAGAACAAGAAATTAATTGCATTAATCAGCACAACTACATTTCATTTTTTCAAACAGAAAACAGTGATTTTTCATTTGATGTATTTGCTTCTGTTTTTTATTTAATTAGCAGATATGAAGAATATTTACCGCATCAAAAAGATGAATATGGTAGATATGCGCACATAAATTCAATTGCATACAAACAAGGATTTTTAAATCAGCCAATTGTCAATATTTGGATTGATGAATTCTCTAAAGCTTTACAAAAACATTGGCCTTCACTGGAAATTATAAAATCCTCATTCCATTCAATTATCACACATGATATTGATATGGCTTGGTCTTATAAACACAAAGGGATTTTAAGAAACATTGGAGGCTTTCTTAAAAAACCGAATGTAAATAGATTATTAGTTTTATTGAGAGTAAAAAAAGATCCATTTGATAGTTATGGTTTTATTAATGAAAAAATCAAAAACAAAAGAATTAAGTCTTTGTTTTTTTTCCTGCTTGCCAGAAAGGTTTCTAATTACGATAAAAATATTTCTCCGAAAAATTATGCTTTTAAAAATTTAATCTTAAACACTTCGAGAAAATATACTATCGGCATTCATCCTTCATGGCAAAGCAATTTCAAAGACAAATTAATGAAGCATGAAAAAATAAAATTGGAAATAATAACAGAGCAATACATTACAAATTCAAGACAACATTATATTAAATTTAGTTTGCCTGATACGTATCAAGAATTAATAAAAGCAGGTATTTTAAATGAATTTAGCATGGGATATGGAAGCATCAATGGATTTAGAGCTTCGGTTGCAAGCAGCTTTTTTTGGTATGATTTAAGTAAGGAAGAAACCACCTCGCTTCGAGTAAATCCATTCTGTTTTATGGACGCTAATAGTCACTATGAACAGCGCCAATCCATTGAACAATCTCAACAAGAACTTGTGTTTTACTATGATGTCATAAAAAAATATAACGGATTGTTTATTCCTATCTTTCACAATAATTTTTTAGGAACAAATAAGGAGTTTAAAGGATGGAAAGAAATTTACACTCAACTTATTGATACAATTCATCAAAATCAATAATCAAATTACACCTTGATTTCTTTTTTTACACTCTTGTTCACGATATACACTCCAATTAATGTGATGATGGTTCCAAATAAAATCGAAAGCGTTAATTGTTCTTTTAAAAAAATGGCTGCTACTATCATAGCAACTATCGGATTAAAATACGCATACAGCGAAGATATTGCTGCTGGCAATGTTTTTAAGCTATATATAAATGCAATAAAACTGGTGATTGAACCTGCAGTTATTAAATAAAAAATGGCTGTCCAACCCTTAATACTAATTTGTGAATAAGGAACATTTGTGTGTGTGATTGAAGTAAAGACAAACAACATTATTGAACCCATTATCATTTGCCAACCCATTCCATAATATGAATTAATGGAGAGATGATGTTTTGATAAAAAAATTGTGCCCACACTCCAAGATAACATTGCAATTATTGAAAGGGCCAACCCTAACAACAGTTCAGGCGTTATAGTTGCAAACATGTTTTGTGAAAAAACATATCCAATCCCAATGATGCCAATAATCAATCCCAAAAAAGTTAATGAAGAAACATTTTTCTTCGTATAAAATATCCATTCAATCAACACAACACTCAATGGATACAATGCTCCTATTAAAGCTGCCAATCCAGTTGGAATGTATTTTAAACCCCAAGTACTTAATCCATTTGCTAAAAAGAAATTTAATAAGGCCATTACAAATAAAGACTTAAAATCTTTTTTTGTAGGTATGCGCTCTTTTTTAATGACCAGAAAAAAAATAAGAAATAAACTTCCTGCTATAAACTGACGAATAGAACACAATTGCAAGCCCGGTATATCATGAACAGCGTATTTACTGGCTACCCAAGTAGTTCCCCATAATATGCTTGTTGCTGTTAATGCTATGTAACCTTTTGTTGTGGAGGTGGTTTTCAAATTGTATTAATGTTTGAAATGTCTTTGTCCCGTAATAACCATTACCAAATTATTTTCCTTACAATAATTAATGGAATCAGCATCTCTGATAGAGCCACCCGGTTGAATAAATACTTCTATTCCATTTTTATGTGCAATTTTTACACAATCATCAAATGGAAAAAAAGCATCACTCGCAAGTACCGCTCCTTTTAAATCAAATTGAAATTGATGCGCTTTTTCTATTGCATGTCTTAATGCATCTATTCTGCTGGTTTGTCCGCAGCCTTTGCCTATTAATTGCTTGTTTTTAATTAATGCAATGGCATTACTCTTTAAATGTTTACAAATAATATTCGCAAACTTCATGTTTTCTTGTTCATCATTACAAGAAATTCTTCTGCCTTCTTCTTTCCACTCTTGAAAATTTCCAATATCTGAAGCTTGTGATAAAACGCCTGTTAATAATGATTTCGTTTGTACAATTGGCAATTCAAATTCTTTCAGTTGTAAAACAATTCTGTTTTTCTTGGATTGTAACAAAGTCAGTGCGTCAGATTCAAATGAAGGCGCAATTAACACTTCAAAAAACAAATCGTTTATCGCTGTTGCTGTTGATACGTCAATCATTTGGTTACAAACCAATACTCCTCCGAATGCACTTTCCGGATCTCCAGCCAAAGCTAAATCCCATGCAGCTTTTACTGTGGGTGCTTGTGCAATTCCACAAACATTGGTATGCTTAATAATCGCGAATGTAGTTTCGTTGAATTCTTTAATCAATTGAATAGCCGCTTCCACATCAACTAAATTATTATAAGAAAGTTCTTTTCCATTTAACTGATTAAACACCTCATTCAAATTGCCATAAAAACTAGCTGTTTGGTGTGGATTTTCACCATATCGCAAAACTCTTTTTTCCTGATTAAAAGGACTATTGATGGAAGTTTGGTTGAAATAATTTGATATGGCTGTATCATAAGCAGTGCAAACATCAAATGCTTTAATGGCAAAAAATCGTCTTTGTTCTAAAGTAGTTTGCGCGTTTTGTGTTTTTAAAATATCTAACAACAATTGATACTCTCTTTTGGCCGATACCACCAACACATCTTGATGGTTTTTTGCAGCTGCCCGAATCATAGAAGGGCCACCAATGTCTATTTTTTCAATAATTTGACTCTCATCTACAATTGCCTGATTGGCAAAACTTTTTACAGTTTCTTCAAATGGATATAAATCAACCATTACCAAATCAAAAGATGGAATATTATATTGTTGCATTTCTTGTTGATGGATTTCATCATTTCTTTTACCAAGAATTCCTCCAAAAACCAATGGGTGTAGTGTCTTAACTCTTCCTCCTAATATTGAAGGAAAGCCGGTTAAAGACTCAACAGGAACACAAGGAATATTTTGTTCTTCTATAAAAGCTCTTGTGCCTCCAGTGCTGTAAATAGTTACACCTTGTTCATGTAACAATTGAACAATTGATGCTAAGCCATCTTTATAAAAGACAGAAATTAATGCGGATTGAATTTTTTTCATTTAAATATGATTGCAGTTAAGAATTATTTCTGTTTCAAGTTTTTGGATGTGCTGATAGTGTTATTCTTTAAATCATATGTAATTGCACCATCGTCCGGTATTGAAAAGTAATGCAAATGTAAAGCCGAACATTCTTTTTTCCATTTTGCAATTTTCCACAAACTGTTAGCAGCATCAAAAATGATCAATTGAACGTGTATCAAACGAAGCATTTCTTTCAACTCTTTGTTTTTAAAATTAGAGATTACAAGCATATCAACGGTTTTGCTTTGAGTCAATTGCTCAAGCCTAAATGTGGAATCAATCATCATTATTTTTTTGTTGTTAAATATTATTGTCTGATTTATGCAATCGTTTTTTAGAAAAATGGGATGATATGCATGAAAATATTGTCTGCTTTGCTGAAGTGTTTTGTTTTCATTTATATTTTTATCGCCTACAAATACATAATTATTTGAAAAGATAAAATCTATAGCCATTTTGTGTGGTGTATTATAAATTATAATTTTTTGCTGTTGTTGATCTTTGATCTTTCCGTATAAATTAAAAACAATTAAAAAAGTAGATATAAACAAAGAGAATAGAATCCTCTTTTTATTTTTATTGATTATTGCATTTATACATACAACAATAAAAATGTAAAGTAGTATTGTAGAAAAAATACCAACTCCAATATTTTTTATTGTAGAGAATGGCAATTCATTTACAAACAGTACAAATTGATTCATTTGTTTAATTAAAACGAAACAACACGCGCCAACTGTATTTGCTAAAAATTTGAATGGGGAAATTATCATGAGTAAAATCTCGGCAAACAAAATAATGGTAGATAGAGGTACGCATATTAAATTGGCAATTAAAAAATAATTAGGAAACTGATGAAAATAATAGATGCAAATGGGAAAAGTTATTATTTGTGCTGCTATTGTAATCGAGGTCATTTCCCAAATTTTTCTACTGATGTTGTTTTTTAAAAAAATTAACCGCTGAATTGGTTTTTGTAACCAAACAATTCCAATGATTGCAAGGTAGCTGAGTTGAAAACCAACATCCCATAAAAAATAAGGGTTGTAAAGAAGCATGAGAAATGCAGAGGCTGCCAAGCTGTTGTATACTGTTGCTTTTCGATGGAGTGCTTTGCCAATAATTACACAGGTAAACATTACAGCACTTCTAAGTACAGAAGCAGACGCACCTGTGATAAAAGAAAACATCCAAAGAAAAATAATTATTGAAATAGCTTTTAACCAATTTGATTTTTTAAACAGAGGGATAAGGTTGAACAAACTATTAATTCCAATATAGAGTAAGCCCAGGTGTAAGCCGGAGATAGCTATGATGTGTACAATGCCCGTGTTGCTGTATGCCTGAACAATATCTTGATCTAAATCTTTTTTATATCCAATAAATAAAGCCTCTGCAATTCCAAGTATTTGTTTATCCTGAGAAATAAATAATTGAAAATTCTTCACAACTGATTGCTGAAACGAAAAAATAAATTCATTTAAATAATTAGCATCACGATAATTTAATTTTATGTACTCTTCTTTTTTTAAATACAGTTGATGATAAATTTGTTGGAAGGCTTGATATTGTTTGTAATTAAATGAACCTGGATTGCCGTTATTTTGAATTCTACGAATAGATTTATTAATAAAAATAAAATCGCCCATACTTAACGGTTGAGCGTTATGTTCAATATATACTATTAAGCTTCCAACAACCGGCTTGTGTACATTTTTTTGAACAACATATTTCACCGAACACTTCAATCTAAAATTCTTAGCCATTGAATCAACGGGTTCATCTATTCTTAGCATTAACTCATCGCCATCCTTATAAATATTCCCATACCAATTCTGTTTGTTTTGTAAATCTTTGTTGAATGTAATGAGTGATCCAAAGAAAGCAACTATACACAATAAAAAAATGGTTTGTGCACTTCTAAACTTGTATTTGAGTGAGAGAGAAAGAAAATTGAATGAAAAATAATTAACTATAAAAAATGCGCCGACAAAAAAAAGTACAAATATGGATAACGAAAAATACCATTGTAACAAAATGCCAATCATTAATGAAATAACGATTCTTACAAATGGAGCTTGCTTCCATATAGGTATGCTAATGAGTTGCATACTCAAAAATAGCTCCTTGATATTTTTTTCTTACTGAATTTTATTTACTCAAATGCATACTTCGTTCTTTGTACAATTGACGGAAGTAAGGGTCACGTAAATCTTTTATAAAGCGAATAGCTTCGCCAGTACTTTTCATTTCAGGACCAAGCTCTTTATTAACCCCTGGAAATTTATTAAAAGAAAAAACGGGTTCTTTTATCGCAAAGCCTTTTAAGTTCTTATTGAATTTGAAATCTTTCAATTTGGCTTCTCCCATCATCACCTTTGTTGCAATGTTTAAATATGGAATTTGATATGCTTTAGCAATAAAAGGAGTTGTTCTTGATGCTCTTGGATTAGCTTCAATTACATAAACGTTTCCATCTTTAATAGCAAACTGAATATTAATAAGGCCCAATATATTTAATGAGCGCGCAATTTTTTCTGCGTACTCTTCCATTGTATGAACAATTAATGGACTCAAATTAAATTGTGGTAAAACGGCATTACTATCACCACTATGAATACCCGCAGGTTCTATGTGCTCCATCAAGCCCATTATATGAAAATCGGTTCCATCGAAAATGCCATCTATTTCTGCTTCCTGACATCTATCCAAAAAATGATCAATCAAAATTTTATTGCCCGGTAAATGTTTCAATAAACTTAACACCCCTTTTTCCAATTCTTCATCGTTTAAAACAATGCGCATTCTTTGACCTCCTAACACATAGCTTGGTCTTACTAAAACAGGATAACCAACTTCTTTGGCCACTTCAATTGCATCATCTGTATTAAATGCAGTGCCATATTTTGGATAAGGAATTCCCAAAGCTTTTAGTGTATCGCTAAATCTTCCTCTGTCTTCAGCTATATCCATATTATCAAAAGAAGTTCCAATTATTTTTATTCCTTTTTCATCTAACTTTTTAGCAAGCTTCAAAGCTGTTTGTCCACCTAATTGAACAATCACACCTACTGGATTTTCGTGTTCAATAATTTCCCAGATATGCTCCCAAAATACAGGTTCAAAATATAATTTATCGGCTATGTCAAAATCCGTTGATACGGTTTCAGGATTACAATTAACCATTATTGCTTCATAACCACACTCCTTAATGGCAAGTAAACCATGAACACAACAATAATCAAATTCAATTCCTTGGCCAATTCTATTGGGCCCGCTTCCAAGCACAATTATTTTCTTTTTATCTGATGAAATAGATTCATTAGAAATTAATTTTCCTTGTGTGGAAGTGTTTTCAAAAGTAGAATAGAAATAAGGTGTTTTGGCCATAAACTCTGCACTGCAAGTATCAACCATTTTGAACACTCTAGTTAATCCCATTGCTTTTCTTCTATCATAAATAGCTTCGCTATTTTCCTCGCGCATAATGCGCGCAATTTGCTCATCGCTAAATCCTAAAAATTTAGCTTCCTTTAATAAATTATCGGGCAAAGATTTTAAATCAAATTGGGCTATTTGCTTTTCGCACTCACAAATTTTTTGAATTTGATAAATAAACCAACGATCAATCATTGTTTTTTCGCAAATGCTTTTTACGCTTGCACCTGCCATTAGTGCGTCTTTTATTCTGAATAACCTGTCCCACTTTGGTATTTTTATGTACTCGAGTAATTCATCTGCATGCATTAAACTTTTTCCATAATACCCTAACCCAACAGCTTCATTTTCCAAACTTTGACAAGCCTTTTGAATGGCCTCCGCAAAACTTCTTCCAATTCCCATTACTTCACCTACACTTTTCATTTGAAATCCGAGTGTATCATTGGCTCCTTTAAATTTATCGAAATTCCAACGAGGTATTTTTACAATTACATAATCTAAAGCCGGCTCAAAATAAGCAGAGGTAGATTGAGTGATTTGATTTTGTAGTTCATCTAAATTATAGCCTAATGCTAATTTAGCGGCGATTTTTGCAATGGGGTAACCAGTAGCCTTACTCGCTAATGCAGATGAACGAGAAACCCTTGGGTTGATTTCAACTACAATAATTTCTTCTGTTTGAGGGTTTAAAGCAAACTGCACATTGCAACCGCCTGCAAAATTTCCAAGATTGCGCATCATGTTGATGGCTGTATTCCGCATCAACTG
>Ga0114972_10003928_pt1 | contig 11089 bp, 3 predicted proteins | sample M_140807_EF_Meta_FD_87354 | JGI IMG/M metagenome (GOLD analysis project Ga0114972, IMG submission 87354) | Freshwater microbial communities from Lake Montjoie, Canada to study carbon cycling - M_140807_EF_MetaG | ecosystem: Environmental > Aquatic > Freshwater > Lake | place: Lake Montjoie... | reverse complement strand
GACATCTTTGCCGCGGCCGAGGCCTTGCCCGAGCCCGAGAAGGAGAAGTTCATGACCGGCGCGGAGCAGTTGATTGAGCGGGGTCGCCAAGAGGGGCTGCAGGAAGGTCGGCAGGAAGGTCGGCAAGAAGGCGAGCACGTCGCCCTTGCCGGCGCGGTCCTGCGCCAGGCACGCCTTCGCTTTGGCGCCCTTCCCCCCGAGACGACCGCGCGTGTCTCTTCTGCCTCGCGCGCGGAGCTCGAGCGCTGGCTGGACGCCATCCTCACAGCCGAGCGCCTGAACGACCTATTCGGTTGACGACTCTCGGTCTCGAACCCTCAGTCACCGAGGCGGAGCGCGAGCGCTGAGCCGCGGACCACGCGCACGCCGAGCGCTCCCTGGAGCAGGTCGGCGCGGCCGAGCCAAGTCACGCGCTCGCTGGCCCGTGTGAGGCCCGTGTATACCAGCTCTCGGGTCTGAATCGGGGAGGCCCGGTCCGCGAGGACGAGCGCCACGTGGTTGAACTGTGACCCCTGACTCTTGTGCACGGTGAGGACGAGCCCGTCCACGTGTGGCGGCAGGCGGCTCAGCGCGACGCGACGCAAGGGCGCCGGCGCCGTGGCGTCGCTGGGTTCGGTGGCCGGGAAGACACACTCGAGCGCGCGCGCCGAGGTCGCGCTCGGCAAGACAAGCCCAATGTCCCCGTTCCACAGGTTGACCTCGTACGCGTTCTCGGTCACGAGCACCGGCTGGCCGAGCCACAGCCCGGACTGGGTCAGGAGCCCACGACGTCGGCGCGAGGCGCGCACCGCGTCCGCGCTCGCGCCAGCGTCCATGACAGGCCGCGCGATGTCCGACTCAAGGATGTGCTGCTTGAACCGCCGCGACAGCGCCCGCGTGAGCCCGTCCACCCCGAGCGGGCCGCGACGATGCACCGCGAGGACGCGGTACCGGTCGAAGGCCGCGAGCAGGTCGTGCGCGCTGTCCGCGAGCGCCGCCCGACCCCCGGACGCCAAGAGGCGCTGGAGCATGCTCAGGTAGCCTTCGGACTGCCCATGGGCCAGCGAGTCGCCGAGCCACGGCGTCAGTAAGGCGTCGAGCTGCTCCGGCGTCGGTCGACCTTCGCGCGCCTCGCCCAGGTGAAGCAGTCGGCTCGGGTGTGGGTCCGGCACGGCAGCCGGCGCGCCGGTCAGCAGGTCGACGGCCCGCGCGCGCGTTGCGGGCGAGTCGGGCGCCTGCAGCGTGCTCACGAGCTCAGCGAGCGCGGGCGCGGCGCCCGAGCGGTGATTCTGCGCGAAGCGAACGACGCACTCGCCGAGCGGCCCCGCATCCGGGCGCGCCCCCTGTTGGGCATCGAGCGGACGGCTCACCAGGTCGCCGAGCACGCTCCCCACGTCCACGCTGGGTAGCTGGTCGCGGTCGCCGAGCAGGACCAGCCGTGTCGCGGGGCCCAGCGAGGTCAGCAGGCGGCGCATCAGCGGCAGGTCGACCATCGAGGCCTCGTCGAGCACGACGACGTCGGTCGGGAGGGGCGACTCGGGTCCAAAGCGCGACGCGCCCGAGCCCGGCTGAATCCGCAGGAGCCGATGCAGGGTGCTCGCGGGCAGCGCCTGTAGCATCCGCCGCGCCTCCGGCGTGGTCTGTAGGGCGTGAATGTCCTCACCCATGGCCTCGCGCATGCGCACGCCGGCCTTGCCCGTCGGCGCGGTCAGCACGATGCGCAGCGGGTGCGCGCGCCGCGCCGCGGCCTCGAGCAGCATCGCCAGGACACGCTTGATGCTCCACGTCTTGCCCGTGCCGGGCCCGCCGGTGACGATCGTCAGGCGGCGTGACGCGGCGCACCTCAGGGCGCGCTCGGCGGGCGACCCCGGGACCTCGCCAGCCAGCAGGCGCGCGCAGGCTGCGTTCACTTCGTCGGCGTCGAGCAGTAAGGCGTTGGGGCCCCCGGGGGGCTCCAACGCGAGCGCCCGCAAGGCGTGGGCGACTTGGTCCTCCTCCCACGCCATGCGCAGGCTCTGGAGCAGAATTCCCCCATCGTCGAGGGGCGTTCCCACAAATGGGCCCGAGGTGCTGACCAGCGGGCTCGTGAGCACGTTGGCCTCCCACCCGAGCAGGTCTACTGGCCACGGCGGGCGGGGGGGCGTTGAGCGGGCCTCATCGCCCTCGAGGTCGGCCCGCGCGAGCAGCACGCGCTCGACGGCGCGCAGGTCCAGCCCCGCGTGGCCGCGGAGCTGCGCCTCGACGACGCAAGCGAGCGCGAGGAGCGTATGCGGGTTGGGCTCGAACCAGCGCCGCGCGAGGGCGTCGACCACGTTCAGCGCGTCGGTGGACAGGACGCCACAGGCCACAAACGGCGCGGCCACGGTGAGCAGGTCGGCGCGCTGCAAGGCGAGCTTCATGCGGTGCCTCCCACGGCGTCCATCGCGCGTTCGACCTCCTCGGCCGTTGCCCCGGAGAAGACGGCGTCCATGCCCACGACCACCTCGGCCGACCAGCGGTCCGCCCAGACGCCGAGTGGGCTGCCCGCGCCCTTCATGCCGCGCAAGAACAGGTACAGGTGCCCGCCCACGTGGCGGTCGTAGTGGTAGGCCGCACCGAGTCGCTGACGCAGCAGGCGGTGGAGCGCGACCGTGTAGACGAGCGCTTGCAGGTGGTACGCCGAGTGCGCCATCGCCCACGCCAGCACGGGGGGCGTGTAGTGCAGCTCGAGCGCTCTCGGCGCGCGGCCGCCTGGGGGGAGCGGCAGGCGACCGACGGCCTCGACCAGGGCGTCTGGTCCCCGCAGCAGGTTGCTCTTGTAGTCGCACAGGTAGTAGCGGTCGCCCACGCGGAATGTGAGGTCGATGAAGCCATTGAGCAGGCCCGCGATGCGCGGCAAGAGCGCGCGCTCGTTCGGCAGGGTCAGCAGCGCCCGCAGCCAGTCGCTCGCGCGCGCGCCGGTCGCCACGGCCCGCGCGTACACGGCGCGGACCGCCTCGGGGTGGAGCTGCGACGGTGGCGGTCCGCCGGGCGGGCGCCGGTCGAGGCCGGATCCGAGCCGGAGCGAGAAGCCCAGCTCGTCTGCGCGGTCCCGCAGCGCCACCTGCCGGAGACAGAACCCGGCTGGCAGCTGGAGCTCCGGCGCGGCGTCGAGCGGCGTGTCCAGCCAGCCCGGCATGAGCCCCACGGCCAGGGCGTGCTGCTGCGGGTCATGCACGCCGGTCGCAGCGCCCGCCTCTTCGACGAGCTGGACCAGCGGCCGCCCATCTCGGGCGAGGAGCGCGTCGCTCGGCCCGGCAAAGTCGAGGTGCTCGAAGACGGCGTGCAGCCACTCGCCCGTGCGTGTGCCGCCCGCGAAGCCCTGCCCCACGGCCGGGCTCAGGTCGGTCTGCGGCAGACCGCCCTCTGCCAGCCAATCGGCGGGTAGGGTCCCCACCGTTTCGTCCAGAGCGACGTCCGACTCGGCCTCGCCCGCTGGGCCGAGATCGTCATCGGGGTCATCGTCGTGGACACGGTCGGCCTCGGTCGCCTGCGTGGCTGCGCCGTTGAGGTGCGCGCTCTGCAGCTTCGACAGGCCCGTGTAGCTCGTGACCATCCACCCGGCGCCGGGCGCGCGCACGGGTCGCCACGGGCTGAGTGAGATGCCGGGCGGCGAAGCGTCGGGCAACCTGCGGAGCGGAGACTCCATCGGGGGCTCGTCCACGACGCAGGGCAGCTGGGAGAGGCGGTCGCCCACCAGGTCGTCGAGCGCGCTCCAGGGGTTGTTGCGGCTCGGCGGCAAGTACCAGACGACCTGCTTGTGCACTGCGCGCGTCAGCGCGACGTAGAGCAGGCGCAAGCTCTCCTGCTGCTCTTCCGTCTCGGCCCGGTCGGCCGCGAACGCGCGCTCAAGCGCCTTGGGGGGATGCAGGTCGACGACACGCTCGCCGTCCATCTCATCGGTCGAGTAGACGAACGGCTCGTAGTGGGGCAGCGGCGGCGGCTGTGGCTCGCTCCACGCAAAGGGGACCAAGACGATGGGGTACTGAAGTCCCTTGGCGGCGTGAACGGTCGAGATCACGACGGCGTCCGCGTCGGACTCAATTCCGCGGAGCTGCGTCTCGTCATTCGCGTCCGCCGCGGCCATCTCGCGCTTGAGCCACTCCGCGAGGCCCACGGGGCCAAGGCGCATGCGCCGCTCGGCCACGTGCAGCCGCTCGGCGAGGTCGCGCAGGTCCGTGGCGTCCCGCTCGCCGCCGGGTCGACCGAGCAAGCGCGCCAGCGCCCCGCGGGTGCGGAGCAGGTGGTCGAACATCGCGGCAAAGCCGGCCTCGGCCCATCGGCGACCCCACGCCGCGACCTCGTCGCGGAGCATCGACCACGGGCCGATCGGCGCGTCGTCCTCGAGCGCGTCGGCGAGGTGACGCAGGGACCAGCCCACGAGGGGGGTCAGCGCGACCCGCCGCGTGGCGTGGTCGCTGGTCGGCGCGGCGATGGCCTCGATGAGCGCGACCAGCCACTCGGCCGCGGGGCCCTCGAAGAGGCTGTCCGAGGTGCCGGTGACGCCGCGAATGTTCCGCTCGGCGAGCGCCTCGCGCACGAGTCGGCACTCGCGACGTGTGCGACACAAGACCGCGATGTCACGCGGCCGAATCCGGTGCCCGCCCGTGCCATCGCCGGTCGGGCTCTGGCCGATGCGCGCGACGTCGTCCGTCAGGAAGTCATAGACGCGCCGCGCGACGGCCTCGACGATGCGCTCGCGCTTCTCCGCCGCCGTGGTCGTCCCGACGCCGCTGCTGATGTTGAAGAGTTGCTCGGCGAGCTCGTCCTCGGTCGTCTTGTCCTCGATGTCGTCGAACGTGCGCATCTCGATCGGCGCCCCGAGCCCGGTGGCGCGGGTCGGGTGCGCGGCCTCGACCTGGTCGTAGACGATGCGGTCATCGCCGAAGGTGTTCCCCGAGGGCACCCCAGGGGGCGGTGCAGTGGCTTCTCCCTGAGGGCTCTCGACGGGCTCGGCCCGAGCGATCCCGGTCCACCACGCGTTGATCTCGTCGACGAGCGCCGGGTCGGAGCGAAAGTTCTGAATCAGCGCGAACTGGTCATCGAGCGCGTCGATGGCCGACAGATACACGCCGATGTTCGCGCCGCGAAAGCGGTAGATGGCCTGCTTGGGGTCGCCGACGACGTACAGGTAGTGGTCCGATGACGTGAGGAACGTGTGGCTCAGGATCGTCCACTGCGCTTGGTCGGTGTCTTGAAACTCGTCGACGAGCGCCGCGTCGTAGCGAGCGAGGATCGCGGCCTTTAATGGCCGCTCAGGCGCTTCGGTCTCGAGCCTCAGGCGGTCGGCCAGGCGCGTGATCATGGCGTCGTAGGTCAGGACGCTCGCATCGCGGCAGGCGCGCTCGTTGGCCGCGCGCAGCCACGCGGCGAACTCCGGCATGCTCCAGCCCGCCTCGGTGCTCAGTGGCGTCGCGAGCTGGTTGCAGAGCGGTGCGAGCCGCGTCGACGCGAAGTCGCGGCCGGGGTTGTGCGACGCCCAGAGGCTCTCAAGGTCAAAGATACACTTCTCCACGTCGTTCGGCATGTCGAGGAGCGCCTCGGACTCGAGCCAGCCCCGCAGCGACGCGATGAGCGCGTCGCGGTCGGCGGGAAACCGCTGGACGAGCTCACGCTTGCCCGGAATCGCCTGCGCCGTCGTGCCGGTGATGGTGCGGACGGCGTCGAGCGCGTCCTGACCTTCGGGCCCGTCGAGCCACATCAGCACGTGCTGTCGATACTCCGTCCACGCCTCGGCGAAGCGCTCCGCGGCCTGCAGCGAGTGGCGCGTCAGGTCGTGCAGTGTCGCGTTCGGGGGCAGGGCGCTGGGCGGGTCTGTGGTCTCGTGGCCGGCGGCGACGGCGACCCGCCCGACGGCGGCGAGGCTGTCGAGGGTGATGCACTGCCCGTTCAGGCTCGCGAGGAGCTCGAGGCTCGCGTTCGCGTACACGCTCCCGAGCGCGTCGAGCACGAGCCGCTCCCGCAGGTCCCGCGCCTCACTCTGGACAATGGGCTCCGGCGACTCGCCTGCTGCGAGCGTCTGCTCCGAGAGGACGCGCTGGCAGAAGCCGTGAATCGTCGAGATGGGGGCGCGATCGTAGTTGCGGAGGGCGACCTCGACGCGCCGTCTGGCCTCGGCGCGGCGCGCGCCCTTGAGCGCGTCGAGGGCCAGCAAGACCTCGTCGTCCGTCGGCGAGGCCTCGGACTTCGCCAGCACCCGCAGGGCGCGGCTCAGGCGACCGCGGACACGCCCGCGCAGCTCGGCGGTCGCGGCGCGCGTGAAGGTGATGAGCAGGATGCGCTCGATCGACACGCCCTCCTCGGCGACCAAGCGCACGACGAGGCCTTCGGTCTGGTAGGTCTTGCCGGTGCCCGCGCTGGCCTCGATGAGCGCGTTGCGGACCTCGGACAGGGGCACCAGCGCGCCGTCGTCCTCCCTGGGTGGCCACAGCTCAAGGGACGTCATGGTGCGCCCCCGGTTGTCCAGCGCTTGAGCATCGCTCTGTCCGTGCTCCGGCAACGCAGCAGCGGCAGCCAGACGAGCTGCGCGAGCTGAGTCAGGGTGGGCGCCTCGTCGACGGGCGGCAGGTCCGTGTAGACCTGCTCGACGTCTTCGAGCGCGTGCTTGGGGTGCCAGCCCGCGAAGACCACCCGCACATAGGGATCGTCTTCGTCGCCCGGCCGGTCGGGGACAGACGTCCACGCAGCCTTCACCGCCTTTTCGCAGGTCGACTTGGGGTCGGGCGGCGGCTTGTCCGGGTCTTTGGACTTGGTCGGCTGCTCGAGGCGCAGCAGCGCGGCGGCGAGCGCATGGCTGCACCTCGGCAGCAGGAGCAACGGGCTGCGCCGCCCCTGCAGCCAGACCCGCACGAGCGCGTCGAGGGCGCCGAGCGGGTCGCTGGGTCGAGTCAGCCAGCTCGGGGTCTTGAGGACGGTGACTCGGGCGGCGACTGCGCCGGTGTCTTGGACCGCGGCCGCGAGCAGGTGGACCCAGGCGCGCATGAGGTGCTTCGGCGAGACTGCGCCGCCCGCCACGACCCAGTGGTGCGCGCTGACGTCGTCCTCGACGGCCCGCGGGGGCTCGAGGCCCGTGAGCGTCACGCCGCAGGGCAAGTTGACCTGCAGCTTGACCACGGCGTCGTCGTGGACCGCGCCGGCCTCATACAGCTTGGCCGCTTTCTGCAGCGTGGCTTCGACGTCTTCGAGGTGCTCGTTCACGGCGTGCTCGGCCCCTGCGCACAGGGGCAGCTCGCCGCGCGCCCGATACGCCGTCACCGTTTCCTCGACCAGCGCGGCTCGCTGGTCCTCGTCGAGCTCGCCCACCTCGAGGGCGCCGATCTTGGCCGCCTCGCGCAGCAGGTGGTCGCGCAACGCCCAAGACTCCAGCGCGTCGAGCTCGATCGGCTCGCGCTCCGAGAGCGGCTCGGGTGTGTCCCGCAGGTAGAGCCCTAAGCGACGGTAAAGAATCAGCTTTGCGCCATTCACCAGGTCGTCCGCGAGCTGCGTGAGCGAGAGCTCGGTCGGCGGGTTGCGCTCCGGCCGCAGGGGCAGCAAGTCCACCGGATGCGGCTGTGGCACGGCCTGGGAGGCCTCGACGATGTGGGCATCGAACCAGGGACCCTGCCGCGCGGTCGACCAGGGGTGGCGCGTGCCCTGGGAGACTACCTGCCCCCGCTCTGCACCGGCCGCGACCAGCAGATCGATCAGCTCGTCGACGGGGACGCACGGCGGCAGGTGCTGTCCCCGACGCGGCTCATGGCCGGTCCATGAGATGAAGACGTCGTCGCTCGCCCACAGCAGGGCCTGCGCGAGCGTGAGGCGGTCGACGGTCTCTGGCGCGTGCTGGGCAGGGGGTGAGCCCGCGTCGAGCGGCGCCCACGACAGCGGGTGCGCGACCCGCGGAAAGACCCCCGTGTTCATCCCGAGCAGCGCGATGAACGGATGAGGGGTCACGCTCTGCGCGGCGAGCGGTTGCACGGTGACGGCGCTGGCCTGGGCCGCGCGAGCCCGGACGGGCAGCTCGAAGCGCGCGCGCAGCGTGTGAATGACCGCCTCGAAGGCGATGAGCGTGCCGTCTGCCGTCGGGAGGGCCTCGTGCAAGGTCTCCCGCAGCTCCTGGTGCAGCCACTGCTGGGTGGGCGGCAGCTCGGCGAGCGCGTCGAGGGCGTCGAGCAGGAAGCCTCGCCACCCCGCGGCGTCTCGGGGCTGACCGCGGAGGGCGTCGCGCAGTGTCCGAAAACGCTCGACGACGGCCATGAGCCGGGCGACGCGCAGCGTGCGCTCGGGCGCGCCGGTGGGCATCTCCGCCTCGTCCGGCATCACGACGCCGAGCGCCATCCGCTCCACACCGAACTCGAGCGTGTTCTCGTGCACCGCGCGGCCGTAAATGGGGCGCTTGTCCTCGGCGGACAGCCCCCAGCGTGCGCCAGACTCATCCAGCAGCGTCTCCAGATCGGCCACGTCATCGGGCGTGAGCCCCGCCGCGCGCTGAGCCGGGGCGAGCGACAGCAACGCCAGCAGCGCTGGGGCCGTGAACCGGTCGCTGCAGAGCGTGAGCGTCCTGAGCAGGACGTCTGCCAAGGGGTTGGTCTGGGTTAGGCCGAGGTGCGTGAGGGCGACCGGAATGGGCGGCGCTTGCGTCCCGGGCCGCGCGAAGACCGACTGCACGAGCGGACCATAGGTCGCGATGTCGGGCGTGAGCACGAGGACGTCGCGCGGCTCGAGCACCTCGGCCTCGAAGCGCTCGAGCAGCGTGTCGCGGAGCGCCTCGACCTCGCGCAGCGGCGACCAACAGGCGTGGAGTTGCGGCAGGTGACCCGCAGGCAGGTGGCCGGTGGGCGCCTCGCCGCGGAGCGCGCGCTGCCACGCCGCGAGGGGCGCGCTCGGCCCGCTCGGCGCCGATGGCGGCGAGGGCAGGTGGGTCAGCACAACGCCCCCGAGCGTCCCTGCGGACGCCGCCTCGCGCTCGGCCTCCTCGACCAGGACAAAGGCCTGCGCGGCCTCGGGCAGACGTCGCTGGGCGCGGCGATTCCACCGCGCCGGGGTGAGCGTCGGGCGGGACCACACGACGGGGTGGTGGAGCGCGAAGCGGGCCAGGAGCGCTCGGTCGACGACAGACATCGCGCTCACGCCGACGACGTGGAGCGTGGGGCCCGCAAGCCGTGGCGGCGGCGTGCCCGGGTCCAGAGCGCGGGTCCGGGCCCAAGCGGGTCCCGCGTTCGCGGCGTCGAGCGCGGCGAGGGTATGCGCGAACCACGGGGGCGAGCCCGGCGGGGCCTCGACGCCCTGCGCCCAGGCCACGACCTCGAGAGGTCGCGTGCGCGCCGCGCTCAGGTAGACGTCGACGAGCTGATGGGCCAGGTGGATGAGCCGCCACGACGCGGGCGCGTCCCGCCCCAGGGCCTCGGGGTCGACGTAGGCCCGCAGGCTGCCCAGCTCGGGCTGGTCCCAAGCCGAGCGCCAGGCCTCGACGACGCGGCGGATGAGCGCAGGTCGCTGCCACGCATCGGCCCGGGGTGGGCGCCACCACTGCGCGGGGTCGGTCCCATCGACCCCGGCGGCGGCGGCCACGGCGGCATCGAGGGCGTCGTCGAGCAGCACGATCTCGACGCCGGCGACGATCCCTTGAGCGTGCGCGAGCCGCCGACGCACCCAGCGGTCGAACCCGCGCGCGGGCACGATGATGGGGAGCGGGGCGAGGGGGTCCGCGCCGTGGAACAGGTCATCGAGCATCGACGGCCAGCAGCTCCTCGAGGACCATCAGGTGGACGTACAACGCCTCGAGCTCGTCGCCGTCCGCCGGGACCTCGGCGCCGATGCGGGTGATGGCGTTCATCATCGGCAGGAGCGCCTCGATGCGCAGGTCCTCCAGCGCGCGCTGGCGGTCGTCCAAGCCGCGCGGCTCTGAGTCGATCACGGCTCGCCCGGCGCGCACGCGCTCCAGAGCCACCTCGATGGCGGCGTGCGCCTGCTCGAGCGCAGCCAGCCGCTCTTGCTCGTCCGGCGCCTCGCCCGGTTGACCGCCGAGGCGCGCGTGCTCGTCGACCCAGTGCTGCAGGGCGTCTGTGGTGGTCATGCGGCCACCGCCGAAGACAGCCTCGGCGAGCGCAGCCTTGGCCTGCGCCCGGCGGCGAACGGCCTGCTCGATCACGGCGTCGCTGAGGAGCAATTGGGCCTCGACCGGCCGGACCTGTCGAATGCGGTGCGCCCGGCCGACATTTTGACGCATGAGGCCGGGATTCCAGAACGGCTCGGTGAACAGCACGCGGTTGGCGCCGGTGAGGTTGAGGCCACGGCCGCCCGCGACCGGCTGAATCAGCATGGCCGCGGTGTCGGCAGGCGGGTGGCGGCCGTCGCCCCACTTGGCCGCGAGCGCGGTGCGGTCGGCCTGCGAGGTCTCGCCGCGCAGGACGTCGAACTTGAGGCCCCGAGCGCGCAGCGCGGCCTCGATCAGCGCGACGCACTCTGTCCACGTGCAGAAGACCAGCGTGTGGTTGCCTTGGGCGTACTCGTCCGCGACGAACTGAGCAGCCAGCTCGGCGCGCGGCGCGGCCGTGAAGTGGGCGTAGTCCTTGCCCAAGAACTTGAGGTGGTGACACGCGCGCCGCAGGCGGCCCACATCGCCGATGACGCGTCGGCCCGTGCGCCGCGACCTGGCGTAGCGACGCACGGCGATGCGATAGTGCTCCATCGTCTGGGCGTGCTCTGGAGCGTTCTGGACCTCGAGGTCGGGGCGCCACGTGAGCGGGGGGATGTGCACGTCCTCGTCGCTGCACTGGCGCTCGTCCACCGTGTACGCAAAGACATCGCGTCGCACCATGGCGCGCGCGCGGTCGCCTGTGGGGTCGGCGTCGAGGAGGAGTTGGTCGAACGCGGCGAACGCCCACTGCCCACCGTAGGTGCCGCGCGACACCATCTGCAGGTGAGACCAAAGGTCGACCGATGTGTTCTCCAGCAACGTCGCGTTCAGCAGCAGCACGCGGACCGCCTGACGAGAGATGGCGTCGGCGGCGTTGAAGGTCGACGTCACCGGGTTGGACGCGACCGAGTACTCGTCGAGGACCAGCAGACCCCAGGTCCGCTCGTGGAGCGGCCCCGAGAACTGTCGAGTGAG
>Ga0114972_10003927_pt1 | contig 11091 bp, 9 predicted proteins | sample M_140807_EF_Meta_FD_87354 | JGI IMG/M metagenome (GOLD analysis project Ga0114972, IMG submission 87354) | Freshwater microbial communities from Lake Montjoie, Canada to study carbon cycling - M_140807_EF_MetaG | ecosystem: Environmental > Aquatic > Freshwater > Lake | place: Lake Montjoie... | reverse complement strand
CAGGAGTCGGGGCGGGCAGGGGGCCATGTCCCCATTCCCCCGCAATCCCGTTGGCGCCGGACACCAGTCGGCCATCCATGACGAGCCCACCGCCGATCCCGGTCCCAAGTATGACCGCGAAGACGGGGTCCCGCCCAGCCGCCGCCCCGTCCCGCGCTTCCGAGACTGCCAGACAGTCAGCGTCATTGGCGTATCGGACGGGGCGTCCGAGGCGGCGGGTGAGGTCTTCGGGAAGGGTGCGGCCGTTCAGCCAGGTCGAGTTGGCGTTGCGCATGCGTCCCGTGTGGGGGTTGACGGAGCCTGGGCCGCCCACCCCGAGCCTTGCTGCCCGGGCACCCGCCTGTTGCTCGGCTTCCTCCAGGACGCCGGCGATGGCCTCGAGCGTCGAGGGGTAGTCCGTGGGCGTTTGCCGTCGTACCCGGGCTGCGAAGGTCCCGTCGGGGTACAGGGCTGCCGCTTCGATCTTGGTGCCGCCGAGGTCAATTCCGAAGGCGATCACCGGACGGCAGCGTCCAGGACGCCAGTGATCGCGGCCTCCAGTCCGTCCCAGCCATCAATCCGGGGATGGAGATCCGGCCGGCTCGGCGCCATGGAGCGCAGGCGGGGGTCGGCGACGGTCTGGAAACGGGCCACTGCCGGCGCGTGCTCGGCCACGGAGTCCAGGTTGGGGATCATGTCGTCAATGAAGACGGCCGGACCGACAGCCTGAGCCGCCAGGGCCGCCGCCACTGGGCCCTTGAGGCCGCTGTTGATCAGCAGGGGATAGTCCATACCGTGACGCTTCAGCCAGCGGGCCCGTCCCTCCAGGGCCTGGCCGGGTGCATTGGTCAGGATCACGATATCCGCCCGATGCGAAAGCCGGGCCAAGGCCTCCGGGCCGCCGTCCGCGACGGGCATGTCGGCTACGGCGTCCCGGAAGAAAGCCTGGAAATGCGCCTGGCCGGTCTCGAGGTCGATGTGCGTGTCTTCGCCCGGTAGATAGATGTTCTGGAAGAGGGCGAAGCGATCGAAACGCATCTCCAGGCCCTGGCCGCCGAGGTAACGGGCGAAGCCCTCCATGAAGAGGCCCAGGACTTCGTCCACGTCGACGATCAAGAGCGGCCTGTTTCCAGCCAGGCCGAGGGTGGAGAGTTCGGGCGGCGGGTGGTCTGGCGAAGTGAAGGTCATGAACTGGTGCTCGGCTAACGCGCGCTTAAGGATATGCGTGAGAAGGATGACGTACAAAGATCTTCCGGAGCCCTCCGGGGGCCGGGTTGAAATCGGTGGATTGATGGCCAAGAAGGTCCTCATCGTCGAGGATAACGAGCTGAACATGAAGCTTTTTCATGATTTGCTTGACTCTCAGGGGTACGAGACCCTTCAGACCCGCGAGGGTTTGGAGGCGCTTTCGATTGCCCGGGAGCACCGTCCCGACTTGATCCTTATGGATATCCAGCTGCCCGAGATCTCGGGGCTTGAAGTTACCAAGTGGCTCAAGGAAGATGAGGATCTGGCGGGTATTCCCGTGGTAGCGGTCACCGCATTCGCCATGAAGGGCGATGAGGAGCGAATTCGGCAGGGCGGCTGCGAGGCCTACATATCCAAGCCGATCTCGGTTACGGGCTTTCTCGACACAATTCGCAGGCTTTTGGACTAGACCATGACGGCGCGGATTCTCTTGGTTGACGACTCCGAGGGCGGACGGCGCGTCCTAGAGGCCAAGCTGACGTCCGAGTACTATCAGGTCGCCACGGCCGCTAATGGTCCAGAGGCTCTGGCCCTCGCTGCAACCAATCATCCAGACATCATACTGCTGGACGTCGTCATGCCGGGCATGGACGGTTTGGATGTCTGTCGCGCGCTCAAGGCGGATCCCGAGCTTCGCCACATCCCTGTTGTTCTGATCACCGCCCACGACAGCCAAGATCTCCGAATTGCAGGCCTGGAGGCCGGCGCTGACGAGTTCCTGTCTAAGCCCATCGACGATGTCATGTTGTTCGCGCGCCTGCGCAGCCTGACTCGCCTGAAAGTCATGGTCGACGAACTCCAGGAGCGGGAGGAAACCGGCCGGCGCATGGGCATGGCCCCCATGCCGGCCAACCGACTCGGCGCCGGCGGCGGGCGGGTCCTGGTCGCTGATGGCGATCCCGCGGTCGCCGCCGCCTTGGCCGAGGACCTCGCTTCGGAACACAGGCCTGTCGTCGAGACCGACCCGGAACAGGCGCTCATATCGGCGCGGGGTCCGATTGATCTGGCCGTGATCAATGTCTCAAGCGGGGCTTTTGACGGACTGAGACTGGTGGCTGGCCTGCGCGCCGGAGCCCATAGCCGGCAGGTACCCATCCTGGCTGTCGCCGATTTCGAGGATCGGCCGCGGCTGCTGAAGGCCCTGGACCTCGGCGTCAATGACCTCATCTCCTGGCCCGTCGATCCCCTGGAGTTGCGCGTCCGGGCCCGAACCCTGATCCGGCGCAAGCGCTATGCGGATCATCTGCGGGACACCGTCGCCCAGTCCATGGAATTGGCGGTCACTGACCAGCTGACTGGCCTCAACAATCGCCGGTACATGATGGGCCAGCTTGACTTGCTTCTCGAGCGCAGCGCCGCCGGCGGCCCCCCGACCTCCGTCGTCATGCTCGACATCGACCACTTCAAGCGGGTCAATGACACCCTTGGCCACAGCCAGGGTGACGAGGTCCTTCGGGAGGTTGCCGTTCGCTTGGCCTCGAGCGTCCGTGCGGTTGACCTTCCGTGTCGCTATGGCGGTGAGGAATTCGCGGTGGTCATGCCGGCGACACGCCTGAGCGATGCGGTCCGCATTGCCGAGCGGATCCGCCGCGCCATGGCCGGCGAGGCCTTCTTTGTGGGGGATCGAGAGATGCCGGTGACCGTGTCGCTCGGGGTTTCGGCGAGCGAGGGGACCGAGGACCGTCCGGAGTCGCTCCTGCGCCGGGCCGACGAGGCCCTCTACGAAGCCAAGGCGGCAGGCCGGAACCAGGTTGTCGTGAGAACGCCCCGCGCCTGAAGCGCAGGGCCGAAACGAAAACGCCCGGCTTTCGCCGGGCGCATGAAGTCCAGTCAGGCCCAGGCCCTACTTGATCTTGCCTTCGCGGAATTCCACGTGCTTGCGTGCGACGGGGTCGTACTTCTTCAGGACCAGCTTCTCGGTCATGGTCCGGGCGTTCTTCTTGGTCACGTAGTAGAACCCGGTGTCGGCGGTCGAGTTCAGCTTGATCTTGATCGAGGCGGGCTTCGCCATGGTCGGTCCTCGCGGGGCCGGATGCGCCGGCTGGGTTCCTAAAGAGCGGCGGAAAATACGAATCCCGCCAGCAAAGTCAATTGCTGGCGGGTCTTTCGCCGCTCAGAGTTCCCGGGGCCGGGCCGGGCCCATCCGAAAGCGCACGTAGGGAATGGGCCGGTTCGGGTTGTCCAGGCGCTCGCGGGTTTCCTGAATCACGGCACGGGTTACGGCCGGGAGGGGCAGTTCCAGCGCTTCCTCGAGTTCGAACCAGGCGATTTCCTCCAGCTCGCCGCAGTCCGGTTGGCGCTCCAGGCTGACCAGGCGCTCGGCATCGGCCATGAGAAACCAGGTGTCGAAGCGTTTGCCGATCGTCGGCGGGGTGACCGCCCGGTAGATGATGGACAGGGCCTCAAGGTCCGGCTGCACGCCCTGGGCCAGGAAATCCCTCCAGGGACCCGCTACGGGGCGTGGTGCCGCCGGACGCCCGAGCAGCAGGCCAGCTTCTTCCCAGGTCTCGCGGATCGCCGCCTTGCCTAGGGCACGGCCCTTGGACAGGGGCATGTAGGCCTCGAACTTTCCAGCCACCTCGGGCCGCAGGTCGGTCGCGGCCGGCGCGCGGAAATCCGCCCTGTCGATGCGCCCCCCCGGGAAGACCCAGAGGTTCGGCATGAAGTTGTGCCCCCCATGGCGCTTGCCCATCAGGACCCGGGGCCTGGCCCCGTCCCGCCGGATGATGAAGAGGGTCGCGGCGTTCCGCGGTCGCACGGCACGCGCGCCCTCTGGGCGCATTGGCGTGCGTTCAAGGGCTCGGTTCGGCTGAAGGGCGTCTGTCATGGGGTGAGTTTAGGCCCTGCGATGGCTGGGGCAAGGGCGACTTCCCGCCCGCCCAGATCAGCCCACCGCCACAAGGATGGCACCCAGGCCGACCAGGGCCACTCCCGCCCACCCTGTCGTGGAGAGTTTCTCTCCCAGGAGGGTCACGCCGAGGACCGCCACCAGGACCACGGAAAGCTTGTCGACAGGGGCGACGCGTGCCGCCTCACCCAGTTGTAGGGCCCGGAAGTAGCAGAGCCAGGACGCCCCGGTGGCAAGGCCCGAAAGTGTCAGGAAGACCAGGGTCTTGCGCCCCACCGTTCCCGGTGCCTGCCACTGGCCGGTCAGGGTCACGAACAGGGCGCAGACCCCGACAATGATCACCGAGCGGATCAGGGTGGCGAAGTCAGGGTTCACCCCCGACACTCCGATCTTGGCCAGGATGGCGGTCAGGGCGGCGAAGCCTGCGCTGCCCAGGGCCCAGGGAAGCCAGTTCGCTGTCACCTTCGCTTGCCTTTTCTGACTCCGGGAGGAGGACCGCCCCGCCGTCGGGCGTCTGCGGCGCCGGGCTTGCGCGGACCGCGCGATGGGCCCGCGCCCCGGGGCCTGGGAGGTGGCGGAGCCCCCTCTACCGGATCGCTGAGCATGTCGAAGAGGAGGCCACCGGTCACCGGGGTCGCCTCGACCAGGCGGACTTCCACCGGAAGCCCCAGGGGCCAGTGGGCACCAGAGCGCTCCCCGACCAGGGCGTGGGCAGTCTCGTCGTGGATGAAGAATTCCCCGCCCAGGCGAGAAATCGGGATGAGGCCGTCGGCGCCGGTTTCATCCAGCCGGATGAAGAGGCCGAACCGGGTGACCCCACTGATCCGGCCGGTGAAGGTCGCGCCGACCCGGTCTGCGAGGAAGGCCGCCACATACCTGTCGATGGCGTCGCGCTCGGCCGCCATGGCCCGGCGCTCGGCGGCGGTGATCATTTCGGCCGTGCCCTTGAGCTGGGCGATGTCGCGGTCTGTCAGTCCGTCTTCGCCCAGGCCCAGGGCGCGGATCAGGCCCCGGTGGACGATCAGGTCAGCATAGCGCCGGATCGGCGAGGTGAAGTGGGCGTAACGGTCCAGGTTCAGCCCGAAGTGACCGATATTGTCCGTGTCGTAGATGGCCTGCATCTGGCTGCGCAGCACCACTTCGTTGATGATCGCCGCGTTGGCGCTTTCCCGGGTCTCTTCTAGTAGGCGGTTGAGGCGGTCGGTGCGGGGGGCCTCGCCCTTGGACCAGGGCAGGCCGAGGGTGGCCAGGAAGTCCGCCAGGGCGTGGACCTTCTCCTGGCTGGGCGTGTCATGAACACGATAGATCAGGGGCGTCCGGCGGGCCTCGAGGGTCTGGGCCGCACTGACGTTCGCCTGGATCATCATCTCTTCGATGAGCTGGTGCGCTGGCAGGACCGCGCGGCGGCGGATCGCAGTGATCCGGCCCTCGGGGTCCATCACGATCCGGCGCTCAGGGCTCTCGATGGCCAGGGGAGAGCGGGCCCGCCGCGCTGCCAACAGCCGGTCGTAGGCGGCATAGAGGGGCTTCAGGACGGGCTCCAGCAGGGGGCCGGTCACATCGTCGGGGCTCCCCTCAATGGCGGCCTGGGCCTGTTCGTAGGACAGCTTGGCGGCGGATCGCATCAGTCCCCGCACGAATCGGTGCCCGGTCTTCCGCCCTGAGGCGTTGAAGACCATCCGGACGGCAATGCAGGCCCGGTTCTCGCCGGCCCGAAGACTGCACAGTCCCGCCGATAGGCGCTCGGGCAACATGGGCTCGACCCGGTCGGGGAAATAGACGCTGTTGCCCTTTTCCCGCGCCGTGCGGTCCAGGGCCGAGCCGGGCCGGACGTAGGCGGCGACATCGGCGATCGCCACCCAGACGATCCATCCACCCGGGTTGGCCGGATCCGCGTCCGGTTGTGCGAAGACGGCATCGTCGTGGTCCCGGGCGTCCGGGGGATCGATGGTGATCAGAGGCAGGGCGCGCAGGTCCTCCCGGCCCACCAGGACGGGCTCCCGGGCGGCCTCGGCCTCGATCTCCGCCGCCTCCGGGAAGCCGGTTGGAATGCCGTGGGCATGGATGGCGATGAGGGAGGCGGCGCGGGGGTCGTCCTCCCGGCCCACACGCTCCAAAATTTCGCCCCGGTGCAGGCCGAACTGGCGGCCGCCCGGGACCAGCCGGGCCAGGACGAGGTCGCCGTCGCGCAGGTTGTCCGGAAGGATCCCCTCGATGAGGACCTGGTCCTTAGATCGCCGGTCCACCGGATCCACCCGGACCTGCCGCGCGGACTTCCGGACCACGCCCAGCACCCGGTGGACGGCGGCGCTCAGCCGCTTGATCATCCGCGCTTCGGTCTCGCCGGCCTCGGTGCGCTCGAAACGGACGAGCAGGCGATCGCCAAGGCCTGGCGCCCCGGCTGTGGCCTCGTTCGGGTCTGGCGCCAGCCGGACTGCAGCGGTGTCATCCCCCTTCATCAGGCGGACCATCAGTTCGCCGTCGGCGTCCCGCTCGATGACCTCGACCACGCCGACCGGCGGCAGTTCGCCGGGCAGGGCAAGGCTCCGGCGGCCTCGGCGCCCGAGATCGCCGCTGTCCTGGAGGTCCCTCAGCATGTCCCTGAGCGCGATCCGGTCTGCGCCCTTCAGCCCGAAGGCCCGAGCAATGTCCGAACGGTCGGCTTCCCCGGACTCCCGGATGAAGGCCAGAAGGGTCGCACGGTCCGGCAGGCCCTGGGGTGGGCGGGGGCCGATCCGGGCGGGGCCGTTCGGACGTTTGGGCGGGCGGGGTCTGGCCATGGCTCCAGCCTAAACTGGTTCTCAGGCTTTCGGCGATGACTTCCTGACGGCCTTCGCAGGGGTTTTTGGCTTTGCTGCCGGCTTCGCCCTGGGCGCGGCCTTTGGCTTGGCGGAAGCTGTCGCCCGGGATGACTTGGCCTTTCCGCCCTTGGTGGGCGCCTTGGCTGCGCGGGCGGCAAGAAGCGCCGTCGCGGCCTCGAGGGTCAGGGTCTCGGGGTCCTCGCCCCCGGGGATGTTGGCGTTGACGTCGCCGTGCTTGACATAGGGACCGTACCGACCGGCGAGGATCCTCACCGGAGCGCCGTCCACGGGGTGGGGTCCCAGCTCCCGCAGGGCCTCCGCGACCCCGCGACCACCCCGTCCGCCTGCCTTCTTTTCCGCCAGGAGGGTCACCGCCCGGTTGACCCCGACCTCGAAGACCTCGTCCACCCCCTGCAGGTTGGCGTAGACCCCGGCATGCTGCACGAAGGGACCGTAGCGGCCGATGCCGGCCAGGATGACGCCGCCGTCCTCGGGATGATTCCCCACCTCCCGGGGCAGGCGAAGGAGCCGCAGGCCCTTTTCCAGGTCCATGGTCTCAGGCGACCAGCCCTTCGGTAGGGAGGCGCGCTTCGGCTTTTCCTCCTCGCCCAACTGGACGAAGGGACCAAACCGCCCGGACTTCAGGAAGACCGTCTGGCCGGTCTCGGGATCGGTCCCCAGTTCGCGGTCTCCCGCTGGGGTGTCGCCCTCCTCGGAGGGGGGGCCGAACTTCCGCGTGTACCGGCATTCGGGATAGTTCGAGCAGCCGATGAAGGGCTCGAAGCGGCTTGGCTTCAGGGACAGCTCACCTGTTCCGCACTTGGGGCAGGCGCGGCCGCCGGGGGAAGGGAACAGGAAGGGGCCCAGGGTGGTGTTGAGGGCCTCGATGACGTCGCGGGTGGACCTTTGCAGGACCTCTTGGGTGGCCCCGTGGAAATCCCCCCAGAACTCCCGCAACAGGGCCTTCCAGTCCAGGTCCCCTGCGGACACCTGGTCCAGCTTTTCCTCAAGCGCTGCCGTGAAGTCGTACTCGACATAGCGGTTGAAGAAAGACTCGAGGAAGACGGTGACCAGGCGGCCCTTGTCCTCTGGGATGAAGCGGTTCTTCTCCATACGGACATAGCTGCGATCCCTAAGGACCGAGAGGATCGAGGCATAGGTCGAGGGGCGGCCGATGCTGAGCTCTTCCATCTTCCGTACCAGGCTCGCCTCGGAATAGCGGGGCGGCGGCTCGGTGAAGTGCTGGTCGGCGCGCGCGACCCGGACCTCGGCGCTGGCGGCCTCCCGGAGCGGCGGCAGGCGTCCGCCATCCTCGTCCTCGGGATCATCCCGGCCTTCCTCGTAGACCTTCAGGTAGCCATCAAACAGGATGACCTGCCCTGTGGCCCTCAGTCCGGTTCGGCCATCGGCCGTCGACAGGTCCACGGTGGTCCGCTCGATTCTGGCGGATTCCATCTGGGAGGCCAGCATGCGCTTCCAGATCAACTCGTAGAGCCGGCCAAGGTCGCCATCGAGCCTGAGCGACCCAGGGTTACGGGCCAGGCTGGTCGGGCGGATCGCCTCGTGGGCCTCCTGGGCGTTCCGGGCCTTGGTCCTGTACTGGCGGGCGGACTCCGGAACGTAGTCGGCACCGAAGAGGCCTGAAATCACCTGGCGGGCCTCCTGCAGGGCCTCGGGCGCTGACTGCACACCGTCGGTCCGCATGTAGGTGATCAGACCCACAGTCTCGCCACCGATGTCGATGCCCTCATAGAGCTTCTGGGCCGCCTGCATGGTGCGCTGGGCCGAGAAGCCGAGCTTCCGGGCGGCTTCCTGCTGCAGGGTCGAGGTCGTGAAGGGCGGTGCCGGCGAGCGTCGGGCGGGCTTCTTCTCGACCGCTGAGATTGTGAAGGCGCCGGAGATCACCGCCTGGCGCGCTGCCGCGGCTGCGGCCTCATCGCCAAGGTCGAACTTTGAAAGCTTTCGGCCTTCATGGATTGCCAGCCGGGCCGTGAAGGGCGCTCCGGCCGAGGTCATATCGGCCTCGACGGTCCAGTATTCTCGGGTGATGAAGCGCTCGATCTCGATTTCGCGGTCGACGACCAGGCGGAGGGAGACGGACTGCACCCGGCCTGCAGAGCGGGCTCCCGGCAGCTTCCTCCAGAGGACCGGCGACAGGGTAAAGCCCACCAGATAGTCGAGGGCGCGCCGGGCCAGGTAGGCCTTGACCAACTCCATATCGATCTGGCGGGGCGCCTTCATGGCCTCGGTCACGGCCGAACGGGTAATGGCGTTGAACACCACCCGCTCCACCGGCTTGTCCTTCACAACCCGCTTCTGTTGCAGGACATCCAGCACGTGCCAGGAGATGGCCTCGCCCTCCCGGTCGGGGTCGGTGGCCAGGATGATGCGGTCCGCGGCCTTGGCCGCCTCGGCGATCTCCGACAGGCGCTTCGAGGCCTTGGCGTCTACCTCCCAGGACATGGCGAAGTCCTCGTCCGGACGGACCGATCCATCCCGAGGTGGCAGGTCGCGGACATGGCCGTAGCTGGCCAGGACCTTGTAGCCCGGCCCGAGGTACTTGTTGATAGTTTTGGCCTTGGCCGGGCTCTCGACGATGACGAGGTGCATGCGCGTCCTTGGGGCCGGCTGGCCCGATGAAAGGCGGCGAGGGTTGGACGCCGTGGGGCCTGATGTCAACTTGGGGTGATTTTGGGGCCTCGTCCTAGGCCAGGGCGACCCCGCCACCGGAGGTGAAGACAACCCGTCCGGAGAGTTCGAGTTCGGCAAGGGCCGCATTGACCTCGGCGACCGTCAGGTCCGACAGGCGGACCACCTCGTCGCGGGTGGCGGGGGAGGGGGACATGAGGTCGAAGACCCGGTTCCGGATCGCCTCCATTCGGGTTTCCGAAGGTGTGGACCCTGGCGTCCGGTCGGGTCCCGTCTCGAAGTTCCGCTCTGGCTCGGCCAGGCCGGAGAATCCACCAAGGGCACGCAGGACGTCGTCCGCGCCTTCGCAGATGGCCGCACCCTGCCGGATGAGGTCATTGCCGCCCCGGGACCGGGGATCGAGGGGCGAGCCGGGGACAGCCAGGACCTCACGGCCCATCTCCGCCGCCAGTCGCGCGGTGATGAGCGACCCGGAGCGGAGTTCGGCCTCGACGACTACGACGGCCTGCGAAAGTCCGGCGATGATCCGGTTGCGTCGGGGGAAGTCGCCGGCGGTCGCTGTGCGTCCCGGTGCCGATTCCGAGACGATGCAGCCGCCGTCCTGCAGGATACTCGCGTAGAGATCGGCATGCTGGGGCGGGTAGATGTCATCGACGCCACCGGCGAGGACCGCCGCGGTACCGGTGGCCTTGGCCCCGGCGTGCGCCGCCCCGTCTATGCCCCGCGCCAGGCCCGAGACCACAGTCACCCCCGCGGTGCCCAAGTCCGAGGCCAGGGTCTGGGCGAATCGTTGACCGAGGGCCGAGGCGGCGCGGGCGCCGACGACGGCAACGCAGGTCTGCGCGAGAGGATCCGGGTCTCCCAGGACCCAGATCACGGGCGGGGGCGGGTCGACAGCGGCCAGGAGGGGCGGGAAGTCCGGGGCGCCCGAGATGAAGAGGCGGGCACCCAGCCCCTCTCCGACAGCGATCTCGTCGTCGGCCTGAGAGGCCGGCAAGGGTGTGATCGAGGTGACGCGGCCGGCCCTGCGGGCGAGATCCGGCAAGGCCTCGAGGGCCAGGGAAGGGGTTCCGAATCGCCGGATCAGTTCACGGAAGGTGACCGGCCCCACGCTCTCCGTGCGTGCCAGCCGCAGCCAGTCCCGTCTGAATGCAGGGGAGCTTTCGATCATGGCACCTCGGGTGGAGATTCTGGAGACGGCTCGGCTGGCTTGAGCCCACCCCCGAGACGCGGCTCCTGGCCCTTCAGGAGGCGCCGGATGTTCTCCTGGTGGCGGACAAAGATCAGGGCACCCATGAAGAGGGTCAGGGTCACCAGGGCATGCGGGGAGTGGAAGACGAGGAGGGCAAAGACCGGGGCCAGGGCCGCCGCGGTCAGGGCCGCGAGGGAGGAAATCCGGAACAGGAAGGCCATGGCCAGCCAGGTCGCCCCCGCGGCAAGGCCGACGGGAAAGGCTGCGGCAAGCAGGGTGCCGAAGAAGGTCGAGACCCCCTTGCCACCCTTGAACCTCAGGAAGACGGGGAAGAGGTGCCCCAGGAAGGCCGAGCCGGCGGCCAGGGCCACCAT
>Ga0114972_10003926_pt1 | contig 11092 bp, 10 predicted proteins | sample M_140807_EF_Meta_FD_87354 | JGI IMG/M metagenome (GOLD analysis project Ga0114972, IMG submission 87354) | Freshwater microbial communities from Lake Montjoie, Canada to study carbon cycling - M_140807_EF_MetaG | ecosystem: Environmental > Aquatic > Freshwater > Lake | place: Lake Montjoie... | reverse complement strand
GCTCACGCATTGGCTAAAGGTAATCGCAATTAGCCGCTTGTGCGGGGAGGTGAGTGAACAGGTCTTTAATAGATGGTTAAATGCAAGGTTTAGCCTGGGCAATCGCAATATTTGGTTAACTAAGGCGCCCGCTGCTCATACGATTAGGGGGTGATCTGGGGATTTAAACAAAAGCAGCAAGCCAATGAGTCAGTCATAAAGACTCAGACAGATCTATCTACTCAAAGCTTTGATCTTTTGCATGCCATTGATGCCGAATCCATTGTGGTTACATCAGCTGACAAGGTGATTTATTACTCTGAGAAAATCACAAACTTGAGTTTGATTAAAGATGAACGTATTCAAAATAAAGAGTTAAGTAACTTAGTTAGAGCAGTGCGCAGATCAGGTATTCAACAAGATGCCACAATGGAATTACCTCGTGGACCAATAGGAGCTGGAACCCATGATCTATTGGTGCGGGTTGCCTCAATTGGTGATGCTGGTTTAATTGCAATACTAATTTTCGATGACAGTGAAATGCGAAGACTGGACTCAATTAGACGAGATTTTGTTGCAAATATCTCCCATGAGTTGAAAACTCCAATCGGTGCACTCTCTATTTTAAGTGAAGCAGTTCTTGAGGCCAGTAATGATCCAGAAGCTATTGCAAAATTTGCTTCCAGAATGCAATCAGAGGCAAAGCGCTTATCTGGTTTAGTACAAGAGATTATTGATCTATCTAGATTACAAGATGATGATCCGCTTAAGAATGGAAAAGTTGTTGATCTATCTGATTCAATCACTGAGGCAATTGATCAATCTCGATTAAATGCTGAAAAACGAAAGATCACATTAGTCTTTGAAGGCGTTGATGATGTAAAAATAAACGGTGATCGAGGGCAAGTGATTATGGCAATTAATAATCTAATTGAGAATGCAATTAACTACAGTCCAGATAGCACGCGGGTTGCAATCACCTTAAAGGTAATTGATTCAATTGCTGAGGTAGCAGTATCTGATCAGGGAATTGGAATTCCTGAAAAAGATCTAGAGCGAATCTTTGAGCGCTTCTACCGTGTTGATCCAGCAAGATCTCGCCTAACTGGTGGCACAGGACTTGGACTTTCTATTGTTAAACATATTGCAACAAATCATGGCGGAGATGTCTCCCTTTGGTCAGTTGAAGGTGCTGGCAGCACATTTACAATTCGATTCCCGCTAATAGCTGCCAATGTAATTGCTAACCAAACTCAAAGTGAAGGCAACTAATGACAAAAATTTTAGTTGTTGAGGACGAAGCCTCATTTTCAGAAGCACTTGCCTATGTCTTAGGCAGAGAAGGCTTTGAAGTAATTGTCGCCGATACAGGAGATGGCGCGATCGCTGCTTTTGATAAGAGCGGAGCTGATTTAGTTTTACTAGATCTCATGTTGCCAGGTCTTTCTGGAACTGAAGTATGTAAACAACTTAGGTCTAGATCTGATGTACCAATAATTATGCTCACCGCTAAAGATACTGAGGTGGATAAAGTTGTTGGACTGGAATTGGGCGCAGATGATTATGTAACTAAGCCATACTCTAAAGCTGAGTTAGTGGCTCGAATTAGAGCAGTTCTTCGCAGGCAAGGTGACACCTCAACTGCAGCTGATGTTCAGCTATCTGCTGGACCAGTAAAAATTGATGTTGAGCGACATCAGGTGAGTATTAATGATCAATTAATTTCTTTGCCATTAAAGGAGTTTGAATTACTTGAGTTTCTAGTTCGAAACAGCGGCCGAGTACTTACTCGCACACAGTTAATAGACCGTGTGTGGGGATCTGATTACTTTGGTGATACTAAAACACTTGATGTTCATGTGAAAAGATTGCGTTCAAAAATCGAGATCGATCCTGCAAATCCACTTTATATCCAGACCATCAGAGGTCTTGGCTATAAGTTTGAAAGCTAAGGCTTAACCTCACCCATTACAGGCGCAGCAACGGCTGCATTAGCCCTAACTAAGTTTTCATAAATTCCATCTTTGGCCACCACTAAGGCATCAACTGTCACCGGTGTTGCTGTAGCAAAGGTAAAAGTGATGGCAATTCGCTCACCTGCTACCTTACTAATTTGAGCAAAAGCATCTGCATTTGCTGAATCTCCAACAAAGATAATTGGCTTATTTTTTAGAAGATCAAATTTAGGCGCAGATAATGTGGCAGATGTTCCACCAATACTTATGCCTGTAATTGCATCGGCTTGATCTGACCAGTTAATTAATGTTCCAATTAAAATACCTTGTGATAATTCATCTTTAATTATCTTTACATTTCGTAATCTAATTTCAGCACTTTGTGCTTCAACACCATCTGTTACTTGTTTAATCATTCTTGTTTCAGCAGTTTGTCCTGAACCACATGCAGTTAATGCGGTTGCAAGAAGAGTTAACACAAGTATTTTTTTAATGGTCTTTGTCATGGCTACAGGTTATCGATACGGGGTGAATATCCTCAAAAATAAAGGCTTGTTTAGGCAGGTGAAATGGGTCGCAAAATGCTGGTATTATTGGCTCCTAGCGAAAGGCCTTTTCCTCATATGACATTTAAAGTCGGCGAAACCGTTGTTTATCCACATCACGGAGCAGCACAGATTGAAGCAATCGAGAAGCGCACAATCAAAGGTGAAGAGAAGATCTATCTAGTTTTAAAGGTTGCCCAAGGTGATCTAACGGTTCGAGTTCCAGCTGAGAATATAGATTTAGTAGGCGTTCGCGATGTTGTCGATAGCGCAGGATTAGACCGAGTATTTAATGTCTTGCGTCAGCCATATACCGAAGAGCCAACTAATTGGTCACGTCGCTATAAAGCAAATGTTGAAAAATTAGCCTCTGGTGATGTTATTAAGGTTGCAGAGGTTGTTAGAGATTTATATCGCCGCGATCTAGATCGGGGATTATCAGCTGGTGAGAAGCGAATGTTGGCAAAGGCAAAGCAGATTTTAGTTTCAGAGTTAGCTCTTGCTGAGCGCACTGATGAAGAAAAAGCTGCAACCTTGCTAGATGAGGTTCTCGCCTCTTAATTGGCAGTACTTACACTGTCATGATTAATAAAACTGCCGCAATTATTGCAGCAGCTGGTGCTGGAAATCGCTTAGGTGCTGATCTTCCTAAGGCCCTAGTTAAATTAGTTGATAAAACTTTAGTTGAACATGCTGTTGCATCTTTGGCACCCGTTGCCCAATTAATAGTTGTCACAGCACCCAGTGGTTATGTGGAAGAGTACAAAAAAATACTTGGGGACTCTGTTGAGGTTATCGAAGGCGGAGTGCTTCGTAGTGACAGTATTCGTATTGCACTTTCTAAGATTTCAAATCAATATGAATATGTCTTAGTCCATGATGCCGCAAGATCACTTGCTTCAACCACTCTTGCTGCAACAGTGATTGCTCAATTGATAAATGGTGAACAGGCAGTAATTCCAGCACTTGATGTAATTGACACAATCAAAGAGGTGGATGGCAAAGGTTATGTTCGAAACACTCCAGATAGATCATCTTTAAAAGCTGTTCAAACTCCACAAGGTTTTACTAGATCTGTTTTAGAACGAGCACATGCTGCCTCTGAAGATGCAACCGATGATGCTGCATTGGTTGAAGCAATAGGTATTCAGGTGAAGGTAATTGCTGGTGAAGAGCGCGCTCTTAAGATCACAACAAAATCAGATCTTGCAACTGCAACAGCGATGCTGCTACCAAATACACAAAGACAAATCAGAGTTGGCATTGGTGTTGATGCACACGCATTTGGAAAAAATAAAGATAAGAAGCTATCTCTTGCTGGATTACTTTGGGATGAGGCCGCACTCGATGGTCACTCAGATGCTGATGTGGCAGCTCATGCAATCTGTGACGCACTTTTATCTGCTGCAAATCTTGGTGATTTAGGAAGTAATTTTGGTGTGGCAGATGCTAAATATGCTGGCGCAACGGGTGCGCAATTATTAAGTGAGACTTTTGCAAAGATTAAAACTGCTGGTTTTATGATTGAAAATGTGGCAGTACAAATAGTTGGCAATAAGCCAAAGATTGCCGCACGTCGGGCTGAAGCGATCGCTGCCTTATCCAAAGCTTTATCGGGTGCCAAGGTTTCAGTATCTGCCACCTCAACTGATGGACTTGGCTTTACCGGTGAAGGCAAAGGTTTATCTGCAATTGCAACCGCATTAATAGTGAGCGCATAAAGGTAAAATTCAATGATGAGTACATTAAATCTCTATGACACTAAAAGCAGAAGTGTTTCTGAGTTTAAACCAATAAAAAAAGGTGTGGTTGGGATTTATCTATGCGGTGCAACAGTTCAGGCACCACCTCATATTGGCCATATTAGAAGTGGTGTTAACTTTGATATTTTAAGGCGTTGGTTGATTGCCAATGGTTTTGATGTCACCTTTGTTAGAAATGTGACTGATATTGATGACAAGATTTTGCACAAAGCAGTGCATGAAGAAATCCCTTGGTGGGCAGTTGCAATGAAGTATGAACGCGCCTTCACCGATGCCTACGCTGCTTTAAATGTGTTGCCACCAACTTATGAACCAAGAGCGACCGGTCATGTCACTCAGATGATTGAATTGATGAAAAAGCTAATTGATAACGGCTCAGCATACGCACCTGGAAATGGTGATGTTTATTTAGAGGTGAGAAAATTAAAAGAGTATTTAACTCTTTCAAATCAAAAATTAGATGACTTACTGCCAAGTGAGGATGCAGACTCTAAGAGTAAGAGAGATCCAAGAGATTTTGCCTTATGGAAAGCTGCAAAGGAAGGTGATCCATCTTGGCCAACTCCCTGGGGAGATGGCAGACCTGGTTGGCATCTTGAGTGCTCAGCTATGGCGCATGCCTATCTTGGTGAATCATTTGATATTCATGGCGGAGGACTTGATTTAATTTTTCCACATCATGAAAATGAGATTGCTCAATCAAATGCTGCTGGATATAAATTCGCAAATACCTGGATGCATAATGCCTGGGTAACTACCAGTGGTGAAAAGATGAGTAAATCACTTGGTAATTCACTGCAAGTAGTTGAAATATTAAAAAAGATTCGTGGCATTGAGCTTCGTTGGTATTTGGGAAGCGCTCATTATCGCAGCATGCTCGAGTTCTCATTTGAAGCACTAGAAGAATCAGCCACCGCTTTTAGAAGAATCGAAGCATTTTTAAGTAGGGCAGAGAGCGTTTTAGGAACTTCCCCTGAGTTATTAATTGCAGATGAGTTTGCATCGGCCATGAATGATGATTTAGCAGTTCCACAAGCACTTGCCTTTATTGCTGAGAGCATGCGAATTGGAAATAGCGCGGGTGAGGATAAGAAGGTAATTGCAAAAAGTGCTGGTGAGATAAGAGGTGCGCTATCTATTCTTGGCTGTGATCCAAAGGATGCTGCATTTGCAACTAGTAAATCAAATGATGCTGCCCTTGATGGATTGATTAAGTTAGCGCTAGAACAACGAGAGGCTGCGAGATTGCGAAAAGATTTTGCAACTGCAGATCAAATACGTGATCAGATCGCGGCCTTAGGCATTACAGTTGAAGACACATCCAATGGTCCAAGGTGGAGTTATTAATGAAACCAGGTAAAGCACGTAAAGATCGACCAAAGGGTGCAAAAACTTTTGCCCGCGGCTCAAATAAAAGAGTTGAAAGATCTGCCGTCGCCCGCCCAGAAAAAAGAGATAACCGCCGCGATGATAAGAGAGATGACCGCAAGGGTTTTAAAAAACCTGTCAGAGCAGGAGAGCGTGAATTAAAGCGAGAAGATCGAAGACCAGATCGACCTGAAAAAAGATTTGATCGCCGGCAATCAGCACAGGACGCGGTAGCTGGAAAGAACTCAGTTGTGGAAGCTTTGCGCGCAAAGGTTCCTGCAAAAGAGTTGGTAGTTGCTATAAAAGTTGAATTAGATGAGAAAATTTCAGAAGCAATCAGATTAGCAAAAAATGCTGATCTTCCAATTAAAGAAATCCCCCGCCGAGCACTTGATGATTTAACTGGGTTTTCAAATCACCAGGGAATTGCACTAGTTATTAAGCCATTTAATTACACAGAGTTCCCAAAATTGATTACAAATGCTAAGAAACCAATGATGTTAATTGGTTTAGATTCGATTACAGATCCTCATAACCTTGGCGCAGTTGTTAGATCTGCTGCCGCCTTTGGCGCAGATGGGGTAGTAATTCCTGAGCGGCGCAATGCAGCGATGACTGGATCTGCTTGGAAGGCATCGGCTGGAGCGGCTGCTCGTATGCCAATATCTCAAGTAACAAATCTAGTTAGAGCTATTGAGGATGCTAAAAAAGCTGGCTGTTTTATCATCGGATTAGATGCTGATGGGGACGTGACATTAGCCAAGATGAACTTAGCAAGTGAATCTATATTTATTATTGTGGGCAGTGAAGGTAAAGGGTTGTCTAGATTAGTTAGAGAAAAATGTGATTTAGTGGTTTCAATTCCAATGCAATCATCAGTTGAATCTTTAAATGCCAGCGTAGCAACAGCAATAGTTATGTATCAGGTTGCGGCTGAAAGAAGTAAGTAAAGTGCGCTTCACCCGCTTTATTGCTCTCGGTGATTCAATGACTGAGGGAATGAGTGATGAGATCGTTAAGGATAAATACCGTGGCTGGGCAGATCGAGTTGCAGATGTTTTAGCCAAAGAGGATCCAAATTTTACATATGTAAATTTAGCTATTAGAGGCAAATTATTAAAACAGGTAGTCGAAGATCAAATACCAGCTGCGCTTAAATATATTGAAGGCAAACAAACTCTAGTTTCATTTCATGCTGGCGCCAATGATGTGCTTAGGCCAAATTACAAGCCCGAGATTTCACTGCCTGAGTATGAAAGAGGCATAAAGCAGTTAACAGATTCTGGTGCGACGGTAATAGTTTTCACAGTGGTGGATAAAGTCGAGGGAAAAGGAAAGACAGCCACTCTTTGGCACCAGCGGTTTAGCGCATTTAATGAGAACGTAAGAATGGTTGCAGTCAAGTATCCAACTATTTTATTTGAAGCAAAAAAGGCGGAGTTCTTAAATGATAGACGGTTCTTAGCTTTTGATCGATTACATATGAACTCGGAAGGACACAGAAGATTAGCTAATGCTGTGTTAGAAGGATTAGGTTATGAGTTTGATAAAGATTGGCGACTAGAACTGCCGCCAGCAAAAAAGAAAAATAAACTTCATAAAGTTTTTGTAGACATTTTATGGATTGGAGTTTTCCTTATCCCTTGGATTTGGCGTCGCCTTAGAGGCAAATCATCAGGAGATGGCCGAAGTGCAAAATATGAGACTCCAGTTAGTTGGCCGGCACCCTAAATTAGCCCCAGGATTACCATTTATTAACCTTCATCAAGCAGAATTGGGTTATGAGTTCCCACTTAATCTCAAATAATCCCCGAGAAAGATTAATTGATAGAGAATTAAGCTGGCTGTCCTTTAATGAGCGTGTATTAGAACTAGCAGAGGATCAAAGCATTCCTTTACTGGAGAGATGTAGATTCTCGGCAATCTTTTCATCTAATCTAGATGATTTTTATATGATCAGAGTTGCAACTTTAAAGCGAAAACTTGAAGCCGGAGTTGTTAAGAAAAATACCGCAGGATATACCCCATTAGAGTTAATGGCAGAGGTGAGCAAAAGAACTCAAGAATTAATTGAGCGACAAACCAAATGCTTTCATGAAGACCTTTTGCCAAAACTGGGTGCTAGCGGGATTGAGATTACTTCCTGGGATGAGTTAGATACACAAGAAAAAGATTACATAAATAAACTTTTTACAAATAAAATTTTTCCGGTTTTAACTCCACTTGCAGTGGATCCTTCACATCCATTTCCATATATTTCTGGCCTTTCACTTAATCTGGCCGTCTTGGTTAAGAAGCCAGATACGAAAGAAGATTTGTTCGCCAGAGTAAAAGTGCCGGCATCATTGCCCCGATTTGTCGAAACATCTGAATTTGGTGGAGCTAGGTTCATTGCACTTGAACAAGTAATCATTGCAAATTTGCATCAACTTTTCCCAGGCATGGAAATTGAGGATTACTACACCTTTAGGTTAACTCGAAATGCAGATCTGGAATTAGAGGAAGAAGAATCTGAGAATTTGCTAGAGTCAATGGAACAAGAACTTTTAAGGCGAAAGTTTGGCCCACCAGTAAGACTTGAGGTGGCAAGTGATATCAATCCAGAACTTTTAAATCGTTTAAAAGTTGAGCTATCAATTCGTGAAGAGGATATCTCAAGGTATAAGGAGCCACTTGATTTAACTGGATTAAATCGTATTGCTGATTTAGACCGCCCTGAACTTAAATTTCCACCATTTAGAAATCAGGTAGCAGCAGAGCTAAGGGAAATAGATTTGGAATCTAACGAGGAGTTTTTTTCTGCAATAAAGCGAAATGAGATTTTGTTACACCACCCATATGACTCTTTTAACTCATCGGTGGTGAGATTTTTAGAAGCAGCTGCAACAGATCCTCATGTTTTAGCCATTAAACAAACCCTTTATCGAACATCTGGTGACTCACCAATTGTTAACGCTCTTATCGAAGCAGCAGAGGCTGGTAAGCAAGTACTGGCAGTTATTGAAATTCGCGCCCGCTTTGATGAACAGGCAAATGTTAGATGGGCGCGAAAGCTAGAAGATGTTGGTGTGCATGTAGTTTATGGATTAGTTGGATTTAAAACGCATGCAAAACTTTCACTCATTGTCAGGGAAGAGGGAGCGAAAGTACGTCGCTACTCTCACGTTGGTACTGGAAATTACAACCCAAAAACAGCCAGGCTGTATGAAGATCTTGGGCTATTAAGCGCTGATGATCAATTGGGTGAAGACTTGAACATCTTGTTTAATCAGCTATCAGGCTTTGCGCCACAGTCTTCATTTAATCGACTACTAGTAGCACCTAGAACTATCAGACCACAGTTATTGGAAAAGATTGATCGAGAAATTGCGAATAAAAAATCGGGCAAGCATGCATTTATAAGATTAAAACTGAACTCACTATTGGACGAAGAGTTTGTCGAAGCTCTTTATCGGGCATCAATTGCAGGAGTTGAAGTTGACTTAGTAATTCGTGGAATCTGCGCACTTCTTCCAGGAATTCCTGGGGTATCAGAGAACATTAGAGTCAGATCAGTACTTGGTAGGTTTTTAGAGCATTCAAGAATCTTCCACTTCGCAAATGGTGGAGATGATGAAATCTACATCGGTAGCGCAGATCTAATGGATCGAAATTTGAATCGAAGAGTTGAGTCACTGGTACAAATTAAGCGCAAAGAACATAAAGATTCACTAATTAAAACTTTTGATAGGTATGTAGCCTCTACGACTGCTGGATGGCACTTATTACCAAATGGAAAGTGGCAAAAGGTTGATGCTGATCCGGCAGGAAATAAATTAGCAGACCTACAAGCAATAATGATTGACTCATACCGGATGAGTTTATGAAGCCAGTTGTTTTGGCAGCTGGCGCGATTTTATGGCGCAAGAATAAGGACAAGTTTACCGAGGTTGCCTTAATTCATCGCCCAAAATATGACGACTGGAGTTTTCCAAAAGGCAAAGCTGAGGTTGGTGAATCTTTAATCGCTTGCGCGTTTCGTGAAGTATTTGAAGAGACTGGAATTGAAAGTGAGTTTGGTGCATTTCTTGGGCAAGTTGAGTACCAAACAGTTGATGGCCTAAAGCAGGTGTCTTACTGGTCTGCAAGGGCAATTAGCAACAAAGCATTCACGCCAAACAGTGAAGTCGATGAGGTTAAATGGGTTGCACTAACAAAGGTCAGAGAGTTTTTAACTCTTGAAACTGATAAAAAAATTCTAGATAAATTCATGAAAATTAAGTTTGATACAAAACCTTTCATACTTCTTCGTCACGCTAAGGCAATTACTAGAGATGAGTGGCAAGGCGATGATGATGATCGACCACTTGACGCACTTGGGCAAAATCAATCCAAACGATTGCTTTCTATTTATCAAGTTTTTAACCTACAACAAATTCACACTTCAGATGCGGTTCGCTGTTATGACACAGTAGATCCAATTGCAAAGGGTTTAGGCATCAAATTAGAGGTGACTGGAAAATTAAGTGAGAGTTCATATAAAAAAGATAAAGAAAAAGCTATTGATTATGCAAAAGAGCTAATTAAAGATGATCAGCGAATTCTTTTGTGTAGCCATAACCCAATCTTGCCTAAACTATTGAATAAATTGACTAAGAAATCTGATCTAGAAGCTGATGATGAAAAGCTCTTTCCAGCAGATAGTTGGGTGATTCATCGAATTGGTAAAGATGTTATTCAAATAGATCGCCTTGATGCTCCGATTTCTTAAGCCTCCATCCAGTCCATCCATTTAAGAACTAAACCCTCGCGAAGTGCCCAAGGGCAAATTTCTAACTCTTTAATCTCTAAATTACGCATCACACTCTCTGCAACCAAAGCACCTGCCACAATTTGTGAGGCTCTATTCTCTGACACTCCTGGCAGCTTTGCCCGAGATTCCTCATTCATCTCTGAAAGCTTGCTAGAAACTTTACGCATTGCCTCTATTGTGATGTTTTTGCCATTGCCGTCAAACCAATCACCTGCAAGTCTTGCTAGTGTTCGCAAAGTTTTACTTGTTGCAATTGCTCTATCAGTTTCTTGATGTTTGACCAATGAAGGCAAAATTTGTTCAAGCATATTTTCAATATGATCTCGCAATGCGCGCAAGGACTTATCCGTATAAGGATCACCTTTAAGGAAATTCTTTGTTAGCCGGGCTGCCCCCAGTGGCAAAGATGTTGCAATTTCTGGTGTCTCATCAACACCAACTGCCATCTCAAGTGAGCCACCACCAATATCGATAACTAGTAGCCGACCACTTGACCAACCAAACCAACGCCGAGCTGCTAAAAAAGTTAACTTAGCTTCCTCTTCACCTGATAAAACTTGCAGATCAATGCGAAAATCTTTATTTATAGCATTGATTACAAATTCACCATTGCCAGCTTCTCGCAGAGCTGATGTGGCAAATGGCAGTAATTCTTGTGTTTGCACAGATGCAGATTGTTCAATTGCTCGT
>Ga0114972_10003922_pt1 | contig 11099 bp, 10 predicted proteins | sample M_140807_EF_Meta_FD_87354 | JGI IMG/M metagenome (GOLD analysis project Ga0114972, IMG submission 87354) | Freshwater microbial communities from Lake Montjoie, Canada to study carbon cycling - M_140807_EF_MetaG | ecosystem: Environmental > Aquatic > Freshwater > Lake | place: Lake Montjoie... | reverse complement strand
GATTGCCGTCGAGCAAGACGCGGTCCTCGCTATGCCACTTTACGGCGCGGGCGAGGACCATTCTTTCGGATAGGCGTCCGATGCGCTTGAGTTCGTTAACGTCCATCCGGTGATCCACCCTTTGCACGTCCTGATCGATGATAGGGCCGGCGTCTAGTTCGGGCGTGACGTAGTGCGCAGTCGCGCCGATGATTTTCACGCCACGGGCGAATGCCTGCCGGTAGGGATTGGCCCCGACGAAGGCGGGGAGAAAGCTGTGGTGGATGTTAATGGCGGGAACCGGGCAGCGGGCGAGGAAGTCTTCGCTCAGGATTTGCATGTAGCGCGCCAGGACCAGGAAATCGGCGGATTTGGCTAGGCGCAAGATTTCGGCTTCGGCGGCGGGGCGGTTGCTACTGTCGATGCGGTGAAACGGCACCTGAAATTCGTCGGCCAGGCTCTTCATTTCGGGATGATTGGCCGCGAAGCCGACCGCATTGGCCTGAATATCTCCCGCCCGAATTTGCCAGAGCAGCTCTTGCGGGCAATGACTTTCGCGACTCGCCAGCAGCAAGATTTTCTTGCGCCCATTTCCGTTTACAAAGCGGAACGTCATTTCAAACTGGGTCGCTAGTGGGGAAAAGCGGTCGGTGAGTTCGGGATCGGCGCCTTCAAATTCAACGCGCAGAAAGAATCGCCGGGGTTCGGAGGCGGAGGTGTGCTGGTCGCTGTGAACGATGTTCGCGCCCGCATCGAACAGAAATTGGCTGACGCGGGCGATGATTCCGGGCTGATCGGGACAGGTAATGATGAGGCGATGCGGCATGACGGCTAGACGATCTGCACGTCGTGCGGGCCGGAGAGAACCTCGCCGATGACGGCGGCGGATTCCCCGGCCTCATTCAATCTTTGCACCAGGGACGGCGCCGCGAAGCGGTCGGCCAGAACCACCATGCCGATGCCCATGTTAAAGCTACGGTACATCTCGGAATCCGAGACATTGCCGAGTTGCTGAATGAGGCCGAAAATGGCGGGCGGCTGCCAACTGTGCTTTTCGATTTGGACGCGAAGGTTGGCGGGGAGAACGCGCGGAATGTTGTCGTATAACCCGCCGCCGGTGATGTGGGCGATGGCGTAGATTCCTTCCTCGTGAAGGAGCGGCAAAAGCGGGTTTACGTAACAGCGGTGCGGCTTGAGGAGCACCTCGCCAAGGGTGAGTTCTGAATCGGGGGCGGTGTCGCGGACGCTGAGGCCGCCAACTTCGAACAGGCAGCGGCGGGCGAGGCTGAATCCATTGGTGTGGAGACCATCGCTGGCGATGCCGATGACGAGATCGCCGGGCTGAACCTTGGTGCGCGGAAGTTTGCGGTCGGCATCCACCACGCCGACAATGGCACCGACCACATCCACTTCTTCATCGTGATAGACCCCCGGCATTTCGGCGGTTTCTCCGCCGATGAGGGCGGCACCGATGCTTTGGCAGGCATGGGCCATTCCGGTGACGATCGGCTCAAAAATCTCGGGAGCTAACCGGCTACAACCGTAATAGTCAAGAAAGAACAGCGGCCGGGCTCCCTGGCAAAGGATGTCGTTGGCGGAGTGGTTGACGATATCGAAGCCGAGGCCAGAGTAATCTCCGACCATGGCCGCGACCTTGGTTTTGGTGCCGACGCCATCGATGCTGGAGACCAGAATGGGATTCGCCATATCGGGGAACGCGGCTTTGAAGAGTCCGCCAAATCCTCCGACTCCAGAGACTACAGCATCGGTGTACGTGTCTTTGATGGCGTTGGTCACCGCCCGAAGGGATCTCTGCGCCGAATCGATATCGACTCCAGAATCGCGGTAGGTGACGCCAGTTTCGCTCATCATTTCCAGCGTACCTAGGGCTTGCGATGCCGGTTTGCGGGGTGTCCCGGTTTTGGCTAGCAATCGCCATGATTTGCGGTTTCGCTAATCCATTGCCATCAATGTTTCGTAAACTATCGGGGGAGATGGCGAAGACGCATTACCAAAGTCTGGGGATTGCGCCCACGGCAACGCCGGCCGAAGTGAAATCGGCTTACCGCGCGTTGGTGATGCAGCACCATCCTGACCGGTCTCGAGACCCTAAGTCGCCCGCGATTTTCTTGGAGATTCAGGCGGCGTACGAGGTGCTGGGCGACGCACCCCGGCGGCGCGACTACGACGCGATTTTGAAGCGGCGTTCAAATCCGGCCCCTTCGCCGCCGGCCGCTCCTCGGGCGGCGAAACGACCAACCGAGACCGCTCCGCCGCGACAGCCGAACATGCCTCCGCCGGTGGCGGCGGAGATTATGCGGCTATCGAAGATTTTTGGCCAGGGACGCCAGGCGGAATCGATCGATTTAGCGCGGGCGATCATTGAGCGTGATCCACGGCAGCCGCTTCCCTACGCGGTGCTGGGCGACATTGCGCGCGGGCGCGGGGATATCAATCAGGCGGCCAAGTGGTACGCGTACGCGGCGCAGTTTGATCCGCGCAATGAGACTTATCAGCGGCGTTACGAGGAGTTATTGATGGGGAGTCAGGTGGTGACCACGCGGAGCGGACACACCATAGTTTCTAACCCGCAAAGTACGTCGGCGCTGGTTACGGCGATTATTCTGGCGCTGTCGCTGTCGGTCTGTTCCATGTTTCCGCGCGGTCCGGAGGCGGAAGCGATTCAGGCAATTTTGGGATTCTTGGCGGGGACCTTTTTGGGCGGTGCGCTAGCGATCGGTTGGTGGATCGACCGGCTTTCGGCGACGTTGCGGAGTCACGGCCTCTTCATATTATTAGCCCTGGCTAATGTGGGGGCTTCGTTGGGTTTGTATCTGCTTTTCAGCGTGGCGACGAAGGGGTTTAATCGGTCGCTATCAGGCTGGTTTGGCGTAGTGGTGCCGGCGTGGATCCTGTTCGCGCTGCTGGCCCTTGCGGGCGGGCAGGCGACTTCCCTGGTGGTTTTGACCGTGATTCCGAGCGCCATCACCCTGGGCGGCTTGTGCGGGTGGGCGATCGGCGATGCACTACGCTAGGGCTATTTGCTAGGGTTGACGCCGAAAAGCCGCATCAACCCTGAGCGTCAATAGTGCCAGTCGACGTTGTGGGCTTGCTTGGCGTGAGATTCGATGAACTCACGGCGGGGTTCCACTTTGTCTCCCATTAAGCGGCTGAACATCATTTCGATTTCGGCTTCAAACTCCGGCTTCAACTCCACTTGCACCATCTTTCGATTGGCGTAATCCATTGTGGTTTCACCAAGTTCGTCAGCGTTCATTTCGCCCAGACCCTTAAACCGGGTGACCGAGAAGCTCTTTTTCTTGCCGAGCCCCTTGATGATGCTGTCGCGCTCTTCTTCGCTCATTGCGTAGTGGCGCTCGTTGTTGCCCACTTTAATGACGAACAGCGGCGGCTGAGCCAGGTATATGTGGCCGGCGGCCATGAGCGGCTTCATGTAGCGGTAGAAGAACGTGAGGAGCAGCGTTCGAATGTGTTCGCCGTCCACGTCGGCATCGGTCATGATGACGATCTTGTTGTAGCGGAGTTTGTTGATATCAAAGCTCGGCTCTTCGGGCTTCTCCTTTTCCTTTCGCTTGCCGCCAAATTTCTCGAGCGGATCGGCGACGGTCATTTCGAAGTCCAGTTCGAGCGGAGGCGCATCGCTGGTATCCGGTTTGCGGCCCATGGTGAGATCGATTCCCACTCCGAGGGCTGAGATCAGCGACTTGATTTCTTCGTTATCCAGTGCCTTATCCAGGCGGGCTCGCTCCACGTTTAGAATCTTTCCGCGCAGGGGCAGAACCGCCTGGGTGTGGCGATCGCGGGCGCCCTTGGCCGATCCTCCGGCCGAGTCGCCTTCCACCAAGAAGATTTCGCTCACCGAAGGATCTTTGCTGATGCAGTCCGTCAGTTTGCCGGGCAAACCAAAACTGTCCATGGCGTTGCCGCGACGGATGGATTCCGCGGCTTTCCGGGCGGCCTCGCGGGCACGCTGGGCGATGATCGCCTTATCCACTATCGCGCGGCCGTACTTGGGATTCTCTTCAAAGAAGGTGGTGAGTCCGTCGCCGACTAGAGAGTTAGTCTGGCCCTGAACTTCGGGCGTTACCAACTTCACCTTGTCTTGTGAGTTATAAGAAGGATTCTCGAGTCGCAACGAGATGACGGCGGTGAGGCCATCGGTGATGTCGTCGCTGGTGAAGTTGCTGTCCTTCTCCTTCAGGAAGCCCATCTTGCGGGCGTAGCTGTTGACCACGCGGGTGAGGGCGGTATTGAAGCCGCTGACGTGGGTGCCGCCGTCGGGATTGTGAATGTTGTTGCTAAACGCCATCAGCGTGACGTTGTAGCCACCGTGGTACTGAAGCGCCACCTCAATCTCGGTGTTCTCGCGATACCGGCGGAAGTGGATGACCGGGTGCAGCGTATCCTTGCCGTCGTTGAGGTCTTCTACCAGCTGCGGGATTCCGCGCTGGAAGTAGAAAGTCTCCGTCTCTTCCGGGTTTTGCTCGTCGATGTACTCGAACTTGACCTTTCCGTTTAGGTACGCCAGTTCCCGCATCCGGCTCTTGAGGATGTGAGCGTCGTATTCGGTGGTGGTGAGGATGGAATCGTCGGCAAGCCATCGCTGGGTGGTGCCAGTTTCATCGGGCGGGCAGGTGCCAATCTCGCGAACGTCGTATTGCGGAATTCCCTTTTCGTACCGCTGCTGATAAATCTTGCCGTTTCGCCGAACCGTGGTTTCCATCCAGGCGGAAAGCGCGTTGGTACAGGAGACGCCGACGCCGTGGAGGCCGCCCGCCGTCTTATAGCCGCTGCTTTCGCCGCCGAATTTTCCGCCGGCGTGGAGAACGGTCATTACGACCTGCAGGGCCGATACGCCCATTTTGCTATGGCGATCGACCGGGATACCGCGACCGTTATCGCGTACGCTCAGGGAGTTATCGGCGTGCAACGTAACGGTGATGTGGTTACAGTGACCGGCGAGGGCTTCGTCCACCGAGTTATCCAGAACTTCTTTGAATAGCTGGTGCAGGCCGCGCTTGCCGTTGTCGCCCACGTACATGCCGGGGCGCTTGCGGACGGCTTCTAGCCCTTCCAGAACCTGGATCTGATCGGCGCCGTAATCGCCTTCGACCTTGGAGAGCATTTCTTCAATTTCTTGAAGCTGTTCGTCCGAATTGCTTCCGAGCGATTCAAAGTTTTCTGAATTGTCGTCAGAGGGATTAGGAGTCTGTTCAGACATAGTCGGTAACCGCAGAGCCGGGCGTCCCGCCATCTCCGCTGGCTACAGGATACCCTTTAGGTACAAATGAGCCTTCCTAATGGTATGTGCAGCCCGCGGGACCATTCGCCAGAATTAGGCGTAGACAAGCTTGGCGACGTAAAATAGACACGACCGCTGTGATGAGCCGAGCAGAACCATGAATTCGATGTTGACCTATCTGCGGCGGACAACTGCGCCCATCACAATGGGAATCGTTGTGGCGCTGGCCGTCCTTTCCGTGGTCTTCTTCTTTAGTAATGGCAATGGCATGGAGTTGCTGGTGGCCAACGTGGAGTGGACCCAGAAGCCGTGGACTTTGCTCACTTACCCATTTGCCTACTCCGGGGTGGGCGGCATTGGGGCGTTGCTCTTTGCCATCTTTATGATCGGGTGGATGCTATACGCCTGCGGATCGGTAGAGCGAGAGATAGGGCCGGTCAAATACATTGCTACCTGGGTTATCCTCACCGTCTTGCCAGCATTGCTGGTTTTGGAATCGATGCGGGCGGCGAGGTCTGGCTTTAGTTTTATGGGGCCGTACCTTCCCATCTCGGGCCTGACCGTGATTTGGGCAACCCGCAACCAACACGCGAAATTCTTGATTTGGGGATTGATCCCCGTTACGGGCCGGATTATCGGGTGGCTGACGGTGGCGGGAACATTTTTCACCTTTGGGCTCGGCAATCCGATCGTCGGGTTGGTAGCGGTGCTTCCCATGGGCCTTGCTTGGCTTTTCGCCACAAATCGGATTCCGTTCTTCAAATATAAGTCGTTGGAGATTGAGCGGGTGGAGAAAAAGCAAGCAGAACGGGAGCTGGCTTTCCGGGCGGAAGTGGTGGTTCGCGAACGCGAGCGGGAAGAGCGCGAGCGTCTGCGGCGTCTCTTTGAGCGTAGCGGGATTGACGATAAGTAGCCAATTGTGGATTTTTCGACATATATTAAATCTTCCGCGAAAATCCGAAAATATTTGATATAATGGTAAATCACGGGCTCAAAGAAGATGCCGATTACCATTCGAGATGTAGCCCAAGCGGCAGGAGTGTCGCCAATGTCCGTCAGCAAAGTGCTGCACGGCAAGGGATCGAACGTACGCGTCTCGGAGACCACGGCTACCGCAATTCGTAAGGCGGCCAAGGACCTGAACTACCGGCCGAACGGTCTGGCACGAAGATTCCGCAGTAAGAAAACCACCACGCTGGCATTAGTCTTCGACTACATCCCCCAGTTTTCTAATTCGCGGAACTACTTCGCCGACGTTATCTCCTCTGCCACCCGGGCGGCCTTTGCCCACGGCTATGCGCTTACGCTCTGCCCGCATCTGAGCGGGGCAAATGCCCGCGAAATGCTGGGCGACGGCCGGTTCGATGGGTTGCTATGGGTGCGGCACTCGGGCACGCCAGCTATGGATGCAGCGGTGCTGGATTCGCCAATTCCTATCGCCATGATCCATACCTCGCCAGCGCTCACCTTGGCCCGGCAGCAGCTCTTTGCCTGGGACAACCAGGGAGCATCGTCCCAGCTAGCAGATTATCTATTCGAACTAGGACACCGGAACATCGCCTTCTTGGGCAATATTTCCGACGAGACCAATTCCACCAATAAAGAGCAGGGATTGCGCCGCCAATTCTTTAGCGCAGCAGCGATGGAGCGCGGCATGACCACGCTGCAATGGGATTGGGAGCACGACGGAAATATGATTCACAATTGGCAACGCGCGAACGGGGAGGTTACGGCCGTGGTGGCTTGGAACGAACAAACCGGCATCACCTTTCTCCAATCCGCGGCGGCGCAGGGCATTTCCGTACCCGACGACCTCAGCGTGGTGGCGTTCGACTCCACCGCCAACTGCGAGCATTCAAATCCTCCGCTTACCGCAGTGCATCAGCCGCTGGAGGAAATGTCATTTGCCGCCGTGAACTTCCTTATCCAGGTCATCGACGGCGATCCGGATGAGACCGCCAACATCGATTTTACTCCTCGTCATTTTCCGGCCCGGCTCGATATTCGAGCTTCGGCCGCCCGTCCTAGCACTCGTTCTCAAAGCTGAGATCTTATGAAAAAAGCATTTACACTTATTGAATTGCTCGTCGTAATCGCGATCATCGCGATCCTCGCCGCTATCCTGTTCCCGGTTTTTGCCCAGGCTAAAGAAGCCGCGAAGAAGACCCAGGACCTCTCCAACGTCAAGAACATGGCCACCGCGCTGATGATGTACGCCGGAGACTCCGACGACACCTTCCCCCGCCAGGTCTATAAGTCTGGCGTCAACCTCGGTGGTTGGGACACCCCGTTCACCTGGCGCGAAGCCCTGATGCCGTTCATCAAGAACGGATCGAAGACTTACTCGGGTGGCGGAAACTCCATTCAGATGGCGGACGGTGGCGTATTCGATACTCCGGCCAAACCGGGCGTGCGCGGTGCCTACCAAACCAACCGAACCCTCACCCCGGGTTACTGCTACTGGAACCCCGGTGGCGGCAGCTGGGATTGTGACTCGACCGACCAGGGCGTGCCCTCCGGCAAGCCGGTATTCCCGTCTGTTTCCATGACGGCACTGGACGCTCCGGCAGAAATCGTGTTTGCCACGACGGTTACGGTTAACCCGGACTGGAACGCAAGCGGCGACTTCTCCGACTTCGGTTGGTACTGGATGAGCGGTGCTCTCAGCTACGGCTGGCCGCCTCGCTTCACCGGTCCGGACTCGCACGAAAAGTGGGATAACGACAGCAACAAGAACGCGACCAGTAACGAAATCGCTTACCGGCCCGTTCCTCGATACCGCTACTCGGGTGGTGCCAACCAGGCATTCTCCGATGGCCACGCCAAATTCGTCAAGAAGGGTGCGCTCAACTTCTGTAAGTACATGTCCGTTAAGGGCAAGAACACGGACCTCGGCGATAACTGGGATTGGCTGTTTGATCCGGGTCAGCCGTGCGCGGCATTCGCCCGATGATCTCGGCACCAAAACTCGTACTAACGGCAATGTTCGTTGCATCCCTTCTGGGATGCAACGGTTCCGACGAGTCCGCCGCGGGTACCAAGGCGCCAGCCGCGGACCCCGTGACGGAAATTAGCAAGTTGCCAGCCGACATGCCGCCTCAAGCGCGTAAATCCGCCGAAGCTGCGATTCTGCAGCAGAACGCAATGAACGCGCAAATGGACGCGCAAGCTGCGGCAATGAAAAAGGCCCAGGCTGGCGGAAACTAGTTTCCGCAAAATCTTGGCCAGGAGGTGAAAACCTCCTGGCCACACTTTATACTGAAACCGTTGACATGAAGTACTCCGCTCCCGTGCGATCATTGCCCTGCCTCCTTCCCTTCTTGGCCGTCATGGCGATGACCAGTTCCGTTGGCTGTACTCGCGAAGACGAAGGTGAAACCGCGGAAAAGCCGCCGATTCCCTTTGAAGGCAAGCCCGACGCGAAGTTTGTTGGCTTCTGGAAGCAAACCAACCGAGATGCCAGCTACGATATCAAACCCGATGGCACCTTTGACTACAAAGGCAAAGTTTCTACGCCCGGAGGGGTGATCGATACCAGTTTTTCTTCTACCTGGCTGGTGAACGGAGATCGAATGCTCCTTAAGGACCAGTCGGGCAATGTGACGCAGTACAAACACAAGTTGGAAGGCAACAAGTTGACCCTGTCGAGCACGGGTTCGATGAAGATTGAAGTTAGCTACATTCGGAAGTAAACCCCCGTTATTGGCGGTGCCCAGATCGAACTTAATTTTCGGCAGTGCGTCGGCGGTGAGCCGATGTTGCTAGCGTCGGCTTCTATCTGACGAGCCCTCAGCCGACCGATTCGTGGCCGACGGGCTGTTGGTCGCGTTGGGCTACGAAATAGCGCTTTAGGTTGACGCGGTCGGCGGCGTTGAATGCTTTGCCGGTTTTGCGGATCATGGTGACGAACTGGTCTATTTCCTCATCGGTCCGCGGGAAGCCAGCGTTGCTGGGGATTTCGGCACCTTTGGCCACCACGCTTTCCGACAGCTTTTTGGCATCGGGAGTAATCACAACGAGGAGCGGCACATCTTGCTGGGCAGTTCCCCGCAGCTGTTTCATCACCGGCTCCCAGCCGGCGTTTTCGTTCTTTCGCAGTTCGTCCCGTTCGCGGACGGTGATGGTCGCCAAGACATAGCTGGCGTCGAGCTTCGGCTTGAACTCGGGAGAATTGAGCAGCTTTTCCGTCCGTCCGCACCACGGGCACCAACTCGCGTGGAAGTAGACCAGCACATTCTTCCCCTGCCGCTTAGCCTCCGCGCGGGCAGTTTCGATAACCGATGGAGCGGAGGGGACAATCATAGCGGTGGCAAGGAAGAGGGTGGTGATCACGCTGATTTAACCATTAGGGTCATCAATCAAGGCTTGAAGCCGCTCGGCGAGGATGTTGGGGAACCGGGCGGGCCAGGTCTCATCGATCAGCCCAGCGGAGATCATGTCTCGAAGATGAACGCAATCAATTCCTCGGTGCGCAGTTAATTTCATCAAAATCAGGGCTTCCAACGAGATGACATTAAGCTCGCCGAAAATGGGATCGATTAGGACGGGCGGGGTCTCGGTTACGGCTTCGGGGCTGACCTTTTCGCGGGCAATCCAGATTTGAACTCCGTCGCCAGTTCGGCCGTCGGGTGTTTCCAAAAACAAGCCCATTCCCACCCCGTGTCGGTAATGGAATCCCGCCGCCTCCATTGCCGCTCGGGCTGGTTCAAGGTCGGCTCGCGCCAGCAATATGTCAATGTCGCGGGTTTGGCGGACCAGGGATGGATCAGCGTGAGAAATCCAAGCGGCTACGGCATTACCGCCAATAACCGCATGGGGAATATTGGCGGCGCGCAGAATGGCCGATACCCTCGCCAGCCGTGCCTCTAGTTTTTCGCGGAGTTCATCCATGAGATCTAGCCGAAAGGTGGGGGCGCGGGAGGCAGCCACCGTTTAACTACCAGCGGTAACGGGTTCTTCCTTCTTGCCCAACAGATTATCGAGATAATCTTCGCCCAGTAGCTTCTTGACAATCATGTTCTGATTGACCTTGTACTTACGGGCCCGCGGGGCCAGGTAGCGACAATCGATGGGCTCGTACGAGAACTTGGGTCCGCCCGGAGTCCAGGTCGCCAGCGTGGACTTCAGCCACTTGGTGTCGTCGCGGTCGGGCGTGTTCATCTTGAAGTGCGCGCCGCGACTTTCGTCGCGATCAATCGCGCCACCCACAATCGCCTTGCTCTGCTCGATCATGTGAATGACCGCGCGGGCAAACGGCACCGCTTGGTTGGCCCAACCCGCGTCATCGATGAGGTTCACCTGTCGCGCTCGGGCGGCCAGATCATCGAGGCTCGTGCGGGCCTTGATGAGATCCGACTGCACGCGCCAGATTCCGCAGTAGTTCCACATTACGTCGGTCAATTCGGCGTGCAACTGGTACGGATTCTCCGGACCGTTCGATCGCTTGAGGCCGTCGTAGAGGGCCTGCTGCTCGGATCGCGCAGCATCCAACACGGCGGGAGCGACATCGGAGCCATTCTTCTCGCGAATATACGCGGAAACGCCCTGCGCGGCAATTTCGCCACCGACCAGACAGCTGAGCAGAGCATTTGCCCCCAGGCGGTTTGCACCGTGGTACTGGAAGTCGCACTCACCGGCGGCATAGAGACCGGGGATGTTGGTCATCTGGTTTCGGGCCGAATCCACGTTCCAGCTGCCGTCACCGTTCAGTTCGTAATCCACCCACAGACCACCCATGGTGTAGTGCACGGCCGGATAGATGCGCATGGGCGTGGTGATCGGGTCTTCGCGCATGAACTTTTCGTAAATCTCAAGAACGCCTTCCAGCTTGTCGTTAATCTGCTCTCGAGTGAAGGGG
>Ga0114972_10003920_pt1 | contig 11102 bp, 8 predicted proteins | sample M_140807_EF_Meta_FD_87354 | JGI IMG/M metagenome (GOLD analysis project Ga0114972, IMG submission 87354) | Freshwater microbial communities from Lake Montjoie, Canada to study carbon cycling - M_140807_EF_MetaG | ecosystem: Environmental > Aquatic > Freshwater > Lake | place: Lake Montjoie... | reverse complement strand
TTCGATGGTGTTTGGGCCGGTGGCCTTGGCCTTGAAGCCGTGCAGGTAGGGGAAGAGCTTGCCGTTGACGAAGGCGATGAGATCGTCGCCGGTCTGGGCGGTGTTGTGGTCGATCTTCCCGTCCTTGCCCTTGGGAGCGGCCCATGACCCCCAGCGGTAGGGCTGGTCTAGGATGTGGGAGTATTTCTTGCCGCCGAGCTTTGCCTCGGTCGCTTTTTCATGCTCCAAGGCATCGAGGTATTTCAGGAAGAGCAGCCAGGAGGTCTGCTCGGTGTAGTCGAGTTCACTGGTGCACCCGGCATCCTTCCAGAGGACGTCGTCGATGTTTTTGAAGGCTTGTTCGAACATAAGGGGTAAGGGCTGGGTAGACGGTAGCGCGGAAAGTATTCCCAGATTCAGACCCCATGACGAGCCGCTTCAGCGAAATTTCTGCGTCATAGACGCGTCAGCTTCACGCGGCTTGCTAACTTCGAAAGCCAACACCCCCTCTCCCCTCACCCTGGCAACCGGCCTCTACTCCACCGTCACGCTCTTGGCGAGATTGCGCGGCTTGTCCACGTCGCAGCCACGGGCCACGGCGATCTTGTAGGCGAGCAACTGCAGCGGGATGACGGTGAGCACGGGCATGAGCCAGTCTGGCGCATCGGGCACCCAGAGCGTGTCGTCGGTGATTTTTTCCAAGGCGCTGTGCCCTTCGGTGCCGACGCCGATGACCGGCCCCTTGCGGGCACGGACCTCCTGGATGTTGCTGGCATTTTTTTCGAACAGCGCATCGTGCGGCGCGATGAAGACCGACGGCGTGTCCGGATTAACCAACGCGATCACGCCGTGCTTGAGTTCGGCGCTCGGATAACCGGAGCAGAACATATAGCTGATCTCCTTAAGCTTGAGCGCAGCCTCAAGGGCGACTGGATATTGAAATTGGCGCCCCATGAAGAGCATGCCGTGGGAATTGGCATATTTCTCCGCGACCTCGGGCAGATGCGGGTTCATCTCCAGGACGCGTGCCACTTTGTCCGGCAACTGCTCCAGTTCATCGATGATGCGCAGGCCGTCGGAGGTCGACAGGTTGCGGATACGGCCCATGAGAAGAGAAAGCAGGGTCAGGATGGTGACCTGCGAGGTGAAGGACTTGGTCGCGGCCACGCCGATCTCGGGGCCGGCGTGCATGTAGGCACCCCCGTCGCTCTCGCGCGCGATGGTGCTGGCCACATTGTTGCAAATGCCGAGCGTGCGGTGCCCCTTGCGCTGACTCTCGCGTAGGGCGGCAAGCGTGTCAGCCGTCTCGCCGCTCTGACTGAGCACGAAAGTGAGCGTGTATTTGTCCATCGGCGTGTTCCGGTAACGGAACTCGCTGGCCACCTCGACCTCGGTCGGCAGGGAGGCCAGACTCTCCATGAGGTATTCGCCGATGAGCGCGGCATGGTAGGCGGTCCCGCAGCCGATGAGCACGAGCCGCTCGACCTCGCGCAATTGGCCGGAGGTCATGTTGAGCCCACCGAGCTTGGCCGTAGCCTCCTCGCGGGAGAGGCGCCCACGCATGGCATCGCGAACTGTGGAGGCCTGCTCGAAGATTTCCTTGAGCATGAAATGCGGGTAGTCCCCCTTGGACGCCTCCTCGGCGTCGAAATCCACGGTGCTGATTTCGTAATCCGCACCGACCCCGGCCAGCGACTGGATCTGGAAGCTGTCCGGTCGGAGCAGGACGATCTCGTAATCCTTCAGATAAACGACATCGCGCGTGTGATTGACGATAGCTGCTACATCGCTCGCGAGGAAATTTTCCCCGCGTCCGATGCCGAGCACAAGAGGGCTGCCCCGACGTGCGCCGATCAGAAGATCGGGTATGTCGCGGTGCATCACCGCGATGCCGTAGGTTCCCTGCACCTCGCGCAGGGCACGCCGCACTGCCTCGACCAAATGGTCGGCGGTCGTTTCGCCTAATGCGGCAGCATGCCGTCCGATGAGATGGGCAAGCACCTCGGTATCCGTCTCGGAATGAAAAACATCGCCCTCGCGTTCCATTTCCTCGCGCAGCGTCTGGTAGTTCTCGATGACGCCGTTGTGGACGAGGACAATCTTGCCGCTCTGGTCAATATGAGGATGGGCATTTTCGCTCGTCACCGCGCCGTGCGTGGCCCAGCGGGTATGGCTAATGCCGCGATTGCCGTGCACGGGTTGCTCGCTGATGAGTTGGGCGAGATTCTGGATGCGACCGACCGCCTTGCGAATCTCGAGCGAGCCTTTGTTGCCCAAGGCCACCCCAGCCGAGTCGTAGCCACGATATTCGAGACGGCGCAACCCGTCCAAAAGGATAGGCGCCACGTCAGCTGGTCCGATGTATCCGACAATTCCACACATAGATGGCATGTATATTGCGACAAGCACGGACGGCTTGCAACAACCCTCACGCGAGGGCACAACTAGGGATACGAGATGGACGCCTGCTTGTGCGCCCCATCGCATCCGATGACGCAAACCGACCACCTGCAAGCCGAAGCCGCCCTGGCGCACTCTCTGGGGATCATCATGGGCGGCGGCGCGGGCAAACGGCTTTTTCCCCTGACCAAAGACCGCTCGAAACCGGCAGTGCCGCTTGGTGGAAAATACCGGCTGGTCGACATTCCGATCAGCAACTGCCTCAACGCCGGCGTGCGCGATATCTACGTGCTCACGCAGTTCAACAGCGCCTCTCTGCACCAGCACATCAACCGGACCTACAAATTCGACATCTTCAGTGCGGGCAGCTTCGTCGAGATCCTCGCCGCGCAGCAGACGCCGACCGGCGCGGGATGGTATCAAGGCACAGCCGATGCGGTGCGGCAAAACCTGCGCTACTTTCTCGAGCGGCCGTGGAAGTATTACCTCATCCTCAGCGGAGACCAACTTTACCAGATGGATTTCCGCGAGCTCATGGCCGACCATCTCTCCTCGGGAGCCGACCTGACCATCGCCACGCTGCCCGTGATGCGCGAGGCGGCAGGAGGATTCGGCATCATGCAAACCGACGCGGGCCGTCGGATCACGCGTTTCGTGGAGAAGCCGAGGGAGGCACAGGTCCTCGACAGCCTGCGTATTCCGGGCGCACTGCTCGACGAACTCGGTCTGCCTGCGGACGCGGAGCGCTACCAAGCGTCGATGGGCATCTATCTCTTCAACCGCGCGGCGCTCGAGCGGTGCCTGGATAACGATTTCGAGGACTTCGGAAAAAATGTGATCCCCGCCGCCATCGAGAAGTTGCGCGTGCAGGCCCATGTGTTCCAAGGGTATTGGGAGGATATCGGAACGATCCATTCGTTCTTCGAGGCGAACCTCGCCCTAGCAGAGTTGGAACCGGCCTTCAGCTTCTACAAGCCGGGCTCGACCGTTTACTCAAGGCCGCGCTTTCTCCCCGCCAGCAAAATCAACGGCGCCACCGTCAAACGCGCAGTCGTCTCCGACGGTTGCATCATCACCGACGCGACACTCGACCGCTGCCTCGTTGGTATCCGCAGCATCATCGAGTGCGGAGCGGTGCTGCAGAACGTGGTGATGATGGGAGCGGATTTTTACGAGGCGGAGTCGGCACGACCACCCGGTGCGCCGCCCCTAGGGATCGGGCGCAACACAAGAATCAAGGACGCCATCGTCGACAAAAACGCGCGTATCGGTGATGGCGTCGTCATCAGCCCCGAAGGCAAACCACCCGATCAAGACGGGGAAAATTATTTCATCCGCGACGGTGTGGTCATTGTGCCCAAGAATTCCATCATTCCTGACGGCACCAGGATTTAATCATAAACGACTGAAGCTTAAACTCCCACTACTCGGGGATGAATTGACTATGGCATCCAACGGCAAAATCAGACCCATCGTCTACTTTGTCGGGCTGACCGCCGGCTTGGCCGGACTGCTCTTCGGGCTCGATGTCGGCGTGATTTCGGGCGCGAACGGGCTGATCAAAAAAGATTTCGGCATCGACGACACCCGGCTTGAGAACATCGTCAGCGCGCTGCTCTGGGGGGCTGTCCTGGGAGTTCTCGTCAGCGGTTTCTTTTCGATGCGCCTCGGTAGGCGCGGCACCCTGCTCATCAGCGCGCTACTCTTTGCCTCGGGGGCCATGCTCTGCGCTTTTTCACCCAGTGCCAATTTTCTCCTTGGAGCCAGATTCTTTCTCGGCATTGCGGTGGGTATGGCTTCGTTCGTCTGCCCTCTCTACTTGTCGGAAATCGCGCCGCAGGCTGTACGCGGAGCCCTCATCTCCCTCTACCAGCTGATGATTACCATCGGCATTGTGGTGGCTTTTCTCAGCGACACCTACTTTGCCGGCTACGCCCACCTTGAACCGATCGCGGCCCACGCGAGCCACTACCTGAGTTCGCTAGCGGGCGGACGGGGGCAAATGGTGATGGAACTCTACCTCGATGCACCTTGGCGATGGATGCTGGGCGTGATTTCCCTGCCCGCGCTGCTGATGTTTGCCGGCATGCTCTTGCTGCCGGAAAGTCCCCGCTGGCTGGTATTGAAAAACCGCAAAGACCAAGCCCGCCGTGTGCTGCAGAGATTGAGTGCCAGCGAGGCGGAGGCGGACAGCGAGTTGGAGGCCATCCAGGCGGGAATGCAGGTCCGGCAAAGCGGTCCGGATTTGTTCCGGCATAACAGCAACTTCCGACGCGCTGTTTTCCTCGGGGTCTCGCTCCAGATGATTCAGCAGTTCACCGGCATCAATGTCGTCATGTATTACTCCCCTAATATCCTGCAGCAGGCGGGATTTGCCACCACCGCCGGACAACTGTGGGGCACGGTTCTGGTCGGCACGGTCAATGTCCTCGCCACTTTCATCGCCATCGGTTTTGTCGACCGCTTGGGTCGGAAACCCATCATGTTCGCCGGCTTCACCGTGATGGGCGGGGGCATGCTCTCGCTCGGCGCCCTGTTCCACCTCGGGCTCGGCGCAGGAACCCCAAACATGCTGCTCAGCTATCTGGCGCTCGCCGCGCTGATCGTCTTCATCGTCGGCTTCGCCATGAGCGCGGGCCCGATCATCTGGATTATCTGCTCGGAAATTTATCCGCTGGCCGGGCGTGATTTCGGCATCACGTGCAGCACGGTAACCAACTGGGCTGCCAACGCGGTTGTCGGGATGACCTTCCTCACCATGCTCAACGGGCTCGGACCAGGTAACACCTTCCTGCTCTACGGTGCGCTCAGCGCCGCGTTCATGGCTTTCTTCGTGCTTTTCGTTCCGGAAACCAAGGGCGTCTCTCTGGAGTCCATCGAGCAAAAGCTGCTGGCCGGGACACCGCTGCGCCAGATCGGCAAGTAGGGCGTTAGTCTACGATCTTCACCGGCGTGCCGACCTTGACACGCTGGAAGAACAACGGCGCGATGTCGGCAGGCAGGCGCACGGCCGTATCGGCCGACGGATATCCGGGCAAAAGCCCCGCGTGCAAGGCGAGGCCCGCGTCGTTCAGCCGCAGGTAATACTGCACAGGCACCTCATGGAAGGTGGTGCCGCTGGGCGCCGGATCGATACGGATACTGACCCCCGCGCGTATCCGGCGGTCGTTCGCATCGACGAAGTCCCCATAAAATCTCGAGGAATGCGCGGAGACTTTTTCCAAGATCGTGAAGTCGCCCTTCGGGGTCATTCCCCGCGGCTTACCCGAAGATACTGGGCTGTCGATGGCCACTTCATCCCCCACGAGGAGGCACGCGCGCTGGCGGCCGAGAGAAATGGTGATGCGGGTTTTTTCGGGCGTGGAACTTTCGAGCACACGCGGGACAACTTTGGGAGGCTCTTGGGCGACAATCAATTCTGACAAGGGCCGGGGACTGGGGACTGCCTCCGGTTCTCCGGCTACCGCGGCAGAGGATGCCAGAGCGACGACCGCGAGCGCAGAAAAAAGAAAGCGAGGCATGAGGACGCACGTTAGGGTTCCTCTGGTCATTTTCAATCCCATTTGGTTTGTTGCCGGAGTGCATCGGATCCTTAGGTTGCTGGTTATCCTCGCCGCGGCCGCGGTGGTGGAGAGTTCGGCGGCGCCCCCGCCGGAGATAAAAAGGCCTCCCGTCGGGGACAACTGCGAGGTTGAGGTGCGGCGGGGCAGCGCGGTGAGCATACCCCTTAAAGCCTACGAGGGAAACGGCCGGCCCCTGAAATACGAAATGGTCTCCGAACCCGAATACGGCCGGTTGTCGGACTTCATCCAAGCCGATGACAACAGTCAGGGGTTCGCCTCGGTCGTTTACACGCATGGGGATGACGAAGTTTCCAGATTGGATTCATTCAGCTTCAAGGCCAAGGCTGGCCTCGGTGGCGGGGTCAGCCGCGCGATCAAAGTGCAAATTGTCATCACCGACGCCGCGCCGCTGCTCGCGGCTCCGCGCATCGTCAGTTTTCAGACCGTGGCCGGGGAAAGCACACGCCAAGCGATCGGTTTGACCAATGCGGGAGGCGGCGTGCTACGCGGGTCACTGGACGTGCAAAAGCCGTTCTTTCTCGAAGGAGGCAGTCGGTTCAATCTCGGCCGCGGGCAAGCGACCAATATCACTCTGCGGTTTTCCCCGCAGGTCACCGGCTCATCAGCGCAGAAAAAGGTCCTTACGATCGACGGAAGCTCCGCCCGCATGGAACTGCGCGCCGAAGCCATCGCACCCTTTGCCGTTCAGGCGGACGACCAGCAGTTGCAACTGCTGGGAGAAGACGCCCGGGGAACCAAGATCCGTCTGCTTAATCTTTCCTCGCAGCCCCAGACGGTAAGGGCTTCCGTCGAACCCCGCGACTCGGCCCTGATAAAACCCACCTTCTTGGTGCCGGCGGGCGGTTCGGAGGAAATCGAGGTCACAGTGCCAGCCGCGAAAAAAGGCGGCGCGTTTGACCTTGCTGTCGTCTTCGCCAACGCGATTCATGCAGAGAGGCTGGAGTTTCGTGTGCCAGCCGTGCCGGCCCGGCTGGAGCTGCGCACGCCGGTGATCGACTTCGGAAGGAAGCGCAAGGCAACACTCGTCATCGCCAATACCGGAGGCATAGAGGGACGCTTCAGCATCGAGTTACCGCGCGGCATCCGGCCGGACGAACGAGCCGAATCATTTGCGGTCGGACCCGGCGAAACAAAGGAGGTCCACTTATCGCTCGATCCGAAGCTGGAGCAAACAACACTGCCTGATGTCATGGTGAAGATCGCCGGTCGTACGTCCGTCAATGTTCCGGCTGTATTCGAGGCGCCAAAGACACCGACACCCACGTCGCCGCTCCCGACCCCTGCACCCAAGCCGACCGCAACCCCTTGGCCGTGGGTTTTGAATACGGACATCAAGGCCGAACGAGCGGAAGGCGGTGTCACGTTCGTGAGCTGGAGCACAAATTCGCAAGCTTTCTCCAGCCCTCGACTAAGGGTCGTTCGCGATGGCCAAGCCGATCCATACCCGCCAGAAACCGCCGGGACGCAGGGTTGGTGGTCGCGGTTGACCAGCCTACCGCAGCGGGCCAGCAATTTTTTATCAGGACTGGTTACCAAGCCCATCATACGCCAAGGCAATCCGTTCCCCGAAGACAGTGGGGGCGAGTTTGTGCGGTTGGAGATTTCACACAGCGATGCGGGCAACGGCCAGCTACGCTGGTTTCTGGAGGCTTTGCGGGGGAAAGAAGGGGAGTTTGAGCAGGTCTGCGAGACTTTCGTTCTGGACGCAACCACCCCATCACTCAAGGCGGCTCCGGAGGAGTCGCCCACCCCACCACCGCCACCACCGCCCAGACCCCAAACGCAAATTGTCGGCACCGAACCGGTAAAATCCACGCGCACAACCGCAGTGCTCACAATCTATCTCGCACCTGGTCCGTCGGTGACCAGCTACCGCCTTGAACGCCGTGCACTGAACTTTGCCTTCGATCCCAAAACGGGGAAAATTCTGCACAATGAGTTTGTGGCCGAAAAGCACACGACAGGCACCACCGTGGTGGATTTCAAATTGGTGCAAGCTGGCGACAAGAAATACGCGCGCATCGAGGGACACATCGAAGGACTGAGCGCTGGCACACGATCCTTCTGGCGCATCGTCCCTGTTGCGGGGAATAAAGATCTGCCCCCCACAGCGGAGATTGCCGTCTGTACCCAACCTCCATGGCAATTTCCATGGCGATCTTTGTTTCTCACGGCCGCCTGCGCCCTGCTGGGCTGGGTCCTTTACCTGCGCTGGAAACTCTCGCGGCCGCCGGGTTAAAATCGCATTTGCGCTGGCAACAAAATGCACTCCCCCCCATCGTGGACAACCATGAAATGGAACGCCTTGATCATCGCCTCGGTTCTCGTGTCGGCTTGTGCATCCAAGCCCGCGCCGGCCACTGTTTCCTCCGTCGACCTCGCTCGCTACTCGGGAGATTGGTACGAAATCGAATCTTTCCCGAACTTTTTCCAGCGCGGTTGTGCGGGGTCACGCGCCCGCTATGCACAGAAACCGGACGGCACCATCCGGGTGATCAATACCTGCGAACGCAACGGCCACACTGACCGCGTGGAAGGGAGCGCGAGGGTCGTGGCGGGCAGCGGCAACGCCAAATTGAAGGTCCGCTTTTTCGGACCGTTTGAGGGTGACTACTGGATCCTCGATGTTGATCCAGCTTACCGCTGGGCCCTGGTCGGGCACCCGAACCGCAAGTTTCTTTGGATCCTAGCCCGCGAGCAGAAACTTGATGAGGACGTGCTCGCCAAGATTCGCTCCGCCGCAGCGGCCCGCGGCTTCGACGTGAAGAAACTGCGCCCCACTCCCGCAGCCCAATCGATGTGACGCAAATCAGGCCCCCTGATGCAAGAACCACAGCCATCGAAAACCCCCGCGGTGCAGAGACTTCGTCCGCCGGATTCTGTTCTGTCTCAAGCCAGTCGCGCCCGCCGTGCCGGAGACGCCTATATTTATCTTTCGTGGGGCGGTGTGGTCTACGGTCCTACCACGAGCAGCGAACTGCTCGCCGGCGTGCGGGCGTCGTGGTTCGAGGACGACGCGCTTTTTTGGTATGATGGCATGACGCACTGGAGCCCAGTGACAGAATTCTCGGAGTCCGAGAAACGCGACAGACCAGCAATCGAACAAGGCACTACGACCACCCAACCCGAACTGCCTGCCGCGACCAGACCCCCGAAACTCGCGGGCAAAAATCGCCGTGCAGCGGTCCTAAAAAGGGATCAGATCCCTAAGGTTCCGGGCCCGAGCAACCATGGAGTCATCGTTGTGGCGGGGTTCGCGCTGCTCGCGACGGCTCTCACGGTCGGGCTGATCCTGCTTTTAATGCTTATCTGACAGCGGCCGCCGGTGAAACCGCCGCTGCGACCTTGAGGCGCAGCGCATTGAGGCGGATAAAACCGGTGGCATCGGATTGGTTGTAGGCCTGCGTGGGGTCAGCCTCCATCGTGGCCATGTGCGGGTTGTAAAGACTGAGCGGGCTGCGCCTCCCGGCGGCGATGACATTTCCTTTGTAAAGTTTTACCCGAACTTCGCCGGTCACCGTTTTCTGCGTTTCCTCGACCAGCGCCTGCAGGGCGCGGCGCTCGGGGGCGAACCAGAATCCGTTGTAGACCAAAGTACTGTAGTGAGGGATGAGCGAGTCGCGCAGATGCATGGCCTCGCGGTCCATGGTGAGCGACTCCATCTGCCGGTGGGCAAAATGCAAAATAGCGCCGCCCGGAGTCTCGTAAACCCCTCGACTTTTCATACCGACAAAACGGTTCTCCACCATGTCGACGCGGCCGATGCCGTGCCTGCCGCCGAGCTTGTTGAGAACCTTCATCACCCAGAACGGGTTGAGCGATTTGTCATCACCCCGATGGCCGAGTTCCGCGAGTATCCCCTCGAGGCCGGCGCAATCGACGCCGACGCAATCGCCTTGCTCAAAACGCAACGTCACCAGCTTCGCCGCATCAGGTGCATCCTCCGGCGAGGCGCTGAGTCGGAACATATCCTTGTTCTCCTCGTCGCTTGCGTCGAACCAAGGATCCTCAAGAATTCCGCTTTCGTAGCTGATGTGGAGAAGATTCCGATCCATCGAGTAAGGCTTTTTCGCTGTGACGGGAACCGGGATGCCGTGCGCTTCGGCGTAGGCGATCATCTCGGCGCGGCCGGGAAATTTTTCGCGGAAGCGCTCCTCGCGCCAGGGAGCAATCACCTCGAGTTCGGGCGCCAACGCCGCCGCGGCCAACTCGAAGCGCACCTGGTCATTGCCTTTGCCGGTTGCTCCATGCGCCACCGCCCGCGCGCCCTCCGCCTGCGCGATCTCAACCATGCGCTTGGCGATGAGCGGACGCGCGATGCTCGTGCCGAGGAAATATTGTCCTTCGTAAAGCGCGCCGGCGCGGAACATGGGAAAAATAAAATCGCGGGCAAATTCCTCCTGCAGATCATCGACGAAGCACTTGGCTGCACCAGTGCGCAGGGCTTTTGCCTCGAGGCCGTCGAGCTCTTCCTCCTGCCCGATGTTGGCGCAGAACGCAATGACCTCCGCGCTGTAGGTTTCCTTGAGCCATTGCAGCAGCACCGAAGTATCGAGGCCGCCCGAGTAAGCGCAGACAATTTTCATCGCGGCGTTTCTAGTTTACGTGAGGACTTCTGGCAATGCCGCTCCCGAGGACGCCGAGACTTGCCCGAAGCGCGCCAGCGCCTAGACTGATGCCGTGAAGGTATCGAAACGGGGCGAATACGCGCTGCGCGCATTGATCGATCTCGGCATCGCATCCGAGCTGGGCCACCCCCTGCTCCCCTCACAGCAGATCGTGGCGCGCGAGAACCTGCCCAAGGGCTTCCTCGACCAGATCCTCATGCAGCTGCGCAAGGCCGGGCTCATCGGCACGAAGCGCGGAAAAAAGGGCGGATATTTTCTGGCGAAGCCTATGGACAGCATCACCATCGGACAGGTGGTTCGCCTGATCGACGGGCCACTAGCCCCGCTCCGCTGCGTCAGCCAGACCGGCTACAAGAAGTGCTCCTGCCCGGACGAGACCACCTGCGGTTTGCGCATGCTGATGTTCGACGTGCGCAATGCCATCGCCGACATACTCGACCGGAACACGCTGGCCGACACCGTGCACAGCACCTTGGCCAAGATGCGCGCCTGTGGGGCTCGCCTGCCCCAC
>Ga0114972_10003917_pt1 | contig 11108 bp, 9 predicted proteins | sample M_140807_EF_Meta_FD_87354 | JGI IMG/M metagenome (GOLD analysis project Ga0114972, IMG submission 87354) | Freshwater microbial communities from Lake Montjoie, Canada to study carbon cycling - M_140807_EF_MetaG | ecosystem: Environmental > Aquatic > Freshwater > Lake | place: Lake Montjoie... | reverse complement strand
GCTAATGGCCTTGTCTTTAGGAGAGAGGCCTCGGTGCTCGTAGAGGCCGGTGCTTGGTGTGATGTCTTGCCATGAGAATGATTTCGCGCCAAGCCTTCACCCTTCTTGAATTGATGGTCACGGTTGCCGTGATCGGAATTGTTTTATCCGTAGTGATCCCTAGCACCTACACCTTTCTACAGCAGCAGAAGCTTCGTCAGGCGTCCAATGAATTGGTCAGCTATCTGCTCACCGCCAGGGCAAGGGCCCTGCAGAAAGCAGGTGAACCTAGCAAGGCCTGTGAAATCAAGTTAGACGCTTCAAACACCATTGCACCTTCCACTAATAATCAACCTAATCAACCGTCGAACGTCTGCAACGACTCTCCCGTCTTAGCACCTCTTCGTCTGCTTGCAGCGAGTGGCGGAAGTGATCTCACCATCACCTCCAGTCAGGGAGATTCTCCCTATTACATCACTTTCACTCGGATGGGAACCGTTGCTTCGACGAATCTCTCGGATCCCACCACGATTATAACGCTACCACGCATATTTTATCTTTCTAATAGTGCCACAGAAGCGCGGCTGAAGCGATGTGTGATGGTTGATCTTAATTCTCTTCGCATGGGCTGGCGCAACACGACTTCAACTACCACACAAAATTCTCCCTGCACCTACGATGGAAACTAATGTTCGTCGGCACCCGGTCTTGATGAAGGACTATTTCCCGACTCTGAGACCATCTACAGCGCAGCATGGGTACACGTTGGTGGAACTCTTGGTGGGTGTCACCCTCGGATCGGTTGTGCTGGCTTTCCTTGGTGGCGTTCTGCTGGTATCAGAGCTAAAAGTTGCAGCTAAAATTCAACGCAATCTTGATGCCAAAGATGCTGCCAATCGTGCGATTGATCTCATTCGGAGAGAAGCAGCCTCCTCGAGGTATTTTAGAAAGTCGGGCTTTCAAGATTTCCCCAAATGCTATTCTAGTGATTCGCCCATTATATTTGTCCATCCCAATGAAGCCTTAACTTGCATTAGATCGGTTTCAAAATCTAGCACTCTCCTTGATACTAAATATCAGAAAGCGTTTGAAGGGCCATGTTTGCTGGTTCGAGTGGGGGTTCCATTTAAACCTAATGGCGAACTAAATACCTCTGAGTCTCCGATAGTTCAACCTTTGCTCGATGGCTTAGACTTCGGTAATGGAGCTAGTTGCAATGGAATCGCTGCAAGCAATGAATTGCGAGTAGACATGGTAAATGTTATCACTTCCGGAATTAATAAAAACGCTGGATTGACCATCAAGATGGCTAGCGGTGAGCTTTTAAAGTTTGGCATTTCTTCGGCTTCCAACCCTAGCTACGCAGGCAAAGACTTCTGGAATAAGCAAAATCCATGCGCGTCGTCAATTTCCAATCATTGTCCAGGAAGTGCCGACCTCAATCAATTAATCCATCACTACTGGACCGAGGATGTGACTTTACCTGAAATCGAGGCAACAAAATCAAATGAAAACATTTTTTACTTCAATAATCCTTATCACGAATATACACTTACCAAAGATTTTAGTCCAGGTACGTCCTGCACCTATGGTCAATGTGCTGTGATCAGGGGGAGTTATTCAGTTAAACTCGTCAACGTCGACGCATTAATTTTCCCTGACAAGGAGATACGTCCGAGCAACTGATCAGCCTTTTCCTCGATGGACCTGAAGCAAATCAAAGAAGCTGAATACTTGGGACTTGACGATCTAGAGGCAAGCCTGTCCACAGCCCACTCCGCGGCGGAGGCCGGAGAACGGGACTTTGCAGTACGTTTATACTGCGAGATGGTGGAAGCCGGCGTAAGCGATGTGCGCGCCCTACTGCAATCTTGGCGTGCTGGCGCTGCTGGAGAAGCGCTCCGAGGAGGCGGTGCGCTGGTTAGAGCAGGCTGTGCAGACTGGTCCTGATCAAGCCCGATCCCATCTCAATCTAGAAATGGCGCTGCAGCTTGAGCAGCGCACAGTCAAGGCGATCATGGTGCTGCGGCGAGCCGTGAGCCGTGATCCACCAGCTGGGCGAAACTAGAACAACTTGGGCTTCGTGCTGGCGGAGCACGATCAGCCCCAGGAGGCGATGGCGGCCTATAAGTGAGCCCTTGTTCTGTTATGTGGCTGATTCCCATAGGCCTCAATGGCCGAGATCGAACATCTGCTCTCAGATCAACCGGAACAGCCTGATAGTCTCCGGATTTGAGTTGTTCAGTAGGTAAATCTCTTCGGAACGCCTAACACTCATGATCCTGGAATTTAGCAAGCGCTTTCTCGAAACCAGTGAGCTATCATATCGAGTATGACTGTAGACCATAAACAAGAAAGCCCAACCGATGGATTCAATGTATTGTTGAATTTAATTAGGTTCTTAAATCTAAGTGAACGAACAGGAAACCTCGCCTTGAGCACTTACTCTAACGGTGACAGTAGTTTTGCCAGTGACAGACTCTTCATTAATGCACTTAACTTTAGAGGTTGTTGCTTGTATTTTTCGTACATAGCTGAAGGGGGCGGTTCCTACGCAAGGGGAGTTTGATTCGCCTACAACAATAGAAGTACTGACCTCAGGGGGAGTCCCCAAACCTCCGGAGGCCACGTAAACAGCGCACTCCTTAGCAAGGCCAATGGCTTCACCAACTTTAGCTCCGGCTTCGGCATTAGCCCGAATATCCAAAAACTTGGGAATCCCTATTGCCGCCAATAAGCCAATAATGGCCACCACAATCAATAGTTCGATCAGAGTGAAGCCTTTAGCCAGTCCTTTGCGGTGACGCAGAGTGCGAAGAAGCTCAAACTGGAACTTAGTAGACATGGATCCTATGTAGACGCTTTAACCCACATCATATATGACGCCTTGTGGAACGTCAACGACCACGATACGGCCAGCCTGATAGCCGATTGGCCTCAGCTGCCCTGTGCCGCACGGTTTTCCGTACCAGTGGCGCAGACACCTCGACGGGACGCAGACCAACAACGGTCCAAACTGAACGCTCTTGCCCCGCACCCGGTGCTGCGTTTCCCCTGGCTCCCGCCTGCGGCCACTCTCTCGGCGCGGATGGCCCGCTGGGGGGTGGCGATCGTGTTCGCCTACGGCCTGGTGGCCTTGCTCACCCCCCTGCTGATCCACCTGGGAGTGCTGGCCGATCCCAATGCTGGCCTGGCCAATCCGATCTATGCGCCGCCCTCCCTGTCCCACTGGTGCGGCACGGATCGGCTCGGGCGGGATGTGTGTGTACGCACATTGGCCGGTAGCGGCGTGGCCCTGCAGGTGGTGGCGATCGCCCTGGTGTTGGCCCTGCTGATCGGGGTGCCCCTCGGCATGCTGAGCGGCTACCTCGGCGGCTGGGTGGATCGGATATTGGTGCTGCTGATGGACACCCTCTACACCCTGCCGGTGCTGCTGCTCTCCGTGGTGCTCGCCTTCCTGCTGGGGCGGGGCCTTCCCAATGCCGCCGCCGCCCTGTGTGTGGTGTATGTGCCCCAGTATTTCCGGGTGGTGCGCAACCAAAGCGCCCAGGTGAAAGCCGAATTGTTTGTGGAGGCGGCCCGCTCGCTTGGGGCCGGCCCCCTCTGGATCCTGCGCCGCTATCTGCTCCGCAATGTGATCACCTCGGTGCCGGTGCTGCTCACCCTTAATGCCGCCGATGCGGTGCTGGTGCTGGGGGGTTTGGGCTTCCTCGGCCTGGGACTGCCGGAAACGATTCCGGAATGGGGCGGCGATCTGCAGCAGGCGCTCACGGCAGTACCCACAGGGATTTGGTGGACCGCGCTCTATCCGGGGCTGGCGATGTTTGTGCTGGTGTTGGGGCTTTCGTTTTTGGGAGAGGGGTTGGAGAATTGGCTCTCGACCCCGCTCCAACGGGCCGATTAATGGCTCGTTGGCCGGATCTCTTGCCGTGATGGCAGGGAGGGGATCCGGCCCTAAGGTTCCAAGGGATTGCCGTGCTCACCATGGCCCGGTTGCTAGAGCCAGCGTTGCTGGGCTAGGCCTTGCCCCCAGGCTGCGAGTGGGGCCCGGCTCGACCATTTTCAGGGCCATGACTGAGGCAAGCAGGCTCCCCTATCCCTGATGGATCAAGAATCCCTGGATCACCTGGAGCGCATCGAAGCGATCGTTGCCTCTCTGGCCGCCTTGCCCTGGATCGGGGAGAAGGAGCGGGGCTTGATCGCCCAGGTGCTGCTCGATTTCGACGCCGAGTACTGGACGTTCACCCGATACCTTTCCCTGCCGCTCTACGAGGAACTCAGCCAGTTGCTGGGCGGGGTGGAGGCGGCGGCCTGCCTGCAGCAGAGGCCCCGCATGGCGGTGGTGATGCCGGTGCACCGGGCCAGCGAGGCGTTGCTGCGGCCGGCTTTGCAGAGCCTCCGGAATCAGGTGGGAATGGCGATCGAGTGCCTGATCAGCGTGGACGGGGAGCCGGCGGATCTCGCACTCGTGCAGGCTTTGCTGGCGGACTTTGGCGAAGACGAGCACTGGAGGGCCTCAGTGTTCTTCGGCGACGTGAACCGTGGCGTGGGCATGTGCCGCAACCGGGCCTTGCGGGAGATCACCAGCCCCTACTTCACCCTGCTCGATGATGATGATCTATTTCATCCGCTGCGCTGCCTGCATGGCTGGCTGCTGCTGGCGCTGCAGGGTGTGCCGCTGTTGAGCACGAGTTGGAGCCGGGTGAGCATGAGCCAGCGAAAGATCGTGCTCATCAACAACAGCCTGGTGCACTGCGGCCTGAACAGCTTCATCGCCGCCACGGACCTGCTTAGCACCTATGGCTACATGGCGGATCTGCGCTTCTTCGAGGATTCCGAATACATGCAGCGGCTGCAGTATTTCGGAGTGCCCAGGGTCAGCACCGCCGTCGTGGGCCACTATCTGCATACGGAACCGAGCCCCGATCACGTGTCACTGGCCTCCCACTGGCGGCAGGAGGTGCATCCGATCGAAGGCCACCCCTACCTGTGCGGTTCGGTGGTAGCCGCCATCAATGAGGAATGCCTGGGCTATGAGCAGGAGTTTCGGCGGCGATACGGTGAGGCGCTCGCAGAGGGTCTCCGCCGCTGCTTCCCCGCTGCCTGAGGAAAGAGGCCTGACCTGCTGCCATGGCCCACTTCGCGATCATCACCATCGAGCCACAGGGATACATCCATGCCCGTGCTTTCGATGAGATCCGGCTTCTTCTCTATCACTCCCTGCTGGATCTGGGGCATGGGGTGGATCTGCGCACCAACCGCTTCCAGGAGGGTGCCATCAACCTTATCCTCGGCGCCCATCTGCTCGACCCGTCCGATGTGGAGGGCATACCCTCCACCAGCATCGTGTTCAACACCGAACAGCTGGGGGGCGACTTCGAGCGATGGAGCGAGCGGATCCTGGCGCTGGCAACCCGTTTCCCAATCTGGGACTATTCCACGGCCAATCTGCGCTTCCTGCGCGAACGCCTGACCGACCAGCCCCCCTCACGGTTCGCGCTGCTGCGGCTTGGGTACCACCGGCGGCTGCAGCGGATCGAGCGCCAGCCCAGCAGGGGCGATTCCTTCCTGTTCTTCGGCTCGATAACACCGATGCGGAAGAGCATTCTTGACGAAATCCGCCTTTCGGAGCGCCTGCGGGTGGAGGCCTTCTTCGGAGTTTATGGCTGGAGCCGGGATGGCCTGCTGTCGCGTTGCAGGGCCTGCCTCAATCTGCATGCCCATCCCTCACGGATCCTGGAATGGCCCCGGATCCTGCACCTTGTGGCCAACCGGATCCCCTGCATCGCGCTGCTTCATCCCGACACCCAGGCGGAAGACGGCCAGCTCGACCTGGTGCTGGGGGTAGAAGAGAGCAACCCCACGCCTGGCTTGGAGAAGCTGTTCGGCCAGCCGGAGCTTCTGGAGCGCCACGCCGCCTCTGCTTGGGAGCGCTTCCGGCTGCAGCAGCAGGCGCCGTTCACCGCCGATGCGCTCGATCACACCTACACAACGGAGTCCTCCTCCGGAAGCGCCGGAGAGCTGCCGTCCACACGGCCCTCACCGCCTATCTGGCCGGTGACGTGGCGTGACGAGCCGGTGGATGCGCGCTGGTATCTGCACACGTACCCGTGGATCTATAGCGATCCGCGCTCTGCCGAAGCCTTTCATCGTGAGGAGGGGTGCTACAGGCAGTACTTTCCGAACCCATCTCTGGGAAAGGCCCTTAAGGCGCCGATCCGCTTGGTACACGAGCCATTGGAAGGGGCGTTTCCCCCACAATCCTCCGGTCCCGGGCTGCGCTGCGCGGCGGTGCTCCACTTCCATTCCACCGACAAGGCGCGGCTGTTCTTCGCCCATTTCGGTTGCCATCTGGTGGGAGCCGTGGATTTTTTCGTGAGTACCTCCGAGCCCCTGGTGGCCCAGACGCTGTTGACGCTTGCCCAGGACTACGGCATCGAGGCGATGGAGGTGCGTCTTGTGCCCAACGTTGGCCGGGACCTGCCCAGCAAGTACATCATCTTCAACAGCGAGCTGCAGGCTTACGACCTCTGCCTCTTCTCCCATGGCAAGGAATCGGATGGCCAGTGGTTCTACGACCACAACAGTCTGTTGTGCGGCTCGCAAGCCCGAATCGCCGCGATTCAGGGGCTGTTCGCCCGGGATGCCGGGCTCGGACTGCTCTACCCCGACTATCTTTCCAGCCTGATTTGGCTGATCGGCTGGGGCAACATGCGGCCCATGGTTGACAGCCTGCTGGCGCCCTTCGGGTGCGACACCAGCCACGTGCAGCAGCTCGAATTCCCGGCCGGCGGCTTCTTCTGGGCCCGCCCGCAGGCCCTGCTGCCGCTCCATTCCCTGGGCCTGACTCTGGAGACCCTGCCGCCTGAACCCCTGCCTTTGGATAACACCCTGCTGCACGCCTTGGAACGAATGCCCTGTCTTTCGTGCGAGCTGATGGGTCTGCGCTGGGAGAAGATCGCGAGGGAAGCGGGCTGATCCGGCGCCCGCCAGGCGATTCCGCCGGCAGAGCAGCCTTCGCGCACTCTGCTTAAGCTGCAGACCGGATTACAGCCGGCATGACGATCGATGCGCTCCGCGTGCAGCTGTCTGCGCCTGCGGATCTGACTCCGGATCCCGAGCTGCTGGTGTCCGCGCTGCGGGCCCTGCCCGCCCCCGTCTCCCTGGTGCACCTGCACCACTTCGATGCACTCGGTTATCTGCCCCAGCTGTGGCGCCAGGTCCTGGCCGAGCTGGTGCGGCGCGGCCACTTCGCGCTGCTGAGCACCTGCTCGGGCTTCGATCAGGAGACGCTCGATTTCCTCGCCGGGCAGCCGCAGATCCTCTGCCAACGGCGGGGCAATCAGGGGCGCTGCATCGGCGCCTATCGGGATACGGCCCTGTTGGTGGCGCGGCTGGCCGCCGAGGGGATGGCCTTCCGCCCGCTGCTGCTCCTCAACGACAGCATCCTGCCCATGGATAGCGCTGACGCTGTGGCGGACCTGGAGGAACTGATGTCCCTGGCCGATGCCGCGACGGCGGCCGCGCTGGCGGGGTTCACGGACAACTACGCCACGGAGTACCACCTTCAGTCGTATGCCCTGTGCGCCAACGCCGAGCTCCTGGGCCATCCGGCCTGGCAGGGCTTCTGGAGCGGCCTCGATCCCCGCCTGCACAAGCAGCAGCTGATCGACAGTGGTGAGATCGGCCTGTCCCGGACCCTTGCCCAGGCGGGGGTTCCCCTGCTGCCCCTCTATCCCCTGGTGGGCCGGCTGCTCTCCCAGCCTCGGGTGCGTGACGACTTAGTCCGCCTCGGCGACTACCCGCTGAACGGGATCGATCCCGCCCTGTTTCTGTGGCAGACCCTCTGGCAGGAGGGTTTCCCCTTCGCCAAGAAGATTCTGCTGTTTGCTCTCCCCACCCGCCTAGGCGGCCCTCTGGGGGCACATCAGCTGCTGGCCGGACTGGACCCGGACGAGCGGGCCGACATGGCCACCGATCTGCACCGGCTGTTGCTGGGGCGTGCCGCCGCTACCGGAACTGCCGGCAGCGCCTTGCTCGCCACAGCGCCCCCCCGGCTGGAGGAATTGCGCCGACATGTGCGCAAGGAAGCCCTCGGCCTTGAGATCGGTCCGTTTCACCGGCCTGTGTGCCCGAAACGGGAGGGCTACAACTGCCTCTCGGCCGACCTAATGCCGCGGCAGCAGTTGCTCGAGGCCTACGCCGGTGATGCGAATGTCATGCCTCGGCAGGAGGCTGTGGAGGAGGTGGATGTGCTGCTCACGGGTGGACTGCTGGCCAGCATGGAGGCCTACTGCGAGGCTCCGGGGGCCCGGGTCCGGCAGGCAGCGGGATCGCTGGATTATCTGCTTTCCTCCCACAACTTCGAGCATCTGCCCGATCCGATCAGCTTTCTGAACGATGCGGCCGTGTTGCTCGCCCCAGGTGGCCATCTGACGATGGCCATCCCCGTGGGCAGCCGCTGCTTCGATTGCTTCCGGCCGCTTTCCAGCACCGGCCAGCTACTCGATGCCCATCAGGAGGGCCGGAGGAAGACGACTCTCGGGGCGCTTTTCGATCAATCTGCCAGCGCGGCCACCCATGCCTGTGGCCGTTCCATCGAAGATCGCACCTACGACATCAACAAGGTGGCGGTGTCTGCTTGCGGTGGCTCGATCGATGCTGAGACGTTCGCGGCACTGCAGTTCACCCAGGAATTCGGCCATACCGGAGAGATCCATAGCTTCGTCTTCAATCCGTATAGCTTCCTGCTGATCTTCGAGGACCTGCAGGCCTGCGGCTTGCTGCCGTTGCTGCGTATTCGCGGCGTTATCGACAGGCCGGGCAACGAGTTCATCGTGCACATAGCCCGCATCCAGGAGGCTGACTGCTGTTCACTGCCTCTAACCGCCCAGCGGCGCACCGAGCTCCTTAAACAGGCGATCAACTACTTCATCGACGATCTGCGCGTCTCGCTGGATACGCCTGACCACGGCTAATTGCTAAGTGGAAACGACTTCGGGGCTTATGAGTGGTCATACCGGTCCGGTAGGCTCACTGGACTGACAAACCAGAGTTTCGTAGGCAGTGAATCAGGTTTTCAGTGCTGATCCGATCGGGCCAGTAGGCGAGGAAATCTGAATCAATTCTCAGTAGTACGTAGCCCTGAGCTACAACGTGATCGAGAAGCTGCGCCTGGGAGTTCTCGAATTCTTTCAGGGGCCAGCTCTCGAATAATAGAAGGGGTCTATGGTTTTGAACAAGCTTTTGAGCACCATGCAGCACATCGAGTTCTGCTCCTTCAACATCTATCTTGATGCAGGCAATGGTTGTATTGATGAATAAATCGTCGAGCTCCCGGACCTGAACGTATTCGTAGTTTTTTGCACTGTCCCAGGGTTCGGCAATGCCAGGAATGGACCTTCGCTTCTCGATAACTTCTGGATCGATGGATACTGAGCCGGTGTAATTTTCGAGATATGGATCTAGCGCGGGAACCAGTACCGCAGCGCCGTGTTTTATGTGCCTGCCGATTGCTAAATGATGCGGGCTGATATTGTGGCAACGGTTTAACAGTGCATTGGCGCAGAGGTGCATGAACACGCTTTGTTGTGCTTCGTAGGCATATATAGTTCTGTCCTTGAGGCGCTTCGCTACTGCGATGGAGTATGTGCCCTGGTTTGCGCCAACATCAACGATATCTCCTTCCATGCCGATTTGCTCAATCAGATTACAAGTGAGCGCCGCAAGGTGCTTCTCAAAGCTTCCATTGTTGAAAATTGATTCTTGAATTGTTTCTCGTTTGTTGAGGATTAGGTACTTAGCCCCCTCGCGCACGATAATGGCGGGAAGTTGCTCTTGGTTGCTGTTGTCGGCGAGTAGTAGTGAGGTGCATGCAATGCGTTTGGACAGCTTCTCAAGTTGTTGTAGCCATTCGGCCCGCGCCTCTCTCATCTCTGTGGAAGGATGAAGACCGTAAATAATTAAATGATCGCGAAGAACTTGGGGATCACTCTGTGCAGGATTTCTATGGCTTCCAGCTCTATCAGTTGTTCGGCGGATGTCTACGGTCAAGCCTTCGCAGAGGCTCGCGACGCCCGCGTTAATGTTGTCTAGTAGAAAAAGCCAGTCTTCATGTGTTCTAAGGGCTGGATTGAAAGGCCTTTTGATAAGATCTTTACGAATCAGAAAAGATCCCATCGGAATCATATTTTTGACGAGAATTTGCTCATACACGAGCCAGGTACTGGATATATTGTACTGGGCAGAGGATAGAGTATCGCCGCTCTCATCTTCTTCTGTGATCCTGTAATCCCCTGCGACGAAATCTGCCTGGGCAGTAACCATCCACTCCGTCAGGAGTGCTAAACAGCGAGGTAGTGCTATGTCGTCATCGTCGAGAAAGTAGATTGCATCGCCCGATGCCTGCTGTAACGCGCGGTTTCTGGCGTCGGCGACACCTCTTAGGCATGATGTTCTGTTGATTACCCTGATGGATGCGCTTGTATCCCGTTTGAATTCCTCCATGGCCTCTGCCAATAGTCTTGCTTTTTCCTGATTTAGTGAGTCGAAGGAGATCAGGATTTCATGCTCTACTCCCTCAGGCAGTTCCTGAGTGATGAGGCTGCCGATGGACCTGAGCGAAAGGTGTTCACGGCCTTCGATGGTTGGCACGATGGAGGTGATGCGGGAGATTCTCCTGCTCATGGTGTGCCGTTCGTAGGGCTGATTTCTGGGATTCTGAAGTAGCACTCAGGGTGTGTAGGCCCTCGGGGCCCGCAGGAGGGGCACCCGAAACTGATCCGAGGCGGACGTAGTGACTTCTCTCCGGTCTTCTCCGATTACGCGTGCCGCGCTTCGGGGGGAGTGCCACGCATCATCGGTTCCATCAACACCTCAATCGCACACCCCGCGGCAACTCCTCGCTGATCGCCCCCTCCCCATCCAGCGCCGGGTAGGGCCGCCCCTCCCGCTGGCACCAGGCGGCCACCTGGGGGTAGGCCCACTCGAACAGCAGCTTGTCGTAGAGCCCGGGCGGCAGGCCCTCGCCCTGTTCGGGGAGCAGCCCGGCCGCCTTTCGCTGCCGCACCGCCTCGAACAGCAGGGTGGCCGTGGCCACCGACACATTCAGCGACTGCACCATGCCCTGC
>Ga0114972_10003914_pt1 | contig 11112 bp, 12 predicted proteins | sample M_140807_EF_Meta_FD_87354 | JGI IMG/M metagenome (GOLD analysis project Ga0114972, IMG submission 87354) | Freshwater microbial communities from Lake Montjoie, Canada to study carbon cycling - M_140807_EF_MetaG | ecosystem: Environmental > Aquatic > Freshwater > Lake | place: Lake Montjoie... | reverse complement strand
TTCGTCATCGTCGGAATTGAATAATTGTTGCAATCCAATCCCAATGGGAACGAAACCCAATAAACCAATCCAAGTTTTAGGAATAATCATACCTCCAAAAAAGCCAGGTAAACTCAGCAGAATTAAAGCCGTAAATCCTAAATATTGACCAATGATAATCTCTCGAATACGGAATTTTGCATTAACTTGAGAAAAAAAGAACATTAATATAATAATGTCGTCAATATTGGTTGCAGCAAAGGCTGAAATCCCAGCTATCGTAACGTGTAACACACCATTCATGACGTAATCCAGACTACTTCTCTTAATATTATTTAATGTTACCTAACTTTTCTCATCCTTTGATGACGATAGGAGTACCTCGGTTAAGGGGTTTCGATTATGAGTTAAGGTTAATAAACCCAGCACACAAACAATTAATGTCAGTACGGCTAAACCGCGATTTTCGAGGGTATGACTATCAATCAAAATTAGTATTCCTAAGCCGATGAGAACATAGGGAACTAATAAATTACCGTAACGAGTCAAATTTTCGGCGATCGCTTTAATTTTGGTCAACTGATAAGCAGCATAACACCAGACCCCCACCAGCACAAAGAATTCACCGAGAATAACCACCAGACTTTCCCAAGAACTACTGGCAAAAAGGGGGATATAAATGCCGATATTGTCACCACCATTGGCAAAAGTTATGGCGGCAACACTGTAGGTCTGGGAAGAAAGTAAGCCGTTAGCAGAAGGAGATTTTTCTGTGGTTACTTCGGAATCTTCTTCTATGTTATCTTCCCCATTTAATAAACGATTGATTCCAATGAAAATAGGCACGATGCCGAGCAGACCAATCCAGTCATCGGGAAATAACATTCCACCAAAAAAGCCAGGCAAGCTGGCTAAAATAAGTCCGAAAAAGCCTAAATATTGACCAAAAACAACGTCTCTACGCCGAAATTCTGCATTAACCTGGGTGAAAAATAACAGTAAAATGAGAATATCGTCCAGATTCGTTGCACAAAAAGCGGTAATACCTGTTGGAATTGCTGTTAAAAAGCCTAATTCGTTCATTATAGTTAGAGACTTTTATCAGGAAAAATGGAACTCAATCCGATTAAAAAATCGCCTGTCATCAAATTAGAAAGATCCAAGATATTGAATTGAATTAATGCTAAAAGAATAACGGTAAAAACGCTAGAGGACAAGACTCCTGACCAGACTGCTTTTTTGAAATTATTTTCTGAAGATTGTTTTTGTAAAAGTTGCGTTGTTCCGACTTGCATTAAGACAATGCCAACGAGATTAGACAGCCAATAGCCCGCAATCGTCCCTGGTAAAAAGAAGCTGGAAGAGAATAAACGGCAGAGATACCCAAATCCGTAGGCAATGGGTAAATTAAAAAATAAATCGTTCCAGCAGGAGAGGGGAGAAAGCAAAAAACCGAATGACAGCAAGAGGAATCCAGTAATCTTTTTGAGCCAAGAGCCTTGGAAAGTGGGAAAAGGGATCAATTGATAGGTCATTATTTGAAGCTTCTCTATATAAATTTTGTTTTCCGATTGACTTACTGTAGTTTATGGTTGAATGTCAACTTTTGTCAAGTACAATACACTAAGATCTCTAGAAAAACAGATTCGGCGATCGCGCTTATAAATTTCTATGAATGAATTTTATTTCCCATTCTGTCGCTCGTCGATCGCGCTCTAGAGTAAACTCTAACTAAAAAACTGTAACTTTATGTCCCCAAAACTCCCTACTTGGCTAAATACTTTTTATTTTCATTTAGAGTCTTTAATCAAAATAATAGGTCTAGTGAGACTGATTATTTATTCACTAACACTTTTTATTGTTATTCTTCTATTTGAACAAGTATTACAGGGAAAATCCTTTGCCTTTGATAAGTCTTTACTAATAGAAATACATACCTTTTCCAATTCCCAGCTTGATACCCTGATGCTGGCGATTACTCAATTGGGAAACCCTAGCTCTATTGTGATTGTATTTATCCTAAGTTTCCTCCTACTTTGGTGGCATAAGGATTATCTAGAAGCTCAAATATTCATGACCGCTTCACTCGGCGCATTTTTTCTGAATGTCGGGTTAAAACTATTTTTTACTAAAAACCGTCCTCAGCTATGGGAGCAATTAATTATTGAAAAATCCTTTAGTTTCCCCAGTGGTCATGCCATTGGTTCGATAGTTTTATATGGTTTTTTAGGTTATTTACTGGCTAATCGTTATCATAAATTGACCGTTATTATTTATAGTTTAACAAGCATTTTAATTATTGCCATCGGTTTTAGTCGTCTCTATCTAGGAGTTCACTGGCCCACTGATATTATGGCAGGATACGCGATCGGCTTTCTGTGGTTAATGGCTTGTATTACCACGCTGAAACTACAAAAAGATAAAATTTAATGCTGAACTTTACTCGAAAATAAGACTTTGAGCCAAGCTTGATTTTTCAAATGAAAGCCTTTCAAGATGATTGCCCGTACCTTACGAAAATTATCCATCACTTTTCTTTATCGTTTTAAGAAAGAAGACTATTTGCTCTTATTCTTGAATCATTTTACATTGAGACTATCAGGAAAATATAAAAGACTGCTTAAAACAATAAAGTTAAGATTTTCACGAGGTATGTCCATGATTACTCAACAATCCTTAATCTCTCCTATTCAAAATTCAGAGCCAAACACTAAGCTTGATTCATCTCAACAAACCTCGACTCCTCAAACAGTCCTCACAAAAGATTTACAACCGAAAGCTTTAGATTTAGCGGCCCTAGAAGCCGAAGCAGAGAAAGCCACATTAGGTCAACGGGTTGCGGATGCTATGGCTACAAAAGTCGGTTCTTGGGGATTTTTAATTGGACAAACGGCTGTTCTCACAGGTTGGGTCGGAATAAATTTAACCCCTGGAATGCCCCACTGGGATCAATCTCCCTTTATTTTGCTCAATCTTGTTTTCTCGTTTGCGTCTGCTTATACGGCTCCGATTGTTTTAATGAGTCAAAATCGTCAATCGGATATCGATCGCAAAAAGACTGAGTATGATCATTTAGTTAATCGTAAAGCCAGCTATGATATTGAATTACTTCATGAAAAATTTGATACCTTGCATTCGCGGCAATTGGCAGAATTAAGCCAAATTATCCAACTCCAAAATCAACAAATTCAGGATTTAAAAAATAGTGTTTTGCCTATTTTGAATATGCAACAACAATCCAGCGATAATTTCACTATCAATACATCAGAGATTAGTATTTTGCCTAGTATGAATCAATGCAAAGGTGTGAAAGAAATCAAAGTTGCTGATGCTAAAACTTCTCTACCCATTGGGAAACAGGGAAATCAATACTCTCTGTATTTTCCTACGGAATATCCTCTCTCTTTAGAAAATACGATTGAAAATTAGATTGATTACTAATTTAATTTTTTAAAATAATTCTTCCGCGAGTGAAAAATTGATATTCTAACCCTATTTTTAAGTGGATAAAAAGAAAAATGAACGAATTAATCCTTGCCATTCCGACGGGTATTACCGCTTTTATTGCTACAAATCTGGATGATTTAGTGATCTTAACACTCTTATTTTCCCAAGTTGATGGTACATTTCGTCGTCGCCACATTGTTGCGGGTCAATATCTCGGTTTTACAGCCTTAGTTGTTGCCAGTCTCTTGGGTTTTTTAGGGGGATTAATGATTCCTGCCCACTGGATTGGATTATTGGGATTGGTTCCGATCGCGATCGGCATTAGGAGTTTATTTGATGATAGTGATAATGATGATGATTCTCCCGAACTGAATACTCAATCCACTTCTATTTTTAATAGCTTTCTTTCTCCCCAAACCTGTGGTGTAGCTTCTATCACTTTTGCTAATGGTAGCGATAATATTGGAATTTATTTACCGCTTTTTGCAAAAAGTAGTTTGCCTAGTTTACAAATTATTTTGGTAATTTTCTTTGCTTTAGTTGGGGTTTGGTGTTATCTAACCTATCAGCTGACTCGTCAACCCTTATTAGCTGATTTTCTCAGCCGTTATGGAAACTTTTTTGTGCCTTGGGTTTTGATTGTTTTGGGTTCTTTTATTATCTTAGATAGCCAAGCTTTAAATTTGCAATTACTCATTGCGATCGCCTTTAGTTTACTCGCCTTTAATTTTTTTAATCGACCCAATTCTGAACTTGAATTCAACTAAAATTAGCTATTTTATCTATTAACACAATCGGAGATAATCATGTTAGAGCAATTGGCAGGATACGAAGGAGCGATTCTTTCTTTAAATACTCTCGGAATTTTGATCGTACTGGTTGCCCTAGAAGCCAGTCTTTCCGCCGACAATGCCGTTGCGATCGCCACTTTAGTGCAAGATTTAGATAACCCCGATCATCAACGTCATGCCTTAAATTGGGGTCTTGTCTTTGCCTTTGTTTTGCGAATTGGGTTACTTCTGACTGCCACCTGGATCATGCAATTTTGGCAAGTGGCTTTAGCGGCTGCACTTTATTTACTGTGGATGGCAATTAACTATTTTTTGAAAAAATTTGCTGATAGCGAAGAAGAGGTTTCTCAAAGTAATGAATCCTGGCAGGCATCGAATAGTTTGTGGTCAATTATTCCCCTCATTGCCCTGACTGATTTAGCCTTTTCTTTGGATAGTGTCACCGCCGCCGTTGCTCTTTCCAATCAAACCTGGCTAATTTTAACGGGTGTTTTAATCGGTGTTATTGCGTTACGTTTTTTGGCAGAATTGTTTTTGCACTGGATCGAAAAATTTCCCTATCTCCAAGATGCGGCCTATTTAGTGATCCTAACAGTGGGATTGCGGATGTTATGCAAAGTAGTTTCTCCCGATATTGAAATTCCAGACTGGTTGGCTTTAACTTTAATGGCGGGATTATTCACTTGGGGATTTTCTAAACAGGCGGTCTTAGAGATAGATTAAGCGTTTTATTAGTTACAAAATTAGTACAATTATTTTATTTTAGAATGAAATCTACATTTTTCCTATAGAATTTAAGATAATTGATTATCTTGCTGAGTCTTTGCCCGTGACCCTAGAACAACTCCGTATATTTCTTGCCGTTGCTGAACATTCCCATTTCACTAATGCGGCCGATGCCCTTTATATTACTCAGCCCGCCGTTAGTGCCGCGATTCAAAGTTTAGAATCCGAATATAGTGTCAAATTGTTTCACCGTATTGGTCGGCGAATCGAAATCACGAATGCGGGAAAATTATTACAAATAGAAGCCCAAAAAATTATGGATCAAGTGGGATTGACGGAGCGAGGTTTACGGGAATTAAATAATCTTCAACAAGGTGAATTAAATATTGGTTCTAGTTTTACCATTGGCAATTATTGGTTGCCCGAAAAAGTGAGTCAATTTAAACAAAAATATCCAGGAATTTCGGTCAATTGTACGCTTGCCAATGCCGATGATATTTGTGCAGGAACAGCAACGGGTTTATTTGATTTAGGGGTTATTGCAGGAGAAGTCAAACCAACTTTAAAAAAAGTTTTAATACAGGAAGAAGTGGGTAGCGATCGCCTAGAAATTATTGTAGGTAAATTCCATCCTTGGTTTGCAACAGGTAAAATTGAAACCTCTGAGTTATTAAAAACGAGTTGGGTGATGCGAGAATCAGGTTCGGGGACTCAACAAATGTTTGAGCAAGCCTTACAACGTTGGGGAATCTCACCTAATGAATTAGATATTATTTTAGTATTTAATAGTAGTGAAATGATTCGATCTGTTGTAGAAAGTGGAGTTGGAGCAACTGCATTACCCGAATTAATGGTCAGAAAAGAATTAAAATTAAATACCCTTCGAGCCATAAAATTAATGGATCTTCCCAATCCAGTTGATGCTGAAATTGTGCGACCTGTTTTAAAGCTTAAACATTATCAACGATTTCAAACGAAGGTTTCTAAGGAATTTGAAAAACTCCTCAGTGATCCCAATTTAAGTATGCTTTAGTCATAGCAATCATCTATTTAAAATAATTTAAGATTTTGGGGCTTTAAAAAATCGACCCAGATCTAAAAATTGCTGACTTTTATCTCCAATAATCATTGGTAAATTTCCATTCCATTTTTCAATAGCTTGTTTTTGCAAAATTTCAGGGGTTAAAGAAGCTTGTAAAATCCGATGAGCTTCTGCTTCTCCCTTGGCTAAATTGACTTTTGCTTCTGCTTTTTTGATCGCTTTTTGAGCAATAAATTCAGCTTGTTTAGCCTGTTGTTCGGCCACTTGTTTGGCTTCAACCGCATTCCGAAATCTCTTGGAAAAAGCAATTTCCACTAAGGAAAGATCGTCAACAGCAACATGATAATTTTTTAGGCGATCGCTGAGAGCAAGATCAATTTCTGATTTAACCTGACTCCGCTTGGTGATAATTTCGGCGGCAGTATATTGGGCAATGATGGCTTTGATGGCTTCTTCGAGAGCAGGATTAATAATAGAATCGGTAACTTGAATTTCATTGCCGACTTGTTGAAAAACTAGAGGCGTTTCCTGGGGAATTAGATGCCAATTTAAAGCGAGATCAATCGAAATATCCTGTAAATCCTTGGATGAAGCTTCACTGGCAATTTCCTGTTTCTGCACCCTGACGTTAAGTTTTTCGACAGTATTAACGATAGGGATAATAAAATGAAGTCCCTCTTCTAAAGGCGTATTTTTCACCTGTCCAAATTGCATTAATACTCCCCTTTCCCCTGCTCCAACGATGACTAAAAAGGTGGAGCAAATCGCTAAAATTAAGAGGATTAGGATGATACGAATAGCAATAAAAGAATCTTTATTTTTGGAACGATTAGTGTTAGTTGCTATGGGTTGAAGAGGTGAATTAATTTCCATAAAAAAACGATTAATTAATAACTTCCTTTTATTTTAAGCGACTTCGCTAAATAATCGAGTTTCTAAGGCTTTGACAAAAACTTTTTGACCGACTTTTAGATCCAGGTCTTCTAGCTGATGGCGATTCAAATGAACTTCAAATTCTAATCCATCTCCATCAATTAAACCAATTTGAATTTCCCAACCGAGATAAATTATTCGTTGAATAGTTGCGGCGGTACTATCTTCTTGAAGTTCGGTAAAAATTTGTATTCGGTGGGGACGAACAAAAACAGGGTTAGAAACAGAGTCAAATTGATGGGATTTGAGTAAGCTGGCTTGAGATGAAAAAACATTGACTGCTCCAATAAACTTGATCACAAAAGCACTGGCAGGATTATCGTAAATTTGGGTAGTTGTCCCCACTTGCTCGATTTTACCCTGATTCATAATTACAATTTCATCGGCGACTTCCATTGCTTCCTCTTGGTCATGGGTCACAAAAACGGTGGTGACGGGAAATTCTTCATGGAGTTGGCGCACCCAAACTCGTAATTCTTTGCGAATTTTGGCATCTAAGGCTCCAAAGGGTTCATCTAGCAATAAAACTTTGGGTTGGACGGCTAAAGCTCTGGCTAGGGCGACCCTTTGACGTTGACCGCCTGATAGCTGGTCAGGATAACGATCGCCGAGACCTTCTAATTTAATCAAAGCTAATAATTCATCAACTCGTTGTTTAATTTGGGAGCGGGGAGCTTTGCGAATATCCAGTCCAAAGGCGATATTATCCCGAACTGTCATTTCCTTAAAGAGGGCATAATGCTGAAAAACAAAGCCAATATTGCGTTTTTTGACATCTAAATAGGTCGTATCTTCGCCATAGATAATAATTTGACCCCGATCAGGCGGTTGTAATCCCGCGATCGCCCTTAATAAAGTTGACTTCCCCGAACCCGACGGCCCCAGTAAGGCAACCAAAGATCCTTCCTTTATTTCCAGATTGATCTCTTGTAATGCCCGAAAATCTCCAAAATTCTTAGAAACATCCCGAATAACGATACTCATTTTAACCTCCAATTGTGATAATTTTTTCGTTCATTACTTAGAAATTTTAGATTAAAGGATTAGTTATTGTCCTTAACTACATCATTTACATAGAAATACCGTACTATTTATTTGTCTTTTTCACAAGTTTATTTTTCAGGTGTTCATCACTTTTTAAATATCAGAGAATGGTTTTTGCTCTGAGTAATTATTCCACTATCTGAAAAATCGAGGGTTGGAATTTCTCAAGCAGCAGATTTTGTTGATCTAAATCTCTAAATTCGTCTCTAAGCAAGACTTTTCAAACATTGAGTTTTTGATTGAATCAAACAGATTTTGGTTTTACGCATAAATACTTTGCACTACACTTTAAATATTATATTCGTATTTTAAATGTTTTACAATACATTCTCTTTGTGGTATGGTAAACAAAATACAAAAAGTCGGTAATAAAGGAGTAGTATGCAATCGATCTCCCCAGATCCAGATAACTTTCTCTTGCTGGAGTTGCCTGCAAAAGTTAAATATGCGTTACTTGCCCTACTCGAACTAGTGACCAGCTTTAGCGATCAAAAATTCATCACTATTCCTGATATTGTTGCCAAACAGCCCATTCCAGAACGTTATTTAGAACAAATTTTGATGAGTCTAAAGCGAAATGGCATGGTGAAAAGTTATCGCGGAATGAAAGGAGGTTACATTCTGACTCGTTCCCCTTGGCAAATTACGGTATTAGATGTCTTTATCGCGATTGAAGGGGAAAAAAAGACTCAATTTTCAACTTCTACCGCTTCAAATGATCGAAGAATGCTTTCTGATATTTGGCAACAGGCTCAAAATGCGATGTGGCAAGTTTTGCAACACCAAACTCTGGATGATTTACATCGCAGACGTGAAGCTTTTTACCAAGATTCGGTGATGTATCATATTTAGTTTTTTGATCTAACCTATAAAGTAAGACTGAATTGAGTGAGATTGAAAATCATTCAATCTTATCTTAAATTTTTAACCCAATTGTATCTCTATTAAATAGAGGAGACTATTTTTTATGAACCGTATTACTATCTGGATAAAGCAACAAAGCATTCGTGTTTTCAGTGCTGTTTTAATTGGACTCTTGTTAGGATTTGGCTTGATAGGAAATTTGCCTGCCCAAGCTTTAACGATTAATGGTTCTAATAATACCAATAACACCAAACCCAATGTACCCTCTCCTGCAACTTCTGCGGTAAATTCAGAACTTCCAGGGACATCAACAACGGCTCCAGCGATCGATGCACCTCCCCAAACAACCGCAAGTCCTTTAGAGGTATTAGTCACTAAAACGCAAGTTTCTTTTGATAAGGCATTAACTAAAGCAAATGATGCGATCGCCAACTTGTCTCAACAATTAGAGGAAGCATCAACGGCAACCGATCCAGCCATCCGTAAGCAAATTAAAAAGGATCTAGAAAACAAACAGGATGATCTAGAAAATGCAGCGGATTCGATTGATGACCTGGGTGAAAAATGGCAGAAAATCAGTAAAAAACTGGCCGCTTCTGCTGAATTAACCCAAGGTACGACGCAAACTCAACTTCAAGAAGTTATTACCAAGGCTCAACAATCTTTTGAAAATGCGGCTAAACTAATTGATGATTTAGCTGATAGCACAGAAAAAGCCAAGAAAAGTACAACGGCGGCTGTTCGGACTCAAATTGATGAACAAATTAAAGCCGTTAATCAATCTCTCACAGATGCCACCCAAGCGATTAAATCCTTGACGCAAAAACCTGCCTAAGTAAAATTTAAGTAAAAGCAACCAGCATTTAAGTCCTCCTTTTTAGGGGGATTTTTTTAATATTTTAAATAGCGATCGCCCTTAATAATACCAACTATCACCATCGATATTCGCTTTACTCAAAATCTGTAAATTCAAAGCTTTTAAATAATCCAAACCTTGGTTAATTTTTTGAGTCGTTCCCTGTAATTCAATATCAAATATCCCTGGATCATTGCGATCGCTCTCCAGTTTTGCCGCTAAAATATTAACCCCTAAATTGTATTGAGAAACTAATCGGGAAAGAATGGGTGTTTGAGCATAGCAATAGGGAATAGACAATTGTAAACGAATCTTTATCACACTAGGATTTCGATTGAATTTCATAGTTTGCCTCCCCTATTCTAAAAGTCCAAAAATTGAAAAAAGCCAAGAGAGAAAAATATAATCATTAAACTCTCCCGACTCTCTATTTTTTCTTTATTTTGTCATTAGCAAACAAAAAACGTGCTGACAACAAAATATTAATTCAGACTAATTTGCCTTGAATACCTGATCAAAAAGACCTCCATCTTTGAAAAACTTCTGGTCAATAGCACTCCAACCTCCAAAAGTTCCAACGGTAAAAAGTTTAGGTACTTTAGGAAATTTACTAGAAAATTTACCCGCTACCGAAGCATTAACAGGACGAAAACCTACGGTGGCAAACTCCGTTTGAGCTTCTGGCGTAAAGAGATATTTCACGAAGGCATCAGCCACTTGACGAGTTCCCCGTTTATCGACGGTTTTATCAACAACAGCAACAGGGGCATCAATGGAAATATTAACGGGAGGAATAATATAGGGGAAATTTTCTCCTTTGGATTTTGCTAACAGGACTTCATTTTCATAATTCAACAAGACATCACCCTGACCTTGCTTGATAAAAGCATCCGTTGATTCCCGCGCATCTTTAGGCAGAACAGGGACAGAATTATAAACCTTGGTGGTAAATTCTTTCGCTTTGGCTTCACTTCCTCCTGTTTGAGTAACCGATCCCCATAATGCAAGGAAATTCCATTTTGCCCCACCAGAAGTTTTGGGATTAGCCGTAATGGTTTGAACATCTTTACGAGCTAGATCACTCCAACCTTTAACTTTTTTGGGATTACCAGGACGGGTTACGATCGCCACAACTGATTTAGTCACAATGCCGTTATTGGGAACTTCTTTTTCCCAACCAGATTTAATTAAGCCAGCTTTCGCTAATTTTTCAACATCAGAACCTACCGCTAGTTGAACAACATCAGCTTCTAGCCCATCTAAGACTGCACGGGTTTGGGAACCTGAACCACCGTAACTTTGTTTAAAGGTGACTTTTTGTCCTTTTTCTTTTTGCCACTTAGCGACAAATTTAGGAATAATTTTTTCATAGGCTGACCTGGTGACAGCATAGGAAACTAACGTTAATTGAACGTCTTTTTGTTGACTGA
>Ga0114972_10003913_pt1 | contig 11115 bp, 11 predicted proteins | sample M_140807_EF_Meta_FD_87354 | JGI IMG/M metagenome (GOLD analysis project Ga0114972, IMG submission 87354) | Freshwater microbial communities from Lake Montjoie, Canada to study carbon cycling - M_140807_EF_MetaG | ecosystem: Environmental > Aquatic > Freshwater > Lake | place: Lake Montjoie... | reverse complement strand
TCTGCCAATCGGTCTCCCGCAAGGTTACAGATTTTGAAAGTCCACGCAGATTCAGGGGCCCGTTCGACCACGAACACGCGCACGACTCGGTCGACGACGGGCCTTATCACCATGTCTGGGTGTTTCTTCGCTTTGTGCCCGTAGATCTTCCATCCGGTCTCAAGCTCTCGTTTGAAGATGTACTTGAGAGGCAGGCCGCCCCCCGGAGAAAAATAGATTTCAGATTCCTCCAAGGAGACGCCCTTCGACGCCAAGGGCGGAAGTTGGTTCCACTTCCGGGCTGGCTGTGGCTGTTCTACTCCAGCCGATGCCATGTCGCCGGGAGGGACAAAATAATACTCATGTTTTTCAACCATCGGTGGAATGAAGGGCTCCCGGGCCTTTGAACCATCTTGAGAGGATGACGGGCACTGCACGCGATCGCGTGCGCAAAAAAAAACGACGCCTCCGGGCCGCATATGGTTTGAATCGTCTCATGCAGATGCAACTTGCAACCGATAGCTTCGTCGAACAACGCGTCCTGCAGCTGCAGAGCGGGAAAAGGAGCTGAGGGAGCATTTTGGGACGAGGCACATTTTCCAGTCGCAAGCGATGATTTCGTGGGGTATAAATTCAACGGATGCTGTGCGACGACCAACTGGTGGTACCGCCTAGATAGGAACTGTGATCCAATCCCAGAACGTGTCAATGATCCCATGCTGGCTGTGCTAGACACAATGAGGCAGATCCATTGTGTCCTGCCTAGTGGTTGGCCGAGCGTGGTAAATGACCCGGATCGTGGAAACAAATACACTAATGATTGCCAATTACCAATTCGTGGAAACATGCCAATTCCCAACTCACCCAAGGGGCTGTGGATGGACGAAGCATAGACCATGCAAACCGCGTGAGCTCAGATGCCCCCGTTTCCCCCACCACACCCTCCCTAAAAGCCACATCCTCCATAGCTACCGTAACTACCGTATCCTCCATATCCATATCCTCCGCCTTCCCCGGCATACGCCCCACAAGCACCACGCCCTGCGTAGCCCCCGTATGCTGCGCAGCCGTTCCAGCCACCGAAGCCCATGGCGCGCCCCCTCCATCCATAGCCTGTTCCGAAGAGTACGTTGAGGCCACATGGGACAGACCCGCATGCGTTGTACCCCCCTCCGCAGTTTGCTCCACACATTTGTTTGAGCACGGCATTTTATTTCGCCTCTGTGCATGGTTTGCGCTCCATAACTCGGAAGTTTGATCACTGCAGAACTGACTCCAGCAAGACTAGTTCTGCAACTGATTTCGCCTGCCACATTGTCCTGCAAATGCATAACTGCTATGCAGAAAATATATTCTGAGTATTTCCGTTTGTTGAAATGCAAAAGGTGTTTTCATGCTTGTTGTACAAACGCTTATATGAATCCCTACGTAAAGTAGCCATGGGCGTCGCAGCCAGGAGCTTGATGACCGTTGAGCTTTTGGTAGCAAGCGTCTTGATATTGCTTCTCATAGCGACAGTCTGCATAAAGCTGAATTCTCTCTGCAGCAACGACCCCAACAACAAAAATTGCCAACGACCATTTCTGAACGGACTCATGATTGTTTCTGCATTGGTTGCCGTCTTCGGAGGTGGCTTAGCATTCTGGAAAATGAAAACAAAATCTGAAGCCGTAATTGACGCGGTGTCGCAACAAATTACTTCTTCTTAGAATTATTTCTCTTCGGTAGACGTTTTCGTTGAAAGTTGCGTTCACCGGCGAGAAAGGACACAAGGTCCCGCGCACTTGAACAACGTTGTGCACTGGCTGTTCTAATCATCCCCGCCCGAGCCCTTGGACCTCCGCGCTGCGTTCGTGCCTGAAATTTCCGCTTTCCAGCACCCCTCGTCCCAATCCGCTGGGCGCAACACGTTCGCCTGACCAAGCGTCGGCATTTTTATTTTGCCAGCGTGTTGAAAATGACGAGTTCGCAGCACGACGAGATATTGGGCGCGTACCGACAGCTTGGCTGGTCCGTCGTCAGCGGCGACATGTGGTGGTGCCCCGTGAAAGAAGGGAAAGCTTTCAAGCACCACGGGTGCTGGAAGTCTCACCCAGTCTTGCACCCGGGCTCATCTGGCTACGCATTGCGCACCGGCCAAGTCAGCGGAATCACGGCGATTGACGTGGACGACCTGAGTCTCGACAAAAACCGTCGTCTTTCTGAGCTCTGCGAGGCGGCCGGCGCAGTCAAACAGGCCACTCGTAAGGGGTGTCATTATGTCTTCCGATACACTCCGCAGCTGAGGACGTGCGTGGGTCGCGGCGGGGTGAAGCTGGACGTGCGCAACGACGACGCCATCCTCTACTGCGAACCGAGTTCATACGTTCCCGACAAATCACAAAGGATACGGTACCACTGGCAAAACTTACCTCTCTCGTCCGAAACCATACCTGAGTGTCCACAGGAGATCATCGACGCCGTCTTCCAGATCCTCGGGGAAGGGCGCGCCCAGCATACCACGACGCCGCAAGAGAGAAAGAAGCGAGAAGCCGACCGAAAGAAGAACAACAGCAAAGCCGCGGGCGAGCTTGCAAAGACGGGCCTGGACTTGCCCACAACAGACGAGGCCGTGTTGAGGACTTTGCTGAGCGGCATCGATGCGTCGCACGCCACCAACTACCAAGATTGGATCACTGTGGGACTCGCGCTGCACCACGCAGGAGCCACTTGGGAGCTTTTCGATGAGTTCAGCAAGCGTGCGCCCGAAAAGCACGTGGACGGGGAGCCTTTTTATGTTTTCTCACGCTTTGGGTGCAGAGGAGAAGAGGAGCGGGTGGTGACGCTGGCCACGCTGTACTGGTGGCTCAAACGCGAGAACCCCGTGGTCTTCGAAGAGCTTTTCGCCTCGGAAATGCGCTCCGAGTATGAAAAACTCAAGGCGACATTCGAGAAGAACAACTTCTACGTGGATCAACACCTCTGTCACGTGGACGACCGAGGGTGCCTCAAGCCCTTCCAGCCTTCCTCCGCCAGGTGCTACTATGCGAACCTGATCGTTAAGCACTTCGACGGGAAGAAGGTCACGGAGGCCGACTTCCTCTCTCTCTGGTACAAGGACGAGCACCGCAGGGCCTACGAGAGAGTAGACTTTTACCCCGATGAGAGCAAATGCCCGCCCCACGTGTACAACACATTCAAGGGATTTGAGGCGGCAAAACTGGCGTTTGACCTGTCAGACGAAGAAATCGACCGGCTCGTGGCTCCTATTTTGGAACTGGTGGATGCCATAAGCGGTGGACATTCCTCGTTTTTCCTGAGCTGGCTCGCCGACATCCTCCAGAACCCGGGCAGGAAACCGGAACTTGCCGTGGTGCAGCGCGACCGCACGCAGAGGCTCTTCGAGGCAGGCGGCGGCACTGGCAAAACCTACTTCCTCACATGGTTCGGAAACAAAGTCCTGGGCAAGGATTACTTCATTGTCGTCACGAACAACAGCGACCTCTATGATCCTTTTTCGGAACTCTTCGAGAACAGGCTCTTGGTGTGCGTCGAAGAGACGGACGGGCGCGTGAACAACAAGAATCTGGACTACCTCAAGGCACTCATCACATGCCTCTCGCGATCCATGAACAAAAAGCAGCTGCCCAAGTACACCGTGCGCGATCTGTGCCGGTACATTTTCACGTCGAACCACGCCAACCCGATCCCCGGATACGGCGCCACCCCCTCCGACCGTCGCTTCTGGTTTACGGACGTGCAAACCCGCCGGCGCGGCGATGTTCAGTACTGGAACGACCTGGCCATCCACATGGACCGACCAGAGGTTGCCTGCGCCTTCTACAGGCATCTGATGCGCCACCCGACGTGGGAGACGCCGGCCGACTTCTGCGCCCACCGGCCCATCACCACTGCCATGACTCACATTCGTTTTCTCAACTCCGGGCCCATCATCCAGTGGCTCGTGCATCGCATTCAAAATGAGTTGCCCTTGGAAGGATCCGTGGCGATGCTCTTCTCGGACTTCGAGCAGTGGGTTTCCGAGGAGCAGCCTGAACGAAATGAGCGGCCGCAGCGCATCACGAAGAAGTACTTCAAGGATCAGCTCACGGAGAACGAAGACATCATGGGCGGGCACCAGCCCGGGCACATTTCCTACCGCACCAGCCAGGACGGACACTTGCGCCTCAATCGGGAACTCGTGCGGAAGAAGCTGCTGCAGAACCACTACATGCTTCCGAATCCCCAGGATGTGCGCGAGCTTTTGCTGGCCCCACAGAGCCCGGTGGCGCCGACGAGAGGGCAAAGCAGATCCGACCCTGCCGAACAGCGTCGAGTCAGCAAGTCGGCACCCCCGACGATGAAGACTCGACCGTCTCGCACGGTCGCAAAGGGAGAGTCGAAGGACGCTCTTGTGAAGAGGGACGAGCGGGTCACGGAAGCGACGTTAGGACGCTTCACAGCCACTGCTGCCAGCGGCAGCGGGTCCTCGAAGGCCGCGGACGTCCACGTTCGCTGCTAATGCGGCTGTGACGTGGGCGCGCGGGGTAGGTAGCCTTGGACGCGCGTGGACTCGTTTGGGGCCATGGCAGAAGCGCTCTTGCACCACTTGAGCGCGTTCACACAAAAAAAGAGAGAAATGCCATGTAATGGAAACAAAATGTCCGATCAAGAGTTGACAGCGGAGATCCCGGAACGCCTCACTCTTCTGATCACGACCGCGCCGGCCATCGCCAATCCCAGCACTCACATTCTGGAGCGACAACTCCAGAGTATCATCGAGTTGGGCTTGGCCCCGTGTCACGTGGTGTTGTGCTTTGACGGCAATGAAGTAGACCATCAAGACCCTCTGCTGGACGTGAAATGCAAACGCCTCGGATCTTCGGAAGACTTGGACAAGTACGACCGCTACAAGACGGCCGCGAAGGAAGTGGCTCAGCGGATGCTCCCCAGGGTGAGTTTCACTGAGGCGCCGCGACGAATGGGCCTCACCCACAATCTCAGAGAAGGCTTCAACTTAGTGCGAACGAAATATGTATTTGTCATACAGGATGACTTGGTTCTGGTCAAGCCTGTAGACTTTGCGGCCATCCTGCAAAGCATGGAAGATACCCCGAAAGTCAAGCTCGTTCGCTTTTCTTGGGGCAGAAACCGGATCCACCAGGACGTCATGCACAAGCACTACTCCCCCGTCACGACTCCAGACGCAGAGATGACTTCTCGGGGCATCACCCTATCCAGGGCCTCTCAGTTCTCCGACAACAATCACATCACGTCCGCCGAGTATTATCACAGCCTGGTGTTCCCGATAACCCTGAAAAAACTTGGATTCATGGAGCACGACCTCGTGGATCTCCCAGCGCGCGGCTTGGGAGCCCATTCCGTTTGGGGTACCTGGTACTATGGTGCCTATGATGATGGAGACTACCTGTATCATCTCGATGCGCGTAATTGGCGGGGGTGAAGACGAAATCAAGATCGGGAAACCAGAAACGCGTAGAAAACCAAGAGCACCCACCCTAAAAATCCCACCGCTGCCAACACGTACCATATGAATGGCGTGCCCTGACATGGCAAATCGGGCGATGGCACGAAGAGCGTTTTCGCATCCAGCTTGTTCAGATCATAGCTTTGCACCGCCGAGTCGGAAGAGCCATCGCCGGTCCGGAGTGAAAACTTCCCGTCTGGAGCATAGGAGTTCAACGTGACTCGCACCGGACCACCTCTTCTGGCAAACGTGAGATTGTTTTTTGGACACCACGTTGCGGCGGGACACGCAGGCGACACGCAACAAGAAGCGTTTCCGTTCGGGAGAGGAAACTCGCCGAAGAGCTCGCGATCGGATTCGTTTGTAACGGTGAAATTCAGCGAAGCGGCCATCCTTTTTCTACGGGGCTCGAAAGAAGGGATCGAGGATCCTGTCAGACTGAGGATGCCTCCACCGCTGCGACGCAATCAGAAATCGCGTGCGATCTTTTGTTGGACGTCAAAACCTCTTTGTAGAGCAGGCTTCGGCGGTCCTTGAACATTCTGTTCATGGAAGAGGGCATGTCATAAGCGCACGCCTGGCAGAACGACGCGCACCCCGGTATGGAGGTGGTCGAGATTGGGATCCCGAGAGTCTTCAAGGCCGTGGTGAAAAAATTATCGTCCACCGTCTTGCATTCTGAAGGCAACGAGATTTGCAGAATGGGCAAAATTGTCCTTTTGTAGGCCCCGAAGCCGAGGTATCCGTTGATTTTTCCTTCGCAGACGGTGTGCACGGCCCACGGTTTTTCGAAGATGGCTCGAAGAAGATGGAGAAAGGTCTGCGGTTTGTAGCGAATGTCGTCATCGCAGAACATCAGAATGCGGTCGTCGGGTATGGTAGCTTCCTTCAACGGTCCGAGAAATTTGGTCGCAGGCCCCTCGTCGGCGCACCGCAAAATACGGATTCCTTCGGCGCCCGTCATGTTTTCGGGTAGCACGTAGGGCTCTCCCGTCTTGGCGTAGGTCCACGGGAGAGAAAGAATGACTCCTCCGTGAGCCTGGAGTTTCTGCATGGCGATTATGTTGCTCCAAATCCACGGCTCCAACAGTCTGCTCGGAGTTGTGGTCAAACAGAGGTTGGACGCAAGCGTCGGCACAAACGGCGATGTCTCCAGGAGGCAGGGGCCCTTGAAGAGCCACGTCAGCCCCAAAATGACAGAGATCATCAAGAGTAGCAGCCATCCGACGATCATCGTTTGTACGCGTTCTCGAAAAAATATGGGCGCTTCGAGCGGACGAGATCACCAGATCGAGCTGCAAGAGATCGGACCCTTCTGCACCATGACGCTTTGGTCCTGTGCCTCTGAGCCCAAATCAAAAAAAGACACACAAACGTCCGTTGCCGCAAGAGCGGCCTCATTTTTGGAAAACAAAACGGCGGCCAAAGACGGGCCCGTGATGCCTCGTGCGCCCTCAAAGTCCGTCGCGCGGGGGATTCTGAAAAACAGGCCTTCCCCGGCGCGATCCTCGCACACCGCAGTTGCAAAGAGGCGTTCGTCGCCGCTCGTCCAAGAGAGAGCATAGAGTCTCCCGGCTTCCAAGATGGGCGTGGTGGCTACGTCGTGCATGGCGAAGAGCGGGTAGAGTCTATGCATCTCCACCAGGCGAAGCGTCATTTCATTCTTGGGCCGAGGAGACTTCTGAGTGCGAGACGCGCTGCACGACTTTGCCATAGGCGTATCTGTATCTGGCATGATGTCAAAATGACGTTGCTCCCCAGGAACGACGACCTCAACGCTCTCATGGTGGAAGAGTGTACCGCCAAGTACATGACAAAGATGGAAAAAAAACACGAATGCGTGAGGCACCTCACCTTTCAAGCGCTGCCCAACACCTCGGTGTCTGAAATCTCCCGGGCCTGCGACCGCATGAACGACATGTTTACGGTTGAGGATGCGCGCGGGCTGTGCACGTCCCTGAATGCTGTGCACGCCCAGTTCTGGCCAAAGTTCATGCAGGGCGCGCGGTGAATGCAACCTCTTCTAACACACAGCCCTCTCCAGGACCAGCGTCCACCGCGGATCAAAGTAGTCGAAAAAAAACACGGAGTTTTGCATTTCGCCGGAGGCATCGTAGGCTGAGAGATGTTTGTCGAGACCCATTCGGAACAGCACGTTGTGTATCACCGTCTGATCCCCACGACCTTTTTCGGTGCCTCCATACAACTCGTCGCCATCGGTGCAACACGCGGGATGCCCATTCGCCAAGGTATCCAGAGCTGCGTCAAAAACCTTCAACATGGACGGTCGAAAGAGCATCCACGCGGTACGGATCTGGCACTCGGACGCGTAGCTTTCGGACGACACGTCGCGTCCCATCTCCAGGGAGCAAGCCGTAGGTGCATAGTCGCGATGTTTATAGGGCTGATGAGCCGCCAACAAACCACCCGCTTCATCCATGAACTCCACGAACTCTCCGAACTCTCGAGCGCTGCCAGCGCGTTCCTTTCCCAAGTGTCCATTCTTGCAGTCCTGGTAGAGTATAACACCAGGCCAGCTTTCTATTAGAGCGCGATGCTCCAGGATGAAGAGCAGTTTTTGCACGTGGCCGCACTCCAGCCAACTTTTATCCCACGCTTGGCTGAAGGGCAGCTTTTTCGGATAGAGCGCGATGTCCGCCTCGCAATGGGCCACCACGCGACTCGCCCCCCAATCCTGCGCGCAATTGCGGAGTCTTTCGGCCGCGGCGCTTCCGCTCTCTGAGACTGAATATCTCTTCCAACGACCGTCGCACATAGACATGAGAAGGACGGGCGGGCCGCGGGAGACCGGCGCCCAAGCAGGAGGGACCCCCCTTCTGGTGGCAAGAAGAAACGCGCCCGCAATGCAAAGAAGCAAGAAAAGCGCCGCGCTTCCAGCCAGACAACGCCTCATTTCCACTGAGCCTACGTTTTCAGCTGCATGCCGTGACCCGCCAAAGAACCCATCAACGAAGAGGTGCCCATGAGGAAGACCCCCCAGGCCATATCCGAAAATGCCAGATCGAGGCCGTAGCCTCGGCCGAAAATCGCCAGATTCGTGAAATCAAACACTCCGTAGATGACAAGCCCCACCAGCGCGCCCCTGACTGCAGTTTGAGCAGGCGCCCTGTCCTCGAGGACGGTCGCGCACAAGGCCGCGGAAAGAAGCGCGTAAGCAGCAAGAGCGAAGAGGGCGGTCTGCCAGACTTTCCAGGGCTGAATCGTGCCTATCGTGGAGGCCGTAGAGAAGAACGCCTTGCCAGCACCTCCCACAGACAACCACACGGCGTCGAGGACGATCAGCGTCAGGACAGCCACGACGCACGCGACCGCACCGGAGCGCATTTCTATATGTCGCGTCCAAAAAGCTGCGCCTTGCAACAAGTCGCACAGTAAAGGAGAGAGTAACGATGCGAGCATGAGACGTAATGCGATGCCTCGGTGTTGGCGAAAAAAACGCAGGACAGCGGAGGCGGCCTCGGGTCTCAACGAGGAGCAACGCCGTTTCGTGGACGCGCCTATAGATGCAAGTTTCGTGTTGAGGGCCGGAGCCGGCAGCGGCAAAACACACACCCTCGTGGCAAGAATACTTCGGCTGCTGCAAGCCGGAGTAACGGTGCTGGTCTTCTCTCATGCCAACAAGACGGTTGACGAAATAAAGGAGAGATTGCAAGACCGGGTCGGCGATGCCACGGTGCTGACCATGCACAAATACTGCATCATCAGGATGATCGCTGCAAAGATGCCCTTGCCGCATTCGCCCGACGCGATCATCGAGGAAGCGGCTCACGCGTTCGAAGGAGGTTTGTTGGAGACTTACGAGTCGCACGTGATCGTGGACGAAGCCAACGACCTGTCGTCCGAACAGATCCGCATAGTGATGTCCTTGTTTTCCAGAGGCCATCGGATCACTCTCGTGGGAGACATGGAGCAGAGCATCTACGGCTTCCAAGGATCTAGCCCGGTGCACCTCAAATATTTCGAAGAGAATCTCTCGTCTGAATCCAGGTTCGAACTGTGCACCAACTACAGATCCACAAACAGTCTCATCGTCGACGTGGCCAACGCCATCGCAGTGGACGACATCAGAGACAAAAACGCGGTTTTCATGCGCCCTCACCCCGGAGCGTGCCCGGGGAGCAAGCCGCGCGTGTGGGCCTATGCAGAACAAAAAGATCTGCTGGAGCTTCTTTTGGAAGAGATCAGAGCGCTGCTCCTCGCATCCCGTGCTTCTGAGAGCAGAAAGCGGGAGAGCATCATGATCCTCGCGCATTCAAACGGTCTTCTCGGAATAGCGCACTGTCACCTCATGGCCCACGGCATCTCGGCGGTGCTTCACAGCAGCCAAAGGAGCGAGGAGTTCCGTCGAATTCCCAAGCACCTGAGGACAAACGGCGTCGTGCAGCTCCTCACCATCCATGGAGCCAAAGGGGGAGAAGCGGATCACGTGTTTTTGCTGTCGGGAGAGGACAGGGGAGACTCAAAGGAAGCGGAGGGCTCGGAGGGAAGCGAAAGCCGCAGAATGCTGTACGTGGCGTGCACGCGGGCGAGGCTTTCTCTCAACGTCTTTTACCGGGCAGGGCAGACGGGTCAGCCTTGCAGGTGGTTGTCTGCCGCCTGGCACCTGTTGGAGACTCGCGGGGCCACGAAGTTTTCTTCGACCTTCAATACTGACTACAGGTCTGAAAAGCACATCACGGTCACGAATCTGCTCAAGGAGAACGGAGCCGAGGGCTTGCACGACCATTACTTCGAGGAAGGCTCTTTCGAGAAAAAGAAGACTCTATACAGCACAGCCATCATCGACCTCGAAGATTCCGAGGATCTGGGGGAATGCATAGCAAAACAAGCTCACAAGGCTTATCAGTTGGGCCTGGAGATGTTCATGGGGAAGCTTTTCGAACTGCACGCGGCGGTCGTTTTCGATAGACGAGGAGTCTTGGAGATGGCCCGCAAGCTTGCGACCAAGGCAAGCTGCATGAACGTCAACAGAGACGTCATCCAGTATCTCCAAGGCCCGGAAGGGAGGGCGTGGTGGCAGACGTGCGGCGGAAGCGTTTTGCGTCATCTGCATCATTGTCTTTCGGACGCGCAGGAATCCTTTCAGTCCGTGGAGATGTACGATGATCTCCCGGTCGCCATGAGATCTTCGTTCTCGCATGCCTTCAATCACATCGGCTTGAAGTTCAAAGGGTACGATCCTTTGCGAGACTATTTTCGGAGGCGCGTGGGAAAGGAAGCCGCCTCCGTCTTGGAACGGAAGGAGGCCTTCTGCCCGTTGCCGTGGGAAATGTTCTTCCGCGAGTATTTCCCTTACTGGGACGATGGGAGGTACCACGCTCTGCGCGGGACACACTCCCGAGCTTTCGAAGCCGTCTTGAGGATTTCCAATGGCAGCACGCATGGCGACGACCTCTGTCTCTTCGCAGCGCTCGCATGTTGCTGGGAGCCTCAGATTCGCAATCGCCCCAATCCCGAAGCGTGGCAGCCACTGCTGCACCTGGCGCAGACGTCGGAGAGCCTCGTTCACCTTTCGGTCGAAGACCTCAAGCTCAGCGAAAAAGCTGCGGCGCAGATCCGACACGACGCCCGAAAGATTCGAGAGATTCTCGGAGAGCCCCTGGGATTGGAAGTGTCAAACGCGGTCTTGTTTTCCTGTCGATCCGACT
>Ga0114972_10003912_pt1 | contig 11115 bp, 9 predicted proteins | sample M_140807_EF_Meta_FD_87354 | JGI IMG/M metagenome (GOLD analysis project Ga0114972, IMG submission 87354) | Freshwater microbial communities from Lake Montjoie, Canada to study carbon cycling - M_140807_EF_MetaG | ecosystem: Environmental > Aquatic > Freshwater > Lake | place: Lake Montjoie... | reverse complement strand
CGAGTATGCCATGCTAAAAGCTGCTGCCAAAAACGGTTGGATTGATGAAAAACGGGCAATTTTGGAAACCCTTGGCTCGATCCACCGCGCAGGTGCGGACATCCTGATTACCTACCATGCACTGGAGGCGGCCCGCTGGATCCGCGACAACTAATTTAGACAGTAAAAATCCTTAATTCCAAAAGATTTTGCCATGCAACCCGGCCAACTTTTCGGACCCTTCAAAATGATCAGCCCTTTGGGACAAGGGGCAATGGGGGTCGTTTATTTGGCGGAGTACACAAAAAACGGTGCGAAGGTGGCACTAAAGTTGATTGCTCCCCATTTGGTTGGGACCAATCCTCAAGGCCTTGCCCGTTTTGAACGCGAAGCCCAAATTCTCCGTCAACTCAACCACCCCAACATTGTCCGGCTTTATGGCCACGGAAAATCGGGCGCCACTCCTTATTACGCAATGGAATTGTTGCAGGGGGAGTCGATGGACAAACTCCTTGCCAGGCGTGAGAGACTCTCCTGGCAAGAAGTTATCGATTATGGAATTCCGCTTGCAACTGCATTGCAACATGCTCACGAGAGGGGAATTATTCACCGCGATCTAAAGCCAAGCAACCTAATCGTAACCCCCGAAAATGTGATAAAACTGACAGACTTCGGAATTGCCAAGGATTTGGATGAAATCCAGCTTACAAGCGCCCACTGCGCCGTCGGTACAGCAGCATACATGTCACCTGAACAATGCAGGGCCCAAAAAGATATTGACCCTCGTTCTGACCTTTATTCGCTCGGAATTGTATTCTACGAATGGTTGACCGGACAAAAACCTTTCCGATCTGACAATTCAGTGGAAATGTTCAGGCATCACCTGGAATCAAAAGCCCCCAGACCATCCAAAATTGTTCCGGACATTCCCGTTTGGCTGGACTCGCTTATTGTTCAGCTCATGGAAAAAAAACGTGAACTTCGCCCCCGGGACGCTTCGGCGGTCGCGGAATCCCTTCAACGGATCCGTGACAAAGTAACAACAATGCAAAGCGCGGGAGAAGAAGCCGCGACATCGCATAAAAAATTGAAAAAGGCCACATCGCAGGAAAAAGAACTTGCCCGGCTGGTTAGAAACAAAGGAAAAACCCCGAGGAAGCCTTCAGGGCCACCCATCCATCAAACCGGTTGGTTTGTTGGTTTGGTTGGCGTGGTTTTTATTGGCTTATTAGCATCATTTTTTTGGTCTGTATTTCTTCGGGCTCCTTCTGCGGAATCCCTTGTTGAAAAGGCAACCCTTTTGGTTGGCGAGGGATCCTCCGAATCGATTGCAGCAGCCTCGGAAGGGCCCATTGCCGCTTGGAACCGGAATTATTCATCCCGAAACGATGGACTTGCTGAAAAAATGGTAAGGCTCAAAAAGAGAATCCGCCATTTCGAAGGTGAAGAACGCCTGTTTAGATATCTGCGCCGGTTGGACAGGAAGGTCCAATTTGTTGCCGCGGATGAGGATGAGGGCCTCGCCTTTGGTGCGGTAAAAAAGGAGGCCGATGGGGTTCCGGAAGAAGCAATTTCCAACTGGCGGACACTTTTCCAGAAAGAAGGTTCACCTTGGCGTGATATCGCTGGGGCACACCTGGCAATGATTGAGGGCCAGGATGCTCTCAAGAAACATCACGAAATGCTTTATGCCGATGTTTTCAAAGGTGGCACCCCACCCAGGTTGGAAGGAAATTGGAAATTGGCCTACGATGCATTTCGTTTGCAAATTCTTGGGGATGAACATGGGTCATGGCTTCGTAACTCCAAGTTGGATGAGCAGATCGGCGTGTATCCCTACCAAAGCAAATTGCCCGATCCCGACAAGCCCGAGGAGGACATGTTGGGACTTTGGATATTGGCAAATAAAGCCCTGACCAAACCAAAACCGGACGGGACCTCTGATGAGTTTGCCATTCTGAGGAATCGTAAAATTGCAGCATCGGTTGAAGCGGCTTTGGCGCCCAATGCCTCGGCAAAACAAATGCGACTCTGCACTCACATATGGGAGGTCTACAAGGATTTTCCCGAAGCCCGGGTAGATCCTTTGCTTTTGGAAAAAGCTCATTTGGTTGTTAATCGATTGATTAACAACTAGGTCCAACTGACGAACATTTTCATTTTGAGGATTTGTATGCGCGTATCGAAACTCCCCCGTCCCATGAGCCATGATGCTTTTCAAAAGGCAAAGACCCTAATTCCGGGGGGGGTGAACAGTCCTGCCCGTGCTTTTGGCGCTGTAGGTGGGGAACCCCTTTTTATTGCAAAGGCAAAAGGTCCATGGCTCCATGATTTGGACGGGAACCGTTACCTGGATTTCATTGGATCTTGGGGGCCAATGATTTTGGGGCACCAAGCCCCTTCCGTTCTCGAAGCTGTTCAAAACTCTCTTGATAAAGGATTTAGTTATGGCGCGCCAAGCGAAGCGGAATCCGAATTGGCCAGCCTTGTGATCGAGGCGGTTCCAAGTGTGGAAATGGTGCGATTTGTCAACTCGGGAACGGAGGCATCAATGAGCGCCCTCCGGTTGGCCCGGGGGCACACCGGCCGGGACAAAGTAGTCAAATTCAGCGGCTGCTACCATGGACATGTGGATAGCCTTTTGGTTGCGGCAGGTTCAGCAGCAACCACCCTTGGTGTTCCATCCAGCCCGGGAATCCCATCGGGAACCACAGATGACACAATTGTTCTCAATTACAACGATTGCCAGGGCCTTGAGGAGGCTTTTCGTACCCATGGGGAACAAATTGCCTGTGTAATTATTGAGCCTGTGGCTGGCAACATGGGATTGGTGGTACCCACCCCGGAATTTCGCAAAACCCTTCGAAACTTAACCCATAGATTTGGCGCCTTGCTTATTTATGATGAGGTTATGACCGGATTCCGCTTGGCTTATGGTGGGGTCCAGGAACTATTTGGCGACATGCCGGACATGACAGTTTTGGGTAAGGTAATTGGGGGCGGGATGCCTGTGGGGGCATATGGTGGCCGCCGTGACATCATGAGCCGGGTCATGCCATCCGGGCCCGTTTTCCAGGCGGGAACCTTATCCGGCAATCCGGTTGCAATGGCCGCCGGTATCGCCACAGTAAAAGAACTCAGGAAGACTAAACCCTACCCATTTCTGGACACAATGGGGGAACGGCTTGTCAACGGATTGGCCAAAGCCGCTTCAAAAGTCGGACTCCCACACCAAATCAACCGCATGGGAAGCATGTGGACCTTATTTTTCACCAGCACTCCGGTTGTGGACTACGCAACTGCAAAAACCTGCGACATACCCCGGTTTGGCAAGTTCTTTTGGGGGATGATGGACCGGGGCTATTATCTCCCTTGCAGCCAATTCGAAGCGGCGTTTAACTCGGTCCTTCACGACGAGGCCCTGATCGATGCCACAATTGCGGCCGCCGGGGATTGCCTGGCCGAAATCGCTCACGAAGCAAACGGCTAATTCTTAGAGTCCACCCTTATAGCCCCACCGGAACCGGTGAGGGCTTCGCTCACTTTTGGTTGAAAATGGTGCAGGAAAATGAACTCGCTTACCATGGAAGGGTGGGTTCTCAAAGGGCTCGATTACAGCGAAACGAGTCGTATCGTCACGCTTTGGACCAAGGAAAAAGGAAAAATCCGGGCCCTAGCCAAAGGCGCCCGTCGATTGAAATCGCCATTTGAAAATTCACTTGACCTTTTAAATCTTTGCCGATTTCAAATTATTCACAAAGGCGGCAATGCCTTGGACCTGGTTACGGAATCAAGGGTCAGGGAATCGTATGGTGGGCTACGCCACCATCTGCCTAACCTATACGCCGCATACCATGTTGCCGAGCTTTTGAGTGAGGGAACCGAGGATCTCGATCCTCACCCGGAACTTTTTGAAGGGGTCCACGACACCTTGAACTGGTTGTCCACCGAGTCCCCGGAAACCCGGGCGCCAAGCCGAATGAGCCCAAAAACCAGCTGGGTATTGATTCAGTTTGAATTCTTCTACCTTTCCCAAATGGGCTATTTCCCTGATTTTAACCATTGTCAAAACTGTGGTCAAATTCCAAGCCCCGAAAACCCCGCATGGATCTTCCATGCCGACTCAGGCGTGCTCACTTGCGACGGTTGCCGGGACAAATCCTCAGCCCAATCAACCCAATCGGCCAAATTTCCCCAAACATTCAAAAGCCGCCCCGGGCCTCTTCCGCCTTCCTCCATGGCAATTTCGCCAGATGCCCTTGACGTGGCAGGCCGCCTCGGAAATAGGAAGATCTGTACGGAAGTTGCCGTGGAGAAGATCCGCAGAGAACTCCGTGCCCTGCTAAATCACTACCTGACATGGCTCAGGGGCAGGCGACCAAAGCTCTTGGGGTTTCTGGGGAGTTGAGGCCTTATGGCGCGCCGACATAACAATCCTGTCGCAGTCGGCACAAAAACACTCCTTTGGGGTTTTGCCCTTTCCGGATTTGTTACCGGCTGCCAAACCTTCAAAAGCGATAAAACACGAACTTTTGTGGACCGTCTTCCATTTATTGGTATGCCGAACACTCCACCTCCCCCAGTGGAAACCGTTGTGTTCCGGGGTGAGGAGGTTATGGATGAGGTTCCAGTCGACGCGGATTCTCCGGAAGGAAAACTTGCCGGAGGAAAGGAACTATTTCGCCAGGGTAACTACTCGACGGCCGAACGGGTGTTTCACCGACTTTACGAAAACAAAAAAAACTCGCAACCGCTTTTGGAAGAAGCCCGTTTCATGGAGGCGGAATGCCTGCGTCTTCAGGGGCATTACCCCAAAGCGGCAGATACTTATGTAGACCTTTTGAAAAAATTTGATCGGACTCCCTACAAGGATGCCGCTATTCAGCACATGTTTGACATCGCGAACTACTGGCTGGATGACTCACGCGACCAGATGAAGGAAAGCCGGGAGGTCCGAGAAGGAAAAAGACTTTTTGTGACTCCCCGCTTTATCTCTTTTGAACGAACCAAGCCGCTCCTCGACCGCGAAGGACGGGCCATTGAAAAGCTGGAACAAGTCAGGTGGAATGATATCAACGGCCCCTTGGCCGACCGTGCGCTTTTCCTCGCGGGAAGCATCAAGTTCTTCCATGCCGATTACAAAGAGGCAGATCATTATTTCTCCCAAATTCACGAGCGCCATCCCAATAGCGAATTGGCTCCCCAAGCCGTTGAGTTGGCAATTATTTCCAAGCACCTGAGCACTGGTGGATCTGACTACGATGGCCGAAAGGTTGCTGAAGCACGCCAACTCGTCCACTCCGCCCTGCAAAATTATCCCGAACTTGCCAACAAGCGCCGCGACTTCCTTGATCGCCAAATTGTTGGAATTACCCATCAACAAGCGGACAAGGATTTCAAGATTGCGGAGTTCTATGAAAGAACCGGACATCCGGGATCCGCATTTTTCTATTTTGAAATGATCAAACGCCGCTACCCGGGTTCCACTTATGCTGAACGCGCGACGGCAAGGGCGATCCACCTTCGCGAAAAGCATGAGCTCCAGGAGGAGCTGGAAGAAACGCTTTCTCCCCTGGAAAAACTCCTGCCAAAAAATCTTCCAGCCCTTGGGCTTCCGGGTGTGAAACCTGCCGAGCGGGCCCCGGCTGGCCGTGCCATTCCCGCAGGAATGGCCCCACCAAGCGCCAGTCCATCCGGGGGATCCCAATATGTTCCGTAATGTCATGATCCCGACAATGCACCTAAAGCAAATCGCACAGCCTAACAGACGAACGGCTTTGCTTGCCTTGGCTGCATTTCTTTCCGGCGGATGCGCCTCCGATAACAATTTCAAATTGCTGGGCTACCAGGTTGGGCCTGTTCACGACAACCATATTCGAACCATTCGCGTCCCGATTTTCAAAAACAGGACTTACCGGTTGGGTCTTGAGGACGACCTCACACGGGCCGTGATCAAGGAAATCGAAGCAAAAACTCCATACAAGGTCGTGGGAGGCGGTCAATCCGCGGACACCGAGCTCGAAGGGATCATCATCTCCTCTGGCAAGAATGTCATTAACCGAAATCAACTAAACGAAGTAAGGGAAGCGGAAACGACCGTTTCTGTAGAAATCTATTGGCGCGACCTTCGGACCGGGGAATTGCTCAGTCAGCCGAAGAAGAAAGCTCCCCAACTGCCATCTGCACTTGATCCAACCCCGGTAGCCACCGCGCCTGACAAACCATTGCTGGTCACATCAACAGCCACCTTTATCCCGGAATTGGGCCAATCCCTCAACTCTTCACAACTCAAGTCTTGTGAAAAACTTGCCTCACAAATTGTGGGAATGATGGAAAACCCCTGGTGAGACCTATTTTTATCTCAAAGGTCTAAAAGCTGGATTTGGACCGGGCCATAACAAGAACTTTAGGAGGCCCGGATGGAACATGTGATTGGATTTCGGGATCGATCAATTCCCTTGGATCAGTGCGCTCTGATTATGGGCGTTCTAAATGCCACGCCTGACAGTTTTAGCGATGGTGGACTACACCTGGACATCCTTCAGCTAACCATCGCCGCCCGCAAAATGATAGCAGATGGGGCCAATATCCTCGACATAGGAGGAGAGTCCAGCCGTCCGGGAGCAATTCCCGTGGATGTTTCGGAAGAAATTCGAAGAGTTGTTCCGGCAATTGAAGCCATCCGTTCCTTTTCCCAAATTCCAATTTCCATCGATACGGTAAAGCCCGAAGTCGCCTTGGCTTCACTTCGCGCGGGTGCTGACATAATTAATGATATCCAGGGAATGACCAATCCCCGCATGCGCGAAATCGCGGTTCAGGAAAGGGCGGGGGTTGCCATAATGCATATGCAGGGTCTTCCCCAAACCATGCAAAAAGCCCCCGTTTATGAAAATGTTCTGGAGGAAGTTGGATGCTTCCTGAATGATCAGGCAAAACTTTTGATTTCCATGGGACTTCCTTCAAAAAACATTCTAGTCGACCCGGGAATTGGCTTTGGCAAAACCCAGGAAAACAACATCGATCTGATCCGGGGACTTCCCAAATTGGCAAAAATGGGATTTCCCATCCTCTTTGGAATTTCCCGCAAGAGTCTGATTGGAAACCTGACGGGGCGCCCCGTGAGTGAAAGAATGGCTGGGACGCTTGCCGCCAATGCGTTTGCGCTTTCTATAACTGATTTTGTAAATCCGGGTTTGGTTTTGCGGGTACACGATGTTGGGCCGACTTGGGATTTGGTGAGGGTCTGGCAGGGCCTTAGGGTATAGAATGGCAAACTAGGAATGGATTAGCCCAAGGGGAAATCAGGCGTGGGATTGGATCTTCGAGACCTTTCGGAAATCGGCCTCCTTGCGCTATCGTTGTATTTCCTTCTCAGGGTTTTGGGAAAGACACGTGGTGCAGCACTTGTCCGAGGCGTTGGCCTCATTTTTGCCCTACTCTTTTTGGGTGCCCAATTCCTCGTTATTCGATTTGGCTTAACTGTTCTTGGAAAAATTCTTGACTATGTACTGGCAACCGGATTGATCGGGCTGATTATTGTTTTCCAGCCTGAACTGCGGCGTGGCCTATTGGTTATTGGGAGATACCCGCTGCTGCAGTGGTTTCAGCGGGAAAAAGAACACCCGGTGGCCGACCCGATTGCTGATGCTTTGGAGGCCCTTTCCCGCCAAGGCCTCGGGGCTCTCATAGCCATTGAGCGTGAAAATGGTTTGGATGCTTTTGTGGAAACCGGCGTGAGGCTTAATTCCGATCTTAGTGCTCCATTGCTTAGGGCAATATTCTCCAAACAAAGCCCCCTGCATGATGGGGCCGTAATTCTGAGATCAGGCAGAATCCTTGCCGCCGCCTGCCAACTGCCGCTGGGCCCACCTCCGGATGACAACCAGGCCCATTTGGGCATGCGTCACCGCGCCGCCCTAAGTTTTAGCGATGAAACTGATGCACTGTTGCTGGTGGTAAGCGAGGAAACAGGCAAAATTTCCATTGCACAATCTGGTCATCTCAAGGCAATCTCAAGGGAAAATGCGTCGAGGGCAATCGCAGAGGCCCTTAGGGGGGGCCCGGTACCCTCAAATCATGGGCAACACATACCCAAAAAAGATCCGGCTACCAAATCCCACTCCCTCCCTGAATTCACTCAGGCGATAAAACATGGGGGGCGAAACGCCGATGTTTGATCGCATTATTTCCGCTCTTTTGGCGCTTGGAATTGCCTCAATGATCTGGTTGCAGACCCGCAACCGTGATTTTGAAACCCTTTCCCGGGTGAAAATTCCTTTGGAGTTAACCCTGCCAAAAGACAAGGAAGGTGAATTTACCATCAGTCTCCGTTCCAAACCCAATGTGGAGGCCAGTTTTCAGGCATCCCCGCGCCGTATGCGTGAGGTCGAATCGCTTCTGAAACGGGATGATTTCAAAATAAAGGTCGAAATACCTATTCCCCCGGAACGCCTTCAGGAGAATTTCTGGGAAGACCAGTTCACGATTGAGGCTGATGCGATGCCCCTATTACCCCCCGGGGTGGGGGTGACTTTGGAGGATCGCAGCAACCGGATTTCCTATTTGGTCACAAGCATAATCGAACGACAACTTCCTGTCCGCTTGGTAACCGATCTGGGTACAGCTCCCCCGGATCTGGTGCTTGACCCTCCATCAGTAATTGTCCGGGGTCCGAGGGATGTCATTCAAAAGGCACTCTTCATTCCGACACAGGCGGCCCCAGTGGACTCGCGACCTGGGTCTCCCCTTCGATTTCCCCCCCGGATCCCCATAGTCGCGGAAATTGATGGGAAAAAAATAACATCCACCCCCTCCTCCGTGGGGATCAGGCAACCTGCGCGTCCCCAAAAAACCTATGAAATTACCGATGTGCAAGTTTCCTTCCTTTGCCCCCCCAACCAGGGACTGCGGCCCAGGTTTATCAATGAACGGGATGGAAAAATTTCGGTAAGGGTTCGTGGCCCTATTCAGGACCAACCACCCGTGGTTTACGCCTTTGTGGATCTGACAAAATCCCGCTTTTTGGCAGGCCTGACAACCGAACCAATCCAAATTCTTCCGCCACCAGAATTTCAACTGGAACGGGACGATTTGAAAAAAGTAGGGATTGAACTGACTACCGATGCCGGCGTGAAACCTCCTTCCGTTCCCATCAAACCCTGACCGACCAACATGACAACGAACTTTAAAACTGATTCTGAATCGGAAACCGCTTTATTTGGCCCCCGGGCTAAAGCTGCCTCCAAAAGTCTGGCCATTGCCTCTACAAGCACCAAAAACCGATTTCTTGCTTGTTATGCGGACCTGATAAAAAAAGAGGCAATCCAAATCCTCGAAGCCAACAACAAGGATACGGCGAGCGCCTCTGCCGCGGGGATTAGCGGGGCGTTTCTGGATCGACTCACACTAAACCCAAAACGACTCGAACAGATTCTTGATGGACTTGCCCAGGTTGCCAATCTTCCCGACCCAGTAGGCGCGCTCCGTGAAAAAAGGACCATGCCAAATGGCCTTCAGATCAACAAGGTTGGCGTCCCCTTGGGAGTAGTTTTTTTCATTTATGAATCGCGGCCCAATGTCACCGTTGATGCTGTGGCGCTTTGTGTTAAAAGTGGCAATTCGGTGCTATTGCGGGGTGGCTCGGAGGCTTATGAGTCCAACAGGATATTGGCTGACTTGGCTTGCCATGCACTCATTGAAGTGGGACTATGCCCGGATTGCGTGATTCTTGTCCCCCCTCGTCCAAGGGAACTTGTTGACTTCATTTTGGCTGATTCCGCGCATGTCGATCTTGTTATCCCAAGAGGCGGCAAAGATCTGATAACAAGGGTGGTTGCACGAGCCAAAATGCCTGTAATAAAGCATTATACAGGCAACTGCCATGTATATATCGAATCCTCCGCTGATCCGCAAATGGCAATTGAAATCGTAGTTAATGCCAAGTGTCAGCGCCCGGGAACTTGTAATGCTGCGGAAAGCCTTCTCATTGATCGCGCCATTTCACGGACAATTTTGCCGAGCATCCTGGGGGCCTTGGATTCCAAAGGGGTGGAGATAAGGGGTTGTCGGGAAACTGTAGGCTTATTTCCCAAGTCCATAGCCGCTTCCGAGGAGGATTACTCAACCGAATTTAACGACCTTGTGTTGTCCGTTCGAATTGTCGCCGACATGAACGAAGCAATCGAAGCCATCGAAAAATATGGATCGGGGCATACCGAGGCAATCGTAACCTGCTCGGATGAAAAAGCGGCGGAGTTCACTCACCGGGTAGACTCATCAGCCGTAATGGTAAACGCAAGCACCCGATTCAATGATGGATTCGAACTTGGTCTTGGAGCTGAAATTGGGATTTCCACGGACAAGTTTCACGCCAGGGGCCCTTGTGGCCTAATGGAATTGACCTCGACGAAATATATTGTTCAAGGAAAAGGTCATGTACGGAACTAAGATAGTAGTAGTTTTTGGGTCTGCAGACCTTTTTGGACCAAGGTAGGTTTCCATGTTTTGGCTGGTTGCAGCAACCGTCTCGGGAGCACTCCTGATCCTTTGGTTTGCCGCCCGCTTTCGCCGGGCGACCAGCCCAAGTGAACCTGCGGTCAGCCCTTTTAGTCACCAGCATTTTGAGATTTTTCAAAGCGAAGAATTGGATCCAGGCCATCTGGAATCTGTTCAAATTTCCCTTAGGTCCCGTCTGGAATTCGAATCCTCTGAGGAGATAGCGAACGGCTTCAAAACGGACACCCAATTCCTTTTTCAAACCGAGGCTCTCGCCCAAATTGGTTCGGAAAAAGCTGCAGAAACACTGATTTACACCCTAAAAAGGAAATTGGGTGGGGATTCGCTTGAAAAGGCTTGGGTACTGTATGACCTCTTGAGGGCCCTCAAATCCCTGCATTATGCCGAGGCGATTGACGACTTGTTGGTTCAAGTTTCGCAGTTGCCCCGGGAAAATCCCCTCACCTTTTATTGCGCCGCGGAAATTGTTGGTTTCCCGGGCTTTTCCCGCCATTTTTCATCGAGTCCAACAAATTCCCAACCTCTCAGTAAATCCTCCCTCGCATGGAGTGTTCTCCTTGCGGCTATTGAGGGATTTCGATTTGGCGTTCATTCCAGGTTGATTCCCGATTCCCGTAT
>Ga0114972_10003910_pt1 | contig 11120 bp, 3 predicted proteins | sample M_140807_EF_Meta_FD_87354 | JGI IMG/M metagenome (GOLD analysis project Ga0114972, IMG submission 87354) | Freshwater microbial communities from Lake Montjoie, Canada to study carbon cycling - M_140807_EF_MetaG | ecosystem: Environmental > Aquatic > Freshwater > Lake | place: Lake Montjoie... | reverse complement strand
CCAAGGCTTGTAAGGTCTCTTCTTCGCGGGGTCAAAGTGTAGGTTCTCGCAAATAATCGTGCCCATCTTATGAGCAAGAGAAGAAAGGAGTACGATCCGGGAGGGGTGTGACTGCGCAAGAAGCTTGGGCTTCAGCAGAGATATCAGATACGCGTGGCCGAAATGATTTGTTCCTATCTGTTTTTCAAACCCGTGCTGAGTGAGTTCCCTGGTCTCCAGCGCCATGATGCCAGCATTGCAAATCAAAAAGTCGAGGCGGCTCTCCTTTTCCACTTCCTTGGCAAAGGCTGCCACTGAGGGGAGGGAGGCCAAGTCCAGGTGAAGAACACACAGATTGTCAATCGGTGCCACGTAGCCACCCAAACCAGGTACGGGAAACTCTGACTTTATGGCGCGATGGCATCCCTCCGTGCTACGTGAGGTCAATATCACTCGGCATCCCGCAGAGGCAAGGCACTTTGCAGTTTCCAATCCTAGACCACAGTTGGCGCCCGTGACAACCGCAGTTTTCCCTGAAAGAAACCCACTAACACCCCCGGAAAAATGCAGAAGCACCTCGTGTGCTGTACTCTTTTTGTTAAACGGCGGCATGATGTGATGTGATGTGTGTCCTATGGTTAGGCTACCCTGGGTCCGGCTGGGAGTATATAATTTAGTGTAGGGGGCCTTATACTGAATTGGGACATGCATGGATGGAACTTTTTTTACTTTTTTCTGTTTTTTTTTAACGTTGCTACGGGGCTGATTTCGAGTCTAATTTCGGGTCACAAACATGGAAAAAAAGGTAATTTTGTTGTTGCATCTACTAGCTATCTGTAACCCGCACTGCGTAATATCTTACTCTTGCTCACCTCATTATCACTCACACAGCAGGGTGAAAAGCAGCACGAGGGTGGCGTACCTGATGTGGAAGTCTTGATGAAAGAGTTGATGCACGAAAAGGGTGTGGAAGGCTACATAGTATTCAATGAGGACGGTGCGTTGAGTTCTTCAGCTCTTTTACTTGTGGAAACTACCACTCACAAACCCCCACACAACAACATTTTTAGGAATCCCGCTGAAATGGACGAACAGTGGTTTCATCAAGCCTGGTACCCCGAACAGCCCGAACCCCATCCCACAAAGTATTATTCACCACACGAGTCTTGCGCATGATCTTACTGGAAAGGCTATAACATCATGCAGAAAAATTTTGGGGGATGAAGGTGAACTTCACGTCATGCGTCTTCACACGGCAACTCGTGAGTACATTATTGCACCCGCAAGTACGGAGACCCTTTTGGTTGTTCAGGCAGCCCATAGTGCGGCACTTGAGCCTCTAGTCATCACAGCAGACAGGGCTCAGATGGAGGCATTGGCGTCGCAAAAACCTGGGAAGGAAGCGGCTACCAAAAAAAAATAAGGGGATAAACTGACTTGCTTGCTCCTGATTCTCGGAGATGGACTGTCACAAAGATTAAAGGCAGTATAGTGGAAGTGCTGTGGCATGATGCGGGAGGTATTCTCGGCGTAGGAACCTCGCTCGAACTCCGCGCCTTATTTCCGTCTGCTTGCTGTAAAAGGGGCTACCAGGACTCTTTTTTTCCCCCAAAAGAGGAAGAAAACTCCACATTCAATTTTGGGGCTGAAAACACTTCTATTTTTCCCATAGAATAAAAAACATAAGGGTAAATAATAAGAGCTATTTCTTTTGAAAAGGGTTGTCCACCTGGGTAACCACCTGTGTGTGAGAGCCGTGAGAAAAAATATTTTGTGAAGTCGGGAAAAATGCATGAGGGTAGGCGAAAGATAGCAACGTACCTGCAGTAAAACCTTCATCACAGTTTCCCTGTTAGATGCGTATTCAGCCTCTAATCCCGAAATTGCCCTGTCAACCTCGGCAGTCACACGAGAAATACGAGCATCCAATGCAGCCGCCTCAGGCTGGGGCGCTCTAAGCTTTGCTTCTCTCATTGCACGGTATGCTTCAATTTCACGCTTTACATCAGCCTGTGCCTCGCGCATCTTTAATTTGCGCTCTGTGTTATTGTAGTTTTTTGGGGGGGGAAGCAGAGTTTTAAGCACAAGAAAGGTTTGTGACATTTAAAATGATGAGTGTTATGCGAACGAACCATCACGAGCTTCAGCTATTAAATCTGTTGCGCGTTTTTCTGCCTCCTTTAGATAGGCAATATCCGAGACGGCAGGCATTGGTTGACGCAAAAGTTGTTGTAGGCCGCCTAATTAGCTAATTAGTGATTTTTCTCTTTTTTTCTTTTTCTTCCTAGTCAACTATTCGTTTGCCTAACAAGGGAGCACTACAATAGAAGATTCATGTGTCCTTGATGGAAAATATAGAGATAGACGGGGGAGATCTTTATGATCTATTTGATCCCCTCGCACAGTCTCTGTCGAAACCTCGCAAAAAAATAGCAGGTAAGGCAGCAGGAAGTGTTTTTGACCAAACTGGGGTCGTCGTTCCATCTTCAAGGTTTCCCTCGTTGCGTTCTGATGACGCCCTCGAGGCCCACCGTATGAGTGCTTTAGAGGGCGAGGCAGTGAAATCTCTTCCTGATGTAGTGAGTCCTACGTCGCAATCAACGAAGAAAATGTCTGGGGTGGAGAAAATGATGGATGGCCGGAAGCAGCGTCAAGAGGGTGCGAAACGCGATTTTGAGCTCATGAGGATGCGCCTTTACAGTGATCTGGAAAATGAAGTACTTCGTCTGGGGCGTGAGCTCACCGTGTCTTTTAAAGAGTTAGACAAGAGAGCGGAATCTTTGCTGGGGGAGGTGACTGCTGATGTGCCCGGGTCTAGCGGATGGGAAACCCGCGACACCGTGTGGCTCGCGGGGCGGCATAGTGCTATGAGGGACGTTCAAGCCCAGCGGATTCATTTCGCTGCAATTTTTTCTGAGTCCCTCCGTGGAGTGGAGACTAGGAGAAGTGACTCTGTCAGTGGAGCCCTGCAAGCGCTTGCAACCGACCTCACCACCATTGGCTACGACCTTCCCCCCGTCATCTCACGAGCGATCGATGCCTACAGCGATGAGCTCAATCTCGTGCTTCTTAACAATGAAAGAGCGCGCCTAGAGAGTGTTGCCCGAGTGGATAAATCTGTGACCGCTGCAGAGGCCTCCTTGGAGGCAAAATGGAGGGAGTGCGACAACACGTGGCGTTCTCGCCGGCACGACCACGTTCTGTTCACGGGAAGCCAGGCCCTCAACAGCACCCAGTTTATCCAGCCCCCTGCTCGCACAGCTGCCCTAGATTCACTCCACGCGCGGCTACGCGAGAGGCATGCGGGTAGCCGAGAGCGACTCGTGGCCAACCTTCTTGCCCTTCGCCCCCCCGAACTCACGCTGTTGGTCGTCAGTGAGATTAAGGCGGGTCTGGAGGAGCTTTGCAGTGAGGATGCCCTGGATATTTCCTCCAAAATTGCTGCTGCCTCTGCTGCACAGGAGGCTGCCCTGGAGGATGCTCGATCGCGTGTGGAGGTCATCCGTGGGGAACTGCACGTGCTGTGTGCCCTGACCCCAGGGGGGGGCCTCCCCAGGTTGGGCGCGGCCCTTGCGGAGGAAATGGAGTGCGACCCCCTTCTCCCCAGCCTCTTCCGCCGGGCGGGGGCCCTGAAGACCGAACTGGAGAGCCTTGTTACTGCCGCAAAGTCACCCCAGCTCATCTACTCTGGGAACCTCTCCCAGTTGCAAGAGCGAGTTGGACTGATGGTGGATTCGCTGGCTCTGGGGCCCCTGGCAGCCTCCTGTGGGAAGCGCGCTGAGAGGACCGTGCTTTTAAAAATTTTAGACTCTCTCCGCACGGCCAAGCGTCCAGAGCTCCCGGGACTCCTTGTTCAATTGCATGGTCTCTTGACCTCTCTGTCCACCCTCCCCGGTCTACCCCTCCGTGTGGTGCGTGAGATTGAGTCCCTGAAGGAGCAACTGGGGGAGGTTCTGGAGGATATCCACGACAGGTTAGTGGAGGTGGGGCTACCCTGCCCCCCACCCCTGCTCTATTTTATCACGGGGGCAGGGGGGGCCCCCCTCACTTCTGCCTCGGCGGTCGTGGATGAAAGCGACGGCGACAAAGAGACTGATTCTCAGACTCACACGTCCGGCGGCTCGCCTCGTAAGAGCACCTCGGCCAGGAGCCTCAGTCTGCGACCCAAGAGCTCTATGCCTGCCGATGGTGGTGGTGGTGGTGGTGGTGGTAAACAGTCCTCGGCTGCGCGATCCGAGTCCGGTCGGCGCTCTCGTGCCTCCTCCTCCTCCTCCACTTCCTCTCGGAGCAGCAGCAGCCGCCGGCGGCGGAACAGACAGCCCCACACCTCCATACTGAGTGAAATGGGTGATGCTGCTTCAACGGTTATGGCAGCGGCACTCCCTCTCACAGCCATGAGAGCTCTTCAAAAACGAGCGGGTGCACTAGTGAGCGCCGCCGAGCTTCCCTCCTCCCTCCAGGACGCCCTGCGCGCCCTCGCAGCAGGCTGCGAGCGACAAGCGCAGGCCAATATCGCCGTGGACGCCGCCATTTCTTCCTCTCTCAGCCCCCTCCTCTACGCAAGAGAACGGGAGGGATTAGAGCTCCTGGAGGGCACACGGGCGGCCTTGAAATCCGGGGTGGGGGCGCTGAGAGCCGCTGGGGAGGCGCTGTGTGCGTACTTTTCCCAGGTGGCTGCCCTGTGGGCTCAGCACGCTGCCACGCACGGCATCATTGATACCGCCCTAGGGAGGGTGCTTGTGGCTGAGGAGGGGGTTTGGAAGCGCCGCGTGGGGGCTCTGGAGGAGGAGTTAGGGGCGGTGGTGTTGAAGGCCCGGGAGGCCCCCTCTTCGCTCGAATTGGAAAAGTCTTTCACCACTGCCCTGGGTCTCCTGGAGGCCCTGGCCGGCCTTCACAGCGATTACAAGGACACTGTCATCTCCTGGGCCCACTGCCACAGAACCAGAGTTGACAGCTGTATCCGTGTGTCAAGGCAGGCCCTCTTGCGTATTCTCGGGTTGGGGCTTTCCCCAGATTCCTCGCTGGACCTGGATGGGGAAGAAATCCCTGGCGAAGCTATCCCGGGAGCCCTCTCTTGGTCTCGGTCTGGACCCTCCCCTAGGGCCTCCACCACCGCGGAAGCCACCTCTGAGATTCCCTCCCTTGACGTGGAGGAGGACTTTGAAAGGGCTACGTTGGAAACAGAGGACAAATTGAGGGCATTGGCTGCGAGTAAAGCAGGGACTACCATTTTGGGTGGGGGGCTTAGACTGCCACTCATTGTGCCTTCCCTGGTGGAAGTTTTGAATTCACAGTCTGTGCTTGCGCCCCTTACGCGGGCACTTTCTACTCCGCCTCCTCCTTCTCCTCCCTCTTCTTCTTCTGCCTCCGATGCTGCTGCTGCTGCCCCAGCGGAGGACGACGACAAAAACTTAGACGCCACCCCCCCCACTGTGGAATTTCCCGTGTATCCTCAACCACCTCCCCAACTCTCTATTTCCGCTGCCCCACTTCAGCCCATGGACCTGGAGAGCGCCATTCAGCACCCTTTGCACCCCCCCCGGACATCCCCTGTGCAAAAATTTCTCCAAATTTTCACCCCGCAGCGACTAGCGCACTTTTTGGGCGTGGAAGGCGGGGAGGTCCGAAGCACCCACACCCCTAGCACCAGCACTACCATCGTAATGCCGTCGCCGCCGCCCATTTCCTACGATGTAACCCTCCTTGCCACGGGGTTGTCCTCCCTCCGCCTGGAACTTGTTCAACACTTTTCCGCGTACTGCGAAGAGAGGAGGAAAATCATGGAGGAACTCACCACGGCTCGGGTAGCCGTGGCAATCACTGAATGGGAGGAGCGTCTTCGATCCTTGGCTCCCCGCTCTGGGGAGCTCAGCATGAGTGTCAAGTCTGCACGCGAGGGGGAGCTCTGTGCGCACGTGGGCAGGCTGGAGCGGTGGGTTCTTCGCACGGGGGAATGTGTACTTGAGTTAGAGGGGGCTGTGGGAGCGGGTGTGGAGGGGGCGGCAAGTGGGTGGGACAGGGCACTGGCTGATCTCGCTGCTCTCAAAGCTGCATTAACGCAACAGAACTCTCTCGCGTCCCTCGGGGGTGTAGCCTCCCGGGCGCGCCAGGTACGGCTTGCTGGGGAGAGCGCCCTTGCAAAGGATGTGGGGGCTGTGCGACGTAGGGCCAAGGAGGGCATTGAAAAACTAGTGGCGGGGTGCAAGGAGTACGTGGGGAGCTGTGTGCTGTTTTCCCGGGGTGGGGAGTACGCACCAGAGGAACTTTCTGCCGTGAGCGAGCGCATAGGCCTCGTTTCGGGGGAAGTCACAGCAGCGGGGGCCTCCTTGGAGCTGCTCTGCTCCCAGTGCGAGGCTGCCTGTGAGCGGGACAAGGGCATTTGGGAAGACTTTTTTGCTGCCTGGGAATTGGCTCTCAAAAAACTCTCCTTGCATCAAGGCATTGGGCCAAAGTACGGCGCACCCAAACTCCGGGCCATGGACTTGATTCGTGTGGCCCAGGGTGCGGGAGAAGCACTGGAACGTGGGATTGAGGGGAGACTAGAAGAATTAGAGTCCCTGTGTAAGCTGTGGGAGGAAACGGAGCGGGAATCATTGAAACAAGCACCGTTCCCCCCCCCACCACCCCCTGCTCACACTATTCCCCTTTTCTGCGATTCTGGGGTGACCGCAGCAGCAGCTACCTCTGTAGTGGAAGAGAGTGTCACTTTATTGAGGTCCACGCGGGGGCTTGTTGAGGCTGACGCGGAGGCGGCTGGCAATACCGGTAGTAGCCGCCCGTCCTCACAGGCTGAAACCACCACCACCACCGCCGCCGCCGCCGCCGCTGGCAAAGGATCCACTGGAGCAAGCAAAGGGGGGGATGGGGGTAAAGGAAAAGCTGGAAATGCAGGGGCGGGGGGTAAAGCTGCTGCTGATACCACTGCCGCCGGTCCAGCCCACCTTGTACCCGGGCTGCCTCTGGAATTACTAAAAAAAAACACAACAGGGAAAACAAAGGGGTCCTCAGACGAGGGCCCCTCCGTTGGTGCCCTTATTCTGGGTTTGAGCCCTGAGGCAGCAGAGGAAGCCCTGCGACGTGCCTACGAGTCCCGCGCTCGTGAGGTGGACATGGAGGCAGTGGAAACTCAACAGCCTCCCCCACTCTCCATGCGTATCCGTTTTTCAATTTTATCCCTTCGAAACTCCCTCTACATGCGCGCTAAAAACCTGGAAGCACTCAAAGTCCTCCCGGACAGGGAAGGCCCCCCTCGCACACTCTTTTTGCCCTTTATTTCCTGCTCAGACACGCCTCCCCTCCCTGAGACAAAGGCCCCAACTCCGGCCGAATCACCACCAGCACCACCATCAACAGTAGCCGCCTTTTCCAGAGGAGGAGGGGTAACCCCAGAGGATTGGCTAGGCTCGGTACCCTCGATTTACCCCAGTCTTGCAGACAGTTCGTCCTTCGTGCTACCCATCTCAACACCTCCCTCATTAGCAGTATCACCCCGCCTCGATGTTCCACACTTTGTGTCCTACCTGTCTACCCCCTTTGATGAGCTTTTTCAGCGTGCCAAGGGCATGCCCCACACTATTAAGGGACCCTCCCCGGGAATATCCTACCGAGAAGCTGCAGCACACCCCGTTTTCCTTACCACCGTGCGTAACGCCATTGGGGAAGCATTTTCAGCCACCCGGGCCCTCTACGAGGCAGAGGGGGAGCAAGTTGTTGGGATAACAGGTGCAGCCACCACCACCACCACCACTGCTGCCTCGTTAGACATACCTGGCGGGGAAGATGGCATTCCTGCGCATCTAGCAGAGTGGGGCCGTGACGCCATGTTGAAAGCAGTGGACACGCGTGATTTTTCTCTGCGTCGTCTGCGCGTGTACTGTGAAAGGGCACAGGAAATCATCTCACTGAGGGCCCCCGCCGCGGTGGTGGGGGATGTGTTAGCCAGGTCGCGCCACTCTGCTCGGGAGACGGGTCTTCGTGCCGTGACTGAGTATCGTGCAGCAGCTGCTGCCCTGGAAAAAGAAAGGCGTGAGTACGTGTCTGCCCTGAAACTCTCTCTGGGGGATCCCAATGCAGGAGAGCGACTGGCAGATCTTTGCCGTGTGGAAGAGAGGCGGCAGAGCTCCGTGAGGGCGCTGCTAGAAGACTCCTGCAAGAGCATGCTTCTGGAACGATGCGTGGAGGGGGCTAGATTCGCTGCCGGTCTCGCGCACAACGCCGCGCTTCTCTGCGCGCTTTGCCAAGAGGTTTTAGCCCCCTGGGACCTGGCCCCCCTCCCTGGAGACGAGTTCATCCCACCCCAAAAAATGAGCTTTAAAAAACTCCACAAAGCGCTCCGACGAGCGGGTGGCACTGCCGCCAATTTGGCCGCTGCTGTACTGGGGGACAGCGAGGCCCTGGAGGAGGAGGATTTGGCCGTGGTTGATGGGCCTGGTATGGTTGCGCTTCTCCCTCACCAGCAGCAAACTCACCCGCCACCGCCATCTGGAGAGAGTAGCGGTGGAAAGAAGTCAGCTACAGCCCCCCCAGTAAAAAAGGGTGTGGCCTCCAAAAATGCACCCCCCACGGTGGAGGCGACCGGACCACCTCCACCCCCACGTGGTGCGCGTGACTACTTAGCCATTCACTCTTGGTCAGGGCTTCACCCATCTCCGTTCGAATTGTTTTCCTCATCATGCCCCCAGCTCCCGAGTGAGGGGTCGTCGTTTTCGGGTGCTTTTGGGGCTATAACCTGCTTTCTTGGCCCAGCCTCTCGTCATACCATGGGTACCCGGGACGCCGCTTACGCAGCCTACTGCGAGGAGTTTAAAGAGGCCTGTCGGGAGATAAGGAGCCGGTTTTCTATGGCTAGAGGGGAGGCAGAGAAATGGGAAAATATTTGGAGAGCGCGCGTGGAGGCACTTTTACCTGGGGAAACTCTCAAGGACTTTCATGCAACTGTACCCACTGCGGCTGTGTACTTGATACCTCCGCCCCCAACCCCTCCTCCTCCTCCTCCTCCTCCTCCTCCTGTGCCCGCACCGACGACAGGGAAGGGGCCAAGTAAGCAAGTGCAGCAGGGGAAGAAGTAGAAAGTAGGCGTCAATTTTTTGTGATTATTTATTTACAGAGTGGATAGTAAAAAAAATTATGAGATGGCGTTTATCGCCGACCTCCCCCCCCTCGCCTCCAATTCTTGCTCTGATTCCAAGTCTCCCCACCACCCCCACCCCCCCCACGTTTCGGGGTCCACGTTTGCACGCCGCCACTGGAGGAGGAGGAAGACTTGACACCACTACCCTCTGCCGATTTGTTGGCTCCCTTAGCCTCCTTCAGCTTCCGCATCCACTCCTTTTTTTCCTTGGCTACTTTAGAAAGCGCACCCCCGTCGTGTATCACCGAATCCAAAGCCGGTTGTAGCCGGACAAAAAGAGAGGCTTCTCCCTCCCCCACCTCTTCACCCTCCCGGCCTCGCTTTACTCCCAATGCGTGCCTCTTTTCAGCCACCTCCAAAACCTTGAGAATGTCCCCCCTGTAGCGGAGTCTGTACACTATGGGTTCATCGTCCAGCCCTTTAATGAAGTCATGGAAGGGCCCCCCTCTTTTTGAGTTTTTTTCCCGGGCAGAGGTGCCTCCGCTACTAGTACAATCAGAACAACTTCTACTACTGACCACACCCTCGCCGGCAGTGGCCTGTGCCATGTGGGGCCAAATGGACTCCTCCTTGAAAGATTTGCAAAGGGCAGCGGGCGTGGGGGCGAGCGAGGTTATGGGCCTGTGCTCCCCATCAGACCCATACCTCTTATCATAGGCCTCAAAAAAACACTGATCCAGGTAGAGGCCTTCCGCAGGGGCCAGGGGGAGCTTGAGGTGGCCCGCTGAAAATGCCCACTGCATGATATGCTCGGGTGCTGCCCCACGCATTACGTCCACCACCAGTCCGACCATGTGCCTGATCTGATTGAGCATGAAAGACTGCCCCACTATGGTGATGTGCACATACTCGCAGCCCTTTATGAGAAAGGGGGGGGTGGACGTTACATCCATGATATACCTAACAGTCGTGGCATCCCCCGCGGACAGTCGGGGCGTGAAGTTGTGAAAGGCCTTTGTGCCCTTGTAGCAGCCCAGCAGTCCTTGCAGCCGGGAAAAAGCCTCACCAGAGAGCCGAAAATCACCCTCACTCACGGGGTGATTCTTATCCTCTCGCACCCTTCGCAACTCAGCGGCAGCGCGCACGGCGGAAGCACCTGTCTGATAATCATCTGGGGGGGGGAGTTGCTGGAGTACACTGGCTGCCGCAACTGCTACGGCAAGACCCTGGTCGGGTGGTTTCCTGCCCATAACCAATGTAGTGGCAGGAAGCAAGTTGCTGCTGAGGGAATCAGCTTTGTTTGCAATGGCTCGAGCTTCACGAATCTCCCGGGCGGCCTTGGAAGCTGAGGTCCCATTGCAGAAAGGGTCAGAAGCCAGGGCGTGAGTGAGAAGCTGGGGGAAGGTTGCAGGATCAGCCAGCGATGAGTGTTTGCTCGTCATGAACCTGCAGGCGAAGTAATCTTTTTTTATGCTCTCTGGTACACTGGGAAACTTGGCCACGGGTCGGGTTGTGGCTCTGGAGGCAAGGACCCATGTGGGGAGAAGGTAGCCGTAGCGGCGCCCAGAGCAAAAGTTTTTGCTGTTGAACTGGCGAGTCACCCGAACGACATCAAACGCACGAATATCACTAGGCAAGTGCTGATTTATGAGGGAAATCACCGCCGTGGGGCCGCCAAAACTCGCCACGTCCATAAAGAGGGATACCACTTGGCTAGCGGCATGCACGCCCTTATCCGTGCGGGCAGCCCTGTTCCAACCTACCGCAGTAAAATCGTGCTTGGCATGCAAGAGCCCCGCTGCACGTAAACAATTGTCTAACTCCAACTCCACAGATTTTGCACCGGGATTCTTTTGTAGCCCCTGGTACGAAGTTCCGACATAGCCAAAGAAAATGGCGTAGCGATGAGGAGGAACTTTTATCTGACCTTCTATCCCGCCAGCAGGAACAAGAGAAGCGTCGTTTTTCTCGTCAGGCATGTCTTCCACTTGTTCTCCGCCTCCTATCTTATCTTCACCAGCATCCTCCATTTTTTTGTGTGGAGCAAAATTTGACATTTGCGGCCTGGGCT
>Ga0114972_10003909_pt1 | contig 11120 bp, 4 predicted proteins | sample M_140807_EF_Meta_FD_87354 | JGI IMG/M metagenome (GOLD analysis project Ga0114972, IMG submission 87354) | Freshwater microbial communities from Lake Montjoie, Canada to study carbon cycling - M_140807_EF_MetaG | ecosystem: Environmental > Aquatic > Freshwater > Lake | place: Lake Montjoie... | reverse complement strand
TAACGTGCTGCTCCCGGGAATCTTACGCTGGGGTCCCTCGCCTTCCCGCCTCCTCGCCTTTCAGTCAACCTCCAGGGGGCCCTGAATTGGTTGGGCGCCGCTTCTTTCCTCTTCTCTCCCTCCCTCAACTGGACTCCTTAACGCAGTCCTTTGTGGCCATACACAGCAAGTGCACCCAGCGGGATAGCCTGCGAGGGGCTGAAAAAAAGGTTTCCTCCCTAGAGATCATTGCCAAGGCCTACCCACAGCTACCCCCGGAAACCGTTCATAAGTACCTGGACATGGGTGGTGGGGAGGGGACCAGGGCCGTGGAACTACTGAGCAAGGCAGGGGTGTTTGGTCCACCCTTTAATCACTCCTCAGCAGCAGGTGCTGGAGGTGGAGCAGGGGATGAGGAGGAGGAGGGAGACAGGGAGTGGGACGAGGAGTTAGCGGATGAGGAAGACTCGGATGCCCTGGTTGGCTATCACGCAATAAAGGCCCTGGGTACACTCCTCTCCGTTGCAGGCCCAGCTGTCATCTCTGCATTTAACACTCACGTGGCCCCTCAACTGGCGTGCTGGCTTGCCCCGGGTGCGCCATCCCATCTCCTGCGAAATGCCGTGTACCTAATGGTGGATATTTTAGACTGCGTGGGGGATCAAGGGCCCCTTCAAGGGGGGGTGGTTGCAGCAGCAGCAGCAGCAGCAGCAGCAACAAGAACAAACTCCACTGCCACCCAATGCTGGCACGGGGAAATCTTACCCAGACTCATAAGCATGGTGGGGGATTCTGAGTCTCGGGAGGACTGTGCCCAGGCCTCCGCTTATGGCATAGGCGTAGCTGCAACCTCCCTCCCAGCCCAATCTTTCGCCCCATACCTCAATGCCTCTGTGGAGGCTCTCAAGTCCGCAATCTGGAGGCTTCGGGGCAAACCCAACCACACTCACAACAATTGCGTGACATCGCTCGTCAAAATTGTGATCTGGCACTTATCGGCCTCCAGCGGGTTAGCTCCCACAACTGCTGCAGGCGCAAAGTACGCCCTGTGGGGTGACATTTTAGGCACCTTGCCACTCACGGAGGATTTAGCGGAAGCGGCCTACATGGCTCGAGTTTTGTGTGGGTTGGTACTCACTGACGAGAGTGTGCTGCAAGATGGGAGTGGGGGACAGGTTGTCACCCTTCATCGTCTTGTCCCCATTCTCAAAACCTTTGCCTTCGCTGGGTCCAAGCGAGAATTAAATGATGTTGATGAGTTTGCAGATGGACCGGGAGCAGTACCCTTGAGTGCTCTCATCAAGGAGACCCTGTCTCAGCTCCAGAGAGCCCTACCTGGCGATGTCTTAGCGGTGGCATTTCAAAATCTCTCTGACAAAGAGAAAAAAATCCTCATCGAGATGGCAAAGTAAGTAGTTACGTGGGGTAAACAACCCTCAAGAAATTCTTCTAATAACAGGTAAAATTTTTATCCCGATATGGAGAATGACGACACCACCCCTACGGGAGAGTAAAAAAGATGCCCCCCTTGTCCCTCCCATTCCAAGCGCCCTCTTTCCCCGTACAGGTAAGCCCTGTAAAAGTCCTCCCTCTCTTCCTCTGTTTCGCGAAAGTGAGAAAGTAGGTACGAACCTGCAGGTTTGCGTCGGGGGACTCCTTGAAACACCCCGCCCGCAGGGACTTCTTTCACTGCCTCCAGTACGTTTGCACTCTGCGTGAACTCAAACTCCCTCGTGCTCTGTGTGAGGTTAGAGGCTGTAGAAATGAGGTGCATTGAATGGGGTGGCACTGCTGGACCGGATATAAAGCCCACCCCACTCATACCAAGCTGGAGAAACTGATTCAATGGTATTGGGGGCGGGGGGAGGGCGGAGTTGTGGTAGGATTCACTCAAAAGCGCAGTGGGTGCTGTGGCGTCTAAGTCTCTTATACACGATACCCCCCCACAAATGGAAAGTTCCTGCCTGAAGTGCTCTACGTCCTTTTTCTCATTTGTGAGAAAGGCTTTTGCTGTGGGACGAAGGTGGGGGGGAGATTGGTGAGTAGAGGCGGAGGTTTGATTGTTGAAAGGGGTCGGGATGGAAAGAGCGCTCTTTTTGACTCCACCACCACCACCACCACCACCAGGGCTGACGCCTTTTACCACAGAGGCCATTGCGGCTTGCATTTCAAATAGTGTGTAGTCCTTAGAATCGATGCTGGAAGGGCGAGACGGTGGATTGGGGTAGGGGTAGTGCTTGGAGGGAAAAGACGAACTACTGGCAAACGAGGATAGTGGAAACGAGGATAGTGACGTGGGAGCGACCGGGGGATTAACACTTCTCTGTTGCCCAAGGGTTGAGCCGCTGGGTTTGACAAGTGGATTAATGATGGGAGCTGCTGGCACAATCGTGGTGCATTCGGTAAGAAACACTCCGAGGGGGGGAGTTCTTTGAACGATTCTCATTTTGGTGTCCTCCTTCACATGTACGGCATCAGATGCAAACACTGCGGGGGCATCCCTCACTACAGCGGGCCCTAGCCTCCATGTATCAGGGTGCCCAAGGACGTCAAAAAAGAGTGAGGATGAATGGTGGGGGTTGGAAAGTGTCCTTGTGGACCCAAGGTGGTGTTGGTGGGGGTGGTGTTGGCTATTGGGAGATGACGTGAGAGAGACTTTTCCTTGGGCGATGCTGCTGTCTTTTTCCTTGTCCATGTGCTGCTGCCTTGTAATGATGGCTGATGTGTGTTCTTGTGTGGCAAAGACCCTCCTGAGTATAGAGGAAGGTGTTGTTTTTGTTTCTGCTGCTGTTGTAAGTGACTCACCATCAACCCCCCCACCCTCATATATCACAGTAGTAGTCGCTGCGGCGGCGGCATCCGAATGAGTAGGAACACCAGAGATGTACCACTGAGCATTTGAGTACCCGGAGCTCCCTAGCGGTGCTACCAAGTTGCTAGAGTTGATAAAAACATTTTTTGATATGGCGGGGTAAGGTTTTAAATGAGGAGTGTTGAGGATGACGGACAGGTCAGAAAAGTGTTGAGTGGATTCTGAGTGCAAGGAGGTCCAGTCAGGCGGGGGAGGGCTGTAGAGTGAGAGGGATAAGAGTAGGGAGGGCATCATTCCAGTGCGTTTGCTGCAACTTTTACCAAGCACGGCAGGAACCCCCCCCACCCCTGCTGCTGCTTCTGCAGGAGAGTTACGTGTGGTGGATGGTAGAAAGGCACCCCCATAGGTTAGCTCCCACCACTTGCACTTGGAACCAATGATAGGAGGTGGCTGGAAATCATCCAAAGGTCCCTCCCACCAACTGTTTCCTGGCCAGTACCACTTTTTCTTCCTAGTCTGCACGCCCCCGTGACTCAGCCCGTCGCCGCAACCCGCATGGACCAACCCCCCCTTCATTTCATCAGTACTACAACTGGGGTGGTGAAGCCAGTAATCAGACTCCATGTCCCACAGGTGTGAGCCCGCAAGAAGGTCCGATGGGGGGTGAGGCGTCACCATTTGCTGCTTGAGTGGATTCAGGTTAAGGAGGGATGAGGCAAAACTAGTGTTGGTCGAGGAGGAGGAGGAGGCTGCCGCAGAATGGGTGATAGTAGTGTATGGGGGTTGGATAAAAGTGGTGGAGGCCGCCGCTACCATTTTCGGTCTATACACACCCAAAAACACATTGATTGCGTCCTGCTTGATGCTATCCGTGAATGAGTTAGAGTAAAATCGTTGAAGAGAGGTTAGAATCTCAGCTGGTCCGCTGGAGGAGAGTTTAAAATTACTGTTGTAGCGAAAGAGGGTACTGGTGAGTGAGTTCGAGGATGCGCCAGAGAAGAGGGAGTTGGAGAGGGAGGTGGGCCAAGCGGTCGTTCCTCCTAAAGACCCATTCCCTCTCTCAACCCCACACCTTTCTGCTGCATCCCCCATTTTCACGCTCTCTTCGTGAGATTGGGCTGTCATCTTTTTGTTCGCCTCACTACCACCGTACTGGAGTGCTATGGCATCCCCATGAGCAACATAGAGGTCCATCAAAACACGGGCAAAGGCTCCTGAAGGCTCCAAGGTATCCACTGACGTAACCGATAGTGCCCGAAGCTGTAGACCCAGTACGTGCACACCAACGCTAGCTTGGGCAACGTTTGTACGATCTAGACCTGAATTGCACACGCGGGAGTGGGGAGACAGAGATATGAGTGTGTGTGTGTGTGTGTGCGCGCGCGCGCGCGCCCGCGCAAAAGAGAGAGAGAGAAAGGGAGAGAGTGGAGGTGTAGCAAAATGGTTGCACTAAGTTACTCACAGTCTACGCAGTTAGTACGAAGAACCCCCTTTTGGAAACGAATGGTCGAAACCCCATCCCGCCCAGACGGGGGTGTCGGACTACTTGCCCTTCCTTCACCCAGCTGGACCCCTTGGGTCCCCAGAAGATCTATATAGAGGTATTCACCCTCTCCTCCCAAGGACTCTGCATCTCTCAGTCGAGAGGCCAGAGAGAGAAGGTGGCCACTACTATTACCCTGATTCGATGTGGAGCGAGGGATGTGCGATGAAACACCTAAATCCATTCCATGAACTCGAGCCTGGAAAATGCCATCATCACCTCCACCACAAGCCACAGTATAACGACTCAAGCCCGCGGCGGTAGCTGCTGAACTGCTATCCCTAACTTGGGCGAAAATCCTACAAGGGTCCGGACGAAGCGAGTCCTCCTCACTAAGAAGTGAGTTGGCGAAAAGTGTGGACAGTAAAGGTGTGGTGGATTTGAGCGACTGAGATGGTTTCAAACTCTGTGGGGCGCTTCCAGAAGAAATGTCCTCCTGGACAGCATTGAATGGGTTGGGAGAGAGTTGCTGTTGATCTTGTTCCACATCCCCTTTCCTCTTCACCTCCAATCCTTCACCCCCATCTTCACTCCCCTTCGGATCAGTAACAGAGAGGGTGGCACCTTTGCTCCGTTTTTGTGCCTTTACAACCGCAGCTTCAGCTTGTGCACTTTGTTCTGACTCTAAGACTCGACTGACAGTAGTTTCACAGTCACTCTCACCTTCTTTCATGGATGTTATGGCGCCTCCATCCTCATCATCCGAGTCAGCAGGATCGGGACTAGGGTTTTCAATAGAATCTCGTTGCAGCAGCTGCTGCTGAGGTGGGTAAGGCTCACGAGGCTGCAATAATGGCGCGGAGCTAATAATGCTCTTTTCTGCTTTGCTCGCTTTGGTTTTGAGTAACCCATCTAGGGCGGGAAGGCGTGAAAAATCCAGCTCCATGGGAGGAATGACATCCTCCATGCTTTTCTCACCAGCCCTTGAGGCGAAACCGCCATGGGCAATGCTGGTACCCTCTAGCTTAAAGCCTCCACCCTCAAAACTTTCCTTGTCAAAGGTAGCGTGCCTCCACTTTAAAATGGGGGCCCCTCCACACGAACAGAGCCCTTGAAAATAACTGCAAGAGAAATCTCGAGGACCCCCCTTGTTCTCTGGGCCAACCCTCACCCCCCTCTGTACCCTTAAATCCCCCTGAAATACACTGTGGGTCCGTCGCAATGTAGAATCAATGTGTGTGGGGGGTGGGCAAGTTAATTTTGGCACCCTGAGTACTTTTTCCACTGATGCATCCTCAAAGATGCTGGGAAGACTAGGAAACGGGAACAAGGTGGTAGTAGCAGTGAGGCTACCCTCCCTTGTACAGGAGGATGAGGTATGAGCCTTGGGTGGTGAGGGAGGAGGGAGGATGGAAGGTGCGCAGCAAAAAAAACCAGTACTGTTAATGCTCCATCTAGCTACATCCCGAAGAACGGCAAGAACATTATGGCGCTTGGACTTCACCACCTGATTGTAGTCTATGGACAAGTACTGTATACGTAGATGGGGTGGAAGCTCCTTATTCAGTGCAGCGACACTCCTGGCCATTTCTCTTCCCACTAGTTTCTCACGCTGATGGGAGCGCGGCTCCTTTTTCTTGACAAGGTTCAGGTACAGAGGGGGCGCCCCGTATCGACCCAGAATACGCGCTGCGTGAGCCCGGGCGGGGGCAAATGTTACATCTCGGGGCTGTAGGAGAATGGGAGGCCGTGGTATTGCCACGCTGGTCCGCTGAGACCAATGGGAAGGAATGCTTCCTCTGAGTTGAAGGAATGAGGATATCCCCCCCCGTGTATCATCCACAATTTGCTCTGTTTCAACTTCATTGGCGCAATGACCTTCATCGTCAGCACCCCGCTTCAAGTAGCGGGCCCCAGCGAAAAACCGGGACCTCCTGGCCAAGAGGGAAACTAGAACTGGGGCCCCAAGCACGGAAAGTGTGATCTGGCTGAAAAAGCCATGAATCAGAGGAACAGTCCAAGGACTTTCAAGGGAGACTTTCCGCTCAGACTCGCTGCTGCTAATGTTTAATCCCACTGTCTCCCTGAGATAGGAGTTCCAAACAAACATAGGTTCGGGAGTGGGGGGGGGGGGGGCTTCCAGGGGAGCGCCAATGGGAACAAGTTTCACAGCATTCTGGAGGGGCCTCGTGAGATCGTATGTGTAAGAAAAGTAAAATTCTTTGGTGAGGTCCAAAAACAAAAAAAGACTCTGATAGCGCCCCTCCGCCATTATACCGGGGTCTGTGCCACTCAGCAACATTTCCTGGACCCACTTGGATAAGGTTTCACCCATGGTGGCCTGCGGGCCCGCACCCGCTCCCTCAAAGTGCACTGGCACTACCTCCACAGCCCTGGGCGCATGCACCAAGTGCCCACCTATCGTCCCCACAGGCTCACTGCGAGTTACTAGCACCAGATAATACCCACGAGTAAAGGCTATGGCCCCTAGAAATCCAACTGCTGAGAGGTAGGCAGGGGCAGAGGATACAGGAACTGCGTCTGCTGTACAAGTTTGCTCCTCAAATGGTGATTCCCTCCCACCAAAAGCCGCCTTTGATGCTTTTCCAATAGTAGACTCTTTATTATTTCCTTCTGCCGTTCCGGCACTACCGAAAACTGAGAAGAGGCCATTTATAAGCCTACCGGTGGTTGAGGAACGTAGTTGAGCTGGCACTGCGGTAGCCGAAGGACACGGGGATTTATCACTAGCGGAAACAACTAAAGCGTCCAACTCTGCATCCTGATATAAGTGATGGTGCCGACGGATTATGCTAGATATTGAAGGTGGACTTGAAGGCTTTCTGTCGAACTCAAGCAGTTCCCAGCCCGGAGACTGTCCAGCACGTGAGCCCGCCAGAAATAAGGTCTTATCAGTGGCATATAACCGAAATGAACTAAAGTACTCATGTGTTGGAATAGTGTAGTGGCTCATGAAAACCGTTTATGTTACCAACCAAAAAAAGAAAAAAAAAAGAAGGGAAAACCGTTTTTCCGAATGATGATGATGATAACATGATGATAACCAACCCGTTGTCAATACTTTCAGAAAATTGTCAAACTCTCAATGTATTTTGTATATCTCCAGGTCATCAAGGGTCGAAGTCATGTGTGGAATTGGAACGTGCAGAGCTGGAACATTTGGCCTGTGAGAACCGCTCCACTATGAATTACTCCCACGCCGGTTCAACAAATTATAGCTTACTGTCTAAGAAGCTAATTCAAAACTTTGATGTGTTTCACTGTTTAGGGAGAAAGCAGGAAGTATATTCAAATTTGTTCACTGGCTCCTTGGAGTTCCACGAGGATCTTCTGGGTATCAGTGGCGTGGTCGATGCTATATCAAAGGGGCGCCCCCGTTTAATTATCTTGCAAGCAAGCAACTCCTCCTACCAGGCGAGGCGCATCGTAGATGCTTGTCCTAATGCCATTGTGCTGGCCTGGACCACCTTGACAAATCGGCAGGCATGTTTACTCTTCACCCAGCAGCTGTACCGCGCGCTTATCCACACAATGGGGACCCGGAAGCGTCTTCTGGCCATGGATGTGGCAGCTGCCTTCAAAGATGCATGTAACCACATGGGCACCCTTTTTTATGCATTGGATCCTCTGCATAACATATTACTTCCCTTTGATAGCCAGCAGCTGTTTTTGAAACAAGGGGGTGTACCAATACTTCTAGCTGGTACAGGAGTCTGCGAGTTTAACCTAATAGCCCCCCAAAGGCCTTACATGTTGCCACAGCCACAGCCAATGAAAATTTTAAGAAATGAATCTGATGTTTCCAGCAACGCAAGCAGTGGGGTTGGTACAAGGTCGCTTGTCGTGGATTCTGCGAGTGACCCTTTGAATAGTGTTTCTAGCGCGTCTAAGAGTAGCAACAGTGACTCCCTTAGCGTCGGAAATCAAAGCGCCGACCATAATTCGACCGACTCATTTCTTCCGCCAGAAAGTTTTGCTGCAACTTCTCCATCACAGTTTCCTTGTCGCAATGGTCGTCTCCTCCTCCAATACTTCGAATCTATCAAACCCCCCATGAGCTCAATAAATCCGGATTATTTTCCTTGTCGCCGGTGGTATAATAGTATCAGGGGGGCGTCCGGGATCAACGCACAAACTGATGCTTCATCACCCTATACTCAGCTTATCATAAACATGCGAGTCCCAGATGTCGCTGACTCTTTTTTCATCTCTCGTGAATTGGAATCTTGCATGGAAAAAATATTTTCCGAGCCCACTTTTTTTACCTCGCCAAGTCTCTATATGAGCCCTCGGCTAGCGTCCAATCAACACGTCTTTTCCGATTGGGTACAGGCGCCACACTCGCACCCTTCCTCTTTATCCTTCAGAGGGGGTGAGGATGCTATAGATGGTTCCGTTTCTGGTGTTAACGAGGCGCCAGCTTGCGCCACTCCCAGACTGGGCCTTAAGAATGAATTACTGGTTGTGCCAAAGGGGGCAAATATTGGTCCCGTGGTGCGTGACATTGAAAAACTCAAAGGCCTGGAGCCTGAACAGAGGCTCTGCCCATTATGCTCAACTGTAAATCACATATGCATGCCCAAGTGTGAGCGAGAGTCTTGTCCACACGAGTGGTCTTCCTATGCGGGTCAATCACTGGAGTTAGATGAGCTCATCAAATGTGAGCGCGAGATTGCCCTGTGAGACGTCTGTAAAATATGTATAATTAAAAATTATTTGTCTTATTCCCAATCCACTCCCTCTTCTCGTGACTCCAAAAAACTTCCTGCTTGGGGAGCATACGTAAACCCATCAAATTTTGCGCTAGCTCCATACCCCCCATTAGCCGCAAGCGCTGCCTCATCTAAAGGAAGAGAAATATTGGAGAGGGATAGGGGTGGCGTGGGACCCCCACTTCCCACGTTACCCCCCCCCTCATCCGCCCCAGAAGTCGGCGAGGTGTACTCAACGTCAAAGTTAGTGATGCAATCGTCCAAGGAGTTTACATGGGGGGTCCAGGGGGGCACAATTCTCTTGTGAAAAAGCGCATCCCAGTCAATAGAGGCAAAAAAGGGCGCGCTCTTGACCTCCTCCACGCTGGACAAGCGTTCCTCGGGAGCTCTTTGAAGGAGGTGTTTAAGGAGGGAGACAGCTTGGGGAGAGAAATGGGAGGGGAAGGTAAGACGACCCGCGCGAATGAGCGAGTACAGGGTCTGAGTGTTGGGGTGTGTGAAGGGTGCGGAGCCCGCCAGCATTTCCCATAAGAGGACTCCTAAGGCCCACCAGTCCACAGGTTTTCCATGTGGGAGTCCCTCCAAAACCTCCGGGCAGAGATACTCTGGAGTGCCACAAAAGGTGCGCGTGGAGTCTCCTGGACCAGCAAGAACCTTAGATAGCCCAAAGTCTGTAAGTTTAACGTGTCCCGCAGCATCCAGAAGTATGTTCTCGGGTTTAAGGTCGCGGTACACGATGTCCAGGGCGTGAAGGTGTCCTAAACCCAGCACCACTTCAGCGGCATAAAAACAGGCAAGCTCCTCTGAAAATCGACCAGCTTGACGGAGGTGGAAAAAAAGCTCCCCTCCCGCCAAAAAGGGTGTTATCAGAAAGAGGGCGCTGGGGGTCTGAAAGGCGTAACGGAGTCGCAGAAGGAATGGGTGATCCACTGACTCTAAAATCACCCGCTCTGCTCGTGTGTGCTCAACCTGACGCCGGGCAACAACGTGGGCCTTGGAAAGCATTTTCATTGCCAAGGGTTCCTCTTTCCCACGTCCTCTTCGCTTTTTCACAAGGACCACTTTGCCGTAGCTCCCCCTGCCGACCACGCGTATGGGTTCAAAGTCACGCAGGCACACTAAATGCCCAGAAACATCTCTATGTAAGGACTCAATGTCAGCGACACTGGGGGGGGGCTTGGGGAGGGTGGGGGGGGGCGGATCTGGGGAGGAAATGGTACGGGAGAGAACCCCCCCCTCCCTCCCAGAGACAATAATGGCGGTTTCACCATCGCCTTTTCTATAAATATCGCCCCCCCCCCCCATGCTCTCGCTTATTCCAGAGGGGAAGGAGCTCAGGGGAGCACCAAATCCGTTTTTGTAGGTGGTAGAAAAAGGTTGGTGGGGCGAGTGGTGTTGAAGAAGAGAGTGCGATTGTAAAGAGCCGCCACCCAGAAAAAATTGTCTTTCTGTTGCAGCTGAGCTACCACCACCACCACCAACAACAACAACAACACCACCACCCGCAGTTTGTTGACCAGTGGAAGAAAAGGAGGAGGGCCCTTGGAAATCATTAACAGGACTACTCTCTGCGACCCCCTGACTCCCCGGTGGGATGGAGGGTGAGTGCGAAAATGCAAGGAGCTCTTCTCCCGCAGCATCATCATCTAGCATGAGAGCGAAGCCTACACCCGATTCTCGCCCTCTACCCTGGGAGTTTCCCTGTAAAATTGTGCCACTCGTGGATACACTGTCGTCCCCGGTCACCTCCGTTAGTTGCGTGTCCTCTGTCGATATGGTGTCTAATCTGCTGTGTTCAGCCTCGGTGTCCGTCTCCACAGACTCGGGGGTGGCGGCTATAAATGGCGTGCGAAAGGCGGCACTGAAACGACTGGCGGACTTGCCACCGTCCCCCGGGATGCTGTCTGCCTTAACCCTCACACCCCCGAAACCTCCCATCTCCCCGGCTGCAAGAGTCAAGTTAACTTCACTGATTTCTGTTATGCCAGGGTCCATGCTGCTGCTGCTCAAAAACGTTGCCGCGCCACTGGTGTTGGCAGAATTATGAGGAGGAGGAGGAGGAGGAGGAGGAGGAGGAGGAGGAGGAGGAGGGGGGGTGGCGTGGAGTGGTCGC
>Ga0114972_10003907_pt1 | contig 11122 bp, 10 predicted proteins | sample M_140807_EF_Meta_FD_87354 | JGI IMG/M metagenome (GOLD analysis project Ga0114972, IMG submission 87354) | Freshwater microbial communities from Lake Montjoie, Canada to study carbon cycling - M_140807_EF_MetaG | ecosystem: Environmental > Aquatic > Freshwater > Lake | place: Lake Montjoie... | reverse complement strand
CTCAAACAAAAACTCGCGTCTTGCTGGTGATAGCTTCTTAGAATCTTTTAATCCGCTGATGGGGTTCTCAGGATCGAGCACGACAGCACCAGCAACCACCGCTCCAGCCAATGGGCCACGCCCTGCTTCATCAACACCACATACCCAAATCAGGCTCACACAGTAACCCGATGTTTTGTAGCTGCAATGGTTTGCGCTACGGCCTGTCCCACCAATAAACCAGTAGGTCTGCGCAAGGTCTCATGCATTTCTGTAAAGCGGGTTTTTAGCAGGGAAACCTTGTTAGGATTATTTAACCAATCCAATAAGGCATCAGCTAATTTAATTGGGCTTGCATCATCCTGCAAAAGTTCTGGGACCACAAACTCACCGCAGAGAATATTCGGTAAACCAACATAAGGAAGGTAGCCTTGTCGCTTCATGATCTGCGCTGTCAACCAAGGTACCTTATACGAAATCACCATGGGCTTTTTCCAGAGCGCAGCCTGCAATGTTGCAGTGCCACTGGCAATCAGTACAACATCAGCAGCCTCAAGTACTGCATCAGCCTCACCATCAATCAGATCAATTTTTAGATCAGGATTATTCTCTGCCGTACTTTTAAGTAAAAGCTCAAGCGGTTCACGCAGGCGCGGCGTTGCTACCGGAATTACAAAATGCAGAGGCTGTCCTGGCATACGCTTGACAAGTTCCGCCATCGTCTCAAAAAAAACTGGTGCAATCAGCTCAATCTCTGAACTGCGACTACCAGGCAAAACGGCAACCACAATTCCATCTAAGGTATTGGCTGGCAGGCTTAGGACTTCTTCTAATATTTGCTTGGCGCTTGCTGAATTGGGCTCAAGAGGTATTTCACTGGCAAGCGGATGTCCGACATAAGTTGCACTAATACCAGCACGCTCATAGATCTCCGCCTCAAAAGGGAAGATACAGAGCATACGTTCAACTGCTTGCTTGATTTTTTTGATGCGCACCGCTCTCCAAGCCCAGATCGATGGCGAAACAAAATGCAGCGTCGGAATGCCTGCTTTGCGCAAAGCCAACTCAACGCCTAAATTAAAATCTGGTGCATCAATCCCTAGATATACATCGGGGCGACCTTCGCCCGTGAGATTGGCAATCAACTCTTTACGCAATTTCAGAATAGCGGGCAACTGTTTAATTGCCTCTACATAACCACGAACACTCAAGGTCTCCATTGGCCAATCTGAGCGCAGGCCCTCGGCCTGCATACGAGGACCACCGATACCATAAACCTCTAGATCAGAGGTGTCGGGGATCTGCTTTAGTGCACTCAATACTGGCGCTGCCAGCAAGTCACCCGAAGGCTCTCCGGCAACACAAGCAAGTTTAGACACTAGATTTGCTCTATCGAATAATGCCGCGCGTAGAGGCGGCAATAAAGTCATGGAACTCGGTTAGCTTTTCTGCAGTTTGGGCATCAGATGCACTAGCAAGCACCATCTTCTGAATCTCCACTTTAGCTTCCTCGAAGCTGAGGCCATCTTTATAGAGAACCTTGTATGCCTGACGCAGTGCAGAAATCGTTTCGCTTGAGAAACCACGACGCTTCAGACCTTCCACATTAATGCCATGAGGGGAAGCTTTATCTCCAGCTGCAATCACAAATGGCGGAATATCTTGCACTAATGCAGAGGCGCCACCTAACATCGCATGTTGACCGATGCGGACAAATTGATGGACTCCAGACATGCCACCCATGATCGCCCAGTCACTTACTTTTACATGACCAGCGATTTGTGCGTTACTCGAAAAAATCGTGTGATTACCGATTTGGCAGTCATGTGCAATGTGTACATAAGCCATGATCCAGTTGTCATCACCGATTCTGGTGATGCCCTCATCCTGCGATGTACCCGTATGAATGGTCGCGAACTCACGAATGGTGTTACGATCGCCAATAATCAACTCGGTAGGTTCGCCGCGGTATTTCATATCCTGGGGAGCGCCACCAATAGCGGCGAAGTGGGCAAAGTTGTTTTCTTTGCCGATCGTGGTGTAACCCTCGATCACAGCGTGAGAACCAATCTTGCAAGCAGAACCAATTTTGACGTTTGGTCCAATTACGGAGTACGGACCAATCTCTACATCGCTGGCAATCTCCGCCTTACTATCAACTACAGCAGTTGCATGAATCCGAGTCATTACGCACCTTTCGTACGAACGGCACAAGTGATATTCGCTTCGGCGGCTAACTCACCATCCACGGTCGCTTGCACTTGGAACTTATAGATACCAGCACGTTCACGCTCTAACTTAGCCGTCATGATCAGTTGATCGCCAGGTAATACCGGCTTCTTAAAACGAGCACCATCAATACCGGCGAAGTAATAAACCGCATTTTCTTCACGCACTTCAGAAAAGGTCAGAAGTGCTGCTGTTTGGGCAAGCGCCTCAATAATTAACACCCCCGGCATGACCGGAAAATCGGGGAAGTGACCCTGAAAGAAGGGTTCGTTCATGGTGACGTTCTTCAGCGCAGTAATGCTTTGACGAGGCTCAATCTCCAATACGCGATCAACTAACAGAAATGGATAGCGATGTGGCAGCAACTTCAAAATTTGATTGATGTCGATGGCGATGGGTTTGCTCATGTAATTACCTGCTGAATAAAGTTTTTAGATTTTTTGTAATGGGGAGATATGGCTATTTAGTTTTATCTAATAATCGTAGGCGTTGACGGATTTTATCGAGACCCCGCAGAATTGCCGCATTTTTCTCCCAAGCGCTGTGGAGCATTGAAGGGTAAACACCCGTGTAATGCTGCCCTGGCTCAGTAATTGAACGAATAATTGAGGTATTACCGGACACGGTTGTTCTATCTGCAATCGTCAGGTGACCGGCAAAATTGGCTGCGCCACCAATAATACAAAAGTTGCCAATCTTAGTACTTCCCGAAATGGCAGCACAACCAGCAATCACACAACAATTGCCTACTACAACGTTGTGAGCAATTTGAACTTGATTATCGATCTTAGTGCCGTTACCGATGATAGTGTCACTCATAGCGCCACGATCGATTGTGCTTGACGCGCCCACCTCGACATCATTACCGATTACAACAGCACCCGTTTGCGGTATCTTGATCCACTCAGCACCGGTAGCCGAAAAGTCAGGGGCAAAACCAAAACCATCCGCACCAATGACCGCTCCGCTATGAATAATGCAGCGCTCACCAAGCTTAGTTTCTGAATAAATAGATACATTGGGATAAATCAGAGTATCGCTACCGATAGTGGAATTTCTGGCGACAGAAGTGTTTCCCAGCAAGACAACCCGCTCACCTAATATAACGCCGGGACCGATTTGCACAAATGGTCCGATATGGCATGTTGCTGGAATACTGACGCTAGGATCAATGGCGGCACTAGCATGCACTCCATGCTCATAAATAGGTGCAGCAGCCTTAGCAAAGTGCTGAGCCATTCTGGCAAAAGTAGCGTAAGAGTTTTTAGAAACAAAAAACACGCGTCCTGCCTTGTTACTTCCTGGGTTCGCTTGGAGAAAATCTAAATCCGCCTGACTGACAATCAAGCCACCTGCAGCACTATCACTTGCCTGTTGGCGATACAGCGGATTCGAAAGAAAGGAGATTTGACTTGATTGCGCTCGCTCGAGAGGAGCGAGGCCTTGAAGTGAGAGGGAGTCATCCCCCACCAAGCTTACTTGAAACTGTTCGGCCAGCTCGATGGCGGTGGGCATAAAACTTACTTAAGACTATTCAAAGCCTTGATGACATCATCAGTAACGTCAACCTTGGGATTGGCATAGGCTGGATCTTGAATAATGACATCAATTTTTCTTTGTTCAGCAATTAGTTTCAGGGCTTGATTGGCTTTTTCAGCAATCTTGGCACGCTCTTCAAAGTTACGCTGATTGAGATCCTCGGTGTACTCACGCTGTTTACGCTGCAATTCACGATCCTGATCGGCTAACTCGCGTTGACGACGTGCACGCTCAGCTTCAGACATGACTGCTGAATCACGATCTAACTTTTCTGCAGCAGATTTGATTTTTTGGGCGCTGTCACGAATTTCGTTTTGGCGTTTTGTAAATTCATTCTGCAACTTAGTTTGACTAGCTTTAGCCATATTAGATTCATTGAATACTTTTTCAACGTTCACAGCTCCAACTCGAGTTCCAGCATCCTGAGCAAATGCCGATGGCATAGCAATAAATGATGAAACAGCAATTAAGCCGTACTGAATCCATTTGGAAGATTGATGGAGCTTCATAAAACTTTCCTTAAACAATTAAAACGCTGTACCCACTTGGAACTGCAAACGTTGGATGTTATCCGTCGGTAATGATTTGATCGGAATACCGTAACTAAACTTGAGCGGGCCCAATGGTGATATCCATGATAAACCCAAGCCATAAGAATATCGCAAGACCAGATTGATATTCTCGTTATAAACATTACCACCGTCTACGAAACCAAATACTCGCAGGGTTTTATCCACTCCTGAGCCAGGAACCGGCACGGTGTATTCCACATTATTTACGATTTTTGACTGGCCGCCAGTGGGCTGATATCGACCGATGTACGAGTTGTAGTAAGTGGGTCCAAGTGAGCCAGGAGCGTAGCCACGAACCGAGCCGATACCGCCTACATAATAGTTTTTAGTAATGGGAAAAGGATTATTACCGTAAGCTTCGCCGTAACCCAACTCCCCGTTGTAGGACAAAATATTGCCTTTCGAGAAAGAATGGTATTTCTGGTACTGACCAAATAGACGATAGAAAGTCATATTTCCAACAGGGGTTCCTACCTCGGCACTCAATTGTTGCAAAGAACCAGTAGATGGAATTAAAGCACTATCGCGACCATCGCGCGACCAACCTACTGTGATAGGCACGTTATAGGTAGTCAATGTAGCAGGATACCCAGGTGCAGCTATGCCATAGCTCTGAGCATAATTTAAATATGGGATGGGGGTATTGTTTGTAGTCTGAATCTGAAATGCCTCTACACCCGTCCCAAAGAACACCCGGTCAACTTCTGTGTATGGAACTCCAAACTTAATATTGCTACCAACATTCTTAATTTGATAATCAGGATCGCCGACGTAATACAAGGGCTTGGATGATCTGTAATACAGATCGGTATAACGACTAATGCCATCCTCAGTGAAATAAGGGTCGTAGTTTGACAGAGCCAAGCTCTGATTGATCTTACCCAAAGACATATTCAAACCTATTGCAGTGCCTGTACCAAATGCATTTTCTTGATTAATACCGGCAGAGAGAATCAATTTTTCAGTTGAAGAGAAGCCCGCACCAATCGTGACGTTACCGGTTGGCTTCTCAGTTACCTTCACATTAACGTCTACCTGATCTGGTGATCCAGGAACGTCCTGAGTAGAAATATCATTCTCAGTGAAGTAGCCCAAACGGCCTAAACGTTTTTTGGAGAGATCAATCTTTTCACTATCGAACCAAGCACTTTCAAACTGGCGCACCTCACGACGAACCACCATATCGCGGGTCTTAGCGTTACCAGTAATATTGACTTGGCGCACATAAACACGTCGACCAGGATCAACTACCAAGGTCAAATCTACCTCGCTTAAGTCACGACGAATATCCGGCTGCGGGTTGATGGTTGCAAACGCATAGCCATACGAACCCAGAATTTCAGCAATTGCCTTGGTGCTCTCAGTTAACTTAGCCGACGAAAAGGTGTCGCCTGCCTTAAGGCTTACCAACTGAATTAACTCAGCCTCTTTGCCTAATAAATCCCCAGCTAAACGCACATTCTTGACTGTGAACTTATTACCCTCACGAATACTCACCGTAAGAAAGATACCTTTTTTATCCGGAGTAATAGAAACCTGAGTGGATTCGATGACAAACTCGAGATAACCACGATTGAGATAGTAAGAGCGAATGTTTTCTAAGTCAGCAGTGAGCTTTTGCTTAGAGTACAAATTATCTTTGCTGTACCAAGAAAGCCATCCTCCCGTCTTTAGTTGCATCTCGCTTTTGAGAGTGCTCTCGCTAAAGACTTTATTGCCAATGAAATTAATCTCTTGGATCTTGGCTACAGGGCCTTCATCAATATTAAAGTAAATCGCCACTTGATTGCGCTCTACTGGGGTAACAGTTGCAACCACCTCTGCGGCATACATGCCCTTACCAACATACTGACGCTTGAGCTCTTGCTCGGCTTTATCAATCAGCGCTTTGTCATAGAAGCGGGCTTCAGCAACACCTACTGCCTTTAAGGATTTACGGACAATTTCTTGATCAAACTCTTTCATCCCAGTAAATTCAATTCGGGAGATAGTGGGACGCTCTTCAACAATCACAATCAAAACATTGCCCTGAGCCTGAATCTGTACATCTCGGAAAAAGCCAGTGCTGTACAAAGCCTTAATAGCATCAGCACTCTTCTCATCTGTAAAGGTGTCGCCCACTTGAACAGGCAAATAACTAAATACAGTTCCTGGCTCAACTCGTTGCAATCCCTCGATTCGAATATCTTTGATTACAAAGGAGTCGGCAGCCTGTGCATTTACACAAACACTGGCAGCAATAACCAGGACCAACTGAGCAAGAAATCGAGTCACAGAGCGAATAGGTGGAATCAGAAAATTCAAGATGAAAGGTAGCGTTGCAAATCGTTAAACAAGGCTAGCAAGGAAAGAGATATCAGAAGCAAAAAACCCACTTTTTGGAGCTTTTCCTGCAGTGATAAAGATATTCGCTTACCAGCAACCAACTCCCATGCATCATACAGGAGCTGACCCCCGTCGAGCATTGGTAAAGGCACTAAATTCAAGAGTCCAATACTGATACTCATGAGGGCTAAAAAGGCTACAAATGGCTGCCAGCCAACCTGAGCAGACTTACCAGCCATATCCGCAATACTTAAGGGCCCACCGAGCTGCTTTAAGGTCGTTTTACCCGTAAATAAACCCAACATTAGCCTTACGGAGACCTTGGTTATCAGACAAACCCGCTGATATGCAAAACCGATGGCATCTATCGGCCCTAACTTGAGCTCTATCCACTCCGAGGGTGGACTCACTTGGGGAAACAAGCCTAGCGCCTGAAATGGATCGGATTCGGGTGCAATCGGCGGTAAATCACCCTGCCTAAAGGATTTGACCTGACGGGTGCCAGCAATATCCCGGATCTCTAGGGCAAAACCTTGCTCTCCGGTAATGGCATCCAAGAGAAGCCAACGCAATGCATTCCAACTGGGGACTGAGTCAAATTCTTCAAGAATGGGGGCGCCGTTGTAATCAGATGAAAGGGATTGCCAACCAATAACCTGATCACCTGCCTTTACCCCCAGTTTTGCAGCAATCGATTGCTCGGGCGGAGCTTGTAGTCGAGCGGGAAGCTGGGGCACACCCGAAACATAAATCACGGAGAACAAAATAACTGCCAATAGGAAATTAGCGAAGGGGCCTGCCGCCACGATTGTGGAGCGTTGCCACAGAGGCTTTACATCGAAGGATTGAGAGCGCTCTTGCGCTGAAATGATTTGCTCACGATCACGGCCGTCCAGTAATTTGACATAACCACCCAAAGGAATAGAAGCAAGAACCCACTCAGTGCCGTTACTAGCGTGATAAGTGAATAGCGGCTTACCAAATCCTAGGGCAAAGCGAAGTACTTTGACTCCACACAAACGAGCCGCTAGAAAATGGCCATACTCATGGAAGCTCACCAACACACCAAGCGTGACTAAGAATGCAGCAAGTGTGATTAAGGCCTGCATCAAAAGACCAATCTATTTCTGAATGTTGCGAATGAATTGATTGGCAGCTTGACGAGCCTGAGCATCAGCGCCAAGGATTGCTTCTAAAGAATCCGCAGGAGCCGATGGCAGCGCATTTAAACAGTGTTCCACTACCTTCGGAATGCTTAAGTAAGGTAACCCATCTCCTAAGAAAGCTGCAACGGCAACTTCATTGGCAGCATTGAGAACGGCAGGTGAAGTTCCCCCTGCTTTTGCTGCTGCAAAGGCCAAGCTTAAGCAAGGAAATTGAGCAAAATTAGGCTCTGTAAAACTGAGGCTGCTCAACTGCGTCAGATTTAAAGGAGCAACACCAGCAGCAATCCGTTCAGGCCAAGCCAGTCCATAGGCAATCGGCGTGCGCATATCCGGTTGACCCATTTGCGCTAAAACTGAACCATCGCGATAACGCACCATCGAGTGCACTACGCTCTGCGGATGAATCAAAACTTTAATTTTTTCTAGTGGCAAACCAAATAACCAAAAAGCCTCAATGACCTCAAGACCTTTATTCATCATCGTCGCAGAGTCCACCGAAATCTTTCGACCCATCACCCAATTCGGATGGGCGCAGGCTTGATCAGGAGTAATACTCGCCAAGTCTGCAATAGGTCTATCCCTAAACGGTCCACCAGAAGCGGTTAACCAGAGCTCTTCAACACCTAAATGGACGGATGGGTTTGTTGTAAAGCGATCCGGTAAGCATTGAAAAATCGCATTGTGCTCGCTATCAATGGGTAGCAATTCGCCACCGCCCGCTTTCATTGCCTGCATAAATAAATTACCCGACATCACTAGAGCTTCTTTATTGGCGAGCAATACTCTCTTGCCTGCGTTTGCAGCTGCTAAAGTTGGGACTAGGCCGGCGGCTCCCACAATCGCTGCCATCACCGTATCGCACCCAGATTCAGTTACTGCACTGACCAAAGCCTCTGGTCCATAGAGAACGTGAGTAGGAATCTTTTTTTCTTGCAACAGTTGGCTAAGTTGAGCAGCGCCATTCGCATCAGCCACCGCTGCAATAGCAGGTTTGAACTCGATACATTGCTCGGCTAAACGCTCAATTTGTTTTGCGGCTGTCAGAGCGACTACCTTAAAGCGATCAGGATGGGCACGGATGACATCTAGGGTGTTAACACCAATCGATCCAGTAGATCCCAAGATGGCAAGCTGCTTAAGAATCATTAAATCCACCCTGCCAGTAATGCGGCAATCGGCATTGTTGGAATGAGTGCATCAACACGATCTAGAACACCACCATGGCCTGGCAGTAAATGACTGCTATCTTTGACGCCAGCCAAACGCTTTAACTGAGACTCAAATAAATCCCCAAAGATGCTGAACGCGGTTAATACTGTCACCATCAGGAACATTGGCACCCAACCAAATTGAATAGCCCAAGCACCAAATAAAGTATCGCCTAACGGTAAATACGTGACGCATAAAAATGCATAGAGATAGCAAAGCAGTAAACCACCCAGCGCGCCCTCAATTGATTTTCCTGGGCTGATGTTCAAAGCCAGTTTGTGTTTACCAAAAGCTTTACCAACAAAATAGGCGCCGATATCAGCAACCCAAACCAAGGCCATCGTTGTTAATAAAAATACTAAGCCTAATTCACGCAAGAAGACTAATGCAAACCAAGTTGCCGGCAGAATGATCAAGCCGACAATACTGTAGAAAGGTTTGAATTTTTGAAGTGAGAGGTCCATTCCTTTGGCTAAGATGAATGGCGCCAAAAAGAACCAAAATAAAACCGCCATCATGAGCAAAGAAAACTGCCATGTGATTGCTTGCATGCCCAGTAACAATGAAATGATCACTAGACAAAAAACAGCGTAGAGCCATGCTGCCTTTTTCGCTTCTGGAGCAATCATACGACTCCATTCCCAAGCGGCAACAACTAGGGCAATCAGGAAAAATATGCCCAAGTAAATTGGTGGCAAGAAAAATAAGATGGGTAATAGCACTGCCATCAGGATTGTGGCAGTAATGATTCGGGTTTTTAGCATGGGGAAATAAGGGGAGTTTTAGACTGCGTCAATCAATGACTCAGATGCTAATTGAGCGCTAGTCCGCCCAAAGCGACGCTCGCGCTGACTAAACCAATCAAAAGCTTTATGTAACTGAACTTCATCAAAATCAGGCCAGAGGGTATCCGTGAAATACAACTCGGTATAGGCCAGTTGCCATAGCAGGAAGTTACTGACGCGCTGCTCGCCACCAGTTCGAATAAACAAATCTGGTTCTGGCGCATAAGCCATAGAAAGATAGGGTTGTAATAATTCTTCAGACACTTGGTCTGGTTTCAGGCTTGGGTTGGCAGCCAAAGCTTGGCGCATCGCCTGCAAGATATCCCAACGTCCACCATAGTTAGCAGCAATGGTGAGCGTAAGCCCTTTGCAAGCCGCTGTTTTTTCTTCGGAGAACTGGACCATCTCCTGAATCCCAGAATCAAAGCGGCTTAAATCCCCAATGAGGCGAAGACGGATATCGTTTTCAGCTAAACGAGAGACCTCACCCTTCAAGGATTTCAGGAATAGCTTCATTAAAAAGCTGACTTCTTCGGGAGGGCGGCGCCAATTTTCAGAGCTGAATGCAAACAAAGTGAGATATTCCACACCTAGCTGGCGACACTCTTGAACAATCTTACGAACAGTACCCAAACCCTCTGAGTGTCCTGCTACCCGTGGCATGAAACGCTTACCAGCCCAGCGCCCGTTGCCGTCCATGATGATGGCGACATGTCGAGGAATAGCGCTAACCTCTGGGATAACTAAGGTTGAGCTAGTGTGCTGAGTCATAAGTCGGATAATAAGAATGGATCTGACGATTAAACCGTCATGATCTCTTTTTCTTTTTCAGAAACGATCTTGTCGATATCAATCACCGCGCGATCAGTCATCTTCTGAATATCATCCGTTGCACGACGCTCATCATCCTCAGAAATTTCTTTATCTTTGGTGAGGCGCTTTAAATGCTCATTGGCATCACGACGTAAATTACGTACAGCAATTTTCGTATCTTCACCTTCGTTTTTGACAACCTTAGTCAAATCACGGCGACGCTCTTCAGTTAATGCAGGCATGGGCACACGAATTACGGTGCCTTGCGAAGCTGGGTTGAGACCCAAGTCTGAGTCACGAATGGCTTTCTCAATTGCGCCAACCATGGTCTTCTCAAAAGGCTGTACGTTGATTGTTCTGGCATCAGCCAAACCTAGGCTAGCCACTTGGCTTAGTGGCGTTGGATTACCGTAGTAGTCCACTAGGATGTGCTCCAAGATTCCAGGATTTGCACGACCAGAGCGAATCTTCGCCAAATTGGTTTTCAGAGCCTCAAGAGACTTCT
>Ga0114972_10003906_pt1 | contig 11123 bp, 6 predicted proteins | sample M_140807_EF_Meta_FD_87354 | JGI IMG/M metagenome (GOLD analysis project Ga0114972, IMG submission 87354) | Freshwater microbial communities from Lake Montjoie, Canada to study carbon cycling - M_140807_EF_MetaG | ecosystem: Environmental > Aquatic > Freshwater > Lake | place: Lake Montjoie... | reverse complement strand
GGCAGCTGCGGCTCGTGCCAGGGGTTCGACCATCCCCCTGTTGCCCCCGGTGGCTCCGCCTAGTCCGCCGGGTTGCTGGACCGAATGGGTCGCATCAAAGATCACCGGGACCCCCAAGCTACGCATTTGGGGCAGAGCCGTCATGTCATTGACCAGTCGGCCGTAACCGAAAAAAGTCCCACGCTCGCACAATAGCACACCGCCACGACCGGCACTTTGGGTCTTGTCGACGACGTATTTCATGTCGCCTGGGGCCATGAACTGGCCCTTCTTGACATTCAGCGGTTTGTTGGTCGCAGCGCATGCGACGAGCAAATCGGTTTGCCTTGCCAGAAAGGCCGGAATCTGGAGAAGATCACAAACCTCTGCGGCCGCAGCGGCTTGCTCGGGCAGATGGATATCGGTCGTCACCGCAACTCCCAGTTGATGACGGATCTTGGCCAAAACCTCGAGCCCATCATCAAGCCCCGGCCCACGAAAACTTGCCCCGCTGGTCCGATTGGCTTTGTCAAAAGACGCCTTAAAGACATACCCAATGCCGAGCTCCTGACAGGCTTGCGAAACTCGTTCGGCAATCTGCAAACACAAATCGAGAGATTCGATGACACAAGGGCCTGCGATGAGTGTCATCGCATCGTTTGACCCACACTGGATATTCCCGATACGCACGGGACGGCTCGGGGTACTCAGGCCGCTGGGTGTATCGTCAAGGGTGGACATCGAAAGATCTCTGGGCTAGTTGTCTTTGTGGATAAACGATGAATGCCGTTAAGCGTTAGACGAACCAGCCTGCCAACTCCGAGGCTCGCTTGACACGCTGGATTGCAAGCATGAACGCTGCGGTCCTGAGCGAAACGTTCTTGCTGACCGACTCTTGCCAAACGCTTTCGAAGGCTTCGGACAACGTTCGGTCGAGTTCTTGGCGGACCCGATCGAGAGTCCACTTATAGTGCTGACGATTCTGTGCCCATTCAAAATAGCTGACCGTCACACCTCCGGCATTGGCCAAGATATCCGGCAGGACCAATACCTTGCGCTCCGTGAGCTTTGCGTCGGCTTCCGGATCGATCGGCCCGTTGGCTCCTTCAATGATCAGCTTGGCCTTTATCTGATCGACATTCTTGGCGTTGATGACATCTCCGAGAGCAGCGGGGATCAACAGTTCGACATCCAAGCCTAGGAGTTCGTCGGGTTCGATCCGCTCGGCTCCTTGGTAGCCTGCGAGCAAGCCTTGGTTTTTGAGCGAGTACGAAAGCAACTCCGGAATGTTGAGGCCTTTAGGGTTCACATAGGCTCCGGTGACGTCGCTGACAGCGACGATTGGGAAGGCCGATTCGTGCAAGTACTTGGCAGCATGAGAGCCGACGTTGCCAAAGCCCTGGATGGCCGTGCGAGTTTGCTCGGGTTTGCGATTCAGCCGCTTGAGCATCTTCACAGCGAGTGTTCCAACCCCGCGTCCCGTGGCTTCTTCGCGACCGCGTGAACCGTACTCTTCAACCGGCTTGCCGGTGATCACAGCAGGGTTAAAGCCATGGTACTTCTCCCATTGGTTTCGAAACCAAGCCATGACCTCGTGGTTGGTCCCCATATCGGGTGCAGGGATGTCCGAATCGGGACCGACAATCTCGTGGATTTGATCGACAAACGCGCGGGTAATGCGTTCGAGCTCTCGCTTCGAAAGCGTCCGTGGATCGATGCCGATGCCACCTTTGGCGCCCCCATAAGGCAGATCGACGACAGCGGTTTTCCAGGTCATCAACGAAGCCAACGCGCGGACTTCGTCGAGGTCCACGGCTGGGTGATAACGCAATCCACCCTTCATCGGCCCGCGCGCATTGTCGTGCTGGACTCGGTAACCGAGCACCGTTTGGATGTTGCCATTGTCCCGTTCAAAAGCGACCTGGACCGTCACCTCTCGCTTCGGGGTCATCAGCAGCGTGCGAATCCATTCCGGGAGATCCAATTGATCGGCTGCTTGGTTGAAGTAAAGGTTGGTAGACTCGCTGGCGCGCATAGGGAGAAGCCTTTTTAAAAAACGATCTTCGGGAATGCTAGTAGATCGTCGACTGGCCAATAGCTTGTCGACTGGGGGTATCCGATGGGATTACTTGTGTACCGAACTGGCTGCCCGCACGATTCCCTCAAAGGAATCCTGTTTGAGCGACGCTCCACCGACCAAAGCCCCATCGATGTTGGGCTCCGAAAGCAGCTCCAGTGCGTTGTCCGCTTTGACACTGCCGCCGTAAAGTAGGATTACCTTCTGGGCCGTCTCCTTCGAGAACTGGCTTTCCAAAAGTGTTCGAATGTCTTCGTGGACCTCTTCGGCTTGGGCTGGCGTTGCCGTTTTCCCGGTGCCGATCGCCCAGACCGGTTCGTAGGCCAGGACTGTTTTGAGCATTTGATCGTGGCTGAGTCCCTTAAGCGATCCGATGGACTGCGAGCGGACGACCTGCTGGGTCTTGCCAGCTTCCCGCTCCTGAAGGGTCTCCCCAACGCATACGATCGGGGTGATACCCGCAGCCAAGACCGCATGAAGTTTTTCGTTGACCATCTGGTCGGTCTCGCCAAAAATCGCTCGTCGCTCAGAGTGTCCGAGGATCACATAGCGACAACCGACATCCTTGACCATCGCGCAGCTGATCTCCCCGGTGTAGGCTCCATCAGGCTTGCTGTAGGCGTTCTGGGCACCTAAGCCGATGTTGCTCCCATGCAGAGCCTTGCCCAGCTCCCCCAAATACACAGCCGGTGGACACACCGCGATGTCGACATTCGAGATGCTCCGGAGGGATTCGACCAAGCCTTGGACCAAGGCCAATGAATGTCCACGATCGAGATTCATTTTCCAATTGCCAGCAATCAATAACCTTCTCACACCCATAGATCCTTTGCACAAGCGAGCGAAATTCCGTAACCGGGCAAACCAGATTATCGAGATTGATCTGGAAATAACCAGGGGAGACCTGCTAGTGTCGCCAGAACTGACGGTCGCGTCGGGCGTGTCTGATCGAAGCTCATTGGTAGCTCGGTTAGCGGGTTTCTACAGGGAATCGGTTGGTAAAATCGGCTTTTTGAGTTTTTGAGTTGCTGGTTTTGGGTAATGGTTTTGTATGAGAAAAATTGCGGTCATCAATCAAAAAGGTGGGGTTGGTAAAACGACCACCGCGGTGAACCTTGCAGCCGGCATCGCTGCCTGCGGGCATCGCGTCTGCCTCTTGGACTTGGATCCCCAAGCTCACGCAACCTTGCATTTAGGGGTGACTCTTCGCGAAGGCGAGCCGAGCGTCTACGACGTGCTTTGCAACGAAATGCAGATCTCCGACGTCCGCCGCGATGTCACTGAGAAACTCTCTGTGATCCCCTCCCACCTGGATCTTGCCGCTGCCGAAATGGAACTGGCCTGCGAGGTCGGCCGCGAGGTCATTTTGCGAGATCGACTCGAACAAGTCACCGAGCCATTTGACTTTTTGATACTCGATTGCCCTCCCTCGCTCGGTGTTTTAACCCTCAATGCCTTGACCGCCGTCGACGAAGTCTACCTGCCGATGCAACCGCACTTCCTGGCTCTGCACGGGCTGAGCAAGTTGTTGCGGACCATCGAGATCGTCTCCAAGCGGCTCAATCCAGCTCTTCGACTCGAAGGGATCGTCCTTTGTATGTACGAGTCCGGCACCCGCTTGGCCGCCGAGGTCAGCAACGACATCGAGGAGTTTCTCAAAGCCAGCGCCGCGCAAAGCCCCGTGTGGGCCAGCGCAAAATTTTTCCAGACCAAAATCCGCCGGAACATCCGCTTGGCAGAGGCACCGAGCTTCGGGCAATCGATCTTCGATTACGCTCCCACAAGCAACGGGGCTGAGGACTATATGGCCCTGGCTCGCGAAATCCTCAACGCATCGAACTCCACCCTCTGCTCTGACTTGCCTAGCCTACCACTAACCCATTCAGCTTCAATAGCAATGTCCACTCCATGAGGTCCATGATGAGAATCCCAGTGATCAATCGACGGCCCGTAAGCCTCGGTCTGCTTGGCCTAGCAATGCTTGTAACAACCTTTGCAGGTTGCCAAACATGGTGGAATCGCTCGAGTTCCAAGTCGCTACTGGGATTTGCCAACGAGGGACAAGGCTCCGACGATTGGGAGCATCCCAGTATCCCAAGCGAGCGGGATACAAAAATCGGACCTGCTGGTCAATCCCCCAAATACAACTCTCCTCGAACCGATGCTTCACAGAAACCGTCGCGCGTAACATTGCCTAGGAATCGCCAAAAGGAACCTGCGACAACGGTCGCTCAAAATCCTGATCTAGCGAAGATTCCAGCTCCGCGAACTGCTGTCGGTGCCCCCAAGGAAATCGAAAGCAAACCTCAAAACAATTTGGCAGCAACACTGGCCACTCTGCCTGCCGTCGTCTCGAGCGCGCCGGCCGACGAGCCCCCTGCACAAACGTCAACTGCACAAGCCTCCGTTGTTCAAGCCTCCGCAACCGGCCCCGCGACTTCCGAACCGGCAACTACCGGCCCTGCGACTACAGAACCGGCGACCAAGCCCGAAAGCTCCAAAGAAGTGCGGGATTCAGGGCTATCCGACGTCGATGTCCAAGGAGCCTTGTCTCTGCTGCCTGGCGAATACCAGTCGGCGTTGCGAAAGAAAATCAGCGGGGATCTCCCCTACAACAAACCGGTCGGGCTGGACCCCAAGGATCCGAATCGCTGGACGCATGAACTGAATCAATCGGTCGTGGCTCTTGAAAAATTGCTCGAAGCCTCCAGCGAGATGGAGCCCGCGATGAAATTGCACCATGAGATGACCCTGCGGCTTTTGTATCTGGCCCAGCGCAAACTCGAGCTTGCCCAACGTCCGATCTCCGGGGCTAGTCCTCGCGAACAGGAGTACCTAGACCATCAACTCAGCGCCTTGTTTCAAGCCACCAGCCCGGATTCCAACCCTAGCCGGCCTCGACATTGGGCCCAAGTCGCAGCCGAGCAAAAGCTCGCCGACAGGCAACTCGCGGCACTTAGCAACCTGCAGGTCAGTTCGCCGGTCTTTTGCACCCAAGTCGACGGGTACGGTGTGACCCACAAGTTCGAAAAGAATTGCTTTGCGCCCGATCAACAACTTCTTCTTTACTGCGAGCTTGAGAACGTCACGAGCCAAAAGGTTCGAGAAGGCTACGAAACCAAGGTCCGTGGGACTTACGAGATCCGCGATTCCCAAGGCAAACGGGTTGTCGAACAGGCCTTGCCAATGGAGCCGGATCTGTGCAGCAATCAGCGGCGAGACTTTTTCCTGGTCTACATGATCTTCATGCCACCGAGCATCGACGCAGGAAAATACGTGCTGATCCTGACCATGGAGGATCTCCACGGGAACAAATTCGGCACTTCAAAGTCCGAATTCGAGATCAAAAAATAGCGACATCCAACGAGATGACCACTATACTGGAACAGGTGGTTTCTCATTGCACGGTTCGACTCAATCTTTAAAGATCAAGGAGCCTCCGCGATGGCTTCGCGAGTTGCTTGTCAGTTCCCCTTCGCAAATTATTTCTTGGCTCTGAATTTTTGCAGAGCTGCTTTCGGAGCTCTTTTCGGAGCGATACTCGTCTTGGGATCTTTAGCCCCAAGTTCAGCTTGCGCCGGCCCCCAGGATGCCGCTCAGGACCCACCCCCAGCCGACATCGTCTCGGATACTGCTGTCAAGCTTGAAAAAGCAATCCGAAAAGTCCATGAGGATTATGATGACTATCTCAAGCAGAAAGACAAACTCGTAGAGAGTTACGAGTCCCTCCAGACCTCGCTCAAACAGACCGAAGCCAAATGGAGCCAGATTCAAAACGAAGGGGTTATCAAGCAGTTCGCGGCGCTTCAGTCGGCCATGAACTCGATGCAACTGTCCAGTACGATCGGCAGCATCGGATCGGCTCCTGGTGGGAATAACTCAGCAAACGATCTGGCGATGCGTCAGCAGTTGCAACAGCAGCTCATGGTCAACCGCATGATGGAGAACATGAATACCTTCATGCGGGGCCAAGAACTCCAGCAGCTTGGAATCGAAGCCCAACGAGCCATTCGAGCCCGATTCGAAACGATTCAAAAGGTGATGAAGGTCGAAGAAGACTATCGCCAATGGCAAGCCGGCGGCGACCGATTCTTCGAAAAGTACTGGAGCTACACCGACCCGCAAAAAGCTTTCTCGTCCCAAGAAACACAAGCCGCTTTGAAAGCCCTTCAAGACCGCGATAAAGACAACGCGCCGGCTCAACTCGCCGAAGCACTGCTGCTGACCAACCAAAGTGATTACTCACAAGCCAAGCAACTCTTGGACCCCTTGGTCGACGCACCGGGACCGATGCAACCAATCGCCTTGATGTGCAAAGCTCTGGTGTTTGAAGGCATGGACAAAGAACGTGAATCGAAGCTCGCGATGCAAAACTCGATCAAGCTCGATCGCACCAATCCGTATTGCCGTTGGCTAAGAGCTCGACTGGCCTGCAAGCAGGATCAACTCAATATCGCGGAGACCGAGTGGAAGGCGTTGACAACCGTGCCCGCCATGGCACGAGATTCAAAACGAGCACTCGCATTGCTCTACGTCAAGCGTGTCGCGAAAACCCCAAGCAACGCAGGTCGTGCGGTGACTCTGGCCACCGATGCTCACGAGGATGAGATTCCTGCAACTTGGTACTCTCACTACGTTCTATCCGTCGCATTGCATTCAGCCAAGAAAAAAGAACCTGCGATCGAGCAGCTCGAGGCCGCAATGAAACTCGCCTGTGATGATCAGCAAGAGATTTGTGCCAAGCTAAAAAAAGCCATCGATAACGATCAAGCGTTTGAGCCTGAGCTCTGATCAGACAGATCAGACAGATCGGACAGATCGGACAGATCAGACAGATCAGACAGATCAGACAGATCAGACAGATCAGACGGATCGGACAGATCGGACGGATCGGGCAGATCGGACTGATCAGTCCCATTGAGAAAATAGATCGTCTTTTACCCAATGCTCAGGAACCAGACGATGTTTACCATCAGTCGTCCCCTCACCTTCGCCTGCCAAGAAACTCGTGCAACTCGGGCAGCCGCATCGATCGGGGCCTTGCTGAGTCAACCCAAACGCATTGGATCTGTACAGCACTTTACTACCGAGCGATTCGTTGCGGTCGAACACGAATGAGGTCAACTGAGTTGGACCACTAGGGACGGACTCTTGTTGTTCAAGCATCGGCGCAGCTTCACCTTCGCCCCCCCCTGAGCGGTTGATGTAGTTGATGACCATCAGCACATCGAGCGGGCTGAGGAATCGATCTCCGTTGACATCTAAAAACGGAGCGACGCCCTGCGGGTCATCGTTAAGCGGCCTGGAAGATTTGGTGTTGATGTCGTTGATAAGTGTCAGCACATCCAAGGGGCTAACGCTCTGATCGCCAGTTACATCCTCGGGAAAATTTTCATTTTGCCATGGGCTCGGTGGAGGGTACCCTCCAAAATCCACGTGCATGAGAGTCGTCCCAGAGCCGTAGGCGACTTGGATGACCCCGTCGGGCGTATTGGAATTCTGAAAGCCCGCGATGTTGGAATTCACTAGCAGCCGATAGTTTCCTGTTGGAAGATTCGACAGGAAGTAGCTTCCGTCGCTGGCAGTCGTGGTTTGGGTTTTGGGCCCGAACTTCAAGTGATCGAGCATGACAAAGGAGTTTTGGAATCCTCGGGCGACAATCGTCCTAATCGCTGGGCCACCTGACGATACTTCCATCGTGATGCGTTGATCTTGAAGCAATCCCTTCCGCTCGAATCTCGCGACGAGGTTTCCGTTGGCATCAAAAGCGTCCATGCGTACGTTGCTACCATCGGCCTGCGCGATCGCTTCGATGGACACATAGGACTGAGGTTGGTCGAACCGAGCTCGCAGTTGGAGGTCTTCGTCGTAGTAGGAATCGACGTAGCGCTTGGCCCAGAACGAATAAGGCTTGAAGAATTTCGGCCCGCTGATGTTGTCCTTCGGATAGACTCCGACGAGTCCCTGCGAGTCGTTGCCTATCGTGTCGATCAGGACTTGGTTCGGCGCGCTACCTTGTTTACCCGACAGGTTCCCAGTTGCATAGCTGTCTGGATCTATGAACGTTTGGAGCGAGATCGACTGATTGTTGCTGTTAACGATGGTGACCGTAGCATTGGCAATCCCGTTTTCCAAGGGGTCCCATTGCCCATTCTTGTTGTTGTCTCTCCACACGAAACCTTGGATGCCCTGCTTGTCGGTCACGTCCGGGGCGCTGCCGATCACGCCACTGAAGATGTTGCTGGGCAGGGCCAGCTTGGTTTCCATCGCTCGGATTTCGATCGTCTTGCCGATTTGCGAATCCAAGATCGGGATTTGGAGATTCAGGTCGACGGTGTAGGCGTCGGTAGTCTGAATCGAAGTCCATGGCCCGGCATCGATCCGGTACTCGATGCGCCGAACCTTGTTGAGGGTAATGTCGTTTTGAGTTCCCGAGGAGTTGCGATTTGGGAGTGTTTGAACCGAGGCTCGACCACTGAACGAGTAGGTCTTGAACTGCGGACTAAATCGACCGGTACCTTCGAGCTTGAGAGGAACATCCAGGACATCAAAGATCCCGTCGTTATCGGAGTCTCGCCATCCGATTTGGGCCAAGGTTGCTTCTGGCGAAATGATCTGGTTAAAGGCGGTCGTCAGCGAAGTGCCTGACGACATGATGCTCGATTGCTGCTGGAAATTCGGAGTCGGATTCAGGTCGATCGCATTGGTGTTCTGAGCGTTGTAATAGCCGCGTTTATCGTAGAAATTTCCGCCACCACTGTATTCATCCCTTGCCCAAAAGATGTGTCCGGTCTCGTGGGTGTAAGTTGAATTCGGGCGGCTCGATGGAATGACCTCGAAAAGCCCCCCTGCAAACGCAAAGGCTCTGGAAAAAGAGCCACCAGGGGCAAAGCTTCCGTCAACGTCTTTCATCGCGTTGACGACGAAAATCGTAAAGGACCAATCGGTGTTGAGCTTGTCACGCTGAGCGTGGTTAAAGGAACGGACGTTGGTTTCAAAATCACTAGATGCATTGAAGCCGACGCCTTGAAGAAACTGAGTGCCCCACTGAAGATAGCCTTCAGAGGTCATGTTGATCGGTTCGTAAGTGATCGGCAGACGGTTGTCGACGTAGGTCCGATCGATCACCCAGTCCAGGGTGTGGACGGAACTCTTCTTGGCCAGAAGCTGATTCCACCACTGCAAGCCGCTTTGGATGTTCCCCATGACAGCTTCGACATAAGCCGGTGTCCAGTCCTCGGTGCTAACGGCACCAGTGCTTTCCAAAAAGACCGGTGTGACGGCGATTCGACCGAGCATAAACTCGCCGGTGTCCTGGGAGGTCGCTCCATAGGGCAAGACGGCCATGACCCGACGGTCTTCTAGGCACTCGATGGCCAACTTGCGACGTTGGGGGGCCTTCGGGCGTTTTTGCTTTTCGGCTCGAATGCTTCGACTCATGGAGTTGGACAGCGGATGATGGAGTGTCGGGGACTTGGGAGCGGTCGACTGGTGGTTTAGGAAAATTGTGCCGATTAAGCGGCCCCTCAAAGGATCTTATCGGGCGTTGCAAAGTCCAGGATTACGCGAAAAGCTGTCCCTTTTGGATATCTTTTGCGGGCTTAGGATTCCCAGGCAAGCCGATTTTTTCCAGTTTTGGTGGTTGATACGGGTGCAGGCCGCCCATTTTGCTGGCTTTTTGGACCGCCCATGCACCGAAAATCGCGTCGTTTTTCGAGCTTCGCCCTGAAGCCAAACCGCCGTAGTGGATCTTGCGGTAGTGTTGCGATGTTGAGACGAATCGAACCGCTGAGTCGCAGGCAAGGGGTTTTGGACAGCATTGAATGGCACAAGCATGGCCAGCCTTAGATTTTCCTGATCTAAATATGACTCGTCGGAAAATTATCCTCCTGGACCGCTTATAATTCTCTCTAGTCTAAATTTTCAACCTGATCCCACGCCTTTGACGCAGATGATCCAGTCGAGGATTATGTCCTCGTGCAAGGGCGTGGAGATCCCAAGGCCCCTTGTTAGATCTCTTATGACTCGCTCATTCTTGCTTCTGCTACCTGCCTTCGTCTTCTTGCTTTTGCCAAGGTCATTCGCTCAATCGCCATTGCCTAAGGTGATGGAGCATTCGTTCGAGGAGATCAAAGCGCAGTTTGACGCTTGGCAAATTCCGCCTGGGGATCACCCGATTGAAACTCTTCTGGAGGAGAATCGGCTCGAGTACGACCAGAAAGGTGCGCTCACGCAAAACAGGCGACGTATTTGGCGGCTCAAGAGCAAGCAGATCAGCGAGTTCGGGTTCCTCTCTGCCGAATTTGCCCCTTGGTATGAAAATCAGCCCAAGGTGACCGCCAGAGTCTTTGACCCAAACGGTCGCGAGTTTCGACTCAACAAGGATGACATTACCGTGTCTCCCGCAGGCTCTGCCGACCAAGGTGTCTTGACCGACCACATGATGGTGCAGGCGGCCTTGCCTGGGCTCAAAGTCGGCTCAATTGTTGAAGAGATCGTCGAGTTAACTCAGCGCGAGGCTTTCTGCGAACAAGGTACATGGGAGCGTTTTTCATGGGATTCCTTTTATCCCGGGCTCTTTTTGAGCATTGAAATCGACGCTCCGGAATCCAACCCTATCACAATCCTGTTTCGCCCGCAGATACCAGCCAATTTGAAGACCGAGGAGAAGACCATCGCTGGCCGTCGAACCCAGCGATGGTTTACGAATCAAAGATCCGCTGTCTCATTCGAGAGCATTGAACCAGAAACTCCTCGAAATGAATTTCAGCAACAGGTCATGATTGTAAACACGGGCACTCAATGGCGCTCGATCGCCGAGTTCTATTCCAAGCTTGTCGACCAACGTTTGGAGTCGGACGCTCTAGAGGAGATCGCAAAGGAGATACTCTCTCAGGCGAGTGAGGCGCAGCGCAGTACGGTCGAAGGTAAAGTTCATTGCTTGTCTCAGTGGATTCGGCATAACATTCGCTATACAGGTATAGCACTTGGCAACGCTGCAATCGTTCCGGCCAGAACGACCACGGTCATTGCGAGGAGATTCGGGGACTGCAAAGATCAATCTTCG
>Ga0114972_10003904_pt1 | contig 11124 bp, 8 predicted proteins | sample M_140807_EF_Meta_FD_87354 | JGI IMG/M metagenome (GOLD analysis project Ga0114972, IMG submission 87354) | Freshwater microbial communities from Lake Montjoie, Canada to study carbon cycling - M_140807_EF_MetaG | ecosystem: Environmental > Aquatic > Freshwater > Lake | place: Lake Montjoie... | reverse complement strand
CGCGCCAGCAGCTCGGCGAAGGCGAAGGGCTTGCCGAGATAATCGTCGGCACCTGCCTCCAGCCCTTCCACCCGATCGCCGACCCCGGCGCGCGCGGTCAGGAACAGCGCCGGCGTGCGAATGCCGGCGGCACGCAGCGCCCGCAGCATGCCCAGCCCATCGAGCTGCGGCAGCATGCGGTCCACCACCAGCACGTCGTAGGTGGCATCGCTCGCCAGGAACAGGCCGTCGCGCCCATCGGCGGCATGATCGACGATGTGCCCGGCCTCCGTCAGCCCGCGCTTGACGAAGGCGGCGGTCTCCGGATCGTCCTCGACCAGCAGGATCTTCATGTCGAGCGTTCTACAACGTGGCGGCCCAGGCTCAACCATACCGATCCGTATGGTTCGGGGCAGGCTGCGGCGAGCGGCGATGAGGCTTGATGCTCTCAACCCGCCATCCCGGCGGCGAACCAGGAGACTTCCGATGTCCTGCTCCAAGACCCTTCGCAATGCCGCGCTGGCACTGGCCCTTGGCACCACCGCGCTCACGCCCTTCGTGCTCCATGCCCAGAACAGCGTCCCGGCCGGTGGCGCGGCGGTGGCGCTGGCCCGCCCGGCCGGCCCGGATTTCGCGGATCTCGCGGCCAAGGTCGGTCCCTCCGTGGTCCGCGTCTCCGTCACCGGCAAGGCGAAAGCCGCCGCCGAACTGCCGCCTGAGCTGCGTGGCACCCCCTTCGAGCGTTTCTTCCGCCCGCAGGCCGGCCAGAAGCAGGCCAAGCCGCAGGGCCTGGGCAGCGGCTTCGTGATCGATGAGCGCGGCTTCATCGTCACCAACAATCATGTGGTCGGCGAAGCCGAGAGCGTGAAGGTGGAACTGGCCGATGGCCGCGAGCTGGCGGCCAAGGTGGTCGGCACTGATCCGAAGACCGATCTCGCCCTGCTGAAGGTGGAGGCGGGCGGCAAGCTGCCGGCGCTCGGCTTCGGCGACAGCGATGCGGTGCGGGTCGGCGAATGGGTGATGGCAATGGGCAATCCCTTCGGCCTGGGCGGCACCGTGACGGCGGGCATCGTCTCGGCGCGCGGCCGGCAGATCGGTGCGGGGCCGTATGACGACTTCATCCAGACCGATGCCTCGATCAATCCGGGCAATAGCGGCGGGCCGCTGTTCAACGCCGCGGGCGAGGTGGTCGGCGTGAACACCGCCATCTACTCGCCCTCGGGCGGCAATGTCGGCATCGGCTTCGCGGTGCCCTCGCGCCTGGTCAAGGATGTGGTCGCGGAGCTGCAGGCGCATGGCAAGGTCGACCGCGGCTGGCTGGGGGTTTCCATGCAGCGCATGGACGCCACCATGGCCCAGGCGATGGCCGTGCCCGGCGACGTGAAGGGCGTGCTGGTCAATGGCGTGGAGCCGGAGAGCCCCGCGGCCAAGGCGGAGCTGAAGGCGGGCGACATCGTCACCGCCGCGAACGGCAAGGCAGTCCGCCAGCCGCGCGATCTCGCGGAAGCGGTAGGCGCGCAGAAGCCGGGTGCAACCTTGACCCTTTCGCTGCTGCGGGACGGCAAGGCCGTGGATGCGAAGGTCACGCTAGGTGCCCCGCGCGAGCAGCAGGCCGCTGCCGAAGCGCCGCAGCAGGGCAAGCTGGGCCTCGCGCTGGCGCCGCATGAAGGGGGCAAGGGCGCGGTCGTGGCTGAGGTGCGCCCCGATAGCCTGGCCGCCGAGCACGGTATGCAGCCGGGCGACGTCATCCTGCGGGCCGGCGACCGTGCCGTGACCTCGCCGAAGGACGTGATCGAGGCGGTCGGCAAGGCGCGCGAGGCCAAGCGCCCGGCGATCGCCCTGCAGGTTGAACGCGACGGCAGCCGGGTCTTCATCGCCCTGCCGCTCGCCTGAACCGGACCCTGGCGGCGCTGGCCTGCCAGCCGGGAGGAGCGGGCCAAGCCGCCAGGACTGCCGGGGCGAGCGAACAGGCGATTCGCCCCGGCCGGTGCACCTCCTGCCCACCCCCTGGGCAGGGGGTGCACCACCCAAACAGAAGACGGGTTTCACGGGGCACCCGCCAGGCGCAAACTATGCGCATGGCGGGTGTTTCCTGGTTACCGCGTTTGCTGCTCGGGCTCGGCCTTGGTGCTTTGGGAGGGGCGTTATTCGCCTTCCTGCATCTGCCGCTGCCCTGGATGATCGGCTCCATGGTGGCGGTCGCCGGGGCGAGGCTGCTGGGTTTGCCGGCGGAAGCCTCCCGCTCCGCCCGCAATGCGGGGTTCGTTGTCGTGGCGATGGCACTCGGCCTCTATTTCACCCCGGCGGCATCGGCGGTGCTGCTGGCCAATCTGCCGCTGCTGGTCGGCGCGGCCTTGTCCACGCTGGCCCTTGGGGGGATCCTGGCGTTGCTATTGGCGCGCACCGGCAAGGTGGACCCGGCGACTGCCTGGTTTGCCTCCATCCCCGGCGGGGCTGCCGATATGGCGATGCTTTCCGAGCATTATGGCGGCCGGGCGGCGCCGGTTGCGGTCGCGCAATTGCTGCGGGTGGTTTGTATCGTCGTCGCGGTCCCTAATCTGATGGCGATGGCCGGCCTGCGGGGCGACCTGCCGCGGCTGGCGACGGCGACGCCCTTCTGGCTGCCGGGCTTCGTGCTGCTGTTCGCGCTCGGCCTCGGTGCCGCCTTGCTGCTGACCCGGGCCGGGCTGAAGGCGGGTTGGATGCTCGGCCCCTTGGCCACGACGGCGGTCCTCACCGCCTGCGGCGTCGTCCTCTCCGGGGTGCCGGTATGGCTGACCAGCGCCGCACAGGTGCTGATGGGGGCCATGCTGGGCGCCGGTTTTAGCCGCGATATGCTGCGCCGCACGCGGGCCTTCGTTCCCGCTGCGCTGGGCCATATCGCCCTGCTGTTGAGCGGCTGCGCGATGATCGGCCTGCTGCTGGCGCGGCTTAGCGGTGAGCAGGTGGGGGCGCTGCTGCTGGGGACCGCGCCGGGCGGCGTGCCGGAGATGAGCCTGACCGCCAAGCTCATGGGCCTTGATGTCGCGCTGGTGGCCACGATGCATGTCACCCGGATCTTTCTGATCGCGCTGCTGACGCCGCCGATGTTCCGGCTGCTCCATAAGCGGCACCTCGTTTTGCCAAAACATGCCGAGCCCGTTCCCGGGGAGTAGGAAAGCACCCATGGACCCCTGCGATCTGACCGCCGCCGAGGCGGCGGCCAAGCTGCACGATGGCAGCCTGACGGCGGAGGCGCTGACCCGCGCCTGCCTCGCCCGCTGCGCGGCGCGCGAGCCCGAGGTGAAGGCCTTCAGCTTCCTCGACCCGGATCTGGCGATTGCCAATGCCCGCCGCGTCGACAAGCGCTACGACAAGGGCGTGCTGCACGGCCTGCCGGTTGGCGTGAAGGACATGATCGACGCCTGCGACATGCCGACCAGCCATAACAGCCCGATCTACGAGGGACTGCGGCAGGGCCGCGATGCCGCCTGCGTTGCCGTGGCGCGCGGCGAGGGGGCGGTGATCTTCGGCAAGACCGATACCGTGGAATTCGCCGCCGGCGGCCGCCGGGCGCTGACCCGCAACCCGCACGATCTGACGCGCACGCCGGGCGGCTCCTCCTCCGGCTCGGCGGCGGCGGTGGCGGCCGGGATGATCCCGCTCGCCTTCGGCACCCAGACCGGCGGCAGCCTGATCCGCCCCGCCTCCTTCTGCGGCGTCTTCGGCATGAAGCCGACCCATGGCGTGGTGAACAATGAGGGCGCCAAGCGCTATTCGCATACGCTCGATACCATCGGCTGGTACGGCCGCTCGGTCGCCGATCTGCGGCTGGTCGCCGAGGCTTTCCGGCTGTTCGGGCTGGACGCGCCGGGCGCCGCGCCGGCAGGCCCGCGTATCGGCCTCTGCCGCGGTCCCAACTGGGCACTGGCATCGACCGAATCTCAGGCGGCGCTGCTGCTGGCGGGAGAACGCCTGCAAGCCGCCGGCATCGCGGTGGAGGAGGTGACTCTACCCGCGACCTTCGGAGAGGTCACCGAAGGCCAGCGCCAGATCGCGTTCGGCGAAGGGCGGGGCGCTTTCCTCGGCGAATATCTGAACGCGCATGCCCTGCTCCACCAGGACTTCCGCGACCGGGTGGAGAATAGCGGCGGTATCACCGCGGCCAGCCTGCGCGCCGCCTATGACCATGCCGCCGAATGCCGCAAGCTGTGGGACGCGCTGTTCCCGCCCTATGATGGCATCCTCACCGTGGCTGCCGTGGGCGAAGCCCCGGTCGGCCGGCAGGATACCGGCGACCACGTCTTCAACGCGATGTGGACACTGCTGCACGTGCCCTGCATCGGCATGCCCTGCACGCGCGGCCCGCATGGCGCACCGGTCGGAGTGCAGGTGATCGGCCCCCGCTTCGGCGATGCCGCCTTGCTCGATATCGCGGCGCGGATCGCCCCGATCGTGGGCGGGTAGCCGACCAGAGGCCGGCTGGCCCGGGCCGTTTCGCCGCTTCCAGCGCCGGGCGAAAATCTGCGGTTGCCAGGGCAGCGCGGCACGAGGCAACGCCTCGTGCCGCTAGAGCATGCTGCGTTCACACGCGTTCACGCCGCCCGCTCTAGCATGTGTTGGATCGCGCGATTCAGCGCCTTCGGCGATTCCGCCTCAACGCATCGCGCTCTAGGATCAGACGATCTCGCAGGCCTCATCGAAGGACAGCCGCGGCAGCTTGCCGAACAGCCCGGCCGGGTCGCCATAGCCAAGGTTGCATAGGAAGTTGGACTTGACCTGCGTCCCCGCGAAGAACGCCTCATCCACCTTCGCTTTGTCGAACCCCGACATCGCCCCGACATCCAGCCCTATCATACGGGCCGCGATCATCAGATAGGCGCCTTGCAGCGTGCCGTTGCGGAAGGCGGTTTCTTCGGCCAGCGCCGGGCTGGAGGTGAACCAGGCTCGCGCATCGGTATGCGGAAATAATTTGGGCAGCTTTTCGAAGAAGGCGCCGTCGCAGGCAACGATGACGGTCACCGGCGCCGCCATCGTCTTCTCAAGATTGCCTGAGGAGAGGGAGGGCTTCAGCTTTTCCTTGCCTTCCGGCGTGGTGACGAAGACGAAGCGGGCCGGCGAGCAGTTCGCCGAAGTCGGGCCGTGGCGGAGGATTTCATAAATACGATGGATTTGCTGGTGCGTCACAGGCACCGGCTTCCACTTGTTCTGGCTGCGTGCAGTCATCAGCAGCGTGTCGATCACGGCCTGGTCGATCATCGGGTCTCTCCCTCGGGCTCAGTCACCTGGCATGGCGGTGAGGCCGGCCAACACCTCGGCCACCGGCAGCACATCCGCGTACTTCACCGCCATGTCGTACAGGTTGGCGTAATGCGGAGTTTCGTGCCGGTCCGCAACCGCCTCCTGCGGCACGATCACGCGAAAGCCGCAGGAAAGCCCGTCCACCACCGTGGCCCGGACGCAGCCTGAGGTGGAGCCGCCGGTCACCACCAGGGTATCGATGCGGTGGAACTGCAACAGGCTGCGGAGGTTGGTCTCGAAGAAAGCCGAGGCCATGCGCTTGTTGATCAGCACATCGCCCGCCCGGCGGTCGCAGCGGGGATCGAGCGCGGCGCGCGGGCTGCCTTCCTTGATATTCTGCAAGGCATCGGGCCCATCGCTACGGGTGCCCCAGACGCCGCAATCTTCGCCCGAGGCAAGGTAGGCGACATGGGTCCAGACCACCGGAAAACCGCGTCCGCGGCACAACTCGGCCAGCGTGTTGACATGGGCGATCTGCGCCGGGTCGCTCTCATAGGCGGTGGGGTAGTGCGCTGGCTGGGTATAGGCGCATTGCAGGTCGATATTGACCAGCGCGGCGCGCCGCCCGAAGCCGAAGCGACGGCGGGCCGGCGCCGTGCGCAAGGCCTCGAAAAGCTGTCGCGCGGTGCGCCCGTCCTCGATCATCGGGCGGTGGCAAGTTGCGGCAGGATATGCTGGCGGCATTTCATCAGCGGCTGGATCCGGGTGCCGAACTGCTCCATGCCGATCAGGAAGTCGTCGAAAGTCAGCATAACCCCGGCCAGGCCGGGCGTCAGCGATAGCGCGTCCAGCTGGCGCGCCACCGTCTCGTAGCTGCCGATCAGGCGCAGCATGTTGGTCGGCACGCGGTCGGCGCGGACCATTCGTCCGACCGTGCTGTGCGCTTCGGCCTTCACATCGGCGCCGGCCTGGCTATCGCGCCAGGCCAAGGCTTCCAGATCGGTACCTTCGACGTAGTGGTGCCATTTCGCCATCGCTGCCCCATCGGTCTCATCGGCGATGATCATCATCAGCAGCATGGCCTTGCAGTCGCGCCCCGCCGCCTGGTTTGCTTCCGCCAAGCGGGCGGTGTGCGGGGCCACCTGGTTGATCTCATTGATGCCGCCGGCGGAGATGAAGTTGTAGTCGCAGTATTCGGCGGCGAAGCGCATGCCGCGGTTTGATTGCCCGGCGGCGATGATGTCGATCTTGGCCATCGGCGTGGGGCTGACCCGGCAATCCGTCATCTGGAAAAAATCGCCCTTGCGGTCCGACCGGCCGCTGGCCCAGAGGTCCTGCATCACCTGGACATATTCGCTGCAGTATTCGTAGCGACGGGCGAAATGCGCCTCCCCCGGCCAGATGTGCATCTGCTCATATTCGGCCTTCTGCCAGCCGGAGACGATGTTCACGCCGAAGCGGCCATGGCTGATGGAATCGATGGTGCTGGCCATGCGGGCGAGGATCGCCGGCGGGATGGTAAGCACCGCGACCGAGGCAAAGAGCTTGATCCGCGTCGTCACCGCCGCCAGGCCCGCCATCAGGGTGAAGCTTTCGAGGTTGTGGTCCCAATACTGCGACGGGCCGCCAAAGCCGCGCAGCTTGATCATGGAAAGCGCGAATTCGAAGCCGAAGCGCTCCGCCTTCTCGGTCACCGCGCGGTTGAGATCGAAACTCGGCATAAACTGCGGGGAGGTGCTGGAGATCAGCCAGCCATTATTCCCGATGGGGAGGAAGATGCCGATATCCATGGCGCGCTCCGAGGTTTGCGACGTTGGTAGTCTAGTGTTTCGGCCAGGGCTGTGCTGACGAGCGGGCAGCAGAAAATGGCCGAAATTGGCGAAAAACGCCGCAAATATGGGCGTACCCCCTGCCGTCTGTTCGCCGGTTGGGCGATCTGCCCGAAAGCCAACAGCGCGGCCCGGGCACAAAATGACCGTCAGCCTGTCATCGGGCGTTGCGAGGGAGCGATTTATCCCAGGGAATCAATGGAGATCCATCAGGACGGAGATAACCCGCTCTCGAATCGCCATTTATTCGAGAGTGAGAGACTTGCTCAGGTGAGTTCACCTGATTGCCTATTGCTCTAGGATGCAGCGCAGGGTCGTATCGCGCGGCCCAGGGAGACGTCCATGCCGCACCTTCGCCTTGCCTTGTCACCGCGCTTCGCCCCGCTTGGCCTCGCCGGCGTCCTGGCACTGCTGTGCCTGGGCGGCGCGTTGACGGCAGGCGGCTGGGCCTGGTTGCTGGCTTTTCTGCTCTTCGCCGGTCTCACCGCGGTCGGCTGCCATGATCTCTGGCAGACCAAACACGCGGTGCTCCGCAACTATCCGCTCACGGCGCATCTGCGCTTTCTGCTGGAATCCATCCGCCCGGAGATGCGGCAATATTTCTTCGAGGATGAAAAGAACGGGACCCCCTTCAGCCGCGACAAACGGGCCCTTGTTTACCAGCGCGCCAAGCTGCAACTCGATAAGCGGCCGTTCGGTACGCAGTACGAAGTGACCGATACCGGCTTTGAGTGGCTGACCCATTCGATCGTCGCGCACGACAAGCAGAACCCAGATTTCCGCATGCGGATCGGCGGGCCGGACTGCAGCCAGCCCTATGATGCCTCGATCTTCAATATTTCCGCGATGAGCTTTGGCGCTCTCAGCCCCAATGCCATCCGCGCGCTCAATCGCGGCGCCAAGCTCGGCGGCTTCGCGCATGATACGGGGGAGGGCGGGCTGAGCCCCTATCATAAGGAAGGCGGCGGCGACATCATCTGGGAAATCGGCAGCGGCTATTTCGGTGCCCGCAACCCCGACGGGACCTTCTCCGCCGAACGCTTTGCTGAAACCGCGGCCACCCCGCAGGTGAAGATGGTAGAGCTCAAGCTCAGCCAGGGCGCCAAGCCGGGGCATGGCGGCGTGCTGCCGGCGGCCAAGGTGAGTGCCGAGATCGCCGCCACCCGCGGCGTCCCGATGGGCGAGGATTGCGTCTCCCCCTCCCGCCACTCGGCTTTCTCAACGCCGGTTGAGATGCTGCGCTTCATCGCAGAAATGCGCCGCCTGTCGGGTGGCAAGCCGGCCGGCTTCAAGCTGTGCATCGGCCATCGCTGGGAATTCCTGGCCATCTGTAAAGCGATGGTCGAGACCGGGATCACCCCGGATTTCATCGTCGTCGATGGCAAGGAAGGCGGCACCGGTGCCGCGCCGCTCGAATTCATGGACCATGTCGGCATGCCGCTGCGCGAAGGCCTCACCTTCGTCCATCACGCGCTGATCGGCTGTGATTTGCGGGACCGGATCCGGCTGGGTGCCAGCGGCAAGATCACCTCGGCCTTCGATATCGCCCGGGCGATGGCGCTGGGCGCCGATTGGTGTAACTCGGCACGCGGTTTCATGTTCGCGCTCGGCTGCATCCAGTCGCTCTCCTGCCATACCGACCGCTGCCCCACCGGCGTCGCCACGCAGGACCCAACCCGCGCCCGCGCTCTCGATGTGCCGGACAAGGCGATGCGGGTGGCGCATTTCCATGAGGCGACGCTTGAAGTCCTCTCCGAATTGGTCGCCGCCACCGGCATCGACCACCCACATGAGTTCCGCCCGGAGCATTTCCGCCGCCGCGTTTCGCAGTTCGATGTGCTGCGCTTCGACGAGCTTTACCCGCGCCTGCAGCCCGGCGCCTTGCTCCGGGGGACCGATGATCCCCGCTATGCCGAGGCTTGGGCGATGGCGGATGCCAGCAGCTTCCAGCCCAAGCGCTTCCTGCACCGGGTGTGATCAGGCGGCGCCGGTTAGATCAGGATGCTTTCGCGTTCGCGCACGCATCCTGATCTGACCTTTATTTGGTCCCGGGATTCAGCGCCTGCGGCGATTCCGCCTTAACGCATTCCGTCTAGCCAGCCGGCGATCGCCATCGCCCGGGCATCCTCGCCCGGCGGGGTCATGATCTGCACGCCCACCGGCATGCCGCCGACCGCGAGCAGCGGCACCGTCACTGCCGGTGCAAAGAGCATCGAGGATGGCGTGTTGAAGGCGACATCGCCGGTCGGGCGTGGCGCCAGCGGTGCACCTGGCGCATCGCCGGGCCAGAGCGGCGCCGGGCCCGGGCAGGCCAGCGCGATCACCGCATCGGCCAGCGGTGCGATCCGCGCATGTCGCGCCTGGGCTTCCGCCCGGACTGCCAGCGCCGTCTCATAATCCGCAAGGCTCAGCGCCTCCGCCCGCTCCAGCGCCGCGATGCCTCGCGCCGAGATACCGCCCGGATGGATGTCGAGCATGGCGCGCTGGTACCAGCGATTCTCCCAGCCGGTGATGACCGCGCTGATCGCCCGCGCCTCCGCGATGCCGGCTTCGAAGCGCCCGATCAGCGGGTGCGCGTCGCGGCGCAGGATCGCGATGCCCTGCGCCGCCAGGCGGTCGAGCAGCGCCTCAAAGGCAGCCCGGCTGGGCGCATCGAGGCTGGCCCAGCCTTCGGTTTCCATCACGATCAGCCGCTCCGGCCGCTGCGCCGCCGGCGGGGCCGTGGGTCCGGTGAGCGCGGCGCGGCCCGGATCGCCGCCCACCCGGCGGGCGATCTCGATCATCGTCAGCCAGACATCCTCGATGCAGCCGGCATGCATGCCGTGGGTTGATTGGCTGGTGGTCTGCCGCTCGCCCCGGTGGATCGCGCCCTGGCTCGGCTTCAGGGCGACATTGGCGCAATAGGCCGCGGGCCGGATGATCGAGCCGCCGACCTGGGTCCCAAGCGCGGCCGGGAGCATCCCCGCACCCACCGCCGCGGCCGAGCCGGAGGAGGAGCCGCCCGGCGTGCGCGCCGGATCAAAGGGGTTGGTGGTCGGCCCGGGGTGCGCGCCGCCCAACTCAGCGGTCACTGTCTTGCCGAGGATGACCGCCCCGGCCTCTCGCAGCGCCCGCACCGCGGCATTGTCGCGCTTCGGGAAATTGCCCGCCATGGCGGCGCAGTTCATCTGCGTCGGCATGTCGCGCGTCTCCAGCAGGTCCTTGATGCCGAGCGGCATGCCGTCGATCGGCGAAAGCGGCCGGCCAGCGCGCCAGCGCGCGGTGCTGGCATCGGCCGCACCCCGCGCGCCGGCTTCGTTCAGGACCACGAAGGCGCGCACCACCGGCTCGCGCGCCGCGATGGTCTCCAGGCAGCGTTCCAGATAAGCGCGTGGCGTATCACCGCCGTCGTGGAAGGCGGGCGTCGCGTCATGCCAGGTCAGCGGGCGGAAGGTGGCGCGGTCGTAGTTACCCATCAGCGACGCATCCCATCCCAAAGCGGCAGCCCGATCAGGGCCGCCAGCGCGATCATGCCATAGCAGACCCGGCGGAAGGTCAGGTCGCTCGCCAGCCCGAACATCCGCGTCCCCACCCAGATGCCAAAGCCATAAAGCGGCGCCGCGGCCAGCGTCGGCCGCAGCAAATCCCAGCCCAGCAGTCCGCCGGCGATATAGGCGATGGTCGCAAAGACCGCGCTCGCCGCGAGGTAGAGCGCGAAATCGTCACGGATGCGCCGCGCCGCGCTCTGCCGGCTCAGCAGATAGGCGAGCCCCGGCGGCCCGGGGATCATCGCCACCCCGCCCAGCACGCCGCCCAAGATGCCGACGCCGATCGTCACGCGTCGTGGCGGCGCCGCCGCGAACCGCCAGCCGGAGATCAACAGCGCCAACATCGCCAGGATCGACAGCGAGATCGCCCAGCGCAGCGGCAGCGGATCGAAGGTGAGCAGCGCGGCGACGCCGAGCGGCATGCCGAGGCCAAGGCCGATCGCCAGCCAGCCCACCTCTCGCCGGTCGCCGCCGGCCCAGGCGCCGGGGGTGATCGCCACAATGCCCAGCATATCGACCAGCAGCATCAGCGGCGCCGCGCGTTGCGGCCCCACCGCGATGGCGGCGAT
>Ga0114972_10003902_pt1 | contig 11126 bp, 6 predicted proteins | sample M_140807_EF_Meta_FD_87354 | JGI IMG/M metagenome (GOLD analysis project Ga0114972, IMG submission 87354) | Freshwater microbial communities from Lake Montjoie, Canada to study carbon cycling - M_140807_EF_MetaG | ecosystem: Environmental > Aquatic > Freshwater > Lake | place: Lake Montjoie... | reverse complement strand
CGACATAAAGACGGTTGTTGGTGGAGGTGACCCAATCGCAGAACTGATTCCACGCCGAAGCGCCGGAGCGCTGTTGGATTGTGGCGGTCATGAGATCGTTGGGGGTGTCGTTGGCACCGGCCCCAAAGGGCAGCACCGGACGGATGGAAAACGGGGTGGAGCACCTCGTTGAAAGCCACTGTAACGGAACATTGCGGCGACCGTGGGGAGAATTCATGAAGTTCCTTCCCAAGGGGGACCCCGGGCAAGCCGCGAAAGCCCAGACCAAACGTCTAGGGTCCAGCAAGACCGGACCACAACGCAGCAGAGATCAACAAACGATGGAGCGGCGCGTCGATCCAGGAAGTGAAAGGGTGCTGTTGGTTCGGCTGCCCTGCAACCCGATTTTTCCCATCGGTCCCATCTATTTGGCGGACCATCTTCACAAACAGATTCCCCAGCTCCAGCAACGCCTGCTCGACCTGGCGTCGGTGCCTTTGCTGGATGTCAAACGAACCTTGCGGGCCGAAGTGGATGCTTTCCAGCCGACCCTGTTGGTGTATTCCTGGCGCGATATCCAAATCTATGCGCCCGTTGATGGCAGGGGGGGGAACCCACTCCAAAATTCATTTGAAGTATTTTACGCCCGAAACCCCCTCAAACGCCTAAGGGGCGCCATAGGCGGCTTGCGTCTGATGGCCGCTTACTACGGCGAACTGCATCGCAATTTGTCTCTGATCCGCTTAGGGCTGCGTCGCTCGCGGCGTTACCAACCCACGGCGCGCGCTGTTCTTGGTGGTGGCGCCGTCAGCGTGTTTTACGAACAGCTCGGACGTCGCCTACCCAAGGGAACGCTTGTGTCCATCGGAGAGGGGGAGAGGATGCTGACAAAATTGATCCGTGGCGAAAGCATCGAAGCAGAGAGATGTTATTTTGTTGGCGAAAAACCAAGACAAGGACTGATTTTCGAGCAACCAGAAAACCTTGAGAAAACTGCGTGCAATTATAATTACATTGAAACAATTTGGCCCCAATTATCCTGGTATCTTGACGCGAGCGATTTCTACGTTGGCGTTCAAACCAAACGCGGCTGTCCCCACAACTGCTGTTATTGCGTTTACACCGTTGTCGAAGGAAAATCCGTTCGAATTAACCCAGTAGAAGAGATCGTTGCCGAAATGGAACAACTTTATCAGCGGGGCGTCCGCTCATTTTGGTTTACGGACGCCCAGTTTATTCCCGCCAAACGCCACATAGAAGATGCCAAGGAATTACTGAGGGCAATCGCCGCCAAGGGTTGGGGAGATGTCCATTGGGCAGCTTATATCAGAGCCGATAATCTTGACCCGGAGCTGGCTGAACTAATGGTTCGAACGGGCATGAGCTATTTTGAGATTGGCATCACATCGGGCTCACAAGAATTGGTTCGAAAAATGCGGATGGGCTATAATCTACGCACCGTTCTTGAGAACTGTAAGCTACTCGCCGATGCAGGCTTTCGCCAACAAGTCTCTGTCAATTATTCGTTTAATGTTATTGATGAAAGCCCAAATACCATACGCCAGACGGTGGCCTACCATCGCCAATTAGAAAGTATATTTGGCGCTGACAAAGTAGAGCCGGCCATCTTCTTTATTGGCCTTCAACCCCATACCCATCTCGAACAATACGCCTTTGATTCCGGCCGATTGGAACCGGGCTACAACCCCATGAGCATGATGCCCTGGCATGCCCGCAAGCTGCTCTGGAATCCGGAGCCCATGGGCAAAATGTTTGGAAGCCTTTGCCTGGAAGCCTTCGAGAGCAATCCCACCGCTTTCGGTCGAACGGTGATGGATCTGCTGGAGAGGGATTTTGGGTTAGCCGACCTGGAAGACTGCCTGCGGGCCCCCCTGCAGGGGCAGCGCCCCTTGGCGACTGCAGGGCGCTATTAAGGCAAAATTGCAAAATAGGATGAAATCCCCGGCCTAAGACTACGGCCACAGGCGATCCGTGCAACTTTAGCTTTTTAGCGGTTTGCGTGGCCACTAAACCCAAGAATTAGTGTATCATGAAACAAATTTTGTTTTTCCCTCCCCCTTACCATGGCAACCATCACCGTTCCTGCAGGCGCAATCCAAAATATTCGAGCAGCCATCAATGCTGCCTCAAATGGTGATCTCATCGATTTAACGGCCGTCACCTTTAATATTACGGCCAGTGGTTTTAGTACGAATACCTCTGGAACATCTCCTGCTACATTTGCCAGATTTGGGGCCAAAACCCTATCCTTTCAAGGGGCTAGCCAAGGCGGCACAATCGTCAATGGCAACGCACGTATTTTTACAAGTCAGCAAGATGCTGGTTCGGGGGTCCCAACGGATATTAACTTGAAAAGCATGACCCTGTCCTATGCAGGTGCTAGCAACTACATCCTGCAGTTCGGGGACAAAATTTACAAGAGCGGCACTGATGCCTGTGGCAATCAATATTTCGATTCCATCAATGTTATCCCTGGGGTGGACATTATTGATGTGGCATTTTCTGGAACCCACGCCGGTGGCAATGGCACTGCTGGCACCTATATGGAGTTTAGTTCAGGTTATTCAGCAGCCGGCTCAGCCCCTCTCAACTTCAATTTATCTCAATCTGTCGTCAATCTCACAGGGCAATCCGGCTTCAGCCCTTCTACCCCCAGTGGTGGATCATCCTTCCTGCAGGTCCAAGGGGACGGCATTACGATTTCCCAAACCAATTTCAATGAGAATGGCTATCGCAACTCCCTAAGTATTTGGAATAGTAGCAATGTATTAATTGATAGGAACGGTTTTTCCCGTCCTGCCTATCCCTTCATTCGCGCTTCCGGCGAAACCATCCGCAATTCCTCCGGAGTTGTCTCCGCCAACAGTTTTAAAGATGGTGCCTACCTTGATCTTCGGGATTTCTGTAACGACACCCTGAATATCAAAGGTAATACCTTTTTGATGAAGGGTGTTACCAACCCGGCTGGTCTCTTTGGAGGCTCCGGTCCCTTCGGAATCCTCTTGCGAGACGCAAGTGCTTTCTCAGGCTCAACACTTACCTTTGGGACAGGAGTTACGGATGGCAACTTATTCGAAGATGGGTTGCTGTTTAAAAATATCACCTCAACTGCCACTTCTTTCACCGGTTCATTTTTCGCCAGTGTGACCAATCCTGCCAATACTGGCTTTCCCATCAGTAAGACCTTCGTTAAGGCCAGCGTCGGCGGCACGGGTAGCGACAGTCTCACCGGTTCCACCGGCGAAGACTGGATCAGTGGTGATTTAGGCAACGACACCCTCACCGGCGGAACTGGTAACGATGCCTTCGTCTTTGCCACGGCCCTTAATGCCAGCTCCAACGTCGACACGATTACCGATTACGGCCGTGGAGACAAGATCTGGTTAGACGACTCGATCTTCTCCTCGGGTTTTGCGGGCATCTCCCAGAGTATTGTTGGCGGCAACCTGGAACTATCCTATAGCGGCACAAAATTCGCCGTACTTCAGGGTGTTACCAGCAATAGGCCCTCTACTGACTTCATCCTGTTCTGATCCCATCTCTTCTGTTTTATTGCCTTGAACTGGTTTACCTTCCCAACCCCCTTGGGCTTTGAGTGTTGAGTAAACCAGTTCAAGACCACCAAGGACGCCGGATCAACATGAAGCCTGCTAGGGCGATCCAGCCAATCATCCCCCCGATTGGATTGGCTCCTCCTGGGCCTCCTGGTCCCAGCAACCACTCCGGACCTGATGCCGTAAGGGCGAGGGGTCCGGCCTGGAGGGCAAACCAGCCGCCCACCAGACCGCCGTGGAGACCTATGGCCCCCCACAATGCGCCAGCATCGGCACGACGCTGCAGCCCTAGTACAAGACCCAACAGAATCAAGCCCCCCAACAACCCGGCCGCGCCCAACCCCGGCACCCGCCACCAGGGGTGCACCAAGCCGAACAGGATGGCCTGGTAAAGAAGGGCCTGACGTCGACCCACCAACTGCCCTAATTCACCCCAGAGCCAGCCACGAAAGACCAATTCTTCGGCAAAGCCAACCCCCACCGCCAGGGCGAGGGCATTGAGTATTTCAGCGCCGTCCAATCCGGCCCAACCGCGCCAACGAGCCACCCCCGCCAACAAAAGGCCCGAGGCAACCACCAATAGCAAGACCGCAGCTTTCAGGGTTCCCCGCAGCCAGGAGCTCAAGATGCGACCTGGCGGACCTACCAGACCAAGAAACCTCCAGGGCTCCGCAACGCCCAGACCAAGTCGCAGTCGCCAAGGGAGGCTGATCAGAAGCAGGATCAGGGCCAACATGGCGCCGATGAGATCCCCCTGGTCGGGCCGCAGGGAGGGAACCAGCCACAGAAAGGGGCGACTTATCAGCCAACCCACTCCATAAAGAACGGGGACATAGAGCAGGGTGCCTAGCCAGTGGGGTTGAGGGCCCACTAGACCCTTGCCAGGATCCACCATTCAGTCACTCTCCGGTTCGATCGAGCTGGTGAGTCCCTTAGATTTGAGGGTTTCGCAGTAAAACTCTGCCGGCTCGATATCACAAACAATCACCAGGCCAACTCCGGTGTTGTGGGCCTCCAACATCACGGCAATGGCATCCTGCTCGCTGAGGCTTGGCACCACCTGGCGCAAGGTGCTGACCACATACTCCATGCTGTTGACAGGATCGTTGTGGAGCAGAACCTTGTACCGGGGAGAGGGTTTCCGCACCCGCTCCGGAGCCTTCTCCATTACCGCCGCGCCACCACGGTCCCGATCGGGAGTCACGCTCCCGATCGTCAACCTAGAAGGCCTTGGATCTCCCACGCCAACCGCTGGGCTCTGGTGGGCGTGGGTAAGGATCGGATGTCCCATCAGAGCAACCGCATAGGCGACGATTTTAGGTTGCAAAGGTCCGCAGCCGGATCATGGCTTCATTGACATTGGCACGGCTGTTGAAGGCCGAAAGACGGAAATAACCCTCTCCCGCCGCACCGAAGCCGCTGCCTGGCGTACCTACCACGTGGGCACGGTTCAAAAGCTGATCAAAGAACCCCCAGGAATCACTTCCCGCTGGCGTTTTGAGCCAAACGTAGGGAGCCTGTTCACCCCCGTAAACCTCGAAACCTGCCGCCGTCAATTCCCGACGAATCATCGCAGCGTTGTCCATGTAGAAATTGATTAATGCTTTAACTTGGCGCTGGCCCTCGGCGGAGTAGACGGCTTCAGCCCCCCGTTGTACAACATAGCTGACACCATTAAACTTGGTGCACTGACGACGATTCCACAAGCCCCAGAGTTCCACCTGTTCACCGGTAGAGGATCGGCCCATCAAGCCCCGCGGCACTACGGTAAAGGCACAGCGGGTACCCGTGAATCCTGCGTTCTTGGAAAAGGACCGAAACTCAATGGCACATTCTTTACCTCCTTCGATTTCATAAATGGAATGGGGTAGATCTGGATCCTGAATAAAGGCCTCGTAAGCCGCATCAAAAAGGATCAGGGCCCCGTGGGATCGGGCGTAGTCAACCCACCGTTGCAACTGGGCCCGAGTGGCCACAGCTCCGGTGGGATTATTGGGGAAGCAAAGATAGATCAAATCCACCGGCGTCGACGGCAATGGGGCTACGAACCCATTGGCCGCCGTGATCGGCAGATAGGTGAGGCCTCCATATTGACCTTGGCCATCGGCATCGCCGGTTCGGCCGGCCATGACATTGCTATCCACATAGACCGGATACACCGGATCCGTGACGGCAATGCGATTCCCCTCTCCAAGAATGTCAAGAATATTGCTGCTGTCGCATTTAGAGCCGTCCGAAACAAAGATCTCCTCAGCGGTGATCGCGCAACCCCGAGTCTGGAAATCCTGGCGGGCAATGGCTTCCCTTAACCATGCATAGCCCTGCTCAGGGCCGTAACCATGGAAATCTTCGTGACGACCCATGTCATCAATGGCGGCTTTCATGGCGAGTCGACAAGCCTCGGGCAGGGGCTCGGTGACATCGCCGATGCCGAGGCGAATCAAGGGGGCCCCGGGGTTGGTCTCTTGAAAGGCCTTGACCCGGCGAGCGATCTCCGGGAACAAATAGCCCGCTTTGAGCTTCAGATAATTCTCGTTGACCTTGACCATGGCAAAGCGGCGTGCAGCAGGGCTGGCGGGATTGTCCTATAGCGCCTGTCCCCTGCCTACGATCGAGCCGGTGCTGCCGGTCCCACACTGACGTCTTGCTTCGTTCCCTCCGACGCCGTCCCCGTGGCGCACCCAGATGGCAACCAGGCTCCCCTGCCTGTTCTCGAGCTGGTGGCTAGGGACATCGGCAAACCTGGGCGGTACCTCGGCAACGAACGCGGCGTCCAACCGCGGGATTGGCAGAGGGCCTGGGCCGATGCCTCGGTGCGCTGGGCCCTGACCTATCCGGAGGTGTACGAGGTCGGCGCCAGCAATCTGGGCCACATCCTGCTGTATTCGATTCTCAATCAGCTGCCTGGCCAGCTTTGTGATCGCGCCTACCTGCCGGCCCCAGACCTGGGTGAGAGGCTGCGCCAGCAAGGCCTGCCCCTCTTCGCTGTCGAAAGCCGCCGCCCCCTAGGCGCCTTTGACATCCTCGGCTTCAGCCTCAGCTACGAATTAGGCGCCACCAACATCCTGGAGATGCTGGATCTAGCAGGCATTCCCCTGCGGGCCGCCGACCGGGGCCAACTCCCCCTGGCTGACCCGGCGGCTTTCCCCCTCATCTTTGCCGGCGGACCCACCGCCACTAGCAACCCGGAGCCCTATGCCCCTTTCTTCGATTTCATTGCCCTCGGCGATGGCGAAGAACTGTTGCCCGAAATTGGTTTCGTGGTGGCCGAAGGACGGGCCGCCGGCCTCAGCCGCACGGCCCTGTTGCGCGACCTGGCCCAGGTGCCGGGTGTGTACGTGCCCTCCCTTTATGGACCCGGGGCGGATGGGGTCAGCGTGGTTCCGTTGGAGCCGGGGCTGCCTGAACGCCTCCTGCGGCGCACAGCCACGCCGATGCCCCATTACGCCATGGGCCTGGTGCCCCACATCGAGACGGTGCATGACCGACTGACGGTTGAAATCCGCCGCGGCTGCACCCGCGGCTGCCGTTTCTGCCAACCCGGCATGCTCACCCGACCGGCCCGGGATGTGGAACCCGAAGCCGTGATCGAAGCCGTGGAAGAGGGCATGAAACGGACGGGCTATGCCGATTTCTCCCTGCTGTCGCTCAGTTGCTCCGACTACCTGGCCCTGCCCGCCGTTGGGGTCGAATTGCGCAACCGACTGGCGGAGCACAACATCAGCCTCACCTTGCCCAGTCAGCGGGTCGACCGGTTCGATGCCGATATTGCCCACATCCTGGGGGGCGCCCGTCGAGCCGGTCTCACTTTCGCCCCCGAGGCCGGCAGCCAGCGCCTGCGGGACATCGTCAACAAAGGCCTGACCGACGGCGAACTGCTCAAAGGCATCCGCACGGCCATGGAAACGGGATACCGCAAAGTGAAGTTGTATTTCATGATTGGTTTACCTGGGGAATCTGATAGTGATGTCCTAGGGATTGCCGAAACCTGTCGGCGCCTGCAGGAGCAATGCCGAGACCTGGGGCGATTGGAGTTCAATCTCACCATCAGCAATTTCACCCCCAAACCCCACACCCCCTTCCAGTGGCACAGCGTCAGCAGCGCTGAATTCGAACGGCGCCAGGAGCTGCTGCGTCAAGCCCTCAAGTCCCTCCGGGGCATCAAAACCAACTTCACCGATCGGCGCCTATCGGCGGTGGAGGATTTCATCGGCAGAGGGGACCGGCGCCTTGCCGCCGTCATCGAAGCGGCCTGGAGGGCGGGGGCAGGGCTGGATGCCTGGTTTGAATCGGCGGAACGCAGCCATGCCGCCTGGCGCAGCGCCATCGTCGCCGCAGGACTGGAGGGCCGTTATCGCGCCCTGGAAATGGGGGACTGGCAGGTCGCTGAGTCCATGGCCGCCACCGACCTGGATCACTTTTGTCGCCAACCCTTGCCCTGGGATCACATCGATACGGGCCTAAGCAAGCGCTGGTTGGCCGAGGACTTGGGCCGCGCCCTGGAGGCGGCCACCGTGCCGGACTGCTCGTTTGAAGGATGCAGCCACTGCGGCGTGTGTGGTCCAGACCTCGGCCACAACGTGGTCATCCCTCCCCCGCCAATCCCTACGCGCCTGCCCCAGAAGCCACCCGCCAGTGAGCGGGTCCAACGCTTGCGCTTCCAGTTCAGTAAAACCGGCTCCCTGGCCCTGATCGGGCACCTCGACACCCTGCGCCTGGTGGAGCGGGCCCTGCGCCGCAGCCGGATCCCCATCAGCCATACGGGGGGATTCCACCCATTGCCCCGAATCCATTTTGGCCAGCCCCTTCCCCTCGGCAGCGAAGGGCTGGGGGAATGGATGGATCTGGAATTGACTGCCCCGATGGAGCCCCAGGAGGCCCTGACCACGCTGCAAAGCCAACTGCCCAGCGAATTCCAGTTGCTTGGGGTCCAGCATGTCGACATCGAAGGCCCCAGCCTCTCGGCCCTGGTGAGGGGCGCCCTTTGGCAGTTTGAGGCGGCCATGGTCGATGGCCTGCCCACCCCCAACCCAATCCATTGGCAAGAGGCGCTAACCGCCCTGATGGCCGCTTCCGAGCTGCCCTGGCAGGACAAAGACAAGAAGGGAAGGCCCCGGCAACGGGATTACAGGGAGCTGTTGCTGGACCTGTCCCTACTAGCCCCGACAACCGAAGCCCCTGGGCCGGTTGGGCCTCGAGGAGCCGTGATCCTCGCCCTGGAGAGCGCCATCACGCCCCAGGGACTGGGGCTCAAACCCGACCATCTCTGCCACTGGCTGGGCCACCAGCTGGGTCGGCCCCTGCGGGCCGACCGACCGCGCCGCATGGCCCTGTGCCTGGATACCAACGTGCTATCTTGCTAATAACACGGTAAAGGAACAGTGGGGTCGTCCCCGAGTCCTTTCCGTCCAGGATTTTCCGTTCGGCCCATGCCTCTCACCAGGCGCACCTAGGGATTTCCTTGTATTAACCGACGCGCGTTCCGCCCATTTTTTAATTCCGGGTGAGGCCTGTTCCCACCCCCCACCAGTGAATCACTGGCAGCGGCTTTTACCGGATTTGAACAACCTGAGTCATCAGGATTGTTGCATTCATGTCCATCGCTTCACAAGACCTGGCTGAATTATCTGATCGGCGCGATATTCCAAGCGCCGCATTCGCACCATCCACTTGGTCTTTCACTGTCCCCCACCTGCCCCCGGCAGGGCTCCCTGAGCCCGGACCCTTTTATGCCCCAACAGATCGTCATCGCCGAGCAACTGCGTATCGCCGCCGTTCTCACCGACGACCGAGTCGATGAACTTGTGGTCGCCCAGGGCCGCTACCAAATCGGTGATGTCTATCTTGGCACCGTCGAAAATGTCCTACCTGGCATTGATGCAGCCTTCGTCAATATTGGCGAGAGCGAGAAAAATGGCTTCATTCATATTACCGACCTAGGCCCACTGCGATTGAAGAAAGGGGGTGCCGGTATCACCGAACTCCTGGAACCTCGCCAGAAAGTTCTGGTGCAGGTCATGAAGGAACCCACAGGCACCAAGGGTCCGAGGCTCACCGGCAATCTGACCCTACCCGGCCGTTTTCTCGTGCTCCAGCCCCACGGCCAGGGTGTGAATATCTCTCGGCGCATCGTCGGCGAAAACGAGCGCAATCGGCTGCGGGCCCTTGGCGTTCTGATCAAGCCCCCCGGCGCGGGATTGCTGATTCGCACAGAAGCCGAAGAGGTAGCTGAAGATCTTTTGATTGACGACCTCGAAACCTTGCTAAGGCAATGGGAAGCCATTCAGCAGGCCGCCGAGACTGCGACGCCACCGGTTCTGCTGAACCGTGATGAAGACTTCGTCCACCGTGTCCTGAGGGACCTCTATAAACCTGAAGTCACTAGAGTTGTGGTCGAGAGCCCCGAGGCGGTGGCCCGGGTCAATGCCTTCCTGGGGCCCGACCAGGCCAGTCTGGACATCGAGTGTTTCCAGGAATCATCCGAAATTCTTGAACACTTTCGGGTCAATGCTGCCATCCGTGATGCCCTGCGCCCCAGGGTTGATCTGCCCTCCGGCGGATACATCATCATTGAACCGACAGAGGCGCTGACGGTCATTGATGTCAACTCCGGTTCCTTCACCCGTTCGGCTAATGCGCGTGAAACGGTGCTTTGGACCAACTGCGAGGCGGCCGTAGAAATTTCTCGCCAGCTCAAGCTGCGCAATATTGGCGGCGTAGTCGTGATCGATTTCATTGATATGGAATCGCGTCGCGATCAACTGCAACTTCTTGAGCACTTCACCCAGGCGGTACGGGATGACTCGGCCCGCCCCCAGATTGCCCAACTCACTGAACTGGGCTTGGTGGAGCTGACCCGGAAGCGCCAGGGTCAGAACATCTATGAACTCTTCAGCAGGGCTTGCCCCAGCTGCGGCGGCCTTGGCCATGTGGCCGTTCTTCCCGGCAAGGACACTCTGCAACCCCTGGCCAACGCCTCAGGGGTTGTGCGCTCAGCGGCCTCCGCCCGCGCTGAGGTTCCCAGTCCTGCCCTTGCCGCCGACCTCGGTGGCGGAGGACGTCGTCGTGGTCGCCGTGGTGGCAGGGGCGAAACGACCTCGGGTGATCTTGGCCTTGGCACAACCAACGACCCAACCCCCCAACCCTCACCGCCCCAGGATCAGGAAGAGAGCAATAATCTTCCCTCCTCGTTTGCGGCTCCTTCTCGCCGCAGCGAACCCGACGTCCTAGTGGTGCCGATGCGGGAGACCCAGGAAACGGTCTTTGGCTGGATGGGCCTCAGCCCTGCCCTCCTTCTTGATCCCGTCCCAACCACCGACAATGTGTTGGTGCGGGTGGCAAGGCCAGGCATTGATCCGGAGACGGTGCGTGAAGAGGCAAGGCAGCAACTGGCGTCCAACGGATCCCGTCGCCGCCGCCGCGGCCGGGGCGGCGATGCCAGGGGCAGCGAAGCAGCCAGTGTTCAGGAGCCCGTCGAAACCGTGGGCACCATGGTGGATCGGGAAGATCGGGAAGAACTCATGACGATTCCCATCTTGCCGACCTTGCTCCCCTTGGTGGAGCGACCCCCTG
>Ga0114972_10003897_pt1 | contig 11131 bp, 8 predicted proteins | sample M_140807_EF_Meta_FD_87354 | JGI IMG/M metagenome (GOLD analysis project Ga0114972, IMG submission 87354) | Freshwater microbial communities from Lake Montjoie, Canada to study carbon cycling - M_140807_EF_MetaG | ecosystem: Environmental > Aquatic > Freshwater > Lake | place: Lake Montjoie... | reverse complement strand
TAGGAGATTCGAGCAAACTGACCGCACCGACGTTCACGCAAAGCGGTTGGCGATTCGGTCGCGATCCGGACTTGGTAGTCGCAATGAATACCCACGCCTACAACATTCCTGCCACAGGTTCTATCGACTATCAATACTTCGTCGTGGATCCAAAGATCACCGAGGACCGCTGGGTCTCATCAGCGCAAGTCATCCCGGGGGATCCATCCGTCGTCCACCATGCGATCGTCTTCATCCGACCACCCGACGGCGCAGAGTTCATCGGTATCGGATGGCTGACCGCGTATGTCCCAGGCCAAATGGCGACCCGCTTTCCGCAAGGTTATGCTCGCAAGATCCCAGCGGGATCGAAGTTCGTATTTCAGATGCACTACACTCCCAACGGACGAGCAACGAGCGACCTTTCCAAGATCGGTTTGACGTTTCTCGATGAACCGAAGGTCACTCACGAGGTCTTCACGGTCGTTGGGATCGATCAAGACTTTGAAATTCCGCCCGGAGCCAGCAGCCACAGTGTCACTGCCAGAGTCCCTCGCTTTCCCAAAGACGGAGAACTCCTTGCGGTCTCTCCCCACATGCACGTGCGAGGCAAAGCCTTCGAACTACGGGCACGTCGCGGTGATGCTAAAGAGATCCTTTTGAATGTCCCTCACTACGACTTCAATTGGCAACACACCTACGAGTGGGCAGAGCGAATCCCGCTATTGGATGTCGACGAGCTAGAGTTTACCGCTACCTTCGATAACTCCGATTCCAACCCTACCAACCCGGCACCTGGCGACTATGTCATGTGGGGTGACCAAACATGGGAGGAAATGGCCGTGGCGTTCTTTGAAGTATCCCGACCTCGAGGCAATGCAAACAATTTGCAAAGCCGTAGCATCACCCAGCGCAGCGAGCGATCGAGCGAAACGATGAGCGCACCTGCGAATTCCCAGAATGAGCCCGCGATCCAGTACGCCGATGAATACATCGCTAAGTGGGACTCGAACAAAGATGGCATCGTTTCCTGGGAAGAATCCCCCAAAGTCCTTCGCGACTTCGGTTTCTTTCGCATCGATCGAAACAACGATCGACAAATCACCCGTGAAGAACTAATCCAAGCTGGCCAAAACAACTCAAACCAAGGCCAACGGCGGGGCGGTCAATAATCCAATGCTCCCCAAAAAAGGCGTCAACCTACCAACCAACCCAACGGAGTTCGATCCTAAAAGTGTCGGTTTCACAGGCCGGCTCTTTGCGGCCGTCATGGACTACCCACGCTGGTGCCTGTCCCTGTTGATCCTACTAACCGGGCTTGCCATCGGCGGGTACCTGGATCCCGACTGGCCGGAAAAACTACGGTCGCGTTGGTTCCCAAGTTCCAACAATGCGATCCATGCTTTGGAAGAATCCTCTGCTCGAACTAAAAACACCAACTCGGACAACTCGAATGCACCTCGCCGCTTCGGACGACGAGGTGGATTCGGCAATACAGCAGGAAGAGCCGAAGCGGTGTTAGTGGTCAAATCGCCTTCGATCTTCACTCCCAAAGGCTCACAAGCCTTCCGCGCGGTGGTCGATCGGGTCGATGCTCTCGATGTGGTGGCTTCAGTAAGGTCGCTGGACCAAGCTCCCCCGCTGAATATTTTTGGTCTTAACGAACCGATCCTCCCTCGAGGCAACGCCACCCAACAACGCTTCGATGTCGCCAAGAAAAAAGCCATCTCGCACCCGCTCGTCGTCGGGCAATTGCTCTCGGATGACGCTCAAACAGCGCTTATAGAGATCCAATACGATTGGCTTTATATCCAAGATAAATCGCAATGCACCGAGCCAATCTTGGCAGCTGCCCGTCAAGTCGCATCCGAACACTCGAGCGTACCGATGGAGTTCCATGTCACCGGCAGTGTCCCTCTGCGCATGGTGCTCATGCAAAACAATCGCAACAACGAAATCCGCTACCAAGTCATCGCATACACCATGATCGTGATCATGGCGGCTATCTTGTTCCGCGGGTTTTCGGTGGTTGTTGCCGTAGCGGCCGTTCCGATGATCGGTGTGTTTTGGACCCTGGGCTTTCTGCGTTACTTCAATCTGCAAGACAATCCGTTCAGCTTCGTCATCTTACCTGTCCTCTTAAGTCTGATTGGCTTCATCGATGGCGTTCACATGATGATCCATATCCGTAAATGCATGAGGGAGGGATGCACCCCCAAAGAGGCTTGCAAGTTCTCTCTTTCGATGGTCGGACTCGCTTGCTTTCTGGCTTCGATCACCACTGCGATCGACATGGGTTCGTTGGCATGGGCAAGCCATCAAGTCGTTCGGGAATTCGGGTGGTCATGTGTCTTGGGAGCGATCGTTACATGGATTTCTGTGATGCTCGTACTCCCTCTTTTGACCATGACCAGTTGGAGCAAACGGTTCATCCATGGATCGGAAATTGATCCGATGAAACACATTATCGATCGAGTCGATCCAATGATCAGTTGGGTCTTGGCTCACAAACGTCCAGTGAGTTTTTTCGCGTTATTCCTAACTGCTGGCTTGTCACTGATCGCTTCAACGCTGCGACCAGACGATAGAAAATCCAATGCGATCCCGACGGGAAGTGAAGCCCAACGAGCCATGGCGCATCTGGACTCAGCCATGGGCGGTTTGGATGTATGCACCATTGACTTGAAATGGGACGCCAAACAAGTTGGAAAAGAAAAAGTCGCCTTGGTGATCGATCAAGTCGAATCGATGCTGAACAAGGAACCGCTCATCGGCCATCCTCTGTCATTGGCAACCCTTTTGTACGCGCTGCCTGGAGAAGGTACGGTTTTGGATAAACTTTCCATGGCAGAACTGTTACCTCCCCCACTGCGTCAACGCCTCTTCAACGAAGAACAATCGACTGCGACAATTACGTACCGATGCAAAGATCTTGGAACGGCTACCTACAAACCGACATTCGAGCGGATCGATCAAATGTTACAAGCGATTGTCCAAAAGACCCCAGGACTTTCGATGGAAATGCAAGGGGATGCTATTTGGCGATGGAGAAACCTTTATTCGATCGTAACCGACCTAAGTACAAGCCTTGGTGGCGCCGCATTCATCGTATTTCTGGTTCTGGCCATCGCCTTTCGGTCCCTGCGTTTAGGCCTCATTGCAATCATCCCAAATCTGTTGCCGCTGCTAGCATCAGCAACCTACATGGTCATCACCAAACAACCCCTCGAGGTCGTCAGCGTCTGCTGCTTTACCGTCTGCTTGGGAATCGCTGTCGACGATACGATCCACTTTGTGTCTCGGTACCTCGAAGAAGCCAAGCATGGCGGGACTAGCTCAGAAGTGATCCAACGATCATTCCGAGAAGTTGGAACAGGAATCATCATGACGACCATCGTACTTGTGGCGGGTTTTAGTTCGGTACTAACGTCGGAGACCCGAGATCATCGCGTGTTTGCCGAATTAGGACTTGTAACCCTGATCTCCGCACTGCTTTGCGATATGTTTTTACTACCCGCACTGCTCGCGTTTTTCCACAGGCCCGAAAAGGCTTGATGCAGCGTTCGCGTAGGGCCAATGGAGGCCCAACATTGCATCGCAACAGAGACCGAATCACACCTTAGAAGTCCAAATCGTTCAGCACTTCACCGCAGTCCCTCGAAATAAGCCTCGCGAAGATCCGGATGTCGATGTTCGACGACAGGAATCGAGCACTGCCGTCGACGAACGCAGACATATTCCCTCCGGTGTGGAATGAATAAGGCTGCCCGGTCCCGTCGACACCGAAATACGCATGCGGATATGCTGAACCGAGGGCGATCCCATTGGTGACGTTGATCGCTTTCGGTCCTGGAAAGACCGATCCATCCCCCGAGGTTCCGATCAACAAGTTCAACTCGGATGCGGGACGGCACCAACCACCACCATTGATCCGATTGTTGCTCCCTGCGTCCGCTTGGATCACCCGGCGACCCATGCGGTAGACGTGCGGACGGCCTGCCGATTCGACCAAGCGAACCGTGTTGCTGGTCCCGTCGACGAAACTAGAGAACTTCAATCGATCCGTCTTCGAGATGGCTCCGTTGTTCACCCGAACCGACTCGGCATCGACCAAGCCGAGCGATGCCAACTGCGGATCGACTCCGTAAAAACCCGAGTAATCGCCGTTCGCCACGCGAGCTTGCCATACCGGTGAATCGGGAGGTGGCGAACCATCCTGCACCTTGCCCGCTTCCGGGTTCGATGGGCATTCGTAAATCGGAATCTTCGTCCCGAACAAATCGTAGTTCAAACTCCCATCGGGATTAGGAACCACCGAAGACCAGTTCTTGTTCAAATCGAGGCGAGTGTACAGAGTGTTGAGCTCCATGTACGGGAGCAAGTACGTCGCCCAGCGAACCCGTACCGTCGAGAGTGCGTTGGGTCGAATATTGCTGGGGAAGTACTTCTGGGCACTGTGGAAATTCTGGAACGCCAGCTCGACCTGACGAATGTTGTTGGAGCACGACATGCGGCGAGCCGCCTCGCGTGCCGCCTGCACCGCCGGCAAAAGCAAGCCCACCAAAATACCGATGATCGCGATGACTACGAGGAGTTCCACCAAGGTGAATGCTCGCCGACGAAACTGAGGATACTTGTTCATGATCTTCCTGTTGCTATTCGCTTAAAAATTAAGAAGCACAAAAAATGAAATGGATTGATTGCACGGTTCCATGGAAATGAAATCCGTCGCGTCTACGTGACGATCGACGGCTACTTGTTCTGGACGGTCAACGGAAGAATCTCGTTGGCCCCTTGGCTGATGGTCGCTTGCAATCCCGATGACTCAGGCTTGGCAAGGGTCGCTACAAGATGGTTGCTCGGAGGCAGATTCGGATCGTCTCGAATCCATTGCTCGACCGTGATCGTGAATTGCCCCTCCGGCGCTCCATCGTCGACTTCATAGGTCGTTAATTGGAATCGACCTTGCTCGTCGGTCGTGCCTCGCGGTTTCGGGACAGTGGATGGTGCTCCGGTTGCGTGAAGCACTACCAAAGCGTTTGGGACAACAGAACCGTCTGCCCGTACAACACTCCCCGATGTCTTGAATACCAGAACCCGCCGTTCACCACGACCACACCCACTCACGGCCAACGCGGCGAGCGCGATAGCGATTCCCACTGTGCACGGATTGCTTCGAGGGACGATGCCGCGGTTGGCGATTCTTCGGGACGACTCCGAAAATAACTCCGGAACCCCTCCGCGAAAAAGAGATTGGGAACCCCTAACCTGTGTTTGCGTCTGCATTGGATATTAGAAAGCACCAGCAGTGATGCTTGGCATGGAACCGCAGGATCCATTCGATCGCTCCGCGGTTCGGTACGAGGCTCCGTCAAGTACGGTCGCTCTCGCCATGTTTTGTAAAACCTCCCGATTTCGGGTCGGCGTCCGAGTCACCCATCCGATTCCGGCCTCGGGATCCGCAACCGACGTTTCTCGGTGCGATCGATTTGGACAACCACGCCGTCTTGAACGACAATCGTGACATTCCCAAACCGGAGTCCTTGCAAGGCCTGGCGAATCTGCTCCAGGTTCCTTTGCATGGTTTGCATTTCCTGTTCCAATTGGGCGTCATTTTCCGATTTTCTGGAATTTTCTTTTTCCATGGGAGTGATGCTCGGTTCAGGTGTTTTGAGGAAGGGCGTAAGGAATTTACGAGTTGGGATGCGAACTTGGATTGTTTCCCGATCGGTCGACGATTCCCATGAGAGCTCGTTGAAACTTAGATCGTGTAATCCGGTGCGAACACCCGCGCCTGGATCGGTTTGAAGTAAACGCGTTCGCCGATCTCCAGCGCGAGCGCATCGAGTTGATCGAGAGGTAGATCCACTCGGACTTGGTCATTTTGATTTGTTTGCAAATGAATCTTGGCGTTCACTCCGGCCCGATTGATCCGCTCGACGGTGGCTTCGATGGCATCGGCATCCTCTTTCGAGCGGGCGATTTTCATTTCGTGAGGGCGTACGTAGATTTTGGTGGCGTTGGCACCGACGCTTTGCAATTGAGGTAGATTCGCGGACAACGGTCCCGGTTGGAAATCCCCGCCGGCGATTCGCCCATGAAAAACATTCACGTTCCCCAAAAAGTCGATGACGAACTCGGAAGCCGGATGGTGGAACACTTCGGCTGGCGAGCCGACTTGCTCGATTTTCGCCTGGTTCATGACCACCACCCGATCGGCAACCTCAAGCGCTTCTTCCTGGTCGTGGGTCACCAAGACAGTGGTGGTGTGCATCTCCTCATGCAACCGGCGCAGCCACTCTCTCAAGCTTTGTCGGACTTTGGCATCCAGGGCCCCGAACGGCTCGTCGAGCAGCAGAATCCGAGGCTCGATAGCGAGGGCTCGGGCCAACGCTACCCGTTGCCTTTGACCACCCGACAGCTGCATGGGAAAGCGTTGTCCGAAACCTTCGAGCTGGATCAATTTCAGCAACCGATGGACGCGATCGGTGATCTCGGACTGCGATGGCCTCGACGATTTAGGCCGCACCCTCAGCCCAAACGCAATGTTGTCGAACACGGTCATGTGCTTGAACAGCGCATAGTGCTGGAATACGAATCCCACACGCCGCTGGCCGACACTCATCGTGGCAACATCCTCGCCAAAGAACAGGATGGAACCATCCGCCCGATCGGCAATCGCACCTTCTGCGGCAGGAGCATCCGGTGTATCCATTCCAGCGATGATCCGGAGCAATGTCGTCTTTCCCGACCCTGATGGACCGAGCAACGCCACGAGTTCCCCCGTTTCGATTTTCAAATTGATATCGCGGAGTGCGGTAAAACTGCCGTACGTTTTGGAAACACCTCGAACTTCGACGCTCATGTGGATTCCTCCTGTCCGTTTTGTCGCTCGATTTTTTGCTCGAGCAAGGTCTTTGCAATCAAGGTGATAATGCCCAAGGTTGCGAGTATGGATGCCAACGCGAACGCAGCAGCCGTGTTGTAGTCGTTGTAAAGCGCATCGATCTGCAAAGGGATCGTGTTGGTCCTGCCCCGGATGTTCGAGGAGACGACCGACACCGCGCCAAACTCTCCCATCGCTCGTGCGTTGCACAGTAGTACCCCGTAAAGGATTGCCCATTTGATGTTGGGCAACGTCACCTTGAGGAACGTTTGCCAACCGCTCGCCCCCAACGAGATCGCGGCCCACTCTTCCTCACTCCCTTGTTCCTGCATCAATGGGATCAACTCGCGAGCCACAAAGGGGAATGTGACAAAGATCGTTGCCAATACCACTCCAGGCACCGCAAAGATGACTTGAATGCCCCAACTGGCCAAGGTCGCTCCCAGCCAACCTTGCAAGCCGAAGACCAGCACGTACATGAGCCCGGCGATGATCGGCGATATCGCAAACGGCAAATCGATCATCGAGATCAACAAGGACTTGCCAGGAAACGTGTACTTGGTCGTGGCCCATGCTGCTGCCAACCCGAACAAAAAGTTCAGTGGCACTGAAATGCCCGCAGCGACCAAACTCAACATGATGGCGTTTCGCGCGCTCCGGTCGGTCAACGCCTTGACATAGACACCCCAGCCTTTTCGAATCGCTTCCCAAAAGATCACGCCCAATGGCAACACCAACAAAAACACCATGAATCCAACGGTGGCTCCGATCAGCAACCATCGAACCCACCATGGATCCACGGAATCGGCTTTGAGCTTGTCATTGGCCATCTGCGTCTCTCTCCAGTCTTAAGTTTGACGACCCGTACGTCGATTGAAGTACCAACCGATCGCTTGGATCAAGAGCAGGATGAACAAGGTCGCGGTCAATAGGACGAATGCGATCGCCGAGGCACCGGCAACATCGTTTTCGTCGAGACGGCTGACGATGAGCAACGATGCGATCTCGGTTTTCATCGGCAGATTCCCTGCGATGAAAATAACGCTACCGTACTCCCCGAGCGCTCGAGCGAACGCCAACGTGAACCCGGTCAAGATCGCTGGTAACAGGCTTGGGATCGTGACCTTCATCACCGTCTGGAATCGAGTCGCACCCAAACTCGCAGCCGCTTGCTCCATCTCATGGTCGAGATCCTCAATCGCAGGCTGCAAGGTGCGAACGACAAAAGGAAAACCGATGAAGATCAACGCGATCAGCACACCCAAACCGGAATTGGCCGTTTTGATCCCCAACGGGAAGAGATTGCTACCCACCAATCCTGTGTGGGAATAGATCGTCGCGAGCGCAATCCCAGAGACCGCCGTCGGCATCGCGAATGGAAGATCGACCAACGCATCGAGCAACTTCCTGAGGGGAAATCGGTATCGGATCAACGACCAAGCGGTGATTGAGCCGAAGACCACGTTGATGAGCGCCGCGAGGAACGAAGCGCCGAACGTCAACCGGATCGCAGCGAGCACGCGAGGATGGGACATGGTCGCAACAAACTCGCTCCAATCCATCGTGATCGATTTCAGAAATAGGGCCAGCAACGGGATCAGTACCACGATCGACAGATAAAAGATCGTGAACCCGAAGGTCAGCCCCCAACCAGGAAGCTGCGGTCGTCTGCGCGATGCTTTGCTGGTCCTCATGAAACTCACGGCTTCGATTGATAGACCAGATCAAAGATCCCTGTCCGGTCTTTAAAGTGGACTTCCTGTGCCTCTTCCCATCCGGAAACCAAATCGCTCAACGCGAAGAGATTGACCTGGGCAAACCGTGCTAACACCGACGGTTCGACCACTTCGGTGCGACGTGGACGATAGTAGTTCTTAGCGATGATCTGCTGGCCAACATCGCTGTAGAGATACTCAAGGTACGCGTTGGCGACCTCGGCATTCCCATGTTCCGCAGCGTTCTTGTTCACAACCGCAACCGGTGGTTCGGCCAAGATACTAACACTCGGGACCACCAATTCGACTTGATCGGTTCCCAACTCACGAAGCGCTAAGAAAGCTTCGTTCTCCCAGGTCAACAGCACGTCGCCGATGTTTCGTTGGATGAAGGTGTTCGTCGCGGCCCGTGCCGAGGTGTCGAGCACCGGTACCCGCTGGTACAACGCCCCAATAAACGCCTTGGCCTTCTCCGTCGCCGCGCGCACATCCCCTTCTCGAGCCGGATCCTTGAGCGCTGACAAATCTCCTAATTCGCGATGGAGCGCATACCCCCAAGCGGCCAAATAATTCCAGCGTGCACCACCCCCCGTTTTCGGATTCGGGGTGATCACCTCGACGCCTTCGCCGAGTAGATCCCCCCAGTCTCGTATCTGCTTCGGATTCCCCTTGCGAACCAAAAAGACGATGGTCGACGTGTACGGTGAGCTGTTGTTAGGGAATCGCTGCTGCCAATCGGCATCGAGCAACCCAGACTTCTTTGCAATGGTGTCGATGTCACCGGACAGAGCCAGCGAGACGACGTCCGCCGACAATCCTTCAATCACCGCCCGCGACTGCTTGCCAGATCCACCGTGCGATTGGTCGATCTCGACCTCCTCGCCTCGCAGCTCTTTCCAATGCGTGGAAAAGGCTTGGTTGAACTCGGCATACAATTCCCGTGTCGGATCGTAGGAAACGTTGAGCAGCGTCTTTTTGACCGGTTCACCTGCCCCACTCGCCCCGTTTTTCCCGTCCGAGCACCCGACGAGCAGCACCGCTCCAACGGCCAACCAAGACCACACCCAAACTTCCCAAGGACTCTTCATCGCAACCCTATTTCCGTTCCATTCCAACAACGTGCAACCCGTCACCTTCAAGTCCGCTCTTAGCCACATCCGTCGTAGCATCGCGAACGAAACCACCAAAGGATCGGTGATGCTCAGCAATCGGCGGGCCAAGTTCCACGCCTACTGCTCTCCTTCATTTCCACAGTGAAAACCAGCAATGAACACAGTTTACTAGCAATCAATCCGTCAAATATGATGGATTAACTAGCACATAACACAGTAACCCGTTTAATATGATGGATTCCCGTGTTATGAGCTGTGGTACGGATTTCGCTACTTCCTTGACCTGCGTGTTCACATCACCGCCTGACGATACGTGACGCTCACTACCTTCGTGAACCGTCCAATCTCAACCTGCCCAGCCGCGGGACTCGCCTCCCATGAGCGTAATTCCATGAGCGATTTCCCAGATCACCAGAACCCTGAACTTCATGACCTTGTCGAAGGCTGGAAACTGGCAAGCTGTTCGTCATGGACCCCCGAGACGTTCGCAGAACTACTGCGTTGGATTCGCGACCGGATCCCGGTGGCGAGTTTCACTCTCTTTGAATTGGAAACCGCATCGAGCGAACTCGTTCAGCGAGCACGCGTCCAAGCATCCTCTGGCAACGCTACCGGTGGCAGCGCATCCGTGGAATCATTGCGTCGACCATGTTCCGAAGCGAAGTGGAACGAACTGAACAAATGGGTAGGGACAGGGGAGTTTTTGAAACAAGCAAGCCCCAAGCGGTCCGGAAAATTGGCGTTTCTGGTCCCTGACGATGCTTCCGGCGCCGTGATCGCTGGTGTTTTGAAGTCTCCGCTCGCGTGGAGGGATCGGGACGGAACGCCTCCGACCGGATCAACGATCGGCGCTGTGGTCTATGAAATCGCGCACGGACGCTCGCTGCGCAACGAACAACTTCAATGGCTACAGCAATGGACACACCCATTGTGGTTGCTCCTCCAACGCAATGTGTCCCTCTCGACTCCATCGCCCCCGACAACGCATCCCAACGCTATCGCTGCCAACAACAGCCTCGCAACCAACGAGGACACCAAAACACTCCGACAAATGATCGTCGGTGCCGAGTCCGGCTTGAAAGCGGTCATGGAACGGGTCCAACTGGTTGCTTCCTCCGACGTCCCAGTCTTGATCCTTGGGGACACCGGAACAGGGAAAGAAGTCGTCGCTCGAGCGATCCATACCCGATCTCCGAGGGCCTCAAAACCGTTCTTACGCGTGAACTGCGGCGCGATCCCACCCGAACTGATCGATTCGCAACTGTTCGGGCATGAGCGAGGTAGCTTTACCGGCGCATCGGACCAACGCAAAGGATGGTTCGAGCGGGCTGATGGTGGAACATTGTTCCTCGATGAGATTGGAGAGCTTCCTCTCGCCGCCCAAGTCCGATTACTGCGTGTGCTGCAGGAGCATCATATCGAGCGCGTTGGCGGCCAAG
>Ga0114972_10003896_pt1 | contig 11133 bp, 12 predicted proteins | sample M_140807_EF_Meta_FD_87354 | JGI IMG/M metagenome (GOLD analysis project Ga0114972, IMG submission 87354) | Freshwater microbial communities from Lake Montjoie, Canada to study carbon cycling - M_140807_EF_MetaG | ecosystem: Environmental > Aquatic > Freshwater > Lake | place: Lake Montjoie... | reverse complement strand
TCACGCCGTGGATTTGACCCAGATAGAGAACCCGTGAGACTCTCATAGAGAATAGAGAACCCGTGAGACTCTCACGGGTTCTCTATCTGGGTCAAATCACCCGCCACCCAGAAACTGCCAAAAACGTGTTAGTAGCTACTCCCTTACAACCCCGCTGACCATCCATCTCAGCTGGCTGTCCACAGAGTTTATGAATGTCATGGCCCTTTTCACCATGGTGGGATTTTTTTTGGGTGGCTTGGGTAGGTAAACCCTAACACCCTGCACCACTGCCACTTGGAAATTAGGCTCCGAGGCAAGGTCCGCGGCGCCGTCTTCCAGCGGTCCCATGAGAAGCCCCCCATGCGCCCCCCCTCCTTCTAATAATTTAACACCCCCCTTTTCCTCCAAAGTATCGTCCTCCTCGTCCGAATCATCAGCCTCAGTGGGTAGAAAGCGGCCCGAGCGCTGGCGCGCGAGGGGCTGCATGGCCTGATCAAATAGTTTGGGCTGCCCCTCTCCATGAAGTGTGTCGTGCTTTTTCTGTCGGAGCCCCAGACAATTGAGAAGATACTTCATGGAAGTTGCGTAAACAAGCACGGAAATGAGAACCACTGAAGCGGTGAGATCTATGAGTACGCCTTGGTTTTTGCTGGGGAACACGAGAGAGAAGGCATAACTGTTCGCTCCCCTCATGGAGCTATACCAAAGAACCACTACGAATTCCCAGGGGATCTTGCGGCCCTCGCCCCTGAAAAAATTCACGAAAAAGGCGATGGGGAAAACGGTCAGTGTGCGGGAAACAATTATCGAAAGAAACACCCAACCGACCATCTCCCCCTCGCCCTTGTTGTCGATTCCGCGGTCTGTGCCAGCGGTAAGGGCTATATCAAGGCCCACTTGGAAGAACACAGAGGTGTCTGCAGTAGCGGAAAGAACTCGAACCAAACCCTCACTGAACTCCTTGCCCTCCCGAGTAAGCAAGGGTCGCATAAAATGATTTAATCCTATACCTGTAAAAAGGATGCACACCACGCCTGACATGTGCAGGGAATCTGCTAGCAGATAGGCGACGTAGGACTGGAGATGAGGTAGGAGAGGTGCACGGGTGGAGATAGGGGTGGGGAAGTAAGCATGCGTCAATGCAATTTCAGCGAGAAAAGAACTAGGGGTACTAAGGACTCTATCCATTGCGGAAGGGGAGCTGAGGGGTTCACATAAAGTCTCAGAATTCCCCCCCAACCCACACACATAGTTAAATATTACAGAACACACACCACGCGCAACCCCTCACCAGAAGTATAATGTAGGCAGTCTGTGAAAAGACAGAGGAGCTTGGCTTCAATTCAAACCCCCTTCTATCCTTCAACGCTAAATATGGCTTACCAAGCTGTGTCAAGCGCGCTATCTCTCCATCCAGAGCATCCGTGGAAGAGTGATGGGGCGAACTATCTCCAGCTGTTTCACTGTTTTGTGGCGGATCTGAATCCTTTCCGTCCCCCAAGTTTGACTCACGAAGACCTTTAACGGCTGAATAGGCGGCTGCAAAGGGCTTGCGCTCTGTTTGGAGCTTATCCCCCCCCTCCGTGTATTGTAGCAAGAGCCTTTGTTTTTCCTCTTTTAGTTCCAAAACTCGAGCCGCAAAGTACTCCTTGGGAGTACGAAAGACGAAAGTCAAGTGGCGCGCCTCTGGGAGCCATCCCATGTGTACCACCCTGAAAAAATAAGTGCCCATTATGGCAATGAACAGCCCTAGAAATAGGGAGCCGAAGAGCTCCGTGAAAAATAGGGAAGTGGCATCAGAGGAAGAGTCCTCAGTGATACCTTCTTTGAAAAACCCAGCAAACACCTGGTACCAAACGATAGAGGTAGCGTCATTGAGAGCTCCTTCACCCAACACAAGAGCCATGAGGTTTGCGTCGACGCCCCCGTAGCCACGCAGAACAGCTGCAGAGGCAACGGCGTCAGTGGCAGACAGTACGCCTCCGTAAGCCATGGCCTCATTGAAGTCCAGTTTGAGAGAAGCGCCCTGTTGACCCGCCGCAAAAAGAATCCCTCCAATAATTGCAGCAGAGGCAGCTGTTCCAACAATGGAAAATGTAAGAATGGTGAAAAGCTGCCCGAAAAACTCCTTTTTTCGCAAACTATACCCCGCGTCAAAAATCAGCACCGGGAGGGCCACCAGAAAAAAAATCTCACCGTTGAAGACTAAATTGTTAGGAGGGTTTGAGACCGCGAAACGAATGATAACTCCTACTAATAACCCAGCAAGTACTGCCAGGGAAGACTCTGGGAACCATGTTTTGTGGTTACGGTGCTGAAGGGTCTCCAAGGAGGACGAAACTATAACGCCGCCCAGTATCGTCAGAAGCACTAAATTAGCCTCCAAAGAAGAACCATCCTCAGTGGTTGGCTCTAATTCAGGACTGGCAGCGCGGAATAGGCGGCGCATAACACAATGGCGCACCTTGTCTGTTTCCCTTTTCTTTTTTGCAAAAAAAAGGAAAAAAAGGAAAGAAAAAGTAAATCAGTCCGCACCATCATGCCTGGTCCGGGATATTGGATAACGACGTATAAGTCCATATCATCTCCTGATAAGTTGGCTCAGTATGCGAAATTGGCATTGCCAGCGATTGAGAGTGGCGGAGGACGCTTTCTTGTGCGTTCTCCCGCTCCGAACGCGGTGTATGAGGCCGGCCTCACCCAGAGAACAGTTGTGATTAAATTTGAGAGCGTTGAAAAAGCCGTTGCCACATATGACTCGCCTGCCTATAAAGAGGCGCTGGTGGCACTCCAGGGCGGCTGCGAAAGAGAGATAAGGATTTGTGAGGGTGTGGAGTAGGGCCTCCGTTTCCGTTCAAATGATAAATTATTTATTTGTAAGTTTATCCGAGGGCGCCCACAAGAAGTTCCGAGATGTCTCGGTTGCTGCAGCGCAAGGCAATGCGGAGTGCGCATGTAGCTCCTGCCCCTCCCTCTACATCCTCCAGTGACACCATAATCCTTCCCAGCACGGGAGTGTCCCCTAGGAAAGTTCCCGCTAGGTTAGCCGTGTGCTTAGCAGCTGTGGGTTTGACAGAGCCTGAATCGCCCTGTGGAGTTAACCCTAGTGTTTCCACTACATCTACCACAGCCTCGTGTACTGAGGTGTGCGCTAGGGCGAACTGTTCCTGAACCTCCCCTTCCGAGCCCTCCGCCTCCCACGCTGCCTTGAAGTCTCCCACTTGCGTGAACGCCACGTAGTCAGCGGGTCCCACAGAACAGTCGTCTACGGGGTACGTTTCCTTCGTGGGGTCACCCAGTGGCTCGTGCGTGGCGGGGTCACACTCACGTGTGGTGAACTTGACGGTGGTGGTGAATGCCACAGGGACGAAGCCCGCCTCGGGGTTCCTAGCGAAGGAGACATAAACGTGACCCGGAGTGCCCTCTCGCACGCGAGGGACACCGATTGAAACAGCGGGGGTGTAAGCACCCTGGACATTAGGCGTCATTGCCACTGTGACTCGCTCCAGAAGGACCTCGGGGACCGTGTTAGTCACCGTGAATCCAAAGACCTGCACACAGGTTAAATGAGGTGGCGTGAGGGGTTTTTAAGGGAGGAGTTGCAAGGGGATGTGCGTGTGTGGTGGCGGGCGCGGGCTTACTAACAATGTGGTTCGCAAACACATGCTTTTGAACCGTGACCAGGTACTCAAGCTCCTTTTCGGTGAGCTCAATGGAGCGACTTGACCTGAAGAGCGGGCCATACGTAGAAAACTCTTGAATACGGTACAGGGCCTCTGCAGCACTGTCCCCTGCGCCTCGTTGCTTACCCCCCCCTGCGGCACCTGCACCGTCACCCGCCCCAGAGGAGGGAGCGGGTGTGGAGGTGGCGCTCACCGCCATCCTCTCCTTAGCGCGCGCGATTTTGGCGGCTGCAGAGGCAGCCTCCGCTGCCCGAGTTTCAGAGAGATACCCGTAACCTCCACCCGGCTCCGCTGCGTGAGGCACCCCACCAGGCCCCACAGGGGGCTCCACGTTGGGTAGGGTAGAGAATGAGAAGGCCCCAGCAGCTGGCCTGAGCTGATAGAGGTTGAGCGCTTTCGAGAGACTAACCACAGGGAGTGGGAGCAGTCCACGTGTGAGTCCATTGGAGACGACAGGGTCCACAGCAGTTGCAGAAGCTGCATCATCGCTGCCAGGAGGAGCGTTAGCTGCAGTCATGGCAGCAGTGGCTGTGTCCCCAAGAAGCCTGAGATATAAGGAGGCTCGGTCCCTTACCTCGTCATCGTCGTCATCTGTGCACCTGCGAAGCAAGGGAAGGATCTGAGGCCGAAGGTCCTCACACCGAGTGGCAAACTTGGCCAAGGCGCTCACGGCTGAGGCACGCACGGGGGCATTCTCCAAGATGACACGGTTGTAGATGAAACGAATGAAGGCGGCAGGCTGGGGGGAGGGCAGAGCAGGGCCCTCCTTCCCCAGAAGGTGCAACACGCGCGTGGCAAGGGCCGTGAACTCGCAGTCCTCAATAAACTCGCAGCACTGGAACAGGCCCTCTGTTTTGGACTCTGGAATCACCTCCATCATGTCCAACAGGGCGTCCAGCACAGCCTTTTTAAACTCAAAGCCCCCCTCGTCGCGCAGGGCATTTGAGAGAAGGGTTTGCACGGGGCGATACTTGCTGGGGAGGCGCAGGGCGAGCTCATGCAGAGCGGTCACCACAACGACCTTGAGCTCATCACTTCCCACGTCCAACATGAAGGAGGATATCTGCTTCACTAAGCGTTCCACGTTGGCCTCACTCCCAGTTTTTAGGAGCGTGGTTATCGCCATGGTGCCGATTGCCTTGTTTGCGTCAGGGATGAGGCACTCAAGGTCCTCATTGCACTTGGCCACGGCAGCCGGAAAGGAGGAAGCCATGCGATTGAGCGTACGCACTGCTGCAAAACGCAGGGCGGGTTTTGGGGAGGAAAGGAACATGTGAAGCACGGAGATGGGGGCGTTGATGTCTCGCCGGCTGAGTACGGCACCCCCACCTGACGTTGGGAGCAGCACGACTAGGGCACGGGCTGCCTCGTACATAACCATTTCGCTCTTGTGTCTCAGACAGCCCTCAAGGAATTCAAGGGCCTGGGTGGCGCTGGCCTCCGTGGCATCCTGCGTAAGCAGTAGGGAGGCAGCGTAGCGGATGAGGAGGCAGAGCGCCAGGGGGGAGCGGATGCTGGTTTTTGCTAAGGTAAGCACCACCTTTGAAACTGCCAGTCGATCGTTGCGCTTTAGAGAGCGCATGAGTGCTAGGGCGTGAAATGACACCATGTCACTTTTTCCATTGGCGCCATTCAATACCACTTGGACTTCATTGGACCAGCGAGTGATAACGTCAGAGCAACCAGGTCGAGATGCAAAGAGGCGGAATGAGGCACTCAGTGCTGCACTGGAAACGTGGTCATCCTTATCCACAAGCGCCTTAACAAAACAGGGCGGTGTGTGTTTGTGGGATGGGGGGGGGGGTTAGAGAACGTGTGTAGGACCGGCTAGGTTATCCCAAGGAAAAGGCAGCTTGACTGATGCTTGCAACTCACCTGCTTGTAATACCTTTCCACCTGCCCCAACATTTTATCGTCCACGATGCGGGAAAGTACTCTTACGGCGTTAGCGCGGTAGAGAGCTACGTCATTGAACATGTCCTTGACGAGAGACTGCACGACGATGAGGACATTGCTAGGATCCGTGGTGGCTGCCACCTCCTTGAGAAAGAGATACACCATACGACGAAGATTCCCATCGGGAGACTGGAAAAGTTTTGTTACCCCAAAAAATACCTCCATAGAGTCTGGGCCGTTAAAGTTGTCCCCCTGAGTCAAAAAGTAAAGGAGCTTGGTGATCTGCTGGCAGCATCGCTTAGGATGTAGCTTCACAAAATTCGCGTCGTGAAAAACCCTACAATCCTGCAATACTGCAGCCTTATCCAGCCCCGCAAATGGGTGGGGAACAGAGCCGTCCTCGCCTACCACCTCCTCCTTCATGTGCCGCTCCACTAAGTCTTTGATCTCATTTCTAATCTTTCCAAACACGCTGGTCTCCACGGATGAAGACGCCATGCTGGGTGAATAAAATAAAACTTATGTTACGGGGGGAATAAAAATAAGATGCTATCGATACTATCAAGGCTTCCTTCACGCGCTCCCTTGAGCAAAACTTTCCCCTTCGCTTTTTTTTAGGAAACGCCTATTTTCGACCCGTGTCACCGTTTTTTTCACATCACCGATTCTCACTCCCCGTGGCACCACGTAGTGTCGGACACTACACCACAAACAATGATCCGGTTTTCAACAAAACTAGGTCGCTTTACATTGCGTCGCCAGCGGCAAAACATTGGGTCGCATCTTGTGAGTTTCAGTGGTCTAGGTGGGGGAGACAGTCCCCCGAATGAGCCTCCCGCAAAGCCTTCCTTAGTGTACAGACTTACGGAGGACTTCAAGGATGTTTTATCAGTGACCTTTGGGTGGGAAAGAAAGAGGAACATCGAGGAAGAGCTCGACAAGGGATTACGCGTGTATCCCTGGATAACTTATCCCGACCCTATAACGGGGGCTCCCTCATATAGAAATACAGACACTGGAGCAGTGACGGAAGTTAAACCCTTGGACTTTGACCGCCGCGCAACAGCGGCCTCTTTCAAGCAAACTAACACTCAGACTTCCTCTATTATGAATGTAACCCCTAAGATATCCCCCTGGGAAAGAACTTTGCGGGCTCTAGGCTCCACGCCACTCATACAGCAGATATTGGCTGTGGGCGAAGTGGTGTCCAAAGGCCCGGTTGGGCAGGTGGCCACTAAAATCAAAGACAACGTAAGCGCTGTGAGAGAGGACTTACAAGAAAAGTGGGAAACTAGCCAGCACCCGTAAGTTATATGTTCTGTGTGGGTCAAAGAAAGCGCGCGTTACCCCTCCTTGTACACCGTGATCCATTTTTTAACACGCACTCCCGCCCCGTTCCCCAAATCCTCAGAGTTATAGTGAACGCAGCGTATGTGGTGGATTCTGTTATGGCCGAGACGGAGCAGGGGAGGGCTATCAAGGAAATAAAGTCTATAGACTCGGGATTTGACGAATTCTCTTTTATCGCAGAAATGCGGGACGAGTTCGTACCTCTCTTGGCTCGGGCCTTTTTTAGAATCGATAATGCCGTGCTTAGTGCACACTGCACTGCCACTGCCATGGCCCAAATGGCAGCTGTGGCTGCTGCGCGAGAAGCCGAGGGTCTTGAGCATGATGGCACCATTCTCTCAGTGGCTAGGGTTGAGCTGATTAAAGCCACTCAGATGGAGGATGCACGGGGTGGGAGCACGCCTTTACTTCTTTGCTCTGCACAAGTGCAGTATATTCATGCTGTGAGAAACAAATCTGTGAGTAGTGATTTCACCCTTTGCGCGCGCGCGCGCGCGCTCCTGCTCGCTTTCGAAGGCGGTTCCGTTTCAAACAATTTTGCGGAACCGTTCATAAATCTAGCGAAACATTGACATTGGAGACGAGAGTTTTTTCCTAGGCGTTTCTAGGGGCATATACTGTGGAGGCCCCTTGTGAGCACTATGCAAGGTTTGGTTTTAGCGCCAAATGTCTGCTTAGATAGCTCCTGTTAAACCCAAGACGTCTGCTCACACTCTTTCTCCTTCATCCCCCACCCGTCTCACCCACCACGGCTAACCCTAACCCTCGCAGGGAGAGATCGTGGAAGGCTCTGACTCTGAAATCAGAATGGCTGTTTTTATCTTGGCTCTTACGCGAGATTGGAATCCAGAGAAGGGGGCACTAACCTGGAAGGCTGTGGAGGTAGGGATGCATGGCAGCCAGCTCTACCTTTAAATATTTTTTGGGTGGTGATAATGGACTCCACCAAATTAATCGAACCCATCATATCACCCGCGGAGAGCGAAGAACCGTTGTATCCTGGTTGGTGAAAAATGGGAGAGAGGATAAGGAATGCGCAAAAAACGCAGGCGCACTAGTTTGCGTCGACCCCACCCCGCGTGTTTCTGTTTTTTTCTATGTATTTTAGCCACTCCCCCTGCTCCTGTTGCATGTGAGGGCCCACAGTAGGAAAAAGAAAGTCCGTTTGGTGGGCATCCAAAGTCGTCCTCCAATAGGGTTGAGGGGGTGGTTTACCAGTAACCCAGCTCTTGAGGTGCCACCAAAAGAAAACGAGCCAACTTTTTGAAGGGTCAAGGCGCTGCTCTGGGGTCATTACGAGCTCCACTTCCCGGATAAGTCTTGCTGTTTCCACAGTGGCAAGGACCTCAGCCGTGGTAGAGATGGACTCGTATGTCTGTCCCATCATGGCTATGAGAACATTCACCAGGATTAGACTACCCACTATAAGAAAAACCAAGGAATAAACCCACATTCCCCCATGGGCTTCCTTTCCATCACTCGCAGAAACCTCCCCCTCTCCTAAAAAGGACTGAAACGCCCGATAAAGCACCTGTCCCACGCCAGACCATCCCTGATACCCCCCAAGAACATAGAAAGCATTTGAAAAAGCGGCGATCAATATACCCGAAATGCCCATAAAGCGGAGAACATCGTTGAAGAACATCACTTTGAGCATGATAACGAACTGTCCCACGGTTGACACACCCATGGTGAATCTCACAAGCTTGAGATAGCTGCACACCGAAAAGCCAGCCAATGTGAAAAGAAACATTTCAGAGTCCTGAAGACCCAAACTGGACAGCCAAACTATTGCGACACTAAGAACCAAGGTCACTGTTGAAAAGAGGCGCGAAAGAATGGTGCTCCCATGAGCATGCGCCAAAAAACCCCTACCCTCCCTCCACCACCCCAAAAGTGTGAACACGTTCTCGTGTACGGTAGAGGCGCATATCCCTGCCTCCAGCGCGCAGAGAGCGTAGCAAGAAAAAATACTACCTGCCCCAATATCCAAGCACACAGGCGCGTTTCCAAGACCAACGGAGAAAAGGAAGGAGAAGGGCGCTGCCATTGAAAAAAAACTGGGCGACCCAAATTGTTTATCCTGAACACCATAAGATCGTAGGACAAGGGCGGCAGATAGAGATGCAAGGAAGAAAAGTGTGATAACAAAACCCCGGACTAAGAAGGCCTCCGCATAAAGGTGCCATTTAAACTCCAGGTGCCTCCTCACCAGCTCCAGTGTGCAAACACCCTGCTCTCCAGAGATATTGTCTTCAGCCAATAGCTCCAAAAGGGTTTTTCTAGGCCACAATTTCGGGAGGGAGAGTGCGTGGGGACAAGCCGCGCTGGGATCGTTTCCGCCACAGTATGAACTCTCACTCTCGTCGTAGGGATGTGGATACTGACGCAATGAGGTATAAGGATGTAATGGATGGCCAAACTGTAAGCCACTGTCACCACTGCTCATATATATATCCCAAATGTCATCAAAACCCTCAAGAAGATACGTGTAGCAATTAACGTGGGCGTACGACCAGTACAGGGCCCGGCCAAAGCCTGTATCTTCTATCATGGCCTTAAAAACATCCGTATACTCTTTCTTATCCAGCTTTACGGCCAGAAGAAGTGCCGTCAAACCCTCGCCGTTAACTATTTGATTCAAGAATAGACTTCCACGGGGAATGCTAAAGGGAGACCATCGAGGGTATTCTGCGAAGGAGCTCACGCTAAAGCTTTTTTCGGGAGCGGAGGAGGAATACATGGGGTCGAGGCTCCGGCACCAGCGAACACTTGGGAAAAGGCTGGATTTTTGTGGAGGGTTCTCCCAGCCTTCCACACTTTCATAAAGCCCTTTCATTTTTTCATACCACAGACGCATAAGGAGGCGCACCATCTCCGAGGGAGCTCCAACTGTTACTGCACTGTGCAACACTGTGTTGCCCATGGTATCTTGCGCCATCATGTCCGCGCCGGCCTTTTTAACCAAGTATTCCACCACGACTGTATCGTTTAGACAAGCTGCGAATGATAAGGGGTACTCCCCCCAGGCGCATACGTCCTGAAAATGAAGGGAGGGGGGCAACGTGCAACGTGTGGTCAATAACATTGTGTGTCGTAAAAACGAGGAATCATAAACAACGCACATCCTTGCGCATATCTTCATAAGAATTTGTCTGAAAAAACCTTCCCGTGGCTCGCCCTTGCACTAAAGATGGGCACTCCGTGCACAGCCAGTCAAGCATGTCCAAATTGTCATTTTTCACTATATCGCGCTTAGCGATAACCATGTGTAATGCATTTTCCCCGTCGTACACAGTAACGAGTCCATTCTTATAGGGGGAAGAAATAAGGTAACGAGCAGCAGCAAAGAGACTTTCCTTTTGAAGTGCCTCGATAAAGGAGCGAGCGAGGCTGTATCGACCCAGCAGTATCATCTTGTGAAAGATTGACGCACCCACAACGTTCCGTTTCTCCCACCAAGGACCTTCAGGATCCTCACTGAACATATCAAGGTAATCAAGAAACATAGAATCTGCAATTTCCATGAATTCTTTGCAGTGCCCAGACAAAAAAAAACGAGGGAGAACACGCGATTTCTTCTTCTCTGGAGCAAGGGCTATGTGTGTTTCAATGGCATATTTTTTCTGTAAGAAAAAACTGAAACCCATAGCAATCAGAGCCCCAATAATGAATGTTTCTAACAGCATTTTCGATTAGAATCCCCTATCCTAAGGCTTGCGATAAAGAATACACGCCGCAATTGCCCCGCTTCTGCCCACGCAATCTCTTTTTTGCAACTTAATTCAACTGGAATCTCGGAGGCTAAAAAACCCGAAAAATGTCTTCCCCTCACATTATTTCATCGGTGGCTGGTTCTAGTGCGGATTTGGTGTCTATTCGCACAGCATTGCTGTCTGTCAGTGACAAGTCTGGTTTGCTTGAGCTAGCAAGCGAGCTGTCAAAGACCTATGGAATAAAGTTACTCTCTACTGGGGGTACTGCAAAGGCACTCCGCGACGCAGGGTTACCGGTGACAGATGTATCTCAACACACAGGCTCCCCCGAGATAATGGATGGTCGCGTAAAAACACTGCACCCAAAGGTTTGTGACTCCACTCGTTTTGCACTGTTCGATTTCCTCTCACTCGAGCGTCCTCCACACGCAACAACTCCGAATAGATCCACGGCGGCCTTTTGGGGGTGCGAGGCAATGCGCAGCATGAGTCTGATATGAATGCCC
>Ga0114972_10003895_pt1 | contig 11134 bp, 9 predicted proteins | sample M_140807_EF_Meta_FD_87354 | JGI IMG/M metagenome (GOLD analysis project Ga0114972, IMG submission 87354) | Freshwater microbial communities from Lake Montjoie, Canada to study carbon cycling - M_140807_EF_MetaG | ecosystem: Environmental > Aquatic > Freshwater > Lake | place: Lake Montjoie... | reverse complement strand
TTTCAGCGCCGGGGGGTCTTCGGAGCTGGAAAGGGACCGCTATCGAACCAGGGCCACCACCAGTCGCGCCGAATATCAACAAGCGCTGGAAACCCGCGAAGGCACCCTCAGCACCCTCAAATCCCAGATCGCCAGCGAACAACAGACCCTGGCCAAAATCAGCGAGGTGCGCGGCGTTGATGTGGTGGCCGCCGACAGCGAACTCAAGAAGGCCATGGCCTCCCGTGACCGGGCCAAGCAAGAGCTTTCCTACGCCACAGTCGTTGCACCCCAGGATGGCCAGATCCTAAAAATCAACGCCCGCCCCGGAGACAAAGTCGGCGACGATGGCCTCCTTGAAATGGCCGACACCAGCCACATGGTGGTCGTGGCAGAGGTCTATCAAACAGACATGCGTGACATTCACATAGGCCAAAAGGCAACCATCACAGCCGACGGCTTCAAGGGAAGTGTCCAGGCCAACGTTTATCAAATCAATTCCCAAGTGCAGCGCCAAAGTGTCTTCAATGGCGAACCCGGTGAAAACCAGGACCAACGGGTGTTTGAGGTGAAATTGCGCATCGTATCAACCCCAGCCATTGCCGAGCGGCTCCAACACGCCTCCAACCTTCAGGTCAATGTGATCTTTGATCCACCGGATCAGGAAGCTCCTAAACCATGATCAGCCCCCTGCAGAAATTTCTAAAGCGAACACCGGTGGCCTGGTTACAAACCACCAACAACCCAACAAAATTGCTAATCGGCGTTGCCGGGGTCAGTTTTTCCAACCTATTAATGTTTTTCCAGTTGGGGTTGATGGATAGCCTCTACAACAGCCAGCGCAAACCGATCGACCACTTTCAGGCCGATCTGGTGATGGTCAGCAGCAAATACAGCAATCTCGGCGCCCTCCAGGAATTTCAACGCAGCCAGCTCTATCAGGTTCTAGGCGTCTCTGGCGTGGAATCCGTTGCTCCCCTGCGCATCAACCGCGCCAACTGGATTACACCGGAAACACACCAATCGTACGATATATCTGTTTTCGGAATAGACCTATCCCAGCCCTCTCTTGACTTCCCCGAGATTGAAAAAAACCGTAGCCAACTAACCATCCTGACCAACGCCCTGTTCGACCGTAATTCCAAAAAGCAATACGGCGATATCAGGAAAGTCGTGGCCAAAGACGGCAAAGCATTGGTTGAAATTAGTGGCAAAAAAATTCGAATTATTGATACATTTACCATGGGTGCCACATTCGCCGCCGAAGCCAATCTCATTACTTCTGACAACACCTATCTCTATCTATTCCCCAAGGCTGATGCCCGCAAAATCCAACTGGGCCTGATCAAGCTAAAACCCGGCGCCAATCCCCAACTCGTCCAAAACACGATTCATTCCTTTATCAGCAAGGATGTCCGCATTGAAACCCGAGAGGGTCTCTCAAAGCTGGAGGTGTCCTACTGGAGACGCAATTCCTCCGTGGGCTTCATCTTCTCCTTGGGCGTTCTGGTGGGCTTCATCGTTGGCAGCATCATTGTCTATCAGATTCTGTTTGGTGATGTCATGAATTCCCTGCCCCAGTACGCCACCCTCAAGGCGATGGGCTATCGAGACAGCTATGTCATCAGCATTGTTATCCAACAATCGGCTATTTTAGCTCTGGTGGGTTTTGTCCCCGGGCTCCTATTATCCATGGGACTTTATTCCCTACTGGCCACTGTCACCAAACTCACCGTCTTGATGACAACCACCCGGGCCCTGCAGGTGCTGGCCCTCACCTTCGTGATGTGTGTGGGCTCCGGCACCCTGGCCACCCGCAAACTGGTGCAACTGGATCCCGCCGATGTCTTCTGATTCCGCTGCCCCGAGTCCGGTGGCTGGGCAAGCCAGCAGCGAACCGATCATCTCCCTCAAGCACGTCAATCACTGGTTCGGCAGCGGCGAAGAACGCAAACATGCCCTCAAGGACATCAGCCTCGACATCTATCCGGGCCAGATCATCATTTGCACGGGGCCATCCGGCTCCGGCAAGACCACCCTGCTGACCATGCTTGGCGGCTTGCGCTCCTGCCAGGACGGCAGCCTGCGCATCCTTGGCCAGGAACTGTTTGGGGCCAGCAAGGAACAACTGGCCCAACTGCGCCTGAACGTCGGTTTCATCTTCCAGGCCCACAACCTGATGATGTTTCTGAATGCCCGCCGCAATGTGCGCCTATCCCTAGAACTCCACGACAAATACTATGGGCAGGATATGGACAAAATCGCCACATCCATGCTGGAAAAAGTCGGACTGGGCGAAAGGGTCGATTATTTTCCCGCCAATCTCTCCGGCGGTCAGCGCCAGCGCGTCGCCATTGCCCGCGCCCTTGTGAGCCAGCCTAAGATTCTTTTAGGCGACGAACCCACCGCCGCCCTTGATAAGGAATCGGGGCGCACCGTGGTCAATCTCATGAAGGAAATGGCCGAAAAAGAGAAGACCACCATCATCATGGTCACCCACGACAACAAGATTCTCGACGTCGCCGATCGCATCATCCTGGTCGAAGAGGGCGAACTGGCCTCCAGTGAGAAAGAAGCCGCTTTTGTCGAACGTATGCGCGCCACCTGAGTTCCTTCCATGTCCCAGGAACAGCTCGACGCCTTCCTCCGCCAGGTGGCCACCAACCCCAGCCTGCACCAAGCCCTCCACGGCAACAATGCCGCATCGGCCAGCGCCATGGCCCAACAGCAGAGCTTTCGGGTCAACAGCGCCGACTTCAGCCTGCGCGCCGCTGAAAACAGTTTCCTGCAGCGCCATGGGCCCCCAGGGCGCCCCCAACCCGCCCAAGCGGTCAGCCTGGATCTGGGCTGCGGCGCCACTCCTCGCAATCCCTTTGGTGCCGGCCGCGCCCGGGGCCTGGATATTGCGGCCTCCAGCGACAGCGGGGTCGAAGCTTGCGATCTATTTCGCCAAGCAATCCCCTTTGGAGATCGGGAATTCGATTACGTCACCGCCTTTGATTTTCTAGAGCACGTTCCCCGGGTGGCCTGTACGGAAGAACGCACCCGTTTTCCCTTCATCGAATTGATGAATGAGATCAGCCGCGTCCTTAAAGAAGGCGGCCTCTTCTTTTCGCGAACACCAGCTTATCCAGCCAAGGAAGCCTTCCAGGACCCCACCCACGTCAATATCATCACCGACCAGACCATTCCGTACTACTTTTGTCTCAACAATGGCACTGGGGAGGGCCCTTGGGGCCGCCGCTATGGTTTCCAAGGCGAATTTGTGCTGCTGGCCCAGGAGCGAATCGGCTGCTGGCTGATGGCGCTCCTGGCTCGCTGCCCCGCGGCTGACCTGGAGCGGGCGATTCGCTCGCCCTTGCCGATGGCGGGCGGGTCTCAACCCAACCCATCTCCCCCCTGAGGGTGTTCAGACGCATCAATCAAAGGGCCCAGGGTTTGCAGTTTGGCCATTAACCTGCTGGCGGCGGCCATCCAGGCGGCGTCGAAGGAACCGACACTGCCATGGGTACAAGCGATCGGCCAGGTGCCCAGACGGAGGCCAAGACGACGGGCGCTGTAACAGAAATCAGTGTCGTAGCAATGAAAGCGGAATTGGGGATCAAAGCGCAGGCCGGTCTCTAGAAGAGTGTGGCGGCGACAGGCCAGAAACAGGCCGTCGAGTAAATCCACCGCCGCCGGGGCTACCCCGAAATCGTCTGGACGGACCAGAACCGGATCAAAATGATTCAGGGAACCGGACTGGCGCGCCGTACGGTTGAGTTTTACTCGGCCATCATCCCCGAGCCCATGGGCCCAGCCCGGTTGGCCATAGGGAACGCCACTGGCACCCACTAGGCCCACAACCGCGAATTGACCGAGGGCTAATTGTAGCTGGAAAGTTAGATTTCAATCATGGAGATACACATCATCATGCAAAAAAACCAGGATGGCATCGTCATCGTGGGCTTCAATTGCTTCGTTGTAGAGGCTCGCCAACCCCATCGCCGCCTCGCCGCTGTTGGCGGCGCGCAAATAAAGGCGGGGCCGCAGTCGCTTAGGAAATTGCTCCAGACTGCGGCCCAGCAAGGTGGCCCGGGCGAAATGCCGCGCCCGCACCTGGCTGGCCACCACCAGGCAGACCGGAGGAACAAGGGAAGGGGTCGACATCAACGGCCCACGAGTTTCTGGCGCAGATTCTTGATGCGGTCACGCAGGTTGGCGGCTTCCTCGTATTCCAGATTCTTGGCCGCCGCCTTCATACGGTCCTCAAGCTGGGTGATCAGTTCGGGTAGGGAATCAAGGGGAACCTCGTTATGGGCTGCCTGCTCGACGGCCTCATCAAGCTGCTCATCATTCAGCCGTCGCGACACCGCCAGAAAGGACAGAATCGCATTGCCGGCCCGCTTGCCAGCCGGGGTTGGCGTTATGCCATGGTTTTCGTTGTACGTATGCTGAATGGCCCGACGCCGCTCGGTCTCCGAGATCGCCTTGGCCATGGAAGCGGTGAGATTATCGGCATACAGCAGCGCCACCCCTTCGATATGGCGGGCGGCCCGGCCAATGGTCTGAATCAGAGAACGCTCCGCCCGCAGAAAACCCTCCTTATCCGCATCTAAAATGGCCACCAGGGAAACCTCCGGCAGGTCGAGACCCTCCCGTAGCAGGTTCACCCCAACCAGCACGTCGTATTCACCATTGCGCAGATCCTGGAGAATCTCGATTCTTTCGATCGAATGGATCTCCGAGTGCAGATAGCGCACCCGCACGCCATGCTCGGCCAGATAATCGCTGAGATCCTCCGCCATGCGCTTGGTGAGGGTGGTCACCAGCACCCTCTGGTCCTTAGCGGCCCGGAGGCGAATCTCACCGAGTAGGTCATCCACCTGCCCATCTGTGGGCCTGACCTCAACGATGGGATCCAACACACCGGTGGGGCGGATCACCTGTTCCACCACCTGATCCTTGCTCTGGGCCAACTCCCAGGCGCCAGGGGTGGCACTCACAAAGATGGTCTGGGTGGCCTTCTCCCAAAACTCCTCAGCCTTGAGGGGCCGGTTGTCGGCGGCACTGGGCAGACGGAAACCATGCTCGATCAACACCTGCTTTCGGCTTTGGTCGCCGTTGTACATGGCCTGCAGCTGGGAGCAGGTGACATGGCTTTCATCCACCACCAGCAGCCAATCCTTGGGGAAATAGTCAATCAGGCATTCAGGGGGGGTTCCGGCAGGTCGCCCAGCAAGATGGCGGGCATAATTCTCGACACCGTTGCAATAACCCACCTGTTCCAACATCTCCAGGTCATAGGTGGCACGCTGTTCGAGGCGCTGGGCCTCCAAAAGACGACCCTGTTCGTTGAGGAGATCCAGCCGCTGACGCAATTCGGCGCGGATGGCCTTGATGGCTTCGTCCAGGCGATCTTTGGGAGTGACAAAGTGCTTGGCAGGGTAGATATTAATGCTTTCCAGGCTCTGAAGGATTTCACCACTGGTGGGGTCGACGTAGCGAATCGCCTCAACATCATCGCCAAACAGCTCAATACGAACCAAACGATCCTCATAGGCGGGACCAATCTCCAGCACATCACCGCGAACCCGAAAGCGACCTCGGCCGATCTCAACATCATTTCGGCTATATTGATTATTGACTAATTCCCGTAACGACGAGCGCAGATCCAGCCGCTCTCCCACCTGGAAACGCACAGCCGCCTTGAGATACTCCGAGGGAATGCCGAGGCCATAGATGCAACTGATTGAAGCCACCACGATGACATCACGGCGCTCAAACAGCGAGCGGGTGGCGGAGTGGCGCAGCATGTCGATCTCCTCGTTGATCGACGCGGTTTTGGCAATATAAGTATCCGAGATGGGAACATAGGCCTCAGGCTGGTAATAATCGTAATAGGAGATAAAGTATTCAACAGCATTATTGGGGAAAAACTCCCTTAATTCATTGCACAACTGAGCCGCCAAGGTCTTGTTATGGGCGAGCACAAGGGTGGGACGCCCCGTGCGGGCAATCACATTGGCGATCGAAAAGGTCTTGCCCGTGCCCGTGGCACCGAGCAGGGTCTGGTAGCGCTCTCCTGCTTCAACACCATGGACCATGGCCTCGATGGCGGTGGGCTGGTCCCCCTTGGGCTCGTAGGGGGCATGGAGCTGGAAGGGATTCATGAACACCATTCTCGCCGCCAGAAGCACCCAACGGCGAGGACGGTTATCGGTCCCCGACCCACCAGGAAGGAGAGGGAAGGCCCCAGGGCTGGGCTAGGCGGTGAAGCCCGTACCCAGGGTCATGCCCGCAGCAGAGGAACCTGGAGGCCAAGCAACTTGAGGGCAATGAAACTGATGATGCTGTACACCAGAGCTCCCAGGAAGGCACTACCCAGGCCATAGCGCAACTTGAAACCCTGGATCAGCCAGGCGGTGGCCGCGAACAGGACCGCCGAAATCAACCACTCGAACAGGAAACCCACCGGCAGTATCCCGCCCAGGGTGGTCACCATCTTCAGGGGGGCCAGCAGCAGCCGCAGGGGCCAGACCAACAGGGTGCCTAAAAAGGCGATCACCAAGGAGGAGACCAGGGCGATCCGGAAGCTGATCATGTCCACCCCGAGCGGCATCCGGCTCACCAGGATCAGGATCAGGGCCCTGACAGGCCACTGCAGCATCCAAGCCAGGGAATGGGACATGGAGAAGGCTCAATCTGTTTGCAACCTAGACAAATCGAAGGGGGACGACAACGGCCCCCTTCCCATCCCGGTAGTCATCAGGGCGTCGACGACTTGGCCATGCCCCTGGCCAGGGGCATGGCCTGCCGCAGTCCACGCACGGCCGCCACCATCGCCAAATCATCCTGAAGCCGATTCACGGCGGACCCCACACCAACACCGCTGGCACCGGCAGCTAACGCCATCGGAATCGTCACCTCCGAGAGGCCTGAGGCACAGAGCACGGGCAGGTCAACGGCCCGGCTAATGGCATGGGCGGCGGCCAGGGTGGGGGCCGCCTTCTCAATCAGCCCCAGAACCCCGGGAGCACCGGGATGGGCACTGGTCCCCCCTTCGGTCTGGATCAAGTCGGCTCCAGCGGCGGCCAAGTCCACCGCCAGCTGGGCCTGCAGATCGAGGGGCAGCCCATGGGGCACCGTCACCGACAACACGATCTTCGGCAGCAGGGCGCGGGTGGCACGGGTGATCTCCAGGACCTCCTCGGCGCCGAACACCCGGCCTTCGGCATAAAAGCTGTCGAAGTTTCCGATTTCGACCATGGCCGCCCCGGCCGCCACCGCCGCCGGGAAGAGGGCAGGATCGACGGCTGACACACAGAGGGGCAGGCCAGGGGTGTCCTCTGCGACCTGGCGCACTAGGTCGGCATCGCAGGCCAGGTCAAGCAGGTCAGCGCCACCGGCGGCGGCGGCGGCGGCAATGCGGCCCACTGCAGCCCCATCAAAATTGGCCAATCCAGCGATCACCTTGAGCAGGCGTTTCTGGCGGAGCGCCTCCTGCAGGGCGATCGGCAGGCTGGAGAGACGCGACATGCTCGAATCCATAACGATTGAGCTCTGATTCTCCCATCCAAGGCCATGTCCGCCGCCGGCCCCGCCGATCAGGCCCCTCCCTGGAGCGCCGATCACCTGCGGCTGCACCGCCAGCTGCGCCGCCAGCCGGACCTGTTGCCGGCCGGAGCCCCCCTGCTGCTGAGTGTTTCCGGTGGGCAGGATTCGATGGCGATGACAGGGTTGCTGGCGGACCTGCGCCGTCTGCATGGCTGGTCCCTGACCCTCTGGCATGGGGACCACGGCTGGCGCCCCGAATCAGGGCGCCAGGCCAGGGAACTGGCGGCCTGGGCCGCCGGCGCAGGGCTGCATCTGGTACTCGAACGGGCCCTTCCACCGCCCCCTTCCGAAGACCAGGCACGCCGATGGCGCTACCGGCGCCTGGCCGAGGTGGCAGCGCTGCGGGGCATGGGCCATGTCGTGACTGGACACACCGCCACGGACCGGGCCGAAACAGTGCTGTTCAACCTGGCCCGCGGCAGTCACCGCCGCGGGCTGGCCAGCCTGCGACCCAGCCGTCCCCTCCATAACGACCCAGGCGGCAGCCCCCAACTGGTCCGTCCCCTGCTGTCCTTCTGCCGCGACGACACGGCCCGCATCTGCCATAGCCGGGGGCTGCCGGTCTGGCTGGACTCCAGCAACGACGATCGCCGCTACGGACGCAACCGCCTCCGTGCCGAGGTGTTGCCCGTCCTCGAGGCCCTCTATCCCGGGGCCCAGCGGCGCATGAGCCTCCAGGCCGAACGGCTGGCCCAGGAAGACGAGCAGCACCAGCAACTGGTGGCCCTGGCTCTCGGGAGCCTGGAGCAGCCGGGGCCCATGGGACCCGGCCTCGATCGGCACCGCCTGGGCCGACTCGCTGAAGCCAACCAAAGGGCCCTGATCCAGCTCTGGCTACGGCAACAAGGACCTGGAGAGCTGGCGGCAACAACGCTAGAGATCCTGCTGGGTTGCCTGGCCCCCAAGCAGGGTCCAGGCCAGATGAATCTCGCGTCAGGATGGCGTTTGGGCTGGGATCGTTCCACACTGAACCTCATTCCCCCAGCCATCGCCTCTCCTTAACCGCCTATGGACTCCAACACATTTTCCCAACGCTACGGGCAGATCGAGGAGGCCTACCGCCAGCAGGAATGGTCCACCGTCATGGAGCAGGGCAAGACCCTGCTAGACGACCTTGAGACGCAATCCGAGGCGGGAGCGGGCTTGAAGCCACGCCTCCAGCTGCTGATGGCCCATGCGCTGCTTTATGGGTACAACGACACCCTGATGGCCGAGGATCTCTACACCAGGGTCTCAGCCGACGGCAGCGATAGCGCCCTGCAACCGATGGCCGAGGAGGGCATCAACCACTGCAGGGCCATCCGGGCCCAGCGGCGGGACAATGAAGCCCGGGCCGAGGCCGAAGCCGCCCAGCAGCGCCTAGCCGAACAGGAAGCGCTGATCCGCTCAAAACCCAGCGACAATCAAAGCCGACCAGCCACCCCACCCCCGGGGGGAGGCAGCCCAGGTCCTGTCATGCCCTGGCTGGCGAAGGCGGATGGCGCTGGCGTATCGGCAACCGCCCCGGCCCAGACCGCCGCAAACTCAGCGTTGGTCAGTCAGGACAGGACGCCCATGGGCGAAACCTTGATTCCAGAGATCGTCGATGAACCCGAGCTGATGGAACTCCACCAGGCCGGGGGGGCCTTGGCGGAGGAAGTCGAGCTGATGGTGAGGGATCGCCTCGGCGTGGGATTGGCCGAGCTGGGCGATCGAAACCGCCATTCGACCGAGGCCCCCGCCCCACCTGAGGACGGGGACCTGATGGCCGGACTGCTGAGGGTGGTTCTTTCCTGAAGCGGGCTCAGCCCGCGACGGCGGCGGAGCGGCGCCGGCGGGCACGGCCTTCGGGTTCGGCCTCAACCGGCGGTTCCTGGATGGCCACCGCCGCTTGGGCCTGGACGGCGGCGGCGGCAACGACAGGGGTAGCCACGGGCCGTGGAGCACTGCTGGCCGTTGGGGTCAGGCGCTGCACCCCAGCCGGAGCCTCCCGGCCCACCTCCCGGCGGCCGCCCCGGGGCGCCGGCCTAGTGTCGGGCTCCTGCTCAGCCTGACTTTTGTAGGCCGGTGTGCCGGCGGGTGCCGGCTGCACCAGGCAGAGGATCAGGGGATCAACCTGGAGTTCGCGGCGCAGGCGCCGCTGCAGGCCCAGTTCAACCTCCCTTTGCACCCCAACCCAATCAACATCGGGTGTCGTGCCACCGGTATGGCGGGCCAGCTGGTTCCAGCGGTTCTCCAGGACCCAAGTGATCTCCCTTTCGGCCCAGACCGAGAGCTTGCGGGGGTCGGCGGTGGTGACGACACCGCGCAGGTTGACCCGGGGCGGAGCCACCATCAGGCCATCGGTGCTAACGGCGGCCAGCAGGGTGATGACGCCATCTTCGGCGAGCTGCTGGCGTTCCTTGAGAACCCGAGCATCGACGATGCCATTGCGGGAAGCATCCAGCAATTCGATCCCCGCCTTGACCGGATCCCCCTTGCGGATGCCATCGGGGGTGAGTTCGACCACGTCCCCGTTGTCGATGATCAGACAATGGTCGGCCGGCACGCCCATCGACTGGGCCGTGCGGCTATGGGCGACCAACATGCGGTGTTCCCCATGCACCGGCACGAAGAAGCGGGGCCGGGTCAAGGCCAGCATCAACTTTTCATCTTCCTGGGATCCGTGGCCGGAGACATGGATGCCTTCGCCCTTGCCATAGACCACCTTGGCGCCCAGCATCATCAGGCTGTCGATGGTATTGACAACCGAAATCGTGTTCCCAGGAATCGGGCTGGCCGAAAAGATGATGGTGTCGCTGCTTTTCACCTGAACCTGGGGATGGTCCCCGCGGGAAATACGACTCAGGGCCGCCAAAGGCTCGCCCTGACTACCGGTCATGAGCAGCAGGGTTTCCCGGTCGGGAAGATCACGGATCTGCTTGATCGGCACGAACAGATCATCGGGACAGCGGATGTAGCCCAGTTCACGCGCCTTGGCAATCACGTTGAGCATGGAGCGGCCCAACAGGCCCACTTTGCGACCGTGCTTGAGCGCCAGCTCCAGAATCATCGAAACCCGATGCACCGAACTGGCAAAGGTTGTGATGATTACTCGCCCATCTGCGTTGGCGATGTGCCGATCCAGATTCGGGAAAACGGCCCGCTCCGGGGGAGTAAAGCCGGGCAACTCAGCGTTTGTAGAATCACTGAATAAGCAAAGAACACCCTGCTCGCCGTATTGGGCCATGCGTTGGATGTCGAAATACTCACCATCTACGGGTGTGTGGTCAAACTTGTAGTCACCGGTGAAAACAACCACACCGACAGGGGTGGTAATCGCCAGGGAAAAGCTATCGGCAATTGAGTGGGTATTGCGGATAAATTCGACCTTAAAGTGCTGACCAATCGAAACCACTTCGCGGGGACTGACGGTCTGAAGCTTGGTGCGATCCATGACGCCTGCCTCCTCCATCTTGCCCGTCAGCATTGACAGGGCCAAGCGAGGGCCATAAATGATGGGGATATTGAAGTTCTTGAGGTGGTGGGGAATGCCGCCGATATGGTCTTCATGGCCGTGGGTAACGATCATGCCGCGGAT
>Ga0114972_10003894_pt1 | contig 11135 bp, 11 predicted proteins | sample M_140807_EF_Meta_FD_87354 | JGI IMG/M metagenome (GOLD analysis project Ga0114972, IMG submission 87354) | Freshwater microbial communities from Lake Montjoie, Canada to study carbon cycling - M_140807_EF_MetaG | ecosystem: Environmental > Aquatic > Freshwater > Lake | place: Lake Montjoie... | reverse complement strand
CTTTGATGATCGCTTGGTTATCAAACAAATTTTCTGGTCGCAATCGCACGGTAATTCCATCCTCAGACCACAACTGGCCCGATTATATGGAAGGGACGCAGCGACCACGCGGAACGCACCGGAAATTTCGGTCGGGTCAAAATTTTCGCGGAGTCGGCCCCTAGGTTCAAACGAAGTCCCCGCCCGGGCCCCTCCATGGATTCGGGATTTGAGGCAAGATATCCCACGCAATACTACTTTTTTACCGGCATGCATTCACACGGAATACACTTGCGATGAATCGAGTTTGAGCGATGCACTCACCTTATGAAGCTTCACTGATTTGCCGGTGATGCGTGGTTGAAGTCGCATCTTATTTGCGCACGGCTGATGCTGCCGATTTTGACTCAGCTAGCGCTCTCTCCTCGATCCTCTTCCGAAAGCGTGGAGGTATGGGGCCAAAATGTGCCTGAAGTTAAGGCGGGCCCAGTCTCCGCAGATGAAAGTCAAAAAGTGACATCTTTTGTAAGTAGTGTTAAGTCAGTGTATAGCACGCAATTTTCGGTCGCTTGGTTTCAGAAGAATGAATTTAAAGGAAATGGTTTTGACCAGTATTTGCGTGATCCTGCAGTAGAATTTTTGACCAACTACTCGTCTGTTCTGATTACAGATATGAAGAAAGTTAAGATAATCGGAAATAAACTTCCCTTGGCTGAGCGAAAGGTCTTCTTTGCTAGCTTAGAACAATTTGATAACGGCTTAACCAAGGGTGTGGTTGTTGGCCCACCTATATCATGGGGCACCTCTCCTGGCACGACACTAGAAAATAGTCTCGCTTTGGTACAGTCGATCTGTATAAACAATACAGAATTACTAGAACCCGGAAGCGCTTATACGGGAAGTAATGTTTCAGTGAAAGCGATCGGTGGCGGCGAAGAAGCGTTTTACGTTAAATATCGGTCAAGTGCAACCTCAAAACCAATTGAGATTCTGGGAACCGCAAAAGGAGATTCTCCCGCAGAACGAAACCTGGTACCAAACACGTATGTCTTTTGGCTGGTAGATTCTAAAGGGCTTGTTAGATCTGAGGAATCTCCTATTGGATGCCCCAAGGGTAATAAGAAGATTGAACTGTTGGTGAAGAGTGGCGGTTAGTCAGGGGAGTGAGCCGAACCGGTGGGCGATGGCATTCACCGGTTTATTGGGATTTTCGGTTTCCGCGTTGACTACAATTTTTGGCCCCGCCTCCTATGCTGGATTTGCACCTCCGACTGTAGCCGAAGCCGATGCGCGTTCATTTGCCATCGCAACCTTTGCGGTCTCGTGGGCTGTCGTCGTCGTAATTGGGTTTGTACTATCGCGTTTACGCAAGTCAGCAAGCCTGGTTTCAGCTTTATCATTGCTTTTGATAACTTTCATTTCTTTCGCTATTCTGGCACCTCGCTATTCGACCGATAGGGAGATGTTTACGATCAGTATCCCCGACGGCAAAAGTGGGTATGTGTCTCACTGGCGTCCTTCCGCACCTCCAACGTTGGAGGCTAGCGCATACATGCAAGAAAAAGGATACAAAAATCCGATTACGCTGCTTTCTTCCGCAGAATTTGGTTCAAGCGATCGAATATGGGGTGTTGAAGCAGTCGCGGAAATATCGGAAAAGGTCAAGAGAGAATATCTACTATGCATTGGACTAACTGTGTTTGCCATCGGGATCGCATCATGGGCTTTTTTCCCAACGTGGTTAACGCGAGCCGATAAGCCATCCTAGATTTGACCTCAATTTCCGCATTAATTCAACACCGGAGCATGCAAATTGGTCCGTCGCATTTGACTTAATCTTTCTTATGGATTTAGTTATGTTTATACTCGAACTTGCCAATAAGATTTACGAAACGCGTTCGATGCTGAAGCGGGCTAGTTGTTTTAGGGGTTCGGAAGGGACTAGGGTGATGGCTTCTTCTACGAGTTGGCGGGCCATGGTGCGGGATTGATCGAGGCCAAAGGCGGCGGGGTAGGTGGCTTTGCCGCGGGCGGCGTCGGAACCCGACGCCTTGCCGAGGGCTTCGGCGGTGGCGGTGACGTTGAGAATGTCATCGGCAATCTGGAACGCCAGCCCTACCTTCTCGCCGTACTGCCGAAAATGCTCGACCGTCCCCGCATCGGCCCCGGCCGCCAACGCGCCCATTTGGCAGGCGGCGGCGATGAGGGCGGCCGTCTTTTGGGCGTGGATGAACACCAGCACCTCGGGCGACGTTTCCGTGCCTTCCGCATAGATATCCTGGGCTTCGCCCTGGACTAATCGGAAAGAGGCGTCGGCCAGTACCGCGGCAACGGCGGCCCCGTGGGGAGCTTCCAGCGCCATGCGAAAGGCGAGGGCAAAGAGGGCGTCTCCCGCCAAGATCGCGGTCGCCTCATCGAACTGGCGGTGGCAGGTGGGGCGACCACGTCGGAGGTCGTCGTTATCAATGGCGGGCAGGTCGTCGTGGATCAGGGAGAAGGCGTGAACCAGCTCTACCGAGGCGGCGGCGAGTTCTACCCCCGGCGTCTCCGCTCCGGCGACGGCCTGCGCGGATAAGAAAACCAAGGCGGGCCGCAGCCGTTTGCCAGGGGCGAGGGCGGAGTAGCGCATCGCCTCGTGCAATCGACCGGGTGGCTGATCAATTGCGGGAATTCGCGCGGAAATGGTGCGATCCGTCGTTTCGCCGTAGGCCTTTAGTAGCGATTCCAACTGCACCGGCTGAATTCTACCGTTCGGGCCGCGTCGTCATCGGTAGAATCGGCCCCATGGGGAAGTTGCGTCCGGTGGTTGCGACCCGTTATTCCCCCGCCGCCGGATCGCTTGCCCGCCTCATCTCTCCGCCGTCGGAGTTCCTTACCGGCGGGCAGATTGAGGACATCACCGCCGCGGTTCCGCACCACATCCTTAACCTCGCCGCTCCCGCGCCTAACCGGTCAGAACGCAGCCGCTTCGTAAAGTTCGCTCGCAGTGGCGCGCTGAACCAAGAGTGGAACCGCGACGGCATTCTTCAGGCGGACGATTATCCGCAGTTCTACCACCTGTCGATCACGGGGCGAAAACGAGAACCGCAAAACGGGATCTTCGCGCTGGTATCGCTGGATGAGTTTGAGGATGCCACCGCTCCCGACGCCGACTTCCGACTACTGCTAGAAGCCACGCGTACGTGGTTTGAACCGACCATCGCCACGGTGTCCACATCGATTCCGGCACCGGGCTACGAACCCCCGGTGGCCGAGACCGAACTGGACGGCGTTACCTACACAATCACGCCCATTTCGGATCCCGATGACATTTCCGCCATCGAAAAGCAATCGGAAGATTGGGAACTGACGCTGATTTCCGGTCAGGGCCGGATTACGGCGGCCCAAGCCTTTGCCGGCCGAAAGCCGAACGTTCCGGAGCGAGAAACTTACGCCTTGGTGCTCATCTTAGCAGCGCTGCCGCCGGCGGAGCCGGATGGGCCATTAAGCCCGGTGGTGCGAACGCCCGATCCCGCCGCCCTGTCCAACGCGTACCTCGAATCTCAGGTGATCCCGCCCATTGGGCTGCTCACTTGGAACATGGGGGACTTTACTTAGCGTGGAAATTCGACTTCTCGGTACCGGCGCCGCCGATGGCATCCCTAGTTATTACGGGGACGACACCGTGAGTCGGTATGCGCGAAGGCACGGCGGAAAGGACATCCGCACCCGTAGCGCCGCCCTGATTGATGGGCACCTGAAGATTGACCTGCCGCCGGATACGTACGCGCAGTTACAGCGCGACCGCCTGTGCCCGCTGGATTGGACGGCGCTGGTGTTTACCCACGGTCACGATGACCACTTTGCGCGCCGCGAGCTTCAGTACGCGCTGTTTCCCTTTACCGATGCGGAATACATGCCGTATCCGATCTTTGCCAACGAGCAGGTCGCCAGCCACATTGAGGAGATCTATCCGCAGTGGCCGATTGAGGTGATTCGGACGCACTCATTCAGTTCGTTCCATCATTTGGACTACAAGATCACCCCCATTCGGGCGCGGCATAAGGAAGATGAAGATAGCCAAAATCTGATTTTTCAGCGCGGAGGAAAGACGTTTTTGTATGCCACCGATACCGGAATTTGGCCGCACGAGACGTTTGCGTTTCTGCAGCAGTTTGAGTTGGATGCCATCGTGATTGAGTGCACGGATGGTCTACGTAAAGGGACTTACGCGGGACATTTGGACATTGATGCCTGCGTGGGCGTGATTGATGCGCTGCGTAATACCGGGGTTCTGCGGGAGGATAGTCGGGTGATTACCACTCACCACAGCGCGCGGGGCGGAGCGCGTCACCAGGATTTAGAGAAGCATTTGGGTCGCCACAACATAGAGCCGGGCTACGACGGCATGGTGATTAAACTTTAAAGTCAGATTAGCGACGCTTTCCGGCGAGAACGAACGTCCGTACGAATAGCCAACGGATGGCGGGCGCGAGGGCCAGGATGGCCTTTATCCCCCAGCGCCGCGTTACAAGCGCGAAAACTAGCGCTTTTTCCAGTTGGGATTATCAAACTTTTTCGAAAGCTCGGCTTTCTGCTCGTCGGTCATGTCTAGCTTGACGTCTTCCGGCTTGGTCTCTTTGGTGTTGTCGGCGGCTTCCGATGAACAGCCGGCCAGAACGCCAGCGAGAATGATGAGGCAAAGTAAGAGTAGCGACTTCATGGGCTTGGGGTTTAAATTTAGGCATGGGGAGATGCCGGGCATCTCCCCATGATGAATGTGGTTACGGGTTAGCTCGAGCCGAAACCAGAAGGGCGTTGATGTCTACGCACTTCAGACCGGTGGTCGGGAATCCGCCAGCATCGGTCGATTCGCCTTCCACCACGGAATCGTTGGCGCACAGCTTGTTGGCGTCAACAATCGACTTTGGCATCTGGATGTAGGTGTTGCCCAGCGACGGAACAACGTAGGCACCGTACATTACGGACTTGGCGTGGCCATCCACGAACGAATTAACCCACTTTCCACCGTTGCGCGGCTCTTTGTTCTGGCCGTCTTCGGTCTGAAAGTAGTACGCGTTGGTGTACATCGGCGAGTCGGCCGTGGTGACGAACATCTGCATGTTGGCCGGCGACTCGAAGCTGGTCATGGACTTGCCCTTCCAAATTCGTCCAGTCTGGCATCCGCCGAAGCTGGTGCAGATCTCGAAATCGGCCGAAGCCACTTCGAACATGCCCGTGCCACCGCGGTAGTTGAGAACGCCAAAGTTCGGAGCGAATCCGATCATGCGGCCCTTCGGATCGATGTAGGTGTCGCCGCCGGTGCGGGTTCGGTTTACATCGTAAACGATTTCGCGGTTCTTGATGTACGGCTGCAGGAACCACTGCCACTCGCCGTAATCGTTCAGCGAGTCGTGGTTGAACTGGCAGTGAAACATGTCGTCGGCGTCGCCGTTGTACATCAGCTCAGCCAGGGCGACGTTCTTCACGTTGCTCAGGTTCTGGGTGTTCTTCGCGGCAGCTTTTGCCTGGGCGAATACGGGGAAGAGGATTGCGGCCAAGATCGCAATAATTGCGATAACAACCAATAGTTCAATAAGTGTAAATGCTTTTCGCATGGTGAAATGCCCCTGAACGGACGCTTCACTATCGCAGTCAATTGTTAAGCTATTAGCGGTGATATTAAATTGGGGTTAAAGCCTTCGATGGCCTTAATAGCCAATGCTCTTTTGGGCGGCGAATTGCACCGCCAGGTTCCCCTGAACCGTGCATTCGGCCGCTCCTTTGGTGACGGTGACGCCCGACGCTTTGGCTAGGGATTGGCAGAAAACTTCACTGCGCGACCCGCCGCCGCCGACGCGGATTTCGGTGAACTTTCGTCCGGTTACGGTCTCTAATTGACCCGGCACTTTGGCCAGGGCATCGATGAGGGACTGGAGGGCGATGCCGGCCCATTCGCGGTGATCCTTGGGTTTTTGCAGTAGTTGCTGACTGACGTATTCCACCAGGTTTTTGGGGTTAAACAGGCCCTCGTCGTCGAGATTGATCCGACTGGTGGCTCCCATTTCCGCGGTTGCGAGCCAGGTTGGTACATCGCCGCCGATGGCCAATTCGTCATGTAGGCGATTGATGACATAGAATCCCGGGACGTTTTTTAGCAGTCGCACGCGGCCATCCACGGTGCGTTCGTTGGTGAGGTTTGCCGCTCGCGCCGCTTCGGAGACGATGGGATGATCGACCACGCACCCTATGAGCGACCAGGTGCCGACGTTTAGGAAAATCGTGGAATCGGTGATGGGGCTGAGGCCCGCTACTGCGCTGGCCGTGTCGTGGGAGCCAACGCTTGCTAGTCGCACGGTGTCGGCTACGTAGCCGCCGATGTGACCGGGGAGACTGGGTTGAAAATCTGGCTGATCCCACCCGGCGAGTTCAAAGGCGCGGGGTGCCCAGTTGCCATCGAGCCCCATCAATTGGGTGGTGGAGGCCATACTATATTCCCAATTCATTTGGCGGGTGAGAAGGTAGCCGATGAGGTCGGGCAGGGTGAGCCAGCGGGCGCGGAGAGGTAGCGTCGGGTCCTCTTGTCGCCGCGCGATGAGCTGATAGATGGTGTTAAACGGCTGGTGCTGAATGCCGGTGAGGTTGAACAGTTCGTCGCGGTATTCGGCCATTTCGGCGTAGACGCGGGCGTGGCTGGGGTCGCGGTAAGCCACCGGCGGCATGATGAGATCACCTTCGGCATCGATGAAGCCATGGTCCACGCCCCAGGTGTCGATGGCGAGGGTGGAGCGGGAGAATCGGTGGGCGGCGTATTCGGCGGCGCGGCGGGTGAAGTTTAGGAGTTGGTCGAAATCCCAGTGCAGGCGTCCGTTCTGTTCGATTGGGGCATGAGCGATCTGTTCGATCACCTCGAAACGCAGTTCGCCATCTTCTAGCCATCCCGCCGAGAATCGGGCGGAAGTCGCCCCCATATCTACTGCCACCGCCCCGCGCATGGGATGATTCTAGCCGCTGTCGCCTCGGTAAGATATGCCCGCAATGGCGCATGATCTTCGGTTCCGTCAAGTTCACCTAGATTTTCATACCAGCGAACACATCGCGGGGATTGGCGATGATTTTGATCCCGAAAAGTTTGCGGGCACGCTGAAGGCCGCGCATGTCGATAGCGTCACGCTGTTCAGTCGTTGCCACCACGGCTGGATCTACCACGACACCGAATTTCCCTACCGCCATCCGAATCTGAGCCGAAATTTGCTGGCCGAGCAGATCCGGGCTTGTCATGCCGCTGATATCAAGTGTCCGATCTACATCACGGTGGGTTGGGATGAACTGCAGGCGCGATTGCACCCCGAATGGCGCGAGGTGGATGCCAATGGCCGCATGATCGGAGCCGGTCCCTTGGAGCCGGGCTGGAAGAAACTGTGCTTTGGGTCGCCGTACATCGATTACGTGGTTGCCCAAACCGAGGAAGTGCTGGACCTTTTTGGCGACGAAGTGGACGGACTGTTTTTCGACATCATCTTTGTAAACGGTGCCCATTCGTCGTACGCGATGGAGGAGTATTCGCGCCAGGGCCTAGATCCGCGTCGGGAAGAAGACGTTCGCAAGATGAAATCCTGGCTGATTCACCAGTACATGAGCCGGGTGACCGACGCCGCCCGGGCCAAGCAACCGAAGGTGCCTATCTTCCATAACTCGGGCCACGTTTCTCCCGATTTTCGCGATCGACTGCACTATTTCAGCCACCTCGAAGTGGAGTCCCTGCCAACCGGCGGTTGGGGCTATAACCACCTTCCGCTCGCCGCCCGCTACACCCGCACGCTGGACGATCAGTGGCTGGGTATGACGGGCAAGTTCAGCGAGACCTGGGGCCATTTCAACAGCTACAAGAATCCGGCGGCGTTGGAATTCGAGTGCTTTTCGGCACTGGCGCTGGGCGGTCGGTGTAGTGTAGGGGATCAGCTACCGCCGCGCGGAGAACTTGACGCCAAAACGTACGAATTGATCGGCGGCGTTTACGCCCAGGTCGCGGCCAGAGAACCGTGGGTTTCGGGGGCCAAACCGGTCACGGAGATTGCCGTCATCAATGCCGAAGTGATTCCGGGAGCGGGCGACCGCGCGAATAATGCCATCAATATTGGCGTAATGCGGGCGCTGGCGGAACTGCAGCATCAGTTTGATTTCGTGGATTTCGCGACCGATCTCTCCAGCTACCGACTGCTGATTCTGCCCGATGCGATTTCGCTGGAGCCGGCCCAGATCGCGGTGATTGATGCGTTCGTGGCCCGGGGCGGACGGGTTTTAGCCACCGGAAAGTCCGGGTTTGGACTTGCGAATTTCCCTGCCGAGTACGAGGAAGACCGACACTTTACGCCCGACTACTTGCAGTACGGCGACACCATCGGCGTGATGTACGAGATGGCGGCACGGGTCTCGGCGGCGCCGGGGGCAACAGTGCTAGCTGACATTTGGGATCCGTACTTCAACCGGACGGCGGAACATTTCTGCAGCCATGCTCACGCGCCGGTGGCAGGTCCGAGCGGCGATCCGGGCATTCTCATTCAGGGGCCAATCGGATACATGGCCCATCCCATTTTCGGCACTTACGCCACTCACAGCATGACTTTCCATCGGGATTTGTTGGAGATGATGCTGGGACGGTTGCTTCCCGATCCGTTGGTAAAGCTACACGGTCCGCGCAGCATCCAGGCGCACGTTCAGCAGAAAGGGGCGGAGACTCACGTGCATCTACTCCACTACATTCCCGAGCGTCGTGGACTGCGGTACGACATCGTGGAAAATTCCCTGAGCCTAGCAGGAGCTACGGTACGGGTGAAAGGCTCATTCAGTCACGGCGTTTTCGAACCGCAGGGCATTTCTGCCGAATTGGTTGCCGAAGGAGAGTACGTTTCGGTGGCATTACCGGCTATCTCGGGGCATACGATTCTGGTGCTACATTAATCTCTGATGGCGAAACGACAAGCGGTCATTAAGTCGCGGCAAACGTCGGGCGGCGTTCCGTGGTCGCCCATCGTGGCGGCGATTGCCCTAGTGGCTTCCATCTACGGATTTTGGGTCTATCCCCACCAGCGCGGGGAGTACAAGGTCCGCGTGGAATTTGATCGTCCCCAGTAAAACCTGGGAGCGCCGACACTCTTGTCGGCGCAGGCGAGTGGGCGCATTCTGACCGCGAAACCTGCTCCTGTTCCCCCCAACCGGGGTAAAAGATGAGCAATGCAAAAACTATGGGGCGGCGCGTTCGCCGAGTCCACGTCCGATCTCGTGGAGCGATTTGGTCAGTCGATTGAGACCGATCTGAACTTCTGGCAAGAAGACATTATTGGCAGCGTCGCGCACGCACGGATGCTGGGCGAAACCGGAATCATCACCAAGGAAGAGGCAAAGGCCCTGATTGATGGCTTGGAGAAGATTCACGAAGAGGGTCCCAGCTATCTGAAACTCGATGTTGAAGACGTTCACACCGCCATCGAATTCCGCCTCGGTGAGATTGTCGGCCCCGAAATCGCCGGCAAACTCCACACGGCTCGCAGCCGCAACGACCAGATTGCCACCGACACACGGCTGTACGTTTTTAACCAATTCATCCGCACGCAGGACGAGATCAAGAAGCTTCAGGGCCTTTTTCTCGAACTCGGTCGGAAGTACCGCGCCGACCTGATGCCGGGCTACACCCACCAGCAGCGTGCTCAGCCGATCACCTTAGGTTTCCACCTGATGGCGCACTTCTGGGAGTTTCAGCGCCATGGTTTGCGATGCGAGAGATTGCTGGGCGGCGTTAACTTTTCGCCCCTCGGCAGTGCCGCCTTAGCCGGTACCAGTTTCCCCATCGATCGCGAAATGACCGCAACCGAACTGGGTTTCCTCGGCCCCATTCCGAACGCGCTGGATGCCACCAGTGATCGTAGTTACATCCTGGATGCGCTTCACATCTGCGCCCTCATCATGATCGATCTCAGTCGCATCAGTCAGGAACTCATTCTGTGGAGCGGCAAGGAATTTGGCTTTGTGAAGCTGGCCGATAGCGTGACCACCGGCAGCAGCATCATGCCGCAAAAGCGCAATCCCGATATGGCCGAGCTCATTCGCGGTCGCACCGCCCGGGTGATAAGTAACTGGAGCACGCTCGCGGTTACCATGAAAGCCCTTCCGCTGGGCTACAACCGCGACACGCAAGAGGATAAGCCGCCGCTTTTTGATAGCCTGCGCAAGATCCGCGATAGCATCCAACTGGTGCACCTGATGCTGGAAACCGCCGCATGGCAAACCGACCGCATGGCCGAGTGCACCTACGGCGACTTCAGTACCGCCACCGATCTTGCCGATTACCTCGCCACCACCGGCATCCCATTCCGCCAGGCGCACGAGATTGTTGGCAAGGTGGTGCGGGGGTGCTTGGAGCGCGGTCTGGTGCTTGAAGATCTCACGCCGGAATCGCTGGCCGAAATTGCTCCCGAAGTACCGGCGGAAGCCCTGGACCGACTTTCCGCTCGAGAAAGCGTCGATCGTCGCAACAGCCAAGGCGGCCCCGGCCGCCGCGCGATGGACAAACAGTTCGAAGACGCCACCCGGGTCTACGAAACCGTCGGCTTTCCTAAGTTGCTGTAGAGCCGTTGAAACCGGATCGCCAGGTATCTGAACTCGCCGCTTCCTGCGGCAAGTGTTGGGGCGGACGAAAACATCGACTGGTAAGATTGCCGCGTGGCGAAGAAACTGGCGGTTTGGTACGGTCTGCGGCGTGATGGATCTGCCCCAGAACTAGACCAATCCCGGGTTGGGGGACGTCCTTGGGGATTTCCGCCTGATGCGTGGCCGTCCAATGCCGACGGCGAGCCTCTAGTGTTCATCGCCCAGTTCCGGCTGCCTAGCCTGCTTGAAAAAGCCGAACTGGTCTATGTCTTCTCTGCGCAGACCTATGATTCCGACACCTCGGAATGCCTCAATGAAACTTGGGACCCATCGTCAGGAACCACCGCCGTTCGTTTCTTTGCTGAGTACGGCAGCTCGCCCACCGAGGGTCCGCACCTTGAATCGCGGACGGAATTCGAGTGGCACGAGGGCTATTGCTGGGACTTCCCGAGTGGCGACCATACGACCGAGGAAGAAGACGAGCTGATTGAAGAGGAGTTCAGCCAACCCAATCATTCAGAGACGAAGAT
>Ga0114972_10003892_pt1 | contig 11138 bp, 10 predicted proteins | sample M_140807_EF_Meta_FD_87354 | JGI IMG/M metagenome (GOLD analysis project Ga0114972, IMG submission 87354) | Freshwater microbial communities from Lake Montjoie, Canada to study carbon cycling - M_140807_EF_MetaG | ecosystem: Environmental > Aquatic > Freshwater > Lake | place: Lake Montjoie... | reverse complement strand
GGTTTGCGTGGCGACAAATTCGGCTATGGCCTCGCGTGTCGGCAAATTCTCGGCGCCAGCCATGTCATGCGGGGCTTTGCCGCGCTTGTCCTGTCGCGGCAGGCTCGTATCCAGCGAGTCCAGCGGCAGATCATCATCGGCGTCAGACAGAAAATCGGGATCGTCTTGCACGGTCACGGTTGTAGACAGAGCATGATCGTCACGCGGGGACCCGCCTTCACGCTTCTTCCCCCATTTTTTAGCCTGCCTATTGGAGGTGAACGGTGCTTTGGTCGGTTTGTCGGGGGGAGTGGTCACAGCTTGATCCGCTTTGCTACATCAACCACACTTCTCGCATGTTTGGCTTGGCCTTGTCTATAAATGCACGGATTTGCGCTGCTATCCCTGCAAGGTCCAGCCGTAGAGCCAGTCATAATCGTCGAGCAGATGGTCGTTTTTCCGGCGGATGACCGCATCGCGGGCGAGCGAGAGCGGGAAGGGCAGGTGGTAGACCGAGCCGTTTTTGCGGGCGGTTTGCTGCACGCGGGTGGCACGCGGCAGGCGCAATTGCTGATAGCGAACAAAGGCTTGCGAAGGGGTATCGGCTGTTTGGGCCAGCAAGTGGGCCAGCGTGGCTGCATCCTCGATGGCCAGTGCCGCGCCTTGCGCCATAAATGGCAGCACCGGATGGGCGGCATCCCCCAGCAAGGTCACCGGACCATAGGACCAGCGGGAGCGCGGGGCGCGGTCATAGAGCGACCAGACCTGCCAGTCGGGCATTTGCCTGATCAGGGGCATCAGCGTGTTCCAGTTTTTGAGTGCGTGATGGAGCTTTGCGGCATCGCCCATACGCGACCATCCGGCCTCATGGTTTTTTTCGCGCGTCACCAGCACCAGATTGAATTGCTCGCCGCCACGGATCGGATAGGTCACGGCATGGGCCTGCGGGCCGAGATAAAGCGTGGTGCGCTGTGGCTCGTAACCGGGATGGACGGCAGAAATCGGCAAAGTGCCGCGCCAGGCCTGATAGCCGCTTGGCTTGGCTTTGGATGTGTCACCCAGCAACATCGCAAGATCGGAATGAAGCCCGTCGGCGCCGATCACGGCATGAGCGAGCATTGTTTCATGCTGGTTGGTGCCCGACAGCGTGATTTCGAGACCTTGTGCGCTTTGGGCCATGGCAGCAAGACTGCGGCCGAATTGCATGGTGATGCCCGCCGTACCTCTGACATGATCGAGCAGGATTTGCTGCAAATCGGCGCGGTGGATTACCCAATAGGGCGCACCGAAGCGGTTCTGCATGTTCCCCAACGGGGCGCGGGCCAACAAAGCGGAGGTTTTGCCCTGTCGCACGTCGAGTGACAGCGGTGCACAGGCGGCGCGTGACAGGGCCTTGCCCAAGCCAAGCCCGATCAGGATATGCGAGGCATTGGGGGAGAGTTGCAGGCCAGCGCCGACCTCTTCGAGCCGTGTGCGCTTTTCAACCAGATTGACCCTGAAACCGCGAGCGGCCAGACATAAAGCCGTGGTCAGCCCGCCAATACCCGCACCTGAGACCAGAATCGGGAGTTGTGACATTGGGCAAGCCTTGTGGATCGGCCTTGTGGATCGACCTTGCAGCCTGAAATCAGGCGGCTTTCGCGGTGTCGAATTCGCAATCTGCCGGCGAGCAGATGTCGTGCAAGGTGCCGTCATAGACAAACAGGGTCGAGCAATAGGGGCAAAGGGCCTCGGCATCCGAGCCCATATCGATGAAAATATGGGGGTGGTCGAAGGGTGGGGTTGCGCCCACGCACATGAATTCGCGGGCATGGACACGGATCGTGTGCAAACCGGAATCGTTTTTGAAGTGCGGGATGGGATGGTCGGACATGGCCACGGCTCCGGAAGGCTTGGTATTGATCAGAAAGGAATTGGGGCGACCATAATCGCTTGTTGCCGATTTCGCCAGTCCGACTTAGCCAAAATTCATGATGACATCGTAGGAGAGGCGGATATTGAGCGCAATGATCGTCAAAGCCGCAATAACCCCTGCGATGATCTGCCAAAGCGGTGCGCGCAAAGCCCCCATTTTGCGTTTCGAGGACACAAACATCAGCAACGGCACGACTGCAAAGGGGAGTTGCAGTCCCAAAATCACCTGCGAGACGATCAGCAGTTTGGCTGTACCCTGATCTCCCGCCAAAATACCGACGATGACCGCCGGCACAATTGCCAACATGCGGGTCGCCAGACGGCGCAACCATGGCGCGATGCGGATCGACAAAAAGCCTTCCATCACGATCTGCCCCGATAGAGTGGCTGTGATGGTGGAGTTGAAGCCGCAACCAATCAAAGCAATGGCAAACAGAGTGGGGGCTGCTGTCGAGCCGAGCAGAGGGGAAAGCAAGCCATGCGCCTCGCTCAATTCGGTGACATCCTGATATCCGCTGCCATGGAAGGTCGCTGCCGCCAATATCAGGATCGAAGCATTGACCAAAAGGGCAAAAGTGAGCGCGAGGGTTGAATCAAGGGTGGCGAATTGCAAATCCTCTTTTCGTTCCTTTTCGGTCTGACCCGCGACCCGTGTCTGGATTATGCCGCTGTGCAGATAGAGATTGTGCGGCATGACGGTGGCACCGATGATCCCCATCGCCAGATAAAGCATCTCGGGATTGCCGACCAAACCGGCGGTCGGGACAAAGCCGCCCATCACAGCAGCCCAATCCGGCTTGGCAAGCATGATCTGGGCAACAAAACACGCGGCAATCAGGGCCATAACGGCAATCACAAAGGCTTCCAGTTTACGAAAACCGAGCTTTTGCAAGGCCAGCAACAAAAACACATCCAGCGCGGTGATCGGAATCCCCAAGCTCAGGGGCAGGCCGAACAGCAATTGCAGCCCGATGGCCGTACCGATCACCTCCGCCAGATCGGTGGCGATGATGGCAAGTTCTGCCATGACCCATAAAAATACCGAGACCGGTTTGGAAAAAGCATCACGGCAGGCCTGTGCAAGATCACGTCCGCTGGCTATCGCCAGTCGTGCTGCCATGGATTGCAGCAAAACCGCAAGAATATTGGAAAACAATACAACAAACAGCAGACTGTAACCAAACTTCGCTCCGCCATTCAGGGAGGTCGCCCAATTGCCGGGGTCCATATAACCGACAGCGACCAGATAGCCCGGACCCAGAAACGACAAAAACCGCCGGAAGCGCGTCGCCTTGCGATCGACTGCGACGCTGCCATGCACATCCGACAGCGAGCGTTCGTCGCTGATACGGTTCCAACCCAATCGTCTCATGCTGTATTTAGGCACTGTTTCACCTCTCGGCTATAGTAGGTGCGACAGACTTGGGCTGCAAGGTGATAAAGCCCTGATTTTGGCATGATTGAAATGGCTTGGCTGTTTTCGTATTACGGATACGTGCCGGAGCGGGCTTTCGTTTTTGTTGCATCTTTGTCACACCGGTCAGCGAACCGCAGGCAGATGCCGTGTCGGGTGCAAATTAGGTCGATTTTTTTTGTTTTTGCCGAAATCTTGCCACAAATGCGAACATGTTTGGGTGCACTAACCAGAATGTCAGGATGCAGTTCAAGGCAAGGCGTTGAGCAAGGTGTTGAGACCGTATGAAGGTAACATTTGTGATGAATTAAAGACTTGGTTCCGGGTTGCAGATTTATCCAGTGTGTCGGTGGGTGTGGCAATGTTGAAAGCGTATTTGTGATGGAAAGTTCAGGATCGGCACTTCTTGCGATTAAATCCTTTCGATTGAAATCTATTTTGACGTTCATCAAGGGTTATAAAACACCATGAAATCCGCCGGGATCATCAGATCTGCTTTTTATGGTCTTTGTTTCGTCTGTTCGGGCAGCACTGCCGTTACAGTGTCTTATGCTCTTGACGCCACTCCCGCTCCGACCACTGTGCCGGTCATTTCCGGTCCTTTCAAAAACGTATCCGAAGCTTTCCGCCTCGGCATGACCCAATACAATAACGGCGATAAAAGCAGTGCGCTGAAGGCCCTCGAATATGCCGCCGGTCATGGCCATGCGATGGCGGAATGGAAAGTCGGTCGCATGTATGCCGATGGCGACGGCGTCAGCATCAACAAGCTGAAGGCATTCGAGCATTTTTCGAAAATCTGCAATGATTATGCCGACGAGACCCCCGATTCTCCCAATGCACGTTTTGTGGCCAATGCCTTTGTAGCCATGGGCACGCTGTATCTCGAGGGGATTCCCAATACCTATGTCAAAGCCAGCGCCGAACGAGCCCGCGAAGTGTTTGCCTATGCTGCGACCTGGTTCGGTGATCCCGATGCGCAATATAGTCTGGGCCGTTTGACGCTTGAGGGTGTCGGCGGCAACAAGGATCCGCGTCAGGCCTTGCGCTGGTTCAACCTGTCCGCCGAAAAAGGCCATGTGCAATCACAAGCCATGCTGGGCCATCTGTTGTTCAGCGGGCAGGGAGGCATGTTGCAGCGTGCGCGCGGTCTGATGTGGCTTTCGGTGGCCAAGAACGCCGCCAATCCAGAACGCGACAGTTGGGTTGTGACGCTTTATGACGAGGCCATGGCCGTTGCCGCCGATACCGACAGGCTGGCTGCCACCAGCTATCTCGAACAGCACAGCAAGCACAAGAAATAACCGGCAGTTGTTTTAAGGGGCTGTCACAGTGTGAGGTCGATCAGCACCGGCACATGATCCGACGGCTTTTCCCAATCGCGCACATGCTGGTCGATCCGCACGCCCGCAAGTTTCGACGTTGCTTCGGGTGACAAGAGCAGATGGTCGATTCTGATCCCGTCATTGCGCTGTCTTGCACCGGCCTGATAATCCCAGAACGTATAGACAGGATCGTCCGGCAGGCATTGGCGTACACTGTCGGTCAGACCCAGTGCTTTCAGGGTCTCGAACCGCGCGCGGCTTTCGGGCTGGAACAGCGCGTCATTGGTCCATTTCTCGGGATGGCGGGCATCCAGCGGGGTCGGGATGACGTTGTAATCGCCAGCCAGAACAAGGGGTTCTTCCAAAGCGAGAAGATCTTTGGCATGGCTGGTCAAACGGTCCATCCATGCCAGCTTATAGGGGAATTTCTCGGTGCCCAGCGGGTTGCCGTTGGGCAGATAGATCGAGGCGACGCGCACCACGCCTTCGGGGTGTGACATCACGGCTTCGATATAGCGGGCTTGTTCGTCACCGTCATTGCCGGGCAGGCCGATGCGCAGATCCTCGATCGGCATTTTGGACAGAAGCGCGACACCGTTGAAGGCTTTCTGGCCGCTGACGGCAACATTATAGCCCAAAGCCTCGATCTCGCTTTTGGGAAATGCCTCTTCCATGCATTTCAATTCCTGCAGGCAGACGACATCCGGCTGTGCTTCATCAAGCCAGCGGGTCAGATGTTCGAGACGTTGTCTGATCGAATTGACGTTCCATGTCGCGATGCGCATTTGAGGCCTTCCAAATCATAATATCTACCGAATCAGACCGTAATCGACAAAGTGACAGGAATAAATTTATTTTACCCGTGCGATCCGCTCTCACGATCGGATGGGCAGAACAAACAACGAGGTTGCTATGACACAGGCCGCATCATCTTTGGCTTTCACATTTCCGGGGCAGGGCAGTCAGGCTGTCGGAATGGGTTTGGCTTTGGCCGAACAGTTCAAAGTCGCCCGCGCCGTATTTGATGAAGTGGACGAAGCCCTGTCGCAAAAGCTCTCGCAGTTGATCTTTGAAGGGCCGGAAGGCGATTTGACCCTGACAGCCAATGCCCAGCCCGCTTTGATGGCCGTCAGCATGGCTGTGATGCGGGTGCTGGAATCCGAAACCGGATTCTCGCTGGCCAAGCATGCCCGTTATGTTGCCGGCCATTCGCTCGGCGAATATTCGGCACTGGCTGCCGCGGGCAGTTTCACTTTGGCCGATACCGCACGCCTGCTGCGCATCCGTGGCAATGCCATGCAGAAGGCCGTGGCACCGGGCGAGGGCGCGATGGCGGCTTTGCTGGGTCTGGATTTCGAAGCGGCCGCCGCAGTGGCCGCAGAGGCCGCGCAAGGCGAGGTCTGTCAGGCTGCCAATGACAATGGCGGCGGGCAGGTGGTGATATCGGGCACCAAAGCGGCGATTGACCGCGCCGTCGAGATTGCCAAGGCCAAAGGGGCACGCCGTGCCTTGTTGTTGAGCGTATCAGCCCCGTTCCATTGTGCCTTGATGGCCCCTGCTGCCGAGGCGATGCGCGAGGCCCTGGCCGGCATTGACATCAAAGTTCCCGCCGTGCCCCTGTTTGCAAATGTGCATGCGTCCGCCGTCTCCGATCCGCAGGTGATCCGCGATGGTCTGGTCGCACAGGTTACCGGCACCGTGCGCTGGCGCGAAAGCATTGCCGCCATGGCGGGCGAAGGTGTGACATCCTTTGCCGAAATCGGTGCCGGCAAGGTGCTGAGCGGTCTGGTCAAACGGATTGCCGATACAGCGGAAGGGTTTTCGATCGGTTCGCCCGATGATATTGCCGCCCAACGGGCCCGCTTGGGCGTTTGAGAGAGGAAAGACCATGTTTGATCTGACAGGGAAGACCGCACTGGTAACCGGTGCGACAGGCGGCATCGGCGGTTCGATTGCCCGTGCTTTGCACCGGCAGGGCGCAACCGTGGCTCTTTCGGGCACCCGCAAGGAGGTGCTGGAGGCTTTGGCGCATGACTTGGGCGAGCGTGCTTTTGTGTGCCCTGCCGATCTGTCCGATACGGCCAGCGTCGAAGCCCTTGTGCCTGCCGCTGAAGCGGCGATGGGCAGTCTTGATATTCTGGTCAACAATGCCGGTCTGACGCGGGACGGGTTGTTCATGCGGATGAAAGACGAGGATTGGGATCTGGTGCTGCGCGTCAATCTCGATGCCGCGTTCCGGCTGTCGCGCTCGGCGATCAGGGGGATGATGAAACGCCGTTGGGGCCGTATTGTCTCGATCACGTCGGTGGTCGGGACCACGGGCAATCCGGGACAAGCCAATTATGCGGCCTCCAAGGCGGCATTGGTAGGCATGTCTAAGGCTTTGGCGGCCGAAGTGGCCAGCCGAAATATAACTGTGAATTGCGTGGCCCCCGGTTTCATCTCGACCCCGATGACCGATGTGCTCAATGACAAGCAAAAAGAGACGATTTTGACCTCGGTTCCGGCCAATCGTTTGGGCACTCCGGACGAAATCGGGGCTTCTGTCGTGTATCTTGCCAGTCAAGAAGCGTCTTATGTTACGGGCCAGACTTTGCATGTAAACGGTGGAATGGCAATGATTTGAGGGGCTTAAGCCCAAAACGATTGTTTTGTTAAGGGCGCATTCACCCTCTCGCATTGCATTTGGAAGTATGATACCAACCCCTCACTTCCGGTTCGGGGGGACTGAAGCGGCAAGCCTGTGCTTGTTGCCAAACTCCGGTACGGTCCCGGCATGATGCCAAATCATACCGGGGGAGTACCAAGTTTTGATCGCGTCTTGCCGGATGTGTGCTTTCTGATAGGCAGCGCGTGATGCGTTGACAATGATACCAACAGTGGCTGTCCAAGATGGCCGCTCTCTTTAATGAGGGAATGACATGAGCGATATCGCAGCCCGCGTGAAAAAAATCGTAATCGAACATCTCGGCGTTGATGCCGATAAGGTCATCGACACCGCCAACTTCATCGACGATCTGGGCGCAGACAGCCTCGACACCGTTGAACTGGTTATGGCTTTCGAAGAAGAGTTCTCGGTTGAAATTCCTGATGATGCCGCTGAAACCATCCGTACGGTTGGCGATGCAGTGTCCTTCCTTGAGAAAAAGGCCGGCTAAGGCTTTTCTCTGATGGCATCGGAGCAGGGCACCATGCGGCGAGTTGTCGTCACGGGAATGGGGATGGTTACTCCGCTTGGTTGCGGAGTAGAACCCACGTGGGAACGGTTGATTGCGGGACAGAGTGGAGCGGTTCCGATTGACCGTTTCGATGTGTCGGATCTGCCAGCCCGAGTGGCATTCCAGCTTCCGGCTGGCGATTCGGCCGATGGCCTGTTCAATGCCGATCAGTGGATGGATCCCAAGGATCAACGCAAAGTTGATGATTTCATCATTTATGGCATGGCGGCTGCCCGTCAGGCCCTTGATGATGCGAATTGGCATCCGCAAAGCTACGAAGACCAGACCAGAACCGGTGTGATGATCGGCTCTGGCATTGGCGGAATCGGCGGCATCTACGAGGCCTCCGTGACTTTGATAGAAAAGGGACCGCGCCGCGTTTCCCCTTTCTTCATTCCCGGGCGCATCATCAACATGGCGTCGGGTTATGTCTCGATTGAATTCGGCCTGAAAGGGCCCAATCATGCCGTTGTAACGGCGTGTTCGACCGGCGCACACGCCATCGGCGATGCTGCGCGTCTGGTGGCCCTCGGCGATGCCGAGGTGATGGTGGCTGGCGGGGCTGAATCCCCGATCAATCGCCTGTCGATGGCGGGTTTTGCCGCCTGCAAGGCACTCTCCACCAATTTCAACGATGATCCGACCCGAGCCTCGCGGCCCTATGACCGCGACCGTGACGGTTTTGTGATGGGCGAGGGCTCGGGCGTTGTCGTGCTCGAAAGTCTCGAACTTGCGCAGGCGCGCGGCGCTAAAATCTATGCGGAAATTGTCGGTTACGGCATGTCGGGTGATGCCTATCACATCACATCGCCCGCCGAAGACGGTGACGGTGCGTTCCGCTGCATGTCTGCGGCCCTGAAGCGGGCAGGCCTTGCCGCTTCCGATCTGGACTATATCAATGCCCATGGGACGTCGACCCCGCTGGGTGACGAAATCGAATTAAGGGCGGTCGAACGTCTGGTGGGTGATGCGGCAACCTCGATTGCCATGTCTGCGACCAAATCGGCGACCGGCCATTTGCTGGGTGCCGCGGGCGCGATCGAGGCGATTTTCTCGATCCTGGCGATCCGTGACGGCGTTGTCCCGCCCACACTGAATCTGGACCATCCTTCTGTGGAAACCCGTATCGATCTGGTTCCGCACAAGGCGCAAAAGCGCAAGATTGATGTGGCCTTGTCGAATTCGTTCGGTTTTGGCGGCACCAATGCTTCTTTGGTGTTCAAACGTTTCCAGCCTTAATTTTCCGTCATGTCTTTGCCATGATTGGATTTTAAGGCTTCGGGCTCGTTGGTTCGGGCGCGTTGTGCCGGGGCTTGGAGGCGTTTAAAGCTGTAACGCTTGTTATCGCGCCTGATGGCGGGTTGAGTATCACCTGAAGGAAGTGCCCAAGTATGCCGCCAGATAGATCTGAACAAGATCGGTTTTCAGCAGCAAAGCGCAGCCTGATCGGCCGTCTTGTGCCCAAAAGCCCGTCTGCGGCCCTCAAACCCGTGTCTGTGCCAGAACCGAGCATGGAATCCGGCGGCACGGTGCTCTCGATCCTCGGCTATCTGACCCGTCTGGCCATGATTATGGGTGTAGCGGTAGCCTTGCTTGTGGGTGCCGGCTACACAATTCACGAACAATATATCGCGCAAGGCCCGTTGCCGACCGACAAGGTGGTGATGATCAAGGGCGGCTTGTCGGATGTTGTCGAACAACTGGTGCAGGACGGCGTGGTTGACCGGCCGATCCTGCTGATGGCCTCTATTTACATCAACGGCGTGTCTGCCAAGATCAAGGCAGGCGAATATATGTTCAAGCAGAAAGCCAGCCTCGAAGAGGTCATCGGTACGCTGACCGAGGGCAAGGCCATCCTGCAATCGATCATGATCAAGGAAGGGCTGACCAGCCAGCAAATCGTCGATCATCTGAAGGAAAGCGATCTTCTGAGCGGCGAGATCACTGCTGTTCCGCCCGAAGGCAGTTTGCTGCCCGAAACCTATAAATTCTCGCGCGGCATGAACCGCCAGCAATTGCTGGACCGGATGATGCAGGATCAGGCCCGTGTGGTGAAGGAATTATGGGCGCGCCGCGTGGCGGGATTGCCGATCCAGTCACCCGCTGAAATGGTGGTGCTGGCTTCCATTGTCGAAAAGGAAACCGGCAAGGCTGATGAACGCTCGCGCGTGGCGCGGGTGTTCCTGAACCGGCTCGACAGGAAAATGCGGCTGCAATCCGACCCCACCATCATTTACGGACTGGTTGGCGGCAAAGGCAGTTTGGGCCGCTCGATCACCCGCAGCGATATTGAATCGCAGACGCCTTACAACACCTATGTGATCCCGGCTCTGCCACCTGCGCCGATCGGCAATCCGGGACGTGCCGCGCTAGAGGCCGTCATCAATCCTTCGCAGACCAAAGAACTCTATTTCGTTGCCGATGGCACCGGCGGCCATGTGTTTGCCGAAAGTTATGAACAGCACCAGCGCAATGTTGTGCGCTGGCGGCAGATTGAAAACGACCGCAAGGATGCCCCGCCGCCCGTGGCGCAGACACCTGCGGCCCCTGCTGCATCCACTGCTGCACCTGCCAATGCCAAATCTCCTGCTCCTGTGCAAACCACGTCCAGCGTGACGCTTACTCCACGCAATCCACCCGCCGCTGCCGTTGTGGCGCCCGCGCCCGCACCCGCGCCAGAGCCTGCGGCCACTTTTGTCGCCCCTGCACAGGTGCCGTTGCCGCCCGTGCCGCCACCGGGCTTGCGTGACGGTTCTGCGGGTGCTTCACCCGCGGTATCCGATCAGAATTTCGACTTGACGACAACCAAGACCATTCCAAAACTGAATTGACCGCTTAGATTTCTCTTTCAACGTCTGTCTCCGCACCGCCTGAGGACATCATGAGCATCGAAACGGCCGCACTCGAAAACAATGTGATTGGCCGTCGCGGCTTGATGCTGGTGTTGTCCTCGCCCTCGGGGGCTGGCAAAACCACGCTGACCCGCCTGTTGCGCGAGGAGGAGCCAAGCCTGACCCTGTCGATTTCGGTGACCACGCGGTCGCGCAGGCCGAGCGAAGTCGAGGGTGTGCATTACCACTTTATCCAGCAGGCCGAATTTCTGGCATTGCGCGATCGCGGCGAATTGCTCGAATGGGCCGAGGTGCACGGCAATTTTTACGGCTCGCCCAAAAAGCCGATCGAAGCCTCGCTGATGCAGGGCAAGGATATTCTGTTCGATATCGATTATCAGGGGGCCCAGCAGGTGCGCGCCAATGCGCCCGATGATGTGGTCAGCATTTTCATCCT
>Ga0114972_10003891_pt1 | contig 11139 bp, 8 predicted proteins | sample M_140807_EF_Meta_FD_87354 | JGI IMG/M metagenome (GOLD analysis project Ga0114972, IMG submission 87354) | Freshwater microbial communities from Lake Montjoie, Canada to study carbon cycling - M_140807_EF_MetaG | ecosystem: Environmental > Aquatic > Freshwater > Lake | place: Lake Montjoie... | reverse complement strand
GGATCGCGATTCCCACGGACCATCGGCCAAGGCCTTTCCCCTTTGGTTGCGACTCGTGTTCTCTATGCTTTTGTTGGTCCACTTTGGGTTAATCGCTTTGGTCTACTTCTCGAACAATAGCCTTCATCGAACGCCATTGGTAGACGAAGCTCTCCAAAAATGTCAGCCCTATCTCATCGGCATGGGTTGGTATACCGAGCTCTTACCGATGTCGATGGTAGGTTCCGAGTCGTACGATAAACCAGTAGCCTTCGAGTATCGCAGCGATGCCAAGAGTCGAATTTGGACATCCTGGATTGAGTCGGATTCCGCCGACTCCCGCTGGAAACGACTAGGGCAATTGGCCGGTGCACTTGCAGCCAACGAAGACGACGAGGGTCTAGGGCAAATCGCTCTTTCGTTGGTCAAGCGGGCACGGCGCGAGGGGATCGAATTTGAGCAACTTCGAATCGTCGCCAAAGAGCCCGAGGCACAAAGGCCTATATTGCTTTATCAAGCGACCGTCGTCCCCCTGGCCACTGGCGAACTGACTCTGGTGCCTACGATCGATGCTACCCGAACGGTCCCTGTATCCAAATCCGCTGTCGGCGGGAACGTCAGCTCCCCTGAAGTGAACCCAACTCCCTAGGAAATTTCGCTTGCAACGAACCGCCGCAATGAATGTCGCTCGATCGATCGGGGAACTTCCTCGAATCTGGAATGCGTTTTGGTTTGCGCCTACAGACATGTCCGCGATCCTCCGCGTGCGTCAATCATTCGGGATCTTGGTTGCTATGCAATTCGCATGGTATCTACTTTGGGTCCCCGATTGGCTCTCGAGAGATGGATGGTTGGATATCGATGCAGGCCGCTATTTCATCGGAGCGGGAATGCCCGGTACTGGAAGCCAGTACCGTTGGTCGATCTTGTATTGGTGGACAAGTCAATCCGCAGCGCAACTTGTCTGCCTATTGGGCCTGCTGGCAGGTGGGCTGATGCTCTTTGGAATCGGGGGGAGGTTAGCCCCGCTTGGTGCGTGGACTTGCATGATGATGGTCCATCATCGAGCTCCGTGGTTGACAATGCCTTCGGAGGTCCTGGCATCTGCTGGACTTTTGTATTTGGCTTTGGCTCCTGGATTGATGAGTGCAAGGTCGGCCAGTGCAAGGTCAGCCAGCGCAAGGTCAGCCGGAGAAAATTCATCGACCACAAGCGTCCTGGCGAACGTCGCGCTTCGGTGCCTCCAAGTCCACTGGTTGCTATGGATTGGATGGTCTCTTGCAAGCATGCTTCAGCAGACTTCATGGTGGGATGGGACAGCGATCGGGATACTTTCCGAGCAAGGAAACACTTGGTTGGGCAAGCTCACCAGGACCGGTTGGACCAGTCAGATCCTAGGATTTCTGACGATCTTGCTGCACGTTGCAAGCGGGTTTTGTCTATGCAATCGCAAGCTGCGTGGACTTGGGATTCTGCTCACGGCCATGCTTGGGATCGGTTACGTCCTGTTGACCCGGGAAGCCTTGCTGGGCCTGACCGCATGCTGTTACGCCATGGCCTTTGTACCTTACAACGGCACCGATAAAATCTGATACAATTCTTCGATTCTTTAGTCCGAGCGGAAGTGTCCGTAATTACCAATGAATACTGACGAAAACAATCATCCAATCCCGCGCCGAGAGATGCTCGTCGCAACGGCGGCAGCCATCGCGGTAGGCCCCATTTCGATTCTCACTGCCGATGCACAGGCAAATCCAATAGGAGTTTCAAAATTGAAGTACTGTTTGAACACCAGCACCATTCATGGCGAGGTCATTCCGATCGTCGATCAAGTCACGATCGCGCAAAAGGCCGGATACGACGCGATTGAAATCTGGCTTAGAGATGTCGACAAGTACACTTCGGGCGGGGGAAGTTTATCGGATTTGCGCAAGCGGATCAGCGACGCTGGACTGACCCTCGAAAGCGCAATTGCCTTTGCACCCTGGATTTTGACCGACCTGGACGCTCACAAAAAGGCCTTGGAGCAAGCCAAGAAAGAGATGGAGATCGTCGTAGCCTTGGGGGGCAAGCGAATTGCGGCTCCACCTGCCGGAGCCGTCGATGGCGAGCTGCTGAACTTGGACACCTCAGGCGAGCGTTATCGAGCCCTGTTGGAACTCGGACGGAGCGTCGGTTGCCTACCGATGCTCGAAGTTTGGGGCTTTTCGAAGAATCTATCCAAGCTATCGGAGGTCTTGCATGTTGCTGCTGCGGCTCAGCATCCAGATGCTTGTGTGCTGCCAGATGTTTACCATCTGTACAAGGGTGGCTCGAACTTCAACGATCTAGGATTGCTCTCCGGGACCAAGATCCATGTTTTCCACATGAACGACTATCCCGAGATGCCCCGGGACAAGATCAGCGACGCGGATCGCGTATATCCTGGCGATGGGATAGCACCGATTGACAAGGTCCTCAAGACGGTCATGGCAAGCGGCTTTAACGGGGTACTTTCTTTGGAGCTGTTCAATCGCGAGTATTGGAAGCTCGATCCGCTTGAGAATGCCACTGTTGGACTCAAGAAGATGAAGAGCGTCGTGCCAACTGCCAACTGATCCTCTCGAAAAATTAGTTATAAGAACAAGAAAAAGCAAAGGCTACTCATGAGTGGTATAGAAAACGTCGACCAGCGCACTCCGGAAATCTTCGGTCACCAGCCGAGCCTGTTTCTGCTATTCTTCACAGAGATGTGGGAGCGATTCAGCTACTATGGAATGCGTGCTTTGCTGGTCCTTTTTCTAGTCAGCCAAGTTGCTGACAATGGTTGGGGTTGGTCGAGAAAAGACTCGCTGGGTTTATACGCGACCTATACCGGTCTTGTATACCTAACCCCTATTCTCGGTGGAATCATCGCCGACTCGATCCTAGGCTATCAGGGAGCGGTCATGCTCGGCGCGTTGTTGATGACTCTCGGCCATGCATCCATGGCATTGGAGACCGGGGCTGCTTTCTACACGGGCCTTGGTCTGCTGATCTTGGGTAACGGATTTTTTAAGCCGAACATATCTTCGATTGTTGGCCAACTCTATGCCAATGCGCCGGACAAGAAGGACGGGGCATATACGATCTTCTATATGGGGATCAACGCCGGTGCGTTTCTGGGCATTCTTTTCTGCGGATACATAGGCGAAAAGGTTGGTTGGAGTTACGGGTTTGGTTTGGCGGGAATCTTCATGGGCCTTGGGCTCATTATGTTCGCCTTAGGAAGGCCCATCTTTGGTCAGGTGGGCAGGCGCGGTGTGAGCTTCTCATCCACTCCTACTCCCGAAACTCCTACTTCCCAGAACCCGGCGTCCGTTCCCGAGAGCGTCGTTGTCGATCGATTGTATGTCATCGGAATCCTTTCGTTCTTCACGATATTTTTCTGGATGGCCTTCGAGCAGGCCGGCGGATCGATGACCATCTTTGCCAAGGACTACACCGGCAGGATCCTCAGCGGAACCAATGCAACGATTTTCTTTTGGGTGAACACCTTGCTGACTTTGATCCCTTTGATCTTAGTCACCTACGTTTTGATTCGACTGATCGTCGCAACCTACAAACAAATCCCATGGTCCAATCTAGCGATTGCAATCAGCTTTGTATTCATTTGGGCGATCGCTCTGTGGATGCTAAACAAAGAGTTCAATATGAAAGCCTATCTGATTGAGTTTGCGGTGCCGACCAAAGCGGACCAGGCGTCTGATGGACAAGCCTCCGTTGAACCAACCAGTAAAATTGTTGGGCGAACTTTGCAATCCGATGTACCGTTGAACGTTGGGGACTCGATTTTCTTGCTAGATCGAGAGAGCAAGTCCGGGGATGGAAAACTGAAACTGCTAACTAAGGATCAAGCGGAATCGTTCAAAGATGTGTACACGGCCAAGGTCCTGAAGATACAAGAGAATGAAACAGAGGTACCTGCGTCCTGGTTTGGGATTCTCAACTCCTTCTTTATCATAGCCCTCGCGCCGTTTCTGAGCAAAGTATGGGAGAGCAAGCTCAATCCGTCGGCACCTGTCAAGTTTGGGCTTGGGCTAATCCTCCTGGGTATCGGGTTTGGCGTCCTGGCGATTGGGAGTTCCGGTATCGATCGCGAGGCGAAATCAGCAACCGTGAGCATGTGGTGGCTAATCCTCGCCTATTTCTTCCATACAGTTGGCGAACTATGTGTTTCTCCCGTCGGACTTTCTTATGTCAGCAAGCTCGCACCTCTGAAGCTTGTAGGTCTGATGTTTGGTATCTGGTTTATTGCAACCGCAGTTGCAAATTACTTGGCAGGATGGTCTGGGAGTTATATTGACCCGATTTCCGAGCGTTACGGCCTAAAAGTCTTCTTTTTAATTTACACGGTAATCCCGATACTTTCCGGATTACTCATTTGGCTCATCACGCCCAAAATCAGAGCGATGATGCACGGTATCGACTGACGGTATAGATTGATCGTTAGGAACGGACTATCAAGGATTAGGACATGTCAAGCGAACCACACAAACCCTTTATCTCAGACGACCAACGCATCCCAGAATTGACTTGGTTTCCGGTCGTGATCGGGGCTTTGCTGGGGATCGTCTTTGGAGCCTCGTCGATCTACTTGGTGCTCAAGGTGGGACTGACCGTCTCGGCCTCGATCCCCGTTGCCGTGTTGTCGATCACCCTGTTTCGCGCCTTTAGCGCGATCACAGGGCTGCGCAAAACGACGATCCTTGAAAACAACATCGTTCAGACAACCGGATCGGCCGGTGAGTCCCTGGCCTTTGCTGTCGGACTGATCATGCCCGCTCTACTACTGTTGGGTTTTGACATCGATGTCGTTCGGGTCATGACCATCAGCGTCTTCGGCGGACTGCTCGGGATCCTGCTGATGATCCCACTTCGTCAAGCGTTCATCGTCAAGCAGCATGGCAAATTGACGTTCCCCGAAGGCCGAGCCTGCGCCGAGGTGCTCATCGCAGGCGAAAAAGGAGGCTCGACGGCCTCGATGATCTTCTCCGGATTTGGACTGGGGTTTCTATACCAAGCTGGCATGCAGGTGTTCAAATTCTGGGGAGAAGAAGCCTCGGTGCCTCTGTTCGCTAGCACTGCCGGAAAAACTGTAGGGCTCAAGGGAGCCGCCCTGTCGATCGAGGTCTCCCCAAGCCTGCTCGGGGTCGGTTACATCATCGGCCCAAAAATAGCAAGCATCATGGTCGCCGGCGGTGTCCTGGCTTACCTGGTCATCGCGCCGATGATCGCAACGTTCGGCGAAGGTTTAACCGCTCCCCTGGAGCCTGGTACGAAGCTGATTCGGGACATGGAAGGTAAGGAAATCCGTACGTCTTACATTCTCTACATCGGAGCCGGGGCGGTGGCCGCTGGCGGGATCCTGAGCATGCTCAAAGCCATGCCGGTGATTCTCGGAGCAGTATTCACCAGCTTCCGCGACTTGGTCGCAAGTCGAAACTCGGGAGGAGCCAACAAGCTCCGGACCGATACCGATCTACCGATCCCGTTGGTGGTCACGGCAAGCATTATTCTGGTTGCCTTGTTGATGGCAGTTCCCCAATTAGGATTGGGGTTTGGCTTTACTGGGCTCGTCGGAGCCATGATGATCGTTGTCTTTGGTTTTCTGTTCGTCACCGTCGCATCGAGACTCACCGGTGAGATCGGCTCGTCCTCGAATCCAATTTCCGGGATGACCGTCGCAACGCTCCTGCTTACATGCTTGATCCTGCTTGCCCTGGACGGATTTGGCTGGCTTACGATCAACAAAGAGATCAAACTAACGGCGCTTACTGTTGCCGGAGTTGTTTGTATCGCTTCGTCCAATGGCGGGAGCACTGCCCAGGCCCTCAAGACTGGTCATTTGGTGGGGGCGACCCCCAGGTCGCAGCAGATTGCGATTCTTGTCGGGGCATTGACCAGTGCCATGGTGGTCGGATTGGTTCTTCTTGCACTCAACGAAGCCAACACCACCTACAGCAAGAAAGCGGTTGAGGCCTACCAAGACGTTAAGATCGACGTAGCCGGATTGGCCAAGGACCATGTTCGATCTGGTGAATATTCTCAGGACAAGAACCAGTACTTCGTACTCAATCTGGGTCGGGCCGAAATCGACAAAGCGGTCCCTCCCGGCCGGTATCTGCTCAACGAACAGGGGACGCCGGTCTATCTGGTAGACCCGGCGATCAACGGAAGCCTCAAGCTCGACGATCAGGGGAAAGACATATCGAAGAGCAAGTTCGATGCGCCAAAAACGGTGCTGATGCAACTGATCATCGACGGGATTTTAGATCGACGATTGCCTTGGGGTCTGGTCCTCATCGGTGTGGTCATAGCGATCACGCTCGAGCTCAGCGGAGTTGCGAGCCTGCCATTTGCCGTCGGTGTGTATCTTCCCTTGGCGGCTTCGACCCCCATTTTTGTCGGGGGGATGATTCGCTGGTTGGTTGACAGATACCATCGCATTCCTGAAGGTAAAGAGGACGACTCGAGCCCGTCAGTTTTGTTGAGTTCCGGTTACATAGCCGGGGGCGCGATCGCCGCGGTGTTGATCTCCTTCATGAACTTCAATAAAGAGTGGTTCAATTCGTTCGACCGCAGCAGTTGGCTCGGATGGGAAGCCAAGTCCAAGGAGTTGTCGGCAAGTGGCGAGGTGCTGCAGGCATTCCTTTACTCCAATGGACCGGCACTTGCCGCCTTTGGGTTCTTGGCGTTGGTGCTCTTGATCGTCGGCTTGCTACCTAAAAAGAGTGCCACGGTATAGCTGAGAGTTTTCCATGCGTTTCTTGACACTGCTGGTCACCTCCTGGCGTTACTTCTGGCCCCTGCCCTACACGATTTTTGGACTGATGGTCTTCTTGGTACCTATCCGAGGAAGTCGCAGTCTGCTGTTCCATCGAGGGACTGTGGGAGTGATTGGTCCAGCGGTCGAAAGGCTGTTGGTTCGCGCCCCGGTGCTTGGTGGAGCCGCTGCGATGACCTTTGGGCATGCGATTCTAGCAAGAGACCGCGAGACATTCTTTTCGACATGGAATCATGAACGAATCCATGTCGATCAGTATCAAAGATGGGGTTGGCTATTCGTCCCGATGTACTTAGGAGTGAGCGTTTGGCTCATGCTCATAAGAAAGGATCCTTATTGGGACAACCCTTTCGAGATCGAGGCCCGCCGACTCGGGGATGGGATCGATTGCTAGGGGAGCGACCGCAATTCACGCAGATCACAGCACTCGGCACCAGTAGGCTTTAAGGTATCCGGTTTCTGGGCAATGCGTTGCGACAGGATGGTCCATGGCTGCGGATCGGGATTCGAAGATCTGAACCACCCGGCCGCGAGAACGAGTGCCATCTGGGTTAGTTCCAGTAGCCCTCGCAGCCGTTTGCACAACTTGCATGAAGGACGGTCCATCGAGCAGCCCCGCACAGCAGCACGTCAGGAGGATTCCGCCGCGTTTCACAAGCTGGATTGCCAGGCGATTCAAATCGATGTGCTTGCGAGTACCCTCTTCGAGCTCGCTCCGGGAACGGATCAGCTTGGGCGGATCGAGCACCACGATGTCGAACTGCTTGTTGTTTCTGGCCATGTCTCGCATGTAGGCGAACGCATCGGCGTGAACATAGCGGACGCGAACATCGTTGATGTCGGCATTCTTTTTGGCCATTGCAAGGGCTTCTTCGTCCAGGTCGACACCGACGACATCCGAAGCGGATCCGGTTTTTGCTGCCGCGACGGAAAAGCCACCTGAATAGCAGCAAACATCCAACACACTTTTGCCAGCAGAATGGGTTGCAAGAATTGCGCGATTTTCACGTTGATCACAAAAGAAACCGGTCTTGTGCCCAGTCCCAAAGTGAATTCGGTACTTCACGTGGTTTTCCTCGATCGTCGCGTATGCAGGAAAATTCTCCGATTTTGAATCTTGCCAAATACCACCCTCTTGGCTCGTAAACTGCGGGGATGCACACACCAAGCTATGCTTGGTACCCAGCAGCGAGTGAATTCGCGCAAGAAGCTCAGGGGCTCGTTGAGCCATGCCTAGGCTGAAGGCTTCGGCGCTTAGGCAATCGCCGTAGCGATCAACGACCAAGCCGGGGAATCCATCCGATTCCCCGTGAATGATTCGGTAAGCATTAGTGGTTTTGGGAATCAGTAGTGTTTGGTGCCTCAGGTCGATCGCGTCTTTGATCAGGGAATCCCAATCGGCCAAATCTGGGAGCCGCGTTTGCCAAAAGTACAAACGCACGGCGACTTCGGATCGAGGATTGTAGATCCCATAAGCAAAGAGCAGTGGTTCGTTGTTTGGGTTCGCAGGAGACGGATCAACATCCGTGGCATAGACTGCCACCCAGTCGCCGGGCTGCGGGTTGCCCTCAGTTCGATCGATTCTCTTTCTAAAGATGTTCGGATGTCGACTGGGGCGAGGCATGTAGACCCTGGCGATTGGGTCTGAAGCATTTGGGACAAGTAGGTTGGTAGAGTTTCGCATCGCTAAAATAGGGTCTTTGGTAGCTCGAGTTATCTTCGAATGGTGCTCAGATCCGAAAGCAACTCGCTTAGACGATCTGACTGTGGATTGGGCTTGTGATGGTCTAGCAAGAGTATCGATGCGATTTGGCGCATGAGAATTTGCACCTCTGGAACACGGTTGCCAATTTCGTTTTGTTGCCAGCGGTCTTCGGGAAAACAATAGATTTCCCCGATGCGATCCTCTAGGATCGAAACCACAGCATTTGGGTCTTTGGATGTATCGAATCGAGCGCTCCAGTGCTCGGTTAGTAAGGCGATTTCACCATCGCCGGCTGCCCAGGCAAGGGTAGCATGTTTATAGGTTTCAACCAAATTTTTGCTGTCCCGGCCATCGGACAAAAGTTCGATCCAGTCGCCAAGGTCTCTTGGTTGCAACAGACGGTTCAGCCGCGTGCCAAGTTTCATTTCTGGCGCGGGACGGATCATCCAGGGTGTATGCAAGCGTTCGGAATAAGCGTCTGCTCGCGAAGGCTCGATGGACGTAGGGTCAAGGCTTCGATGACCAAGCCCGACTCGCCGATGTTCGCCCAGAGGAAAGCCTAGGATCCCTGCCAGAGCGATCCAGCAATTCTCCTCGATACCGATCTCCTTGAGTGTCTGAAGAATCAGTCCGATTCCTTGATCGATGACAACCGACTGTGCGCCGGCTCCACAAGCTAAGCCGAAGAGCAGGTCAGGATCAAAATCTTTAGAGAGGACCAATTCCGGAGGGTCAGTATCCTTGGGCGGATCGGGGTCATCTGCATCGCACATCAATTGCCGGTAGGCGTAGGGTGCATCCCATGGACCTGCAAGCCCCTTGGAGTGGATCCACAGAAAAGGGGTCTGTTGTCGCTGTTGCAACCAGGACTCCAACGCTTCGGTCAGAAGGTGATCAAAGCTCTCCCGATCGGGGTCATGCGTCACATCGAGTCGATCCAAGTCGGCAATATGCCTGAGCATACTGGTCGCTTGAATGCTGTCGCTCGCCACGAGCCAGCGACTCGGGTGGATCTTCTGAAGGATGGCTTGTAGGTTAGGCTCTAGGTAGGTCGAGTGCATCCAGAATTGATCGAAGACAATACCGTGTGCAGCGAGTCGGTCGATGCTGGGGGTAGGAAGCAGAGCGTTGCCATAGCAGCCTGCAAGATTCACCCCCCAGCCTTCGATCGTGACCAGTATGCCGCTATGGTCACCCATGCTACTTGTTTTCAATACCAAACCACTTGACCAAAGTGCCATCGGTCAACTTGAAAACGGCTTGAGCATGCGGATCGACGATGACGGGTTGGTCGTCTACCAAGAACAGACCAACGGGGTTTTGGAGAGGATCACCCGATACGACAAGTTTCGGCTCTTGGCCGAGCATCCAGGACCAGATCCCCTTGCGATAACCATCGCTTACCCAGATTTGATCCTTGGTGTTGACGACGACTTGATGGGGGAATTCAAAGGTTCTTTTTGAAACGATGGGTTCTACTTGGCCATCCTTCGAAACCCTAACCAATTGCTGTTCGTCCTGGGAGACCACCCAAATGCGGTCAGCGTGATCGACAAAGACTCCGCGTGGGTTCACCTTAGCGAGGATCTCCGGATTGCTTCCAGGAGACGTTTGTTTCCAGAGCACACGTCGTTCTAGATCGGCGATCAGCAAGGTGCCATCGCTAAGAAAGGCCAGGTCTACGGGTATGCCCACGGTCGCATTGAGAGTTCCTTTCCATTCCCCGCTGGCATCTTTGCGGTAGACTTCTCGAGTGGCTGGATCACCCAATGCGAGTTCACCGTTGGGAGACACCGCAAGGCAACGGACCGCATTGAGTGGCTGACGGAACTTGTTACTACCTTGCACTTCGAGCTTTAATTGGTCGGCGTGGTATTGCCAGACACCAGGTTTGTTTCGATCGACGATCCAAACAGCGCCCGATTTATCGACGAGTCCATCCAAGGGGTAAACTTTGGAGGCCTCGCGAGTCGTGCTTGTTGATTGTGTGCTTGCCGATTGCACTGCGGACGCGGCAGGTGCAGCAGTCGCGGTTTGGCCGAGAAGAGCGTTTTGTGAGTTTGACAGCGCGAAGGCAAAAAGCCCTGCTTCAAGAAGGGCACGGCTAATTCTTGAGAAGGGGAGTCTTGGATGCATGGTCCGTGTCGGCGGTTTGCCGGCTATTTAACGTACGTTTCAACTACCAATTGGCCCTGATGCTCAGAGCCAGACGGCGTATAGAAACTAAACGATCGCCGTCAGGAGATCCATTGTAGCCTAGGTAGTGTACTTTGGTTACCTGTGAAAGCCTAGCGACCCGGTAAATCAAGCAATAGCCGATAACGGATGATTTAGATCGCTGGCTTAGGGAACGATCGGCGAGACAACCACGTTCGATTTATCCTTGTTGGCCGCAACGACTCCGATGGCGGTTAAACCACCAATTAAAGCAAGGGGTAGCAGGCCTCCGCCGGACGAACCGCCGATTCCACCACCGCCACCGCCACCCCCTGCACCATTGCCACCGGCAACACCGCAGCATCCAGCCATGGGAAGTGGACAACAAGATTCTTCGACTGGCACCGCAGCAGCTAGGACCGGAGCCCCAAGGCAATCGCAGGAGGCTAGTTCGACATTCAATGCCGGTACGGCGTCTTGCTGAACGGAGGTG
>Ga0114972_10003890_pt1 | contig 11140 bp, 5 predicted proteins | sample M_140807_EF_Meta_FD_87354 | JGI IMG/M metagenome (GOLD analysis project Ga0114972, IMG submission 87354) | Freshwater microbial communities from Lake Montjoie, Canada to study carbon cycling - M_140807_EF_MetaG | ecosystem: Environmental > Aquatic > Freshwater > Lake | place: Lake Montjoie... | reverse complement strand
GGTTCAGTTACACGCAGCTCAAAAAATCCATAAGTTGCACTGCTTGCCAGTGGCTGAACTGCCCAACCAGTAGCTAGTGTATTAGGAAACTGAACGTAAATTTTATTTAGTGTGGTTACTTCCCACTTTGCATCCAAGTCAGGTGTAACTGCACTAGTTCTAGCAACTCCGCTAAGTAGTTTATAGTAAAGTCCGTTATAAAGAATTATTTCTTCTTTGTTGTAGGCTTGCGTAGCACTCCACACCCCAATATACCTAGGAAGTCTAACAAATAGTCGGGTAGTTATGCCACTAGGTTGTACTAGTGTAGGTTTATCTTCTTGACCGGCCACATTTTTAGCCTCTACCACTACTTCTTCATATACATAATTACCACTGCTTTTAACGCTTGCATCACTAATAAAGTTTAGGGTAATTGGAAACTCCATTTGTTCGCCTGTGACCATTGACCAGAGTACTGCACCAGCAGCTGTTACTAAGTCTAGGGTAGGATCAGTTAATCTTGATCGTGCCATGTTGTCTCCTTGTGCTTAACAATACTCAACTCTTTAAGCTTAGTAATTTCTTTAGTTAGTGTACAGATTTCTTCATGCAATCGTTGATTTTCTGTAGTTAAATTTCTGATTTGTTGATTTAACTCAATAACTTCTTCTTGCAGCTTGCCAAGCTCTAGGCTAAGCTTTGTATTTTGCTCGCTCATGCGTTCCAGCTCTTGGTGCATCATATTTAATACTGAATTTTCTGTACTTTCTCGCTTAAAACCAGTAAAGAATTTTTGAAGTAAAAATCCTACTACTAATAAACTAGCAAAACCGCCGCCTAATATGTGTGCGACCGAGTATGTTTCATCTGGATTCATAGGTTATACTCTTTAAAAATTTATTACTATGGAAAAAGGTTTAGCATAATAATTTTGTTATATTATATCACGCCGGCATGTTTGTGTCAACATAAAAAAATACCTACCCCTTGTGGAGTAGGTATTTTTTGTTTTTATGTTTGCGGAGGTTGTGCTGGATTCATTTGTTGATCCCTTGCTTTTGCTGCAGCTAAATAAAGTGAATAAATTGCTTGATATACTTTACCTTGTGTAATTGTTTCACCTGTTGGTTCACCAGTTTCAGGATTGATTAGCTGAATTAATTTATCAGCTATATAGTATGTATTACAATATCCCGAATCTGCTTTAATGGTAGTATCACCTACTTTAGCCACAGTTTCTTCAAAAAATGAAATTTGTTTTGCTACAGAGTCTTCAAGAGGATTTAAAATCATTACTCTATTAGCTCTAGTCCAAGAAGTACCTGGACCTGTTGTTTCGTTATAATTTGTCATTAAAAGTCCTTGTTATTAAGTAGCGCTCCAAGTCCAAGCACCTGACACTACATCGCCATTTGGATTATAGGAATAGTCATTTGTATATTTAATTTGTATTGTATGAGTACCTGCACTAATAGGTCCAACTTTATAATTATTTAAAACATAAGCAGGGCCGCCACTATAACCACCAGTTCCATTTTTATAAACACCTGAAATACTAGCTGTATCTTGTACTATAGCTCCATCAAGTAAAAAATATCCAAAGTCCCAAAACTGCTCAGTTCCCACATACAAAAAGCAGTAAAGATATCCTGTAGCCGTTGTAGTATATGAAGCATAACCACTAGCATTAAGATTAAAAGTACCATTACCATTAATTACTATATTTCTATTAGCTTCACTCCAAGCAACAGAAGATGTGCCTGTTGCGCCAGTACTATAAAAACTATTAAAAGTTGCACTAAAAGTAGCTGGAGCAGTATAAGTAAAATATAATGTTGTAGTAGTAGTATTATTAGTTGAAGATCTAGCAGTTAAAACTACAGTGTATTGTCCTATTTGATTTGAACTACTTCCATAAAATAATACAAATCCTGTAGCATTTGCGCTTTGATTGTTACTTGTTACAACAGTACCGCTAGGAAAAGTTACTTGTACATCTACTGAAGTAGCATTTGAAGTGGCCCAATTAACAGTTACATTATTAGTACTAACTGTTGAACTAGTGGATAAACTAGCGCTGGTAAAACTTGGTATAATTGGTTCTTGAATAACAGTAAAATATCTAGTATCACTTGCAGTATTACCAGTACTTGAATAGGCTGTTAAATTTACTTGATATAATCCAAGTGGATTTGAGCTACTGCCTGGATAAACATACGAACCATTTGCTGAATATCCATACTGATACGTACTACTTCCATTTGAATTTATTACTTGTATATTAACATAACTAGCATTTGAAGTAGTCCATGTAATAGTTGCATCAGCAGTAGGATATGCATTAGGTCGTGTAACGCCAAAACTTGTAAATGAAGGAATTATGGGAGTTATACTTGTATCATAGATATTTACTTGTGCACTAGCTTGACTATTATCTAATGAAATAGTAAAAGTTTCTGTTCCTTCTGTTAATTGATCTGCGGCTACATTAAAGTATAGTACTGTACCATTACTTACTGTACCTGTAAGTGATGCGTAGTTAAGATCTGCACTACTTACACCGCTAATAGTATAACCAAAGTTTCCACTTTGATTTGTGGTAAAGGTAATATTAAAACTACTGCCCTCATTTACTGCTGATACATTAGGTGTTAATGTATAGCTAGGTGCAGCAATAACATTTGAATATACGGTTTGTGTTACACTACCACCATTACTTCCATAAGCAAGTAACTGTCCTGTAACGCTACCAGTACCTGACCAAGAAATTGCAAATGATTGTGAACTAAAAGGAGATGTTCCACCAATATATCTACTACCAGTATATGTACCATCAGGACCAGTTATAGTATAACTTACAACTGAAGTATTACTAACTTGATAGTATAAGCGTTGACTAGTGCCAGTATATACCGGATCTGGATAAAAATATAACTGATCAATTGTTGCTGGCGTATATACTGTAAAACTAACACTACTACTTGTTGCTAATAATGTACTAGAACTATTATAGCCATATGCAATTATACTTCCGGTACCAGTACCGGTACTGCTAGTCCAAGTAGCACTAGCACTACCATTTATTGCCTGATTTGTAAGAGTGGAAGTACTACCATTGGGATATGTAATCTGAATATTAACGTATCCGCCAACAGGCATATTACTAGTCCAACTAATAGTTGAAGTATATGGATATACTCCACTACTAGGGCTTATACTTACACTAACTGCATAAACAGTTTTTGTTTTGCCGCGCAAATTATCTAGGCTAATTTGACCACTTGTAGGCACTCCACTAACACTTGCAGGCACATAACTACCACCAGCATAATATTCTGCAATTTCAATGGGATTTGTGCCACCAAACTCCGTTTGAACGTCGTCTAAAGTAATTTGATTAGGCGAAGCAGGTGTAGTCACTTAGTTCTCCTATCTAGTTCTTTAATAGCCTCAATAATAAGTGGTATTAGTCGTTCATAGTCTATAGTTAAATATTTATCATCAATAGGTGCTTTGTGAATAATTTCAGGCAATATTTTTTGTACGTCTTGAGCACTTATACCTACTTCACGACGTTTTTCATATCCCAAACTTTGTGCTAATTCATTTGGTTCATAATAAAACCCCGATAAGGTATTTAACTTTTCTAAAGGATTAGATATTATACCTAGCTTAGTTTTTAATCTGTCATCAGAATAAAATGCAATAATATTACCACTGGCTCTAATACTTCCTATTGCATTAATAGCAGCATAGCTAGATCCGTAATTATTAGTAATATCTACTGAAGGATATATTGAACTACCTGCAACAACTGCAAGACCTATACCAATACCTTGACCATTAGTGTTAGTAGAAGTAATGGTTACTGCAGTATTTGTTCCACCACCTTCAAATGTAGCTGCAGAATATCCTAAATTTGTTACACGCAATCCTGTTGTTGCAAATCTACTATACATACTAAATATGTCTAGTCCTACATCTCCTGACCCCTGTATGCTGACAACATTTACGCCTGTAATATTATTTAAAGCTGCATCTGAATAAAATTTTGCAGTACTGCCGTATTTAGAATATGAATAAAGTCCTGGTTGAAAATTGCTAAATCCTCCAGTATTTCCTGTATATCTGGTACTATCATTAATCATAATACCAAATCCAGGAACTTTTTTAACAGTTCCAGTACCATTACCTGTAAAATAACTACCTGCTACAAACCACTTTGTAGTACCAAATGTACTATAATTAGGCCAACTAGTATTGCCTAAATCAACAATTTCATAGATTGCACCACTACTAAGATTAAAAGTATTTACAGCAGTATTATTGTCATTTTTACGTTCAATATGTATGCCATTAGTAGTTGTAAAAGTATCCGGTAAGGCCTGCTTTACAGCACCACCAATAGTAAGATTAAAATTACCATCAGTAGAAGTAATAGTACCTGCACTTATTTTATCAGCAGTTAAAGTACCTGCAATAATTTTACTGCCACTAATTGAATTTTCAACAATTAAGGAACCGGTAATATAAGTAGTCTGTTGTGCCCAACTAGAACCCGTCCACCTAACCACTCTGGAATTATTGCCATTAGTAATTGTAACAATATCCCCTAAAATTGGGGCGTTTCTACCAACTACTAATGATATTTCACCAATAATAGGATCAGCATCTATGTCACTACTACTATTACTACTATTTGGACGAGTAATTACATAAGTTGCACTACCCGCACTACCTGTAGCACCAGTAGCACCATCACTACCATTAATAGCAGTAGCACGCATAGGATAACTACTACTAGTCCAAGGTAGTGGGCTAGTAGTAGTTGTGCCACTAACAGTAAGTGGAATTGTAATTTGCCATAGAGTATAGTTTTTTGTAGTATTGCTAGGTGCTTCTGACCACCAATATCCTTGAGTACTATCACTACTAATGATAGCACCTTGATAACTACCATCGGACCATGTATAGGTACTATCACTACTAGGTCTACTGGGACTAGTTCCTGTAGGTAACCATTTATACATACTAGGAAAAGCACTCATTAAACCAGCTTGACCAACCTGTCCCTGAACACCTTGATCTACTACAGCCATAGTTTTACTAACAGTAGTACTAGAAATATTACTGCCAGTTACTGTAAGTGAAACAGATATAGTTGAGCTTCCTGTAGGAGTAATTACAACACTACTACTAGTACTACTAGTAGGTGTTGCTCCAGAAATAGTCCAACTATAGCTAGGACTCGTAACATTTTGTGCTACTGCTGTTAGTGTAGCAGTAGCCGGACTAATTGTTGCAGCAGAATTTTTATAAAAGGTAGTTATACCAGATATATCAACAGTAGTACCTTGACTGCCGGCTTTTACTTTTATTACAGTAAAACGTTTAGTAATACTAGAATATCCGGTACGACTAGCCGTAATATCTACATATCCTACATCAACTTCAGAACTCATACTAGTTATAGTCTGAGTTCTGCTAGTAGTAGCTTCACTACAAGTAACGCTATTTTTAGTAACACTATATGTCCAATTAGCGGAATCATCAATACCGTTACTAGTAATAGTCATAGTAGTAACGGCATTAACATAACTACTAACCACGCCACTACTATTAGCTGCTAATAATACACTATCTTGACTAAGTGATGCTACAACACTTGCAGCATCACTTAGTGTAGTTTGACTGTACTGTTTTGAGTAGGTATATACTGTTGGGTCAATACTAGATATAAAAGCATATCTAACATAATATGTAGTATTAGCAGCTAAACTACCTATAGTAATAGAAGAACTAACGGGGCCGCTAAATGCTAAATTAGTGTCTGCAGGAGTAAATCCCTGAGTAGTAGAATACCAAATTTTAATAGCACTAAGATCATTTCTGGGTTTAGTGTTATTCCAATCAGTAGGTGTCGACAATTTTAATATTAAAGACCTGTTACCGGCACTTAATGAGGCTAACGTATCTGACATATTAATCCTCTGGATCTTCTTCTACAATTGTTTTTAGGGTAAAACTAGTAAGAGTACTAGTACTACTATAGTTGTTGTTAGTATCTAAAACTCTACAAGCTATTCTGTACTGCACACCAGCTTCAGAAATTCTTGGCTGATCAAAAGTGCGTAGGTCTATTCTACTTGCACTACGACTTTGAACAAATTTAATAGTGCTCAATGTAGTTCCTAAATCCCAGAAGTCTTGGGCAGTGTTTCCAGAACTTTTATACGCCCTATACTCAAAAGTTTTAAACGTATCGTCTTTTGATACAGTACTATCGCTAGGAGTAATTACTAAGTAATACCCATCTAAATCAACTGTTATATTAGGCGGAACTAAGCTATTAGTGCGCTTACCTACAACTACTGCAGTAAAAGGTGGATCGGACCAAGGACCTCGTACAGTTCCCAAGTTATTTAAATATCTAGCTCTAAATTTATAAGGTTGCTCAGATACTAATCCACGAATTTCAACGCCAGCACTAGCAGTTTTATCTACAGTAATATTTAAACCAATGCTATCACTGTTTAAGCTTTCTGTTCCTGCAACATACTGTACTTGTACTCGTTGAGCTGTTTGAGTTAATCCATTAGGATGCGCTATTGATAACTTTAAGATATTGGTATATACACCTGGCGAACTTAATTCAGCAACCGCACTATCACTGGTAGCTTCTTGAATAAATGGTACATCAGTAATTGAATTAACAACTACATCGTTGTTGCTACCAGTAATTTGTGGATCGTATACTAGGTTTTGAAAATCTTCAGCATATATTTGTGATGAATAGTCTGTTAAGGTTAACACAGCACTAGTATTGCTGGTAGGTTCAATAGACAGCACAACTAATTCTTGTGAATCTTTTGCTGTAGTGCCCACCAATTCACCAAGCATAAATAAGTTATCTGAAGCAACGCCTAGTGTAACTAAGTCTTGATTAACCATAATTACACTGGTATATCCAGTAGTATAACCAACTAAAGTTTTATTAGTTATACTATAAAATGTACTGCTGTTAGTTCTAAATCTAATAGTGTAAGTTTTTGTGCTGTCTAAATATACTTGTTCTGTTAAGTTTATAGTACTATTACCAGTTTGACTACTATAACTAATACTGTTAACTCTGCCACTTGCAGTACCCCATTGTGGAATATCATGTGATACTCGAACTAAATCACCACGAGTACACACCAAATACTCAAAATCAACATTAAGTTTATAAGTTTCTGGACGCAATTTTAGCTGAGCAAGGTGCCATTTAGCTAAAAAAGTAGCCTGAGCTTTATTTGTTACACCGGGTAGGGACAGCTGTTCATAAATTTTTGCATTATTAGCGGTCATGTTTTCTCTGAAAACAAAGAACTCATCTGGTTGATAAGCTTTGGTTTCATTGTTAATAGTTACTCTAAAAGCATCTGGGATTTTTGGTAGTGCTTTAGTAGATTCAAAACCCCAACTATTATGTGGTGTAAAATGTTGTGTTACATAACTTCGCGGTTTGTCAACAACCACAGACCACTTGCCATTTATCATGGTAGGACTAGCTAAACCCGCAGCACAAATTTCACGCAGTGTGTCCATAACACTTTGTGTACTAGTAAGCACATTATTATAAGTAAACTTTTTAATTTCACAAAAATTATGCCACTCTGCTAGTTGCACCAAGTCAATATCACTATCGACTACAGCATACATATTAGCAGGATGTTGTAACACATAGCGAAATAAACTAGCAGGATTGTTAATAGGCAGATTTGGGGTCCATGTTTTTGTAGCACCATTATTAGTATAAATTACATCATATCCGCGAGTTTGCACTAGCGCATTTATTCCGTCAACATTACCATTTACTTTATTAGTACTTTGCAATCTAATAGCTGTTCTGGCTAAATAACATCCTGACGGATTAGTAATAGGTTTATTATTACTATATCCTGTTACACTATATAATATAGATTTATCATAATTATTAAATCCGCTGCTTTCAGGAACATCATTACCACCAAATGAATAATTATATCTGCGTACTCTTACGCTATAAAGAGCAGGAGGTAAGTCTCTGATGTTATAGGTTGCATTAAAGGCGTCTTTTTTCTTTGCATAATCAGTGCCCTCAGCACCCCAACTTAGGATAGTTTTAGCTGCAACATTAGCGCTATTTTGTCCGTCTTGGGTAATAGTAAACTTTACAGCTACTGCAGCAGGTGTAGTAATATCGGTATTTACAGCAACTATTCGCACAGTATGCGTTCCTGCTGCGATAAGTACACTGTTGCTAAATACCGTACTATAAGAGTCATTATTTAAAGACATTACCAAATTATCGTCTACATATATTTGTGCAGTATTATCTGCACTAGCATATACGGTATAAACTCCTGCATTAGCTGCTGAAACTGTCCAAGTTTGTGTAATATCACAAGTAGTTGTATACACAGTACCAGTACCACTGCCTATACCTGTGGATGTAAATACTGTTCCTACTATGGCACCTGCAGGCGCACCAATACTTTGCCAATTAGTATTACCCAAGGTGGCAATTTTATATACTTTTCCTGCTACAATACTTGTGGCAGTATAACTACACCACCGACCATAATCTTGTAAAAAACTATACCAAGTACTTTGAGTTGCAGGAACTACAATATTATAGCTGCTAGTACTTGCAAATTCTTTTACACTAAATTTTTCTTGTTGTGTAATACTTGTAATAGCAGTTTGAGCACTATTACTAATATTGCCAGTATTAATACTAACTTTTAAAGTACCGTTTGTAGTATCTTCTGTTTTAGTAAGATCTAAACCTGTTACTGTACCTGATTGACTACGTTTATCTTCTTGTGTAAAGAAAATACTTGAATCAGTACCTATTGCACTTCTTAGGCATATTCTGTACAACTCAACATGATTACTAGGAATTACTGGAAGTCTAGTATATTGTTCAGAAAGAGTCGCTGCTAACCCTAATGAGTTATATTGTGTATTTTTATAAGTGTCAATAATTTCTTGGGCTGGTTCACTATATGGACTAAAAGTAGGAGTACCTTTGTATACATTAATACCACCACCACTTTGTAGTGTAATTATATACCATTGATAAGTTTGATTTGTAGTATAAGTAGTACTTGGTGCTTCGCTTTCGTAAGTAGTAGTAGTTGTCATAATAGCTTCAGGTCTACGAAGTGTTGCACTCCAACCCGTACTACTAGTACCACTACTAGTGATACTGCTAGCTTGATTACTAGTAAAAGGCACTACATCTGTCCAATATCCGCCTTCAGCTTTATACTGCACTTCTATCATTGCTACTGCTGGTTGAACTTCATTAGGTGCTTTTAAGGCGCGTAAGCCTTGTGGAAAATTAAATGCTAGCTCAATTCTAGTACATGGTTCAGTTAGTGCAACCTCTTTCCAAGCTCCACCTGTTATGTTATTAGTGTAAGGTGCTTGAGGATTAGGATACACTAAATTAGTGGCGCTTGCAGGAGGATTAGTTGAGTCCGCACCTAAATAGTAGTCATTAGTTAGATCCGCATTAACAATCTGCTGTGTTACATCTTGTCCGTATAGTTGATCAAATGCGGTAGTATCCTCGTTGGCATAACCATATAGTGTTTTTGGCACAACTTGATCAGTTGCTCCGCGAAGGTTAACACCGTAAAATTGTTCACTAGGTACTAAACCTACCTGAATGTCATCCACGTCTAGTGGACCAAATCCCCAAATTAGGGCCATGCTAATAACGCTGGTATCTGTTAAACTTTCTATATAGGGTGTAGCACCATGTACAGCAGTCATACGCACTTTACCAAGCACAACTGGTATAGCGCCAAAACGACTTATTTGATTACTGCTACCGTTAAATAAGTTTAGGGTTGCACCCGGTGTTTCTTGCTTGGGCGGTTTAATAGGAGCAATAGCATTAATTAATGCCATACCAGCCATGTTAAGTCCAATACCTGCAGCAACTGCCCAACTTGTAGCAGTTCCAAAACCAAAAGCATTTACACCAGCTTGTCCTATAGTATATCCAAGACTTCCAGGTGTTCCGGCCCCTGCAGTAATAATAGTAACAGCTACAACTAGGGCAATAGTCATTAACATTCTGCCAGTACTACCACCAGCTGCTACAAGTCTATAGGCAACAGTTTGCCCTGGCAATAATTTAGTAGTTTGCCAGTTTTGTTGTGCTACGGGAACACCGTCTATTAAGATTACAATACGTTCTAGTAGTCTGGTACTTACCTTGTATTTTTCCTGAATATATTGTGTAAGTTGATATACACTAGTACCAGCAGGAGCCCAATCAGTAACTACATTTTGTAGTTGTAGTGGATGTGGCGTACCAGTTAGTTGAATTTCACCAAAGTTATATTGGTAAATGCCTTCTAGTCTACGATTCCAGCCTACACTATCCAAGGACTCAATAACACTATCCTGACCAGCACGTGCGTGTAGAAATTTTTGATTACCAATGTAAATGCCAACGTGAGTAGGTTCGCCTAAGACATTAAATACACAAATATCCCCAGGTTTAGGCTCTTGAGTGGCAATCCAAGATTCTTTGGTACTAGTAACTAAGCTACTAATGGTTAAATCTTGGCTACCCACATACTGATCATCTAGTGTGGGTAGTTCAATATCAAAATGTTCGCGATATACTAGACAAGCTAATCCCCAGCAATCAATTCCAGCTGTAGTTCTGCCATTGTCCTTGTAGGGTAGTCCAACGTATTTATTATACCACATTAAAATAATCCTGGAAAATTTCTGGGTGTAAAGTTATAAGCAGGAAATGGTTCTGTATTATAATTAATCATGCCAAGCGTCAATGTAATACTTTCAGCATTGTAACTAGCACTGGTAATGTAAAATCCAGAAAAAGTGGCTTCTACAGTATTAAGATCTGCATTAGTACCGTCTGTGAGTACTAATTCTAGCAAAACTTTAACTGGACCTGTTAATTGTTCACGAATAATTTGTATAGCCTCTGGCGTAACAAAGTTAAACCTAATATTACAATTACTATTACCGTCCTCAGTTTCACTAGGTAGTGAAATTTCCATTGGCAAGAATACGTAGTCATTTCCACGACTACGTACTCCGTATACAATTTCTGTTTCAGTTTCACTAATACGTTTATTAAAATTAT
>Ga0114972_10003889_pt1 | contig 11142 bp, 12 predicted proteins | sample M_140807_EF_Meta_FD_87354 | JGI IMG/M metagenome (GOLD analysis project Ga0114972, IMG submission 87354) | Freshwater microbial communities from Lake Montjoie, Canada to study carbon cycling - M_140807_EF_MetaG | ecosystem: Environmental > Aquatic > Freshwater > Lake | place: Lake Montjoie... | reverse complement strand
CCGAGCCGAAGAAAGCCGAGCCCGCCAAGCCGGATGCGGCGAAAAAGACCGAGCCGGGCAAGAAGCCCGAGGCCGACAAGGTCCGGGTCGTCCCGATGCAGGTCGTTCATTCGACGGCATCCTCGGAGGCCGCCGACCCCATCTCTGGCGTTGTGGCTGTCGTGCTCGGTAGCCTTGGGCTCGCGCTCCTGGCGGTGGCGGGCGTGCTCGCTTACCGCAGCGGTGAGGTCACTCGCGCGGTGCAGAGCGTTGGAATCGCGGGTGCGGTCTTCGGTAGCGCGTGGCTGCCAGGTTTCGGCCGGTGGTACCTTCTGCGCCCGGGGTGGGTCGCGGCGTGCGTCGCCCTGGTCGTGCTGGGCGAACCGTGGGAACTCGCCGCGAGCGCAGGCCGCAAAGCCAAGTTTTCGCATGGAACTCCCGCGCAACGGGCGGGCGCCGTCGTCGCGCTTGCGCGCGGTGGTCGTACCCAATTTCGGGAACTCGACCTGACCGGCGCAGACTTTGCTGGGCAGTCGCTGCCAGGGGTCGATTTCAGCGGCACCAAGCTGACGGGTGCGCGGTTCGAGCGGGCGGACGTGGCGCGCGTAAACTTCGCCGACGCCGACATCGGCCACGCGGACTTCAAGGGCGCGAAGCTCGACGGCGCACAGGTCTCGGGGAGCGTCGGTTGGCGCGAGGCGGTGTGCGATGACAAGACGGTGATGCCTGCGGGTTGGAGCTGCGCCGGCTCGAACCCGCGGAGCGATCACGACGTGAAGGGCCTTCATTGACATGAGCGGCCGCGCGGCATCCCTCGAGGCGCACGTGAAGACCCTCTGCATCGACATTGGCGGCACGAACATCAAGGCCGAGATCTTCGACGCCGAAGGCGGCTCGTCGGGTGAAGCGATGCGGCTCCCGACGCCTCGCCCTGCGGTTCCCGAAGCGGTCCTCGCGGCCATCGAGGAGCTCGCGCATGGGCGTGAATTTGCGCGAATTTCGGTGGGTTTTCCCGGCGTCGTGCGGCGCGGTGTCACCCTCAGCGCGCCGAATCTCGCCGAGGGGTGGGCGGGCTTTCCGCTGGGCGCCGAGCTCGAGCGGAAACTCGGGCGGCCCGCGCGGATCTGCAACGACGCGGACCTTGCCGGCCTCGCGCTCATCGACGGACGCGACGTCGAGATGGTGCTGACCCTCGGCACAGGGATGGGCGCAGGCCTCTACGTCGATGGCACACTCGTGCCGAATCTCGAGCTCGGCCATCACCCGTTCGGAGATGCGCGCAGTTACGAGGACCGCATCTCGGACCGGGAGCTGGCGGTGGTGGGCGTCGAGGAATGGAAGCGGCGCGTCCTCGCTACGATCGAGCAAATTCGGCCGGTTTGGAACTTTCGCAGGCTCTACCTCGGGGGCGGCAACGCGCGGTTCTTCACGCAGGCGGAGTTGCCGGAGGACGTCGTGCTCGCAGACAACCGCGCCGGGGTGCTCGGCGGAATTCGCCTCTGGCGTTGATGCGTTTCAGAACGTCTTCTTCGAGTCGAGGAGGATGGTGATGGGTCCGTCGTTGTCGACGAGCACCCGCATGTCGGCGGCGAAGCGTCCCGTTTCGACGGGGACGCCCGTTGCGCGCAGGACGCCAAGGAAGCGAGCGAACGCCCCTCGCGCCTCATCGGGCAGCATCGCACCTTCGAAGCTCGGACGCCGACCGCGGCGCACGTCGCCAAACACGGTGAACTGACTGACGGCCAACACGGCGCCGCCGACATCGAGAACCGAGCGGCTCATCTTTCCGTGTTCGTCCGGAAAGATTCGTAGATGGACGAGCTTTTCGGCGATGGCCGCGAGGTCGCGTTCGTCGTCGTCTTTGCCCGCACCGACAAAGGCACAGAGGCCGCGACCGATGGCACCGACGACCTCTCCTTCGACCTCGACGCGTGCGGAGAACACTCGCTGGACGACGGCTCGCATGCGCCCTGTTATGCTCTAGCTTTGCGTCCCATGGGCACAATTTCATCGTCGCGGTTGGCCGCACTCCTCGTGGTGCTCTCCTTCGCTGGAGTGGCGCGAGCATTCCCGCACGTCGTGGCGGGCGGTGAGACTCCCGTCCGGCTCGCCGAGCGGTTTTATGGACGCCTCGAACTCGAGCGCGTGATCGTGGCGGCCAATCATCTCGATGCGGGTGGAGGCGGCGCGGTCGTCCCGGGAATGCGAGTTGAGATTCCAGCGGCTGGCTACCACAAGGTCGCGCCCGGCGAGACGTGGTCGAGCATCGCCGCACAGCAGCTCGGAGGGTCGAGCCGCGCAGAGGTGCTCGCGAGGCTCAACAAAACCGACCCCTGGGAGCAGCCGGCGGTGGGTCGCGAGGTCGTGGTCCCTTACCCGTTGCGCCACGTCGCCGTGCAAGGCGATACCGCGGAAAGCCTCGCTTACCGGTTCCTTGGGCGCCGCGACGATGCGTGGATGGTCCTGCGCTACAATGGTCTCGCGGACGCCCGCATGGCTCCTGGGAAGGTCGTGCTGCTCCCGATCGTCGACTTGCCGCTGACGGAGGCTGGCATGGCTGCCGCGCGCGAGGCGGGTGAGCAAAGTCGCGCGGAGGCCGGAGGTGGCGCGCGCGAGCGCCAGGATGCCGCCGAGGCCGTACTTGTCACGCTGGCAGACAAATTGCGGCACGGCGCGTACCTCGACGCGGCCGTGATTGGCGCGGGCCTCCTCGGCCAAGGCGCGTTGACCGACCCTCAGCTCGTGCGAGTGCATGCCGGGCTGACGGAGGCCTTCGTGGCGCTCGGCGCCCGCGGCCTCGCCGTGGCTTCTTGCGCGCGATGGCGGAAGCTCGAGCCGCATCTCGAGCTCGACCCGAACCGAATCAGCCCGAAAATCATCGCGGCGTGCCTTTGGGAGGCCCCCGCACCGACCGACGCTGCTCCGGGGGGGCCGTGAGCGAGTCGTTGGAACGGCCATCCTCGGCGCGGTCCGTTGGGGACGTGGTGGCCGACCGCTACGAGCTGCTCAGCGTCCTCGGCGAGGGCCTGTCGGGCCGCGTCTACAAGGCTCGCGATCTTTACGTCGGTGTTGAGCCCGAGCTCGTCGCGCTCAAGATCCTTCACCATGAGCACCTCGGCGATCGGCAATTGCTTGGGCGCTTCAAGCGTGAGGCCGCGATCTTGAAGCGCCTCGATGGACCGCACCTCTGCCGGTTGCTGGACGTGGTGGAGGAACCCGACCTGTTTCTCGTGGCGCTCGAGTACGCGGACGGCCCATCGCTGGATGCCTTCGTTGAAGCGCGGGGCCGAAGCGGGCCATCGCCGTTGCCGCTCTCGGAGGTCGTGTCGGTCGCCTCGCAGATCGGTTCGGCGCTTCAGGCGGCGCACGAAAAAGGCGTCATTCACCGCGATCTAAAGCCCTCCAACGTGATCGTGGCTGGCGGCTACGCAACGCCTGAAGGCTCTTTTTCGCGTGAACTTTCGGCGCGGGTCGTCGACTTCGGACTCGCGAAGCTCATCGTCGGCGATGGCGAGGGGACGATGCTCACCGAGCACGGCATGATCTTCGGCACGCCGGAGTTCATGGCGCCAGAGCAGGTCGCCGGAGAGCCGCTCGACGCGCGCTCCGACGTCTATGCGTTCGGTGTTCTGCTTTTTTGGCTGCTTACCGGGGCGGTACCGTTCGAGCGCGTCGGGCCGGTCGCGACGATGACCGCGCAGCTCTCCGAGCCTCCTCCGAAGCTTTGTGAGATTGCGCAGGGTGTGGCGTTTCCGGAGTCGGTCGAGGCCGTCATCGGCTGCGCTCTCGCGAAGGCCCCGGACGAGCGCTACCCGAGCGTGCGCGACCTCGTCGATGCGCTGGTGCTCGCGGCCGAAGCGCCGGTGCTTTCGGACATCGTCATCTCACTGCCGAGCGACTCACTGCCGAGCGACACGGTGCGGGATGCCGCTTCGGGCGGCACGACGCTGCACTCGCTGCGGGAGGCGGCCCAAGCGAAGGGACGCGGAGCGCGTGTGCAAGTCATCGTGCCGGGGTCGCTCGAGACCACGCAGGCGAGCCTTGATGCGACGGTCGAGCTCGAGGTGGCGCGCTCGTCGAAGGCGTCGAGGCCTGCGCTTCGCGAGCCTTCCCGTTTCGAGTCGGATGGACCGCCGACGCACCCAGCGGGGATGGCCCTTGACGATGGCCGTGCGTTCAAGGTGCTCGCCGTCCTCGTCTCGATTCTGGCGGTCGTTCTCGGAGCCTGGCTTGGCCTACGCTGAGGGCGTGCGTGCGGGTGCTTCCGCAGCGCGCTTGAGCGCGGCGTTCATGCTGGCGTAAGCGCGCTCGAGCCGCGGCAAAAGCGGCGTGACGGCGATGCTGGCCGCGATGCCGGTGAAAAGCTCACCGTGCACGAGTCGGCAACCTCCCGCGGTGGGCTCGAGCAAGAAGTAGTGTTCCCCCGCGAGGACGCGGCCAAGCACCTTCGAGCGTGGTCCGCGCCAGCGCAGCTCGCGTTCGGGCTCGACCCGCAAGACGCGCGCGCCGAGCGTGACGGGTTTCGTTCCGAGAGCGACACGGAGGTCAAGGGGCGCGCCCACTTCGAGCCAGCCGCGGACCTCCACGAGGACCGGGTTCCAGCGGCCGTAGTTGGGGAGGTCGCTCAGGATCGACCAGACATGCGCGGGGGTGGCGTCGATGTCGATGACGGTGTGGATGAATGGCATGGCGCTGTGCCTCTTCGGCGCGAGGTAGGCTATACCACGCGGTGATGGCGACGATCGCGCCGCGCCCCGGACAGACGCTGCTTCCTCTCGATTGGGGGGCGCTCGCGCCGTTGCGGCTCCGGGCGGCGGCGATCGCGGACGGCGTCTACTCCGGCGCGCATCGCAGCTCGCGGCGTGGGGCCGGCATCGAGTTCGGCGGGCAGCGTCCCTACGTGCCCGGGGACGACCTGCGGTTTCTCGACCGCCGAAGCTTGATGCGTCACGACCGCCTCATGATTCGCGAGTTCGAGACCGACACCGAGCGCGCGCTCTGGCTCGCTGTCGACACGAGTGCTTCGATGGGCTTTCGGGGCCGGAAAGCGCCCGGTGCGAAGCTCGCGTACGCGGCGTTGTTGGCCGCGGCACTCTGTCGCGTGGCGGTTGCAGGTCACGACCCGGTCGGGCTCGCTTGGCTCGGTGCAACGCCCGGGATTGCCGAGGGGTCACGGCACGAGTTCTTGCCTGCAGGATTTGGCGCAGCGGCGTTCGAGCGTACCGTCGATGCCCTTGAACGGGCCGAAGCACGTGGCGCGCTGTCGGAAGATCTCGAGGGGCTCGAGCGGCAGCTTGGCGCGCTCGCCCGGCGGGCGAGGCGAGGGAGCGTCGTCGTCCTCTTCAGTGATTTTCTGGATCTTCCGGAATCGGTGGAGCGGCGTCTCGCGGCACTTGGCAACGAGCGAGTGCTGGTCGCCGTTCAAGTGCTCGATGCGGTCGAGGCGGACTTTGGTTTTCAAGGCCGCGTGAAGCTCCGCGCGATCGAAGGGGACGCGGTGGTCACGACCGACGCCGAGCGCGTTCGCGAGGAGTACCTTGCGCGGCTCGAGGCGCACTCCTCGCGGTGGCGCGCGACCGTCGAGGGGGTAGGGGGTCGCCTCGTTCGAGCGCGCACCGACGAAGCGCCGCTCGACGCACTTCGGCGGCTCGTTCAGGCGGTGAGCGAGGCGCGTCGATGAATTTTCGAGTGTGGGGAGCGCTCGCGGTCGCGGCGTTGGTGGCGGCTCCGCTTCTCGCGCACCTGCTGCGGCGTCGGCCCCCGGAGGAGCAGCCGTTTGCGGGGACACGGCTCGTCCCGGAGGCACCTGCCATCGCGAGTCGCCGGACGGCCCTCGAGGACCGTGCCCTATTTACCCTTCGTGCGCTGGCGGTCCTTGCGCTTGCCGCGCTCGGCGCAACCCCGATGTTTCGCTGCGCGCGCCTCAGCTTGACGCGGCAGTCGGGCGCGTCGGTGGCGCTTGCCATTGTGCTCGATGACTCGCTCAGCATGCGGGTGCGAACTCCCGGCGAGGACAGCACGCGTTTCACCAAGGCGGTGGCTGGCGCCAAGGAGCTGCTCGGGGGAATGCAGCAGGGCGACGCGGTGGCGGTCGTCCTCGCGGGGGAGCCGGTGCGGGTCGCGATCGCCGCGACGACCAACTTGGACGCGGTGCGCTCGGTGCTGGACAAGGCGGAGGCCACCGACCGTGGAACGGACGTCGACGGCGCGGTTCGGGTCGCGAGCGAGCTGCTCTCCGGGCTCGAGCACCTCGACAAGCGCGTGGTCGTGCTCGGCGATCTCGAGGCGGTACCGGGCGCACGAGTTGAAGTGCCCGAGGGCGTAAGGTTGTGGGCGCCACTCAAGGACCTCGCAGGCAGCTTCGATGATTGTGCCGTCATCCGCGCGGACCGAAGCGGCACCCGCGTGACGGTTCGCGTCGCGTGCACGCGCAGCGCGGCGGAGGCGTTGCGGCAGGGAGGGGCGAGCTCCGCGGAGGCGCATGGCTCGGCCGCCGGCCGCCGCATCGGCGTTTTTTCAGGGTCTCAGTCCGTGGTGGATGCGGACCTCCACCTTGACGGAACGACCGCGGACGTCGGCTTCACGCTCCCCGACACCGCGCTCGACAAACTTGCTCAAACGCAACTCTACGCCGCGCTCCTCGGTGGCGATGACCTCCCCGAAGACGATGCGGCTCCCGTCGTTGCCGAGGGCGCGGCTCTCCGCGCAGCGGTCGTGTCCGACCCTGCCAACGATCGCGTTCCCACCGGCGGTGCGCCGCTCGTGGAGCAAGCCTTCCGGGCGCTCGAGGCGGGGGTGACGCTGACGCCAATGGTGAGTGTGCCGGACCAGCGCGAGGAGCTCGAGCCGCTCTCGCTCTTGCTCGTGGATGACCCTGAGGGCTTCACACCCGCGGAGCGGCGTGATCTTGGCGCGTGGGTCGAGCGCGGGGGCATCGTTTTCCTCGCACTCGGTAAGCACGCCGCGGCGGCACCGCTGGGCTCGGGATTTTCACCGCTGTTGCCCGCGCTCGTGCGGTGGCGAAAAAATCCCGTAAAAGGCTTGGTTCCTGCGAAAGATGCGCTCTTCGCCGACGCGGCCGATGGTCTCGACGATCTCGGCGCGGCTGGGCGCGCGCTGCTCGAGGTCGAGCCAGCCGGCGCCGAGCTCGTGACGCTCGCGCGGTGGTCGGATGACGTTCCCTTCGTGGTGGAGCGGCGGCTTGGGCGAGGGCTGGTGGTCTCGATGATGCTGCCGCTCAGCTCTCAGGAGAGCGACATCGGATTGCGCCCGGCGCTCTTTGCGCTGCTCGACCGCGTCGTCGCAGAAGCGCGCTCGCGTTCGGGCACGGGCCGAACCGTCGTGGGTGCGAGCTGGCCTCTCACCGGGTCCGCGGAGGCGAAGGTGACGCGGGTCGGTCGCGACGACCGCAGCGAGGTTCTGCCCATCGCAGAGACGGGGGCGGGGCGAGAGGTGACGACGAATCGGGCGGGAGTCTACGAACTCGTCGTCGATGGCGTGACGTCGAAGCGGGTCGCGATGGTGGACGAGCGCGAGCTCGCTTCCGTCCCGCTTGAGCTTCCCCAAGCGGCTTCCGAAGACAAGCTCGGCGGCACGAGCACCGAGGTCGATGTCTCGCCGCAGGTTGCCCTCGTGCTGCTCGGGCTGCTCGCAGCCGAGTTGCTCTTCCGCACCTTCGGCCGTGGCTCGGCCAAGGTGGCGCGTCCGACCTCGGCGGAGTGACTTCGGGTTTATTGTCTCGCGCTCAGACCGCCGCGAGCTTGCGCGCGCCACGCTTGGTTCGAGGCGCACTCGGTGCTGCCTTCGAGCTTTCGGCGTAGCAGTGCTCTGCCGCAGGGAACGCGCCCGAGCGTACGTCGTCGATGTACTGCTTGGTCGCGACCTGCATGGCCTCGCCGAGCTCGGCGAACGCTTTCGCGAATTTGGGACGATGGCCGAGGCTCATCCCGAACAGGTCGTAGCAGACGAGCACCTGTCCGTCGCACTCGGGACCCGCGCCGATGCCAATCGTGGGCACGGTGAGCGCGCGCGTTACCTCGGCGGCAACGTCCGGCGGCACCGCTTCGAGCACGATCGTGAAGGCCCCGGCTTGCTCGAGCGCCAGCGCATCTTCGAGGATTCGGCGCGCGGCCTCTTCGCTCTTGCCTTGGACTTTGAAGCCGCCGAGCGCGTGAAACGACTGAGGCGTGAGGCCAACGTGGCCGACGACGGGGATCCCCGCGCGCGTGATGCGCTCCACGTGTTCGGCGATCTCGACGCCGCCCTCGAGCTTCACGCTGTGGGCCATGCCTTCCTTCATCAGCTTGCCCGCGTTCTCGAGCGCCTGCGCGGACGAGAGCTGGAAGCTCATGAACGGCATGTCTGCGACGACGTGGGCATAACGCGCACCGCGCGCGACGGCTCGGGTGTGGTAGCTCACCTCGTCGAGCGTCACCGGGATCGTCGTGTCGGCGCCTTGAACGACCATCCCGAGCGAGTCGCCGACGAGCAGCATGTCTACGCCGCTTTCGTCGAGGATCCGCGCCATCGTGAAGTCGTAGGCGGTCACCATCGTGATCGCCGCGTTGCCTTTTCGGTCCCGCAAGAGTGGCGCGGTGACTCGTTTCCTGGGATGTGCGGGCCGAGCGGTCCCGCCACCGTCGTGGCTGCTTCCGTACATGCTGTCCTCCCGGTCGCGGCCGCTATGGAGAGCGGTCCACGCCTGTCCCCCAGAACTAGCACGTCGTCGTCGCTCGCGACAGACGCGAATGGGGGAGCGAGCTGCGGATGTGCGAGAGCTCTGCTGCGAGCGTGGCGGCGCTTGGTGGACGGTCTTCCGGCTGCTTTGCGATGCAGCGGGCGATGATCGCGTCGAGTGCGGGTGGGATGGCTTGGCGCGCGAGGTGAGCGACGCTGTCGGGGGTGCGCAGCACATGGGCCCGTGCGATTTCGACAAACGATGTGCAGTCATCGAAAGGTCCGCGTCCGGCGAGCATGACGTACAGGCACAAACCGAACGCGTAGAGATCGGCGCGAGCGTCAAGAGGCAGGCCGCGCGCTTGCTCAGGCGCGAAAAACCGCGGTGTTCCGACGACCATGCCTTGTGCCGTCGGAACGACCAGGGGAGCGAGCGCATCGGCCGCGCCGTCGAGTCGCTTCGCAACCCCGAAATCGAGCACCTTCACGACGCGCCGGGCATCGCTTGAGATGCTGTCGCAGAGGAACAAATTGTCGAGCTTTACGTCCCTGTGGAGCAGACCCCGCTCGTGCGCGAACGCGAGCCCTGACAGGGCCTGGAGTCCCAGGTCGAGGGTGTCTTCGACCGAGAACACGCCGCCCCGGTCCTTGGCTTCCTCGGTGATCGTTCGCCCGGGCAAGTACTCCATCACGAAGTACGGTCGGCCGGCCGGCGTCGTGTCGAAGTCCGTGACGCGCACGAGGTTCGGGTGGCGGAGCTGAGCGAGCACTTGCGCTTCGAGGCGCATCCGGTCGACCAAGTTGGCGCGCTGGGCGAGCTCGGCGTGCAGCACCTTCACGACGACGCGATGCCCGAGCAACGCGTGCTCGCAGAGGTGCACTTCCCCCATGCCCCCGCGCCCAAGCAACGAGAGCACGCGGTATTTCGTGAGCCCATCGAGGGCATCGGCATTCGACAGAGCGGTCATCGAGCCGTCATGATGCCATGGCCGCGGCCCGGGCTCGCGCAGGATGTCGCGGCGTCGTCCGGCGAAGAGTGCCCCGGTACGAAAATCCGCTTGACGATGGCGCCAGCCGAAGTAAGGTGCCCGCTCGTTCCGGGCCAGTAGCTCAGCTGGGAGAGCGCCGCGTTCGCAATGCGGAGGTCAGGGGTTCGATCCCCCTCTGGTCCACTGATTGATTTGCCTCTTCGGCTGACGCCTCATCGGGGTCCTTTGCCTCTTCGGCTGACGCCTCATCGGGGTCATTTGCCTCTTCGGCTGACGCCTCATCGGGGTCATTTGCCTCTTCGGCTGACGCCTCATCGGGTTCGTCGCCTCTTCGGCTGACGCCGCGGTCGAGTTCGACTCTTCGGCTGACGCCGCGGTCGAGTTCAACTCTTCGGCTGACGCCTCGGCCGGCCCGTGCCGTTTGGCGGTTTTGGTTTGGATTTGCTGTGCGGTTCGCGCATGATTTGGTTGTCATCATGCGTCCGCTTTGGTCTCTCGCCGTTGCCGCAACGTGCCTCGTTGGATGCGGCTCGGAAACCGGCGCGCCGGTCGACCGCTCCGCGTGCGATGCGACGCTCGTCGCGGATCGACGTGGCCTCGAAGCCGGGCAATTCATGCCGCTCGACCTGAGCTGGCAGGGCTACCGTCTCGACACCACGAACCGGACGCTGCGCGCCGACGAGTACTGGGACTGCGATGGTTCGAAGGGCATCGATGCCCTCGTCATCGACGTCGCAGGCTTTGGCTGAACGGTCTGCGAACAAGAGGCGGTCCGCCTCTACGAAGAACAAGAGACGCTCGGCGCGGAAGGCTTGCACCTCGCGACCCTGCGCGTGTTCACGGCGGCGAAGGAGCATGACGCGGTGACCGAAACGGCGTTGCTCACGTACATGGCGCTGTACCGCGGCCAGGACGTCGCGGCGGTCTCCGAGACCAACGATCCCCCTTCGGTGATCGCGCCGTCCGTCGTCGGCATCGGCTTGTGGGGCGTCCCCTACCTCATGGTGATCGACCCGCGCCGCCTCGAGATTTTGTACGCGGCGATGCAGCCCGATGCAGCGAAGGTCGTGCAGACCCTGCGTGAGACGGCGAAGCGCAACGGTGACGGCGTCTACTGAGGTCGGACCGCTCTTCCGCGCGAGCGTGCTAGTCTCGACCCGCGATGCCCCGCCTGCGTCTTTTCGCCCTGTGCGCTGCGCTGAGTGGCGCGTTCGGCTGTTCGTCTTCGACCGACGCGACGCCGAATGAGCCGATGCCCGCCCCGCCGACCGAGTTTGGCGGGGACCGGCCGGTCACCCTTCGACTCCCGGATGCCTTCGACCCGAGCGTGGAGCGCCCGCTGCTCGTGATGATTCACGGCTACCAATCGAGCGGCATCGTCGAGGAGGCGTACCTCAAGCTCGCAGCCACCGCGAGCGAACGCGGTTACCTGTACCTCACGCCCGACGGAACCTTCAACGCGGGCGGCGTGCGGTTCTGGAACGACTGGCCAGGCGAT
>Ga0114972_10003886_pt1 | contig 11147 bp, 5 predicted proteins | sample M_140807_EF_Meta_FD_87354 | JGI IMG/M metagenome (GOLD analysis project Ga0114972, IMG submission 87354) | Freshwater microbial communities from Lake Montjoie, Canada to study carbon cycling - M_140807_EF_MetaG | ecosystem: Environmental > Aquatic > Freshwater > Lake | place: Lake Montjoie... | reverse complement strand
TTGCTCCTGCGGATATTAAAAAAACTGGTGCTGCATTTGATTTGCCCATTGCCATTGGCACATTAGCAGCAACCAAACAAATAAAAGATCCCGAAAAATTATTGAAGTATGTGATCATGGGGGAATTGAGTTTAAATGGAGAGATTAAATCTATTAAAGGTGCATTGCCCATTGCCATACAAGCTAAAAATGAAAATGTAGATGGGTTAATAATTCCTTTGGTGAATGCCAGTGAAGCGGCGATGGTAAAAGATTTAAAAGTGTTTGGTGTAAATCATATAAATGAAGTAGTAGACTTTCTAAATGAGAAATTAGTCATAGTGCCAACGTATGTAGATATAAAAAAAGCATTTGAAAAAGTTCCTACACAATATGACATAGACTTTGCAGATGTAAAGGGACAACAAAATATAAAAAGAGCATTAGAAATAGCGGCAGCTGGCGGTCATAATGCAATTTTGATAGGCCCGCCAGGTGCCGGTAAAACGATGCTGGCAAAGCGATTGCCAACTATATTACCACCTCTCAGTATAGAAGAAGCTTTAGAAACTACAAAAATTCACAGTGTAGCTGGTAAACTAGCGGAGCATTCTACAATTATAAATAAAAGACCATTTAGAAGTCCGCATCATACCATTTCAGATGTGGCATTAGTAGGAGGTGGTGGTCATCCTCAACCAGGAGAAATTTCATTGGCACATCATGGGGTTTTATTTTTAGATGAATTACCAGAGTTTAAAAGAACTGTTTTGGAAGTGATGAGGCAGCCTATGGAAGAAAGAAAAGTAACTATTTCGAGAGCAAAAATCGCATTAGACTTTCCCGCAAATTTTATGCTTATAGCAAGCATGAACCCCTGCCCTTGTGGCTATTATAATCATCCGCATAAAGAATGTACTTGCGCACCCGGAGTAGTTCAAAAATATTTAAATAAAATTTCTGGTCCATTACTAGATAGGATTGATTTGCATGTAGAAGTAACCCCTGTAGAATTTGATGAATTAACGACTATTAAAAATGAGGAGAAAAGTAATAAAATAAGAGACCGAGTGATTGTAGCGAGAAACATTCAAATCAATAGATTCAAGCAAATCGAAGGGATGTATTCCAATGCTCAGATGAATAGTAAAATGTTGAAGGAGCTTTGTAAATTAGATCAAAATGCAACGCTTTTAGTAAAAAAAGCCATGGATAAATTAAATCTATCAGCCAGAGCTTATGATAGAATTTTAAAAGTAAGCAGAACAATCGCTGATTTGGATTTTTCAGACAACATCACAACTACCCACATTTCAGAAGCTATTCATTACAGAAGCCTAGACAGAGAAAACTGGGGAGGATAAGAAAGTATAATGGTACTCAAAGAAATTGATTGCATTATATTTGTGTATAAACATGTAGATGTCTCAATTAAAGAAACTCGCCAGTCAAACTTTATTGTATGGTCTTAGTAACATTATGGCTAAGATGCTGAACTATTTGCTAACTCCATTACTTTCTTATTTACTAATCAATCAAGCTGGACAAATTGCTAATGGGAACATGGCCATCATTTATGCGTCAATGACTTTTTTTAATATCATTTTTACATATGGTATGGAAACGGCTTATTTTAAATTTTCGAATCAGGATGGTGTTGAAAAAAACAAGTTATTTCAAACTTCACTAACATCATTAATAATCAGTACCGTTTTCTTGTGTGGAGTAGTTTTTTTTACAAGAGAATGGCTTTCTAAATTGATGTCATTAGATCAAACAATTTACATAAACTTTATGTTCTTGATTATTGCAATTGATACTATAGCAGTCATACCATTTGCTAAATTAAGACAAGAGCAACGTCCACTAAAATATGCTATTACAAAGCTTTTAGGTATACTTGTTACCATTGGGTTTACGCTATGGTTTATCGTTTTTAGCCCTTCTTACATTATTCATCATACAGAAAGTTTTTATACAAGTATTATTAAACCATACGATACCACTTCTTTGTTGTTACTATCGAATGTTGCCGGTTCTTTAATTACACTATTATTGCTGATTAAGGAATGGAAAGGGTTTAGATTTAATATTGACATCAATTTATGGAAAAAAGTTATTGGCTATAGTTTGCCTTTCATCATTATTGGATTAGGTGGTATGATTAATGAAGTGATAGATCGTATTATGTTGAGCAAATTATATGTAGGTACAGTTGAAGAAGCAAAATCAATAACAGCCACCTATAATTTTAGTTACAAATTAGCAATATTCATTACGTTATTTATTCAGGCATTTAAAATGGCTGCAGAACCTTTTTTCTTTAATCAATCAAAAGAAAAAAATGCACCAGAAATTTATGCAAAGGTGATGTATTGGTTTGTTATTACTTTATGCATTGCATTCTTGTTTACTTCTTTGTTTATTGATGGATTTAAATATTTTATTGGACCTCAATATCGTTATGGCTTAGGGGTTGTTCCAATTTTATTGAGTGCTAATGTATGCTTAGGAATTTATTATAATTTGTCAGTTTGGTATAAAATTACAGACAACCTTAAATATGGTATTGCAATAACGCTTTTTGGAGCAGCATTAACTTTATCAATAAATTATTATTTTATTCCATCGTATGGCATGTATGCATCTGCGTACGCCACCTTAATTTGTTATGGAACGATGATGATTTTATCTTATTTTTTAGGTCAGAAATTTTATTCAATTCCCTACAAGATTAAATCAATAGGTTTTTATGTTTTGATGGCTGCTATTTGTTTTATATGTCAAAACATTTTATCACTATTTATTTCTAGCGTTTCTATAAGATTGTTAACAGGGTTTATACTTTTGGGAATTTATTTAATTCTCATTGTTAAAAAAGAATCTGTAGAAATACTAAGTTTGCTAAAAAAAAGAAGCCATTGAAAAAACTACTACTTGCTATTCTCGTTATTACTGTTGGTTCTTTTCATTCAGTTGCAAATACAATTGTAGTAAATTCCTTAAACAGTTTAACTAATGCTTACACCAATGCATATCCTGGAGATAGTGTTATAATAGCCAATGGAACTCATAATTGGGGGGCTATTAGCTTAAGCAATGTACATGGTAATGCAAATGGCAAATGGATTGTTGTAAAAAGTCAGACTCTTGGAGGAGTTATATTTACTGGTTCTACTTATTTAAAATTTGATGGAACAAAAATTCAAATCAATGGTTTAAAATTTGCAAATGGAGATGCCGGTACAAATCCAGTTATTTCATTTAGAACATCAACATCTAATTTGGCAAATTATTCCAGAGTATGTAACATAATTTTTGATAATTATAATACTCCTTCTCCGGATGGAAATACAGAAAATGAATGGATAGGAATTTACGGAGTTAGAAACCGCGTAGATCATTGTAATTTCATCAATAAAAACAATGCAAGAGCAACAGTTGTAGTTTGGTATAGCACTGCAACTTTTCCTGATAAATCTATTTCAACTTATCATAAAATTGATTCGAATTATTTTAGTGGAAGAAGTTACATGGGTGGAAATGGTGGCGAAACAATTCGTGTAGGAGTAGGTAATAATTCTAGAACCGATGGATATAATATTATTGAATACAATTTATTCGAAGGGTGTATTCAAACTGAACCAGAAATTGTTTCTAATAAATCATGTCATAATACCTATAGATATAACACTTTTAAAAATTGCAATGGTGGGCTGACATTAAGAATGGGTAAATATTGCGAAGCGTATGGCAATTTCTTTATCAATGACGACCCCACAAAAACAGATTCCTATGGAATAAGAATTATTGATAAAGGGCATAAAGTTTACAATAATTATTTTGAAGGACTTTTAGGAAGTGCTACAAGCAATACAACAATGAGAACACCTATTGTAATTTATAATGGATCATTTGCTGCATCAGACAGCTTAAATCCGCTTATTTTAAATGGAGAATATCTTCCTGCGGATAGCGCTGTGGTGGCTTTTAATACGATTGTAAATTGTAAAGGTATTGGTATAAAAATTGGTCATAATGATAATGGCCTTGCTTTGTTTCAACCTTTAGGTATAAAAATTGCGAATAATGCAATCAAGATGTCAACTGGTCGAACAAGTTTTATTGAATCAACAAATACAAGTCTAACCTACTCCGCTGAAGGAAATAAATACAACGCCCCAAACGGATTGGGCTTAAATAACACCTCTGGATTTAGTCAGGATGCTTTATCATTTGGAACAAGGGTTAATGGAATACTAACACCTCCCAGTACACTATTGGATGCTGCAATAAATACTAGCAATTACAATACTATGCTAAGTAATTTAGATGCTCAAAAACAATTTAGATCAAGCATTTATGATGTGGGATGTGATGAAATTAATGGAAGCGGTAATATTGTTACTCATCCTTTAGATTCAAGTATTGTGGGGGCAGGTAATCCACAGATAGTATTACCTAATCAAACTATTATATTTCCTGCAATACCTCCTGTAAGTATCATTTCTCCCGATTTAAAAAACTTAGCAAGATCAGATAAAGGATTGCCTATTTATTATTCAAGTTCAAATCCATCAGTAGCCACTGTAATAAACAATTCGATTCATATTGTTGATTGTGGAAGTTCAGTAATAACGGCTTCTCAACCAGGAAATGCATACTTCAATGCTGCACTACCTGTTGCACAAACCTTAACTGTAACATGCGATTCCAATTTCATTGGAGATAATTTGTTTCCCAATCCAACAATGATGAATTCAACCACATTATTGTATCATCTAGATATGGAATCAATGGTAAGTATTTCTGTTTTTAATCAAACAGGTGAATTGATGGAAAAAATTGTTGCTAATGAAAAAATGTTAGCTGGAGTGCATAAACAAGAAATCAAAACCAACAAGTTATCGAAAGGAAAATATTATATCATACTTTATTTAGGCAATTCTAAAAAAGTCTTTTCTCTCTTAAATTTTTAACTTGATCGAGATGCGATTATTAAAGCAAATCATTTTTGTTTATTTGTTATGTCTTACCCATTTTACAAGTCTTTGTCAAACAGAACATAAGCTTACAATTAATTTCAATCAAAAGCAATTCAAACAAGGAGATACAATTTCTTTTGAAGCAAACTTAAAAAATTACGAAAGCATTTCAAAAACTGCTACGCTGTCTCTTATCATTGAAGAATTAAAAACAGGAAGAAAATGGAAATACAGATATCCATTAATCAATGGTTATATCAATGCTAATCTGAAAGTAAATGATCAAATTCAAGATGGGGTATATGCATTTACTTTTTTATTACAGAAGAAATTTTTTGGAGTAGATGGTAGTTTATTAAATCCGTTAGAAAATGACGCGGTATTAAAATATTTTATTCTTACCAAGAATATGCAAATGGAGTCAAACATTATTTCATTAGATAAAAAGAATAATTTTCAAATTCGCAACATTTTGTTTCAAGATTCTGCCTGTATTATTTTTTCACGTCCAAAAAATAAAAATGTAGATTTAAAAATAAAAATTGAAACGCCCTTAGATTCATTGACAGAAAATTTAGATACCCTCTCTCAATTTATTATTATTGGAAAAACAGAGGATACAGTCCAATTGAAAAATAATCAAACAATTAAAAATTATCAATTTGATGGGAACGATAGTTTGTATAAAACTATAATGCCTGCAGTTGTTGTTAATTCAAAGTCTAAAAAGCTCATAGATAATTTTGAAAAAGAAAATACAACAGCACTTTTTTCAGGTTTTGATGCCACTATAATAGATGGATTGGAATCAAATGAAATTGCACAAGCGAATGATTTGTTTACCTATTTAACTACAAAAGCAGCAGGCCTTACCATTAGTATTGATGAAGAAATGGGTAGTACTTTAATGTGGAGAAAACATCCAACAGAAATATATGTTGATGAAATAAAAGTGGATCCTTCTTTCGCCTTGGAAATTATACCTTCGGAAATTGCAATGATTAAAATATTTCCTCCTGGAACACCTGTTGGATTTGGAACTCCTAAAGGTGGTGCTGTTGCGGTGTATTTAAAAAAAGGAGTGTATAAAAAAGAAAAGAAAGTGGGCAGTAATTTTTGTATTGTAGGATATACGGGTATTGATGCAATTTGGAAATAATCATTATTGCATATAGACTTCTAATACATCAGCAACACCAGTGGCAGTAATATTTACTTTACTAATGGATGCAGGAAACAATACGGTTTCTCCTTTTCTTAAAGAATAATTTACGTTATCAACTTGGATTTCTAATACGCCATTAACGCAGATATAAATTACAAAAGAATCTACTGAAGAATAATCCTTCAACATACTTCCTAAACATCTTAAAAAATTAGAAGTAAAAAAAGGAGAATGAACAAGTTTGTTGGATTCATTTTCATTTTTATTGAAAGTTGTTTTGTATGAAGGATATGAATTAAAATCTATTACATCTATAGCCAAATCATTATGCAAAGCTCTTTCTTTTCCTGTAGCTGTATCAATTCGATTGTAATCAAATATTCTGTATGTAATGTCTGATGTTTGTTGAATTTCTGCTAATAAAACGCCTGCTCCAATTGCATGCACCCTACCTGCAGGAATATAATACACGTCTTCTTTACTTACTTTTTCAATATTCAACAACTCGAGTAAACTGCCCTCTTCGAGTTTCTTTAAATATTTATTAGCTTGTATTTCTTCTTTAAAACCAACAATTATTTCTGCGTCAGTTTCTGCATCCATTATATACCACATTTCATTTTTTCCAAAAGATTGATGACGGGATTTTGCATGCTCATCATCTGGATGCACTTGTATTGATAATGGCAAGTTTGCATCAATAAATTTTATTAGAAGCGGAAACGAATTTCCAAAACTTGCAAATACTTTTTCTCCAACAATTTCTCCTTTGTAAGTATTAATAATTTGTTTGAGTGTTTGTCCTTGTAAAGGCCCGTCTAGAATCAACGTCTCATCTCCTTGTACATCAGATATTTCCCATGACTCTCCAATTTGATCACCATCAAAATCTTTTTCTAATACAGTTCTTAATTTATGGCCGCCCCAAATGCGGTATTTAAAAATCGGTTGAAATTTTAATGGATAAAGATTCATGTTTACATTTTTATGATTGGCATTGAAATCCTTTTTAATCAAGTATTAAAGCAAATTTAAACAAGTCTTTTAAATTATTAAGTAAGATATTTAAACGAACACGCCCACCATTTAAATGGTGGGCGTGTAAAAACTCCCCTCTATTCCCTTCTGCCTTCACTAATATTTTATAACTTTTTGTGTTACCAAATTTTTACCCTGGCGAACTTCAATTAAGTAGGTTCCAGCTTTTAAGTCTGATCCAATGCTTAAGTTTTGTTCAGACATAATATTCATCACCTTTATAACTCTACCTTGCAAATCCATTACTCTAATTGAGGCCAAGTCTTTGCTTGTTAAGCCCTTCAATTGTATATTGAAATCACTAGTAGTTGGATTAGGGAATACACTCATACGAATAGATTCATTTGTTGATTCAGAATGTGCAGAAGTTTTCGCAAATACAGGAGTAACACATGTTGTAGTTACCAACTTCAATACCTTCTTTGCTCCTGTTGTACAATTGTTTTTTGCTTGTACATATATACTGTCTTTGCTACCGGCAGTTACAAAACGAACTTTCACTTTAGTGCCATAAGGAGTTACAGCAGGACTATCAATTACAGCACCATTTGGAACTGTCCATACATACGATAATGCGCCGGTTACTGATGATGACGTATAAGTATAACCTTTTTGTGTTCCTACTATAGGGCAGATATTTGTTGTGCCTGTTAAACTTGTAGGAGCTGATGGTGCTAAAATACCTGCCGCTATTGATTTAGCAGTTGTACTTGTAATACCACAAGCTGATATAGCTTTAACATTAAGATTTGCAATTGTAAATCCTGTACTGTAATGAACTGCAATCCATGAACTGTCAGTTGCTGCATCTACTATACTTACTAAATTTGAAGATGTTCCGCTAATTGTCCATTTATAACCAATTGCACCACTTAGTAAGGCAGTATACCTGAAAGTATCTGAAGGATTAGCACTTACTTTAGAACATACATTTGTTGCACCTTTTACAGATGTAACGGTACCGGCTGCAGAAGTTCCAATTGAAATTATTTTAGGTGAACTATATCCACAATTAGTTTTTGTTCCAACATATACGTTTCCAGATACAAAAGATCCTAATGCAAATCTAACCGCTATCCATAAACTATCCGGACCAGATACGTCCACAATACGCATAGTAGAAGGGTCAGATAGTGCCCAAGCATAATTGGTATAAGCTGCACCTGCTCCACTTGTAACCTTATATCTTACGGTATCATTAGGTTGTGCTAATCCTATTTTGGAACAAACATTGGTTAATCCAGCTGTTGACCTTGGTGTTGGATCTAACATAGGTAAAGTAACAGCTAACGTTTTGCTAGCACTAGTTCCACAATCATTTACAGCTGCAACACTCAACGCTTGACTAATATCCCATAAATTAACATTACCCCCTACATTAACTGTAACTGAATTTGAAGTAGCATCTCCCACAAAACTCCATCCCACTGGAAGTGTCCACCTATATTTTAAAGCATTAGCAACAGGGACTATACTATACACCTGATTGGTTGCATATTGACATTGTCTGGTTAAACCGCTAATGCTTCCAGGTGTTGCTGGTTTGGTAGTATTTATTGTTGCAACAACCGCCACTCTTGATGATGCACATAAACCATTAAATGCTTCAGCATAATAGGTTTTGGTAGAAGTAATTGATGGTGTTGCATAAGTATTACCTGTGTATAATAAACTACCTCCTGAACTTAATGTGTACCATTTAATACTAGCGCCATTAGAAGTAGCAGCCGATAAAGTTACCGATCCTGTACCACAACGGCTACCAGTAGTTGTACTAACAATTGAATCAATATTATTTATCGTTAAATGTAACGTTACCACACTATCACAACCACTTACATTTGTAAATGTATGCGTTGGTGATGTTCTTGATGATGAAGTATAAGTCACCCCATACCATACAAAACTTCCACAAGCTGTAGCAGTGGTGTCGCCTGTATTAGCATGACCTACCGTTAAATGTAATGTGACTACCGAATCACATCCATTAACATTAGTAAAGGTATGTGTTGGTGTAGCTGAACTATTATAAGTTGTTCCATACCAATCAAAACTGTTACATGCAAACACAGTGGTATCTCCGGTATTAGAACAAACCCCCGCACTTATTTCATTTAAAGTAACCCCGCTAACTGAATTATTAAAAACTACATTACCAGTTGTATCAGAACTACTGTTGTTATCTAACGACCAAGAGTAGCCGTTATATATTAGCAATTTCAAACCACTTTCGATAAGGCCATTCAACTCAGACTCTTGATAGTTAATTTTTACCAAACCGCTATATGCGGCAGTAGTGTCACTAAACAAATAACTCTTTCGGATAGGAAAAAAACTAGTACTGTTGTTTAATGCGCCGCTCAATGTCAAACTATTACCCAAACTAAAATCTGATGAAGGGGTAAGGTCTAGACCTTCGGCACCTATTATTGTGCCTGCTTTGATATTAAAACCCGAGCCCGATACCGCCGAAATAATAGTATGATTATTCACTTCTAAAGTATCGCCACTTTGGATGTTATAATCTTGAACGATATGATTATCGTCAAGTCTAACTCCTTTAAAATATAAAATTTGTTGGGCTGGTGGAAATCCCGATAAGTCTTGAATTTTTTGTTTTACATTGTCGATCAGATCCGTTGGTTCAACTTCTAACGGCCTATTTAACATGCCTGTGCTTGTTGCCACATAAACTTGAAAGGCCTGCAACTTTGAACCATACAGCCCAGCTGCAAAAACCAATATGCAGATGATTATTTTTTTCATTTTGATTATTTTTTTTCAAAATCTTTTTATAGTACAGAGAGATAGAAAATGATATACCTACCTTTTTTTATTCTAATTGTTTATAAAAACTAATAGAAACACTCTTTAAGATTTAGTCATACAAAAGTTTAAATTATCTTTATGGTCTAGTAGAACAAGGTGTTATACAATCTGCATATCCAGTCTCGCCAGTTATATCATAAGAACCCTGTCCGTTTGTACTAGATATTGATGATATAATTTCAAAAGTATAAGTTCTATTTTCAGGATTATTATAAAAATATCCAGTAGTTAAAGGAGCGTATGATTTGCAATAGAAGTTTCCAACATATGTACAGCCTCCGACTCCGTAGCATCCATATCCTTTCGCTTGATAATAACTATATGCAGCTGGCGATATTGAAAATGCGGTAGGTACAGAACTCGCTTGTGCATAGTTCCCGTTTGCGGCAACAGTAACCGTTACCGTATAAGTCCCTTGAGCCGAAGGAGCTGTTGCGCTTGGACCATAACTCGTTGAACCAGTACCAGTATAACTATAAGTATAACTATTTCCGGTACCAGTGTTAGTGGCTGAATTAGGCCCTTGTGCAGCCCCGTAATAATTATAAGTACCTACAATCGGAGTAACAATGGGCGTCATTATGGCAATACTTGCAGTACCACCAACCATATTTTTCCACGATGTTCCGTTGTATACATTCAATTCTCCATTGTCTCCACAATTGGTACACCACAAAACTAATCCTGCAACTGGTGAGTTGATTGCGTCTCTTTGAGCTGCGGTCATACGTGGAGGCAAAAATCCTTGTGTAGTAGAACTTACTTCTACAACTGCTGATGAAGTTGAAGAGGCGCCGCCTACAGTAACTGCTCCTGTAAATGATGGAGAAGCAATTGGTGCTTTATCATTTAAAGATGATGTCAATGTTGCTTCTGCTGATTGTGCCCTTGAAACTTCTGTGTTTAATTCAGTAGTTGTTGCTTTGGATGCTAATGATGAAGTCAATGTTGCTTCAGCAGATTGTGCTCTCACTATTTCTGCACTAATATTATCAGACAATACAGATTCTGCAGATTGTGCTCTAACTTTTTCTGTATTTAACGAAGAAGTTAATACAGATTCTGCAGACTGAGCTCTTGAAACTTCAGTGTTTAATGAAGATGTAGAAGCATAACTAGAAAGATCAGCTATAGAAGAAGGGGGCATAAAC
>Ga0114972_10003884_pt1 | contig 11153 bp, 10 predicted proteins | sample M_140807_EF_Meta_FD_87354 | JGI IMG/M metagenome (GOLD analysis project Ga0114972, IMG submission 87354) | Freshwater microbial communities from Lake Montjoie, Canada to study carbon cycling - M_140807_EF_MetaG | ecosystem: Environmental > Aquatic > Freshwater > Lake | place: Lake Montjoie... | reverse complement strand
CATGCCCTTGCCAGAGACCATGGTGCGCAGGCCCACCCTGAAGCAACCCTCTTGGGTTCAACGCTACGACATGCGCTTCACAGAAGGCGATGTGTTCAGTGACTTTAAAGGTCAAGAGCAATCCGATTCCAGGTCTAGCCAATGGATACGTGACGATCCACCCCGGCCTTTGGATTTTGCTTCTTTGGCATCGATCAGTGATTGCTTTTTTCCGCGCATTTTTCTGCGTCGCCGCCGTCTCACGCCCGTGGGCACCATCTCTATCACCACCTATTTCCATGCCGATGAAGCGGCCTTGGCCGCGCAAGGCGAGCGTTATCTGATCGGAACAGCCCGGGGTCAAAAGTTCCACGAAGGGTTTTTTGACCAGAGTGGCGAGATGTGGAGTCACGATGGCCACTTGTTGGCCACGACGCACCAGACGGTGTACTACAAAGATTGAAAGGCGTCAGTCCTGGCCTTCGGTCAGCGTATCCAGTTGGAACTTGCCGCTTTTGTGCCAAAGCCACACATCGGTGTAAATCACTTTACCCATGCGTGCAGGGGCTGGATAGGGCGCAGCTTGGCGAACCAGTTGTTCAATCTCGGCCATGACTTCTGGTGCATGGGCAGGGGCACGTTTCCAATGGGTGGCAATGACGCGACCTTGGCGATCCAATTCCACATCGAGCACACCAATGGCGTGAAGCATAGGCGGCATGCGACCCTTGTAAATGCGGTTGCTGTTGAGTTTGTACAAGTGACTTGCAGCGTCCTTGCGGTATTCACGCGGTGTGCTGGCCTGTGAATTGATTGTGCTTTCAGGTGCTCCAACCTGCGGGGGTCTTTGGGAAACGGGAGGCGCAGGTGGCAACGGCTTCCCAGTAGGCGCAGGCGCAGGCGCAGGCAAAGGCAAAGGCAAAGGCGGCGGTGGCTGTGCAGGTGGGGTTGAGCACGCTGCAAGCAAGGCTGAGATCGCGGCCGAGATCACGGCCGAGATCACGGCCGACCCTCGGTGGCCCTTAAATTGAATAGGCTGGCGTAAAAAGTTCATAGCAGGAAAACGGTGAAAATAAGCAAACGGTTCTTCAAGCTGATTGTGTCACCCTGAACTGAGTTCAATTCAAACTTCTGAGAGAAAGTTGCCTCGAGATGCTTTTTGATTCATGGATGCAACGATTGCAAAACGAAGTTGCTGTGATCATCACAGTGCACAGCACCCAAGGTTCTGTGCCGCGTGAAACGGGCACTTGGATGCTGGTATTTGCGCAAGGCGAATGGGGCACCATTGGCGGGGGGCATTTGGAGTTTGAAGCCATGGCCAGTGCCAGAGCCTTGTTATCGCAAGCCAAAACCTCACAAGAACGTGAACCTCTAGAAAAGCGCTTTGTGCTGGGTCCCAGCCTTGGGCAGTGCTGTGGCGGTGTCGTGGTTCTGCATTTAGCCCGGGTGACTGCACAAGATGTGCCTGGCCTCCAACATGCACATCGTCGCAGTTTGCGGCCCTTGGCTTTATTTGGTGGCGGGCATGTGGGCAAAGCCTTGGTGAAGGTTCTGTCGACATTGCCGTTTGCAGTGCGGTGGATTGACAGCCGGGATGAAATTTTTCCGCAGGACTTGCCTGCACAAGTTGAATGCGAGCACTCCAATCCGGTGCAGGCCGCTGTCTCTGATTTGGTGCCCAATAGCCTTGTGCTGATCATGAGCTTCAGTCATGCCGAAGACCTGGACGTGGTCATGGCCTGCCTTTTGCGGCAACGCCAAAAGGGCGATTTACCCTACGTGGGTTTGATTGGCAGCGCCACCAAATGGGCGAGTTTTCGCAGCCGATTGCGGGAGCGGGGATTCAGCGATGCCGAGTGTAATCATGTCACCAGCCCCATTGGTGTGCCGGGTATCCATGGCAAAGAGCCCGAAGTGATTGCGATAGCGGTTGCGGCACAACTATTGCAAATCGAAAAATGAAGCGTGAGGCGGATGAAGTCGCGATGATCAAGCCGTCCTTGCTTTGTCTTTAAAATTGTATACACTCAGCCCCTCTGGTCGCAGCGGTGCAAAGGCTTTAACTTGCCTTGTTCGCGACCGAATGACTGCTCACAGCGCCCGCAGTGGTGAGCAGCCTGGAGCCCCTTGATGGAAGCTTATCTGCTGGAATGGGCCAATCTGTTGCTGCGCTGGGTGCATGTCATCACCGCCATTGCCTGGATTGGTTCGTCGTTTTACTTTGTCTTTCTGGACAATAACCTGCAAAAACCCAACTCACCCGATTTGCTCGAAAAAGGCGTGGGCGGTGCCATGTGGGCGGTGCACGGTGGCGGTTTCTACAACCCCCAAAAATACATGGTGGCCCCGAAGATTATTCACACCAAATTGCATTGGTTTTATTGGGAAAGCTATTCCACCTGGTTGAGCGGCTTTGCACTGTTCACGCTGATGTATCTCTGGAATGCGGGCACGTTTTTGATCGACAAATCGCTGATGGACTGGACGCCCGTGGTGGCCGGCTCTTGCGCGGTAGGCTTTTTGGCCGCTTTCTGGATCGTTTATGACGGGGTGTGCCGAGTGTTCGGGTTCCGTCAAAATGGCGAGCTCATCGTCGCAGGTTTGATGATGGTGGTGATCGCATTTGCCTCGTGGCTGGCCAACCATTTGTTTGCGGGCCGGGCCGCCTTTTTGCTGGTGGGCGCAATGATTGCCACCGCCATGAGCGCCAATGTGTTCTTCTGGATCATCCCCGGCCAACGTAAAGTGGTGGCCGCCATGACCAGCGGTGAAAAATACGATGCCAACGCACTGGCCATTCACGGTAAGCGCGGCAAGCAACGCAGCGTGCACAACACGTATTTCACGCTGCCCGTGATCTTTGCGATGCTGAGCAACCACTACAGCTTTTTGTACACGCACGAGCAGCGCTGGGTGCTGCTGTTTGTGATGATGTTCGCCGGCGCTTTGATCCGCCAGTTCTTTGTACAGCGCCATGGCTACCACCTGGGCCGAGCGCCCAACCCCTGGCCGTTTGCGGCTGTGGGCGTGGTGTTGATTGCGGGTGTGATCGTGGCCTTGAGGCCTACTGAACCTGTTGTACCTGTTCTACCTGCTGAAGCTGTGGCTTCAGCAGCGCCTGCTGTTGCCGTGGACTTTGCGCAAGTCAAGACCGTGCTGGAGCAGCGCTGTTACACCTGCCACGCAGCACAAGTGCAGATGAAAAACGTGCGCCTGGACAGCCCTCAGCAGGTCAAGCAACACGCTCAAAACGTTTACCAGCAAGTGGTGCTCACCAAGCAAATGCCCATGAACAACGCCACCGGCATCACCGACGCCGAGCGGGCGCTGATCGGTCGCTGGTTTCAGTCGGGCGCCAAGGTGGATTGAAAGGGCAAGGGAACAAAACCACGCGTGTGGTTTTGTTCTGGCTCACGCGGCGAGTGTGGGGCTGCGCAGTTTCCCCCAGGCCCAGGTCGCTACAGGCCACAGCAAGATGATGAAGGTGCCAGCTGCCAGCCACATGGCAATCGGCCGGGTGAAGAACACCAGGGGATCGCCATCGGACTTGATCATGGAGGTGACAAAGTTTTCTTCCATCATGGTGCCCAAGACCACACCCAAAATGGCGGGGGCTACAGGGAATCCATTTTCTTCGAGCAGGAAAGACAGCAGACCAAAGAACAAGATCAAGGTGACGCCCCACACCGAGTTGTTGATGGAGAAAGAGCCAACGATGCAAAAAATCAAGATGATGGGCATTAAGATGTTGCGCGGTACACGCAATATTTTGGTGGCCAGTCGCACCGTCAACCAACCCAGAGGCACCATGATGATGTTGGCCAGAATGAAGACCAAAAAGATGGCGTAAATATTCTCAGGGTTGTTCACGAAAATCATGGGCCCTGGGTTCATGTTTTTCAGGTACAGCACCCCAATGGCGATGGCGGTGATCGAGTCCCCCGGAATGCCAAAGACAATCGCCGGAATCCACGCGCCGGCCAAAGAAGAGTTGTTGGCTGCGCCCGATTCCACAATGCCCTCGACGTGGCCGGTGCCGAATTTCTCAGGTTCCTTGGAGAACTTCTTGCTCATCGCATAACTCAGCCAAGAGGCCATGTCGGCGCCCGATCCAGGCTGGATGCCAATGATGGTGCCCAGGGCACTGCCGCGTACCAAAGGCCAGCGGTATTTTTTGAGCAAGTCCCACATGCCTGCAAATATGTTGCCAATTTTCTCGGTGGCAATGATGGGGCTGGGGTCGGTGTTGGTGATGTAGCGCAGCAGTTCAGACACCGCAAACATGCCCACCATCATGGGGATAAGTTCGACGCCGCTCATGAGCTCATTCATGCCGAACGTGAAGCGCGGCATACCGGCAGGGTTTTCCAATCCAATGCAGGCGATCAGCAAGCCCAGCAGCAAGGTGATGCAGGCTTTCAAAACGCTGGCATTGCCAATGAACACGGCACCCGCCAAGCCCAAAATGACCAGCCAGAAATACTCGAAAGAAGAAAACTTCAAAGCAATCTCAGCCAATGAGGGGGAGAACATCACCATGACCAGCGTGCCGAACAAGCCGCCAATGGCAGAGAAGACCAAGCCTGCGCCCAGGGCTACTTCGGCTTGACCTTTGAGGGTCATTTGGTAGGCTTCGTCGGTGTAAGCCGCTGAGGCGGGTGTGCCGGGTATGCGCAGCAGTGCCCCGGGTATATCGCCCGAGAAAATGGCCATCGCTGTGGCCGTGACAATGGCCGCAATGGCCGGTACGGGGGGCATGAAAAATGTGATCGGCACCAACAAGGCCGTGGCCATTGTGGCGCTCAGTCCAGGTATGCAGCCCACAAACAGGCCGAACATCGCGGAGCACAAAATCACCAACAGCACATAGGGATCAAAGACCAGCCAAAAGGCCTGGAGCAAGACGGCAGAGGTCATGGGGTGTCCTTGCTTACCATTGGAGGGGCATCAAAATTCCCCAAGGCAAAGGCACGCGCAGGCCTTTGTAAAAAATGAAGTGAATGACAAAGCTGGTGACCAAGGCAATAGGGAATATCAATTTGGTCCGCACTTCAAGGGCCTTGAACATCACCGCCAAAATCAAAGTGGCGCAGATCAAAAAGCCCAGCTTGTCGGACATGAAAATGTAGAACAGCAAGCAGGCCACGGTGATCAAGAAGTTCCGCATATGAAACCAGGACTTGACCCATCCGCCCATCTTGATCCAGGCCTCGCGTTCTTTGGCCTTCAGTCCCTTGATGATCAACAGCACCGCGCAGACCGCCAACAGGACCGCCAGCAAGCCCGGGAAAGCCCCAGGACCAATGTTTTGCCCCGGAATGACGGGGTACTGTTGAACGGTTTGCAAAATGGTGAGTGCCAGCGCCAGCAGCGCGGCACCCACAAGGGTGTCGTTGAATTTCATGAACCGCTTATTTGGCCAAGCCCAGGGACTTCATGACCACACCCATGTCTGCATCGCCCTTGGCCATGAATTGCTCAAAGCCTTTGCTGTCTGCATAGATGGTGCCAAAGCCCCGCTGTTGCATAAAGCCTTGGAATTCTTGGCCGTCATAGATTTTTTTGATGGCTGCACCGAGTTTGGCTTGGATGTCGGCCGGCAAACCTTTGGGCGCGGCAATGCCACGCCAGGCTCCAATCGACCAATTGCTACCCGTAGCCGATTTCAAGGTCGGGGCATTGGGGAACAGCGCCGAGGGTTGATTGGCCATCACGGCCAAGGGCCGGGCTTTGCCGGCATCGATCAGGGCACGTGCTTCTGGCAAAGAACAGGTCACAAATTCAATGCCGCCCGCTGCCAAGTCGTTCATGGCGGGTGCTGCGCCGTTGGAGGGCACCCATGGCGCTGCTGAGACGGGAATTTTCAAGTCGTTCAACATGCCGGCCAAGGCCAGGTGCCAGATACCGCCTTGGCCAGTGCCCGAAGCTTTGAATTTGCCGGGGTTGGCTTTGATGGCCGTGACCAAGTCGCCCAGGTTCTTATAGGGCGAATCGGCGCGGACGGTCACACCCGCGGGGTCGATGTTCATCAGCGCAAGAGGGGTGTAGTCGGTGGGGTTCAATTGCGTCAAACCGGCCCAATGCATCATCGAAATCTCTACGGTGATCATGCCAATGGTATAGCCATCAGCAGGCGCTGAGGCAATAGCGGAGTGGCCCACCACGCCATTACCGCCCGTGCGGTTGACCACGTTCACGGGTTGGCCCATTTCTTTTTCCAGCAAGGCTGCCACGATGCGGGCTGTAGCGTCAGTGCCGCCACCCGCACCCCATGGCACGATCATGGTGATGGGACGGCTGGGAAAGCTTTGCGCCACAACGGCGCCACACAAGCTCAGGGCTGCAGCGGCAGTGGCCAGTGATTTAATCAATTTACGGCGGATCATCATGCGTATCTCCTGTGGGTTATCAATGAATAAAAAGCGGCGAAATGAAAGCCACCAAGACACCATCCATGGCGCCGTCACAACATTGTGGGATAGAAATGTGCGTTGTGTACTTCAGGAATACCCGATGGACAGCCTCAAATATCAGTACATTGCCAATGCCTGCAGGACTTCAGACCGAGTAGGGCAACCCAAGCGTCCCCCAAACCGAGTGCATTTAAGGGAGGCTGCTGCGCAGGCAAATCGGGCGGCTTGGGCCATCTCTTGGCCCTCCAAAATAGCCAAGGCAAGCGCACCATGGAAAACGTCTCCAGCCGACAAGGTGTCCACAACCTTCACCGCAATCGCTGGCGCGTGGGCGATTTCTCCGTCCTGCACCCAGTAATAACCCGCTTCGCCGCAACTGGCGCCCACATGACGGCTGTGCTGTTGGGCGACCTGCAGCAAAGCTTGCGGCACATCGTCAATGCCGGTGTAGGTACGCAAGCCGGCATCTGAAAATACAGCGTAGTCTGCCAGTGGCATCAAGCTGTGCAGCACTTCTTTCCGCGCAACATCGCCATCGACCATGGTGGGGATGCGTTGTTGACGGGCCGACTGCAAAGCGGCCAGGGCCCCTTCAGGCCAGCGCACATCACAATGCAGGAGATCGGTTTGCGCCAGTTCGTGCAATGGCAACCAGTCCGGGGACGCGTCTACCTGCGGGTCGTGAAAGGGCACCACCAAACGTTGCCCCTGCGCATCGACAATCACGGTGGCGTGTGAAGACCTGGCGCCGGGGACGGTAAACAAGCCTCTTGCATCCACCCCTTCTTGGCTCAAGGCCTCGCGCATGGCATCGGCTTCGGGGTCTTGGCCCACGCGGGCCCAGACCTGTGCGTGACCGCCCAGTTTTTGAAAAGCGCAGGCCGCAGAGATGGCCATTCCGTCAACGACGGTACACCGGTTGCTGGCCATCACTTTGGCAGGTGCCTTCTCAATGGCTGCGACTTGGTAAATCGCTGTCGTGCAAATCGCACCCACAGCCACCATCCTAGGGGGACGTGTCATCATTTCAGTCGGGACGAAACGCGCGGGCTTGCTGGGCCAGCGCCGTGATACCGGCCCAGTCCCTGTCGCCCAACATGTCTTGTGGCACGACCCAGGAGCCGCCCACCGTGGTGCAATTGGCTAACTTCAGGTAGGCCGGAATGTCGGCTGGGCGGATGCCACCTGTTGGGCAAAACAGCACATCCGGAAACACGCTGCTCATGTCCTTGATCCAGCTTGCGCCTGCAGAGCCGTTGGCTGGAAAAAACTTGAGTTCTTTCAATCCCCACGAGCGTGCCTGCATGACTTCGCTGGCGGTGGCGACGCCGGGTAAAAAGGGAAACTTTGTGGCCTCAATCGCTGCGGCTAAATCGGGTGTCAGTCCCGGCGAGACGCCGAACTTGGCGCCAGCCAGGCGAGCTGTTTGTAAATCCTCGGGCGTCAACAAAGTGCCCATGCCAATGTCAGCGTCCGGAGTCGCTTCAAGCATGGCGCGCAAAGCTGCCACGCTTTGCGGTGTGCGCATCACCACTTCAAAAACACAGATGCCGCCGTTCACCAAGGCCTGCGCCAAGTCGCCAGCCCAACGCGCATCGTGCATCGTCAAGACCGGCATCACCGGCGTGCGTGCCAACATGTGGCGCAGGGTGCGTGCAGTCATAAGTGGCCTTCAGGGATCGGAGCTGGAATCCTTAAATGCCGCGAAGCCCGCAATAAATCAGGCGGCAATTCAGGCAGGAAAAATCGTTTGGATGTGATGTGCATGCGTTTTTGCCTGTTCAATTCATACCCAAGGATTTGGCAAGCTGACCTTCAGTTTGTCTGCCCAAGGCGACAGCATGGGCATGACTGTCGGGTAGAGGCTTACACCCGTTTGCGCACTCTGGGCTTTCAAGTTCAATCCCCGCTCGCCGGGCGTGCGCACCGCTTGACCCATTTTGACCGGTTTGGAAGCACGGCATTGCGCCGTGACTGCATCCATTTGCTGCTGAAAGGCATCCAGGCCTGCAAATGCACGTGGGTCGATCATGTGCAGATACACCGTGGCACCCCAGCCCTCGCGCGGGTTGGCGCGGCCAAAGCCGGTCAAGCCACCGGTCAAGGCCTCGACCATCAAGCTCAGGCCGTAACCCTTGTGGCCTGAGTCCATGCCGCCCAGCGGCAAGATAGTGCCCTTGGGTTCTTCAAACAAGACGGCCGGGTTGTGGCTGGCTTGGCCGTGCCCGTCCATCACCCAAGCGGCAGGCAGGAGCCCGCCTTCTTTGTGCAAACGGTTGGTCAGGCCATTGGTGGTGGCCGATGTAGAGACGTCCACCATCACCGGCAGTCCTGAGGTCGGAAATCCCACCGACACCGGATTGGGCGTGAAGACCGCATCCAGCCCGCCAAAGGGCGCTACGCTGGCCGAGTTGGCATCTGAACAATGCAAGAGCATCACAAAGCCTTGATCGGTTGCACGTTGATGGTAGGCCGCCAGGCAAGCAATGTGGTGACTGCGGCGAATCACCACAGTGCAAGTACCTTGGGTGCGGGCGCGCTGCATGGCCACGTCCATGGCTTGTAAAGTCAGCCAAGGGCCGGGCAGACGTTGACCGTCCCAAGTGAGGGCAGCGGGAAAGTCGGACACCACCAAGGGTGCGCCGTCTGTGCGCATGGAACCCGATTCGAGTTCGGCCAAATACGAGGGCAACAAGGCCAGGCCGTGCGTGGTGTGGCCGAGCAGGTCGCCTTCCACCAACACCTCGGCCACGGCCTGAGCCTTGTCTGATGGCAGCCCGGCTTGAGCCAGGAGTTGATGGGCAAAGCGGTTGAGTTCTGAGGCTGCATAGTTCATGGCCGCCATCTTAGTCACAATGCTTCAAAAAGCTGTCACGCCGCCGACTCAAATTGGTCAGGGTTTTTTCCCTTGAAAGGTGCGTAAAAAGCTTTGATCGCTAGCATGTCTTTTTCAATATCCCCAGAGGGGTAGAACAGCGGACCCAAACCACTGACTTTTCGGCTGTAGTCCATGTAGCCCAGCACGATGGGCACTTGCGCTTTCAAGGCAATGTAATAAAAACCGGTTTTCCAATAGCGCGTCTTGCTGCGTGTGCCCTCGGGTGGGATCACCAAATGGACCGCGCCTTCGGCTTGCACCAGAGCTTGCGCACAACTGTCGACCATATTGGATGCCTGCTCGCGGTTGACCGCAATGCCGCCCAACCAGCGCATAGTGGGGCCAAAGGGGGGCAAAAAAATACTTTGTTTGCCCATCCAGTAGGGCTTCAAGTTCAAGCCAAAGGCCACCATCAACAAATAAGGCAGATCCCAGTTGCTGGTGTGGGGCGCGGCAATCACCACGCATTTTTCAAGTCCTGGAGGCAAGGCCCCTTCGAGTTTCCAGCCTGTCAGTTCTAAAAAACCAACAGAAGCAACTCGCAAAACTGTGTTCACGAGGGGTGTGTCAAAGAGGGTGCGGTGCATGAAAGGCCGATCTGCAAATGAAAGAATTCGTTTTTTGACAGATGCCTTATTTCATCGTCCAACGAAGCGCGGGGTGATTATGACGCGCATTGCATGATGAAATCTGAGCTTCTTAAACCCTTGAGATCTCCACTTCCACAGCTGCAACTCACAAAATTACCGAGCGCCTTGCGCCAATAGCAAAGCCAACTGGTTGTGTCGCTCAACCAGCGGCCCCATGTCCACCGTCGCAATCTCACCCTGGCGCACCACCACGCGGCCGTTGACGATGGTGTAGTCCGCGTTGTCGCTGGCGCACAGCAGCAGCGCACCCACCGGGTCGTGCACCGCACCGCCGGCCATGCTGAGCGTGTCGGTGCGAAACAGGGCAATGTCGGCGCAATAGCCGGGCTTGATTTGTCCCAGCTCGTGGGCGCGGCCTAGCACTTGCGCGCCGCCGCGTGTGGCCAGGCGCAGGGCGTCGCGTGGTGTCATCTCGGCGGGGCCGCGGTCACACCCGTACACGGTGCGCCCGTCTTCGATGCGCGCAGGCTCCATCGCCCTGGCCACACGCGCCAGCAGCATGGCCTGGCGGGCTTCGTTCAGCAGATGCGCAGCGTCGTTGCTGGCGCTGCCGTCAACACCCAGGCCAATCGGCACGCCCGCGTCGAGCATTTTGCGCAGCGGCAAGATGCCACTGGCCAAGCGCATGTTGCTGCACGGGCAGTGGGCAATGCCGGTGCGGGTTTTGGCAAACAGGTAAGTGCCTTCGTCGTCCAGCTTCACGCCATGCGCGTGCCACACATCGTCACCCACCCAGCCTAGGTCTTGTGCGTACTGCGCGGGGGTGCAGTTGAATTTTTCTTGGGTGTAAGCAACATCGTGGTCGTTTTCGGCCAGGTGCGTGTGCAGGCGCACTTTGAGCGCACGGGCCAGCTGCGCTGATTCGCGCATCAGGTCTTGGCTCACGCTGAAGGGCGAGCAGGGGGCCACGGCCACGTGCGTCATCGATCCGAAGCTGGCGTCATGCCAGGTCTCGATCAGGCGCTGGGTTTCTTTCAGTATGGCGGGTTCTTTTTCCACCACGCTGTCGGGCGGCAGCCCGCCTTGCGACTCGCCCACGCTCATGCTGCCGCGTGTGGCGGTAAAGCGCATGCCGATGCGGTGCGCCGCTTCAATGCTGTCGTCCAACCGCACGCCGTTGGGGTAGATATACAGATGGTCAGAGCTGGTGGTGCAGCCGCTCAGCAGCAGCTCGGCCATGGCCACCTGACCAGACACCCGCACCATTTCGGGCGTCAGGTCGACCCAGAT